>ERZ1031149.2-NODE-2-length-214144-cov-54.068934_pt1 | contig 214144 bp, 177 predicted proteins | sample MGYA00518223_ERZ1031149 | MGnify/ENA primary metagenome ERZ1031149 (study PRJEB33718, sample SAMN03159768) | human skin metagenome | collected 2014-05-20 | study: EMG produced TPA metagenomics assembly of the PRJNA266117 data set (Human skin bacterial metagenome...
TATCACTCCATTGTTAGACAACTCTTTTAATAGATGATCAGGGATAGGTGTATACTCTTTATTAAGGGCTATGTGAGAACCTGGTTTTCCAGCATTTATTGGACTTGGTTTTTCCAATGGTTTAATCATAATGATACTTCCTAAATGAAACATTTTACAAAGTTAGAATTCGGTTGAAATATGGTTTATAATATCATATTTCTCTTTTCTTTATGTATTTCATCAACCGTAGTATCCATTTCTAATGAAAATAGAAATCAATCACTTTTATTTCATTTCAAAAAATACATATTATGGTTATTGCATTTATTTTTGATATTTTTTGATATCTTTAGATATTTGCATATGATATACAAGAAATATACAATATCTTTTACCCTCTTTAAAAAAATACGTTTTACCAGCTAAAATGGCTTAAATAAATCCATATTTAGCAGAACATGCGGGCCAACTGCCCCAACCCTGCATGTCTTTTAATTTCTTTCCTGTTCTAATCTGCTCTTCTCTTGTAGCTAGATCTGCTCTAGGGGCAAATTCCCCTCCCCCTGCTGCCAGCCATGATTCAGAATTAAATTGAATACCGCCGAAATACCCATTCCCTGTATTAATGTGCCAATCTCCACCAGATTCACATTCTGCTAATTGGTCAAACATGCGCTCCTCTTCAAGAGACACACCTGGAATACTTCCTGGCTCAGAAGGGGTATCTTCTTCAGTTGTTTCTTCGCTGTTTCCCTCATTGTTATCTACTGGTGCTTCTTCAGGAGATACATCTTCTCCCCCATCATCCCATGTTTCTTCTTCTGGTGTTTCAGTAGCATAAACAGTTTTAGTTTTATGAGACTTGTGTGATGAGTGTGATTTTCCTTTGTCTGCTTGTCCTGTCACTGTAGTGGTAACAGGTGCTGCATCTTTAATAGCAGTATCCACTGAAGCAGAAGCAGATGATAGAACAATCATCATTCCAGCAATAACAGAATTTGATGACATAAATAGTGTCCCTTCTTGTTTCTTGTATTAAGTGTCTTAACTCCTTGAAATCTTTATACACTCTATCAAAGTTTTGTCCTGCAAGCACAATCAAGGTTGTGACATCATACATACTAATCACTGATTGTCAATATGTTTTTTTAAGCGGTCTTCCTATGTTTTTAGTAAATTTTAAGTAAGCAAAATATTAAATATTGCCTGTGAAGTGCATTTATGTTGCCAATAACGAATTCTCTTATAAATATCTTATACTGTAGGTAAATGTTTCCAGTATTCACTTTAAACAGTGATGAAACATTGCTTGGTAAGTGCTGAAAACTATTTTCAGCAAAATGTATGTCTATGTCCCCTTTCAAATATAAGAACGAGAAAGAAGAATAAAAAACAATGATTCAAAACTCTATTGCAAGAAAAGTTCTTTACCCAGCTGCAGCAACAGCTCTAGTTATCGGTGGTACAGTTGCTGCAGGTCCAGCTAATGCACTACTATCAGACAACGTTCATGACATAGGAGCAGGTGGCATGACCAACTGTAATGGTGGAGATGTCTGTGTCAAGAAAGTAGGAGATGAACTAGAAGTCTCTTATGAGGTTCAATTCGGAAACATGTTGAAGTCTTCAGATCATGGACAAACAGTAAAGGGAAACATGATTGCTTTTCCATCTGTTATGAAAGATGCAAAACTAGAAGTAGTTGCTACAGGCAAGGACTCACTTGAAGGGTTTGGGAGGAACACAGTAACAGAAACTGATGGATACCCAACTCATAAGTTTGACAAGCCAGTAGATGTTCCAGTCTATACCCCTGAAGAACTAGAGAAGAAGAATGTACCTTATGATGGAGGAGAGATCTCTTTCTTCCTTCCTGATGGAGCCGATGAAGAAAAGGATTCTTCTTATGTAAAGAAGTACTCTTCAGATAATAAAGAAGAAGGATTCGAAGATAGATTCTTTGCTACCCATCTCAAGGGAGAAAACATCATCAATGACTTCAAGAAAAATGGTGGCAAAGGTGATGTAGTCAAGGGTATTGGTTCTGATGGAGTATCTAAAGACTCCATTTTCTATGATAAGTCTCTAGAAAAAGCAGGAGCAATGCCTACAGACTCCCCTTATGATTACTTTGTTTTCAACAATGACTCCATGGGAGTTCAAACCTTCAGGATTACAGGTAAAGTCAAGACAGAATCAGATCTTGCTTATCTTCCTATTAGAGCAAAGGAAGGATTCTACAAGTGTGGACAAGAAGGATCAGGATTTGGAATAACTGATAACAATGCATGGAGAGAAATGCAAAGTGTCAATAAAGATGGAAGATACACATCTGAATGGGTAGATAGAGAAGGGTGTAGAAACCTTCTAGAAGACTATGAGTGGGCACGAAGTGATGACACCCTCCCTCATTACTCACTAGAAAACGATGAGGTTACCAAGTCCAATATCAAAAATGATACAGAGCATGGTCTTATGGGATCTCAAAAATGTGCTGTAACAGAAGACGATGGACGTTATGACAGAATTGAACAAGATGTTGAACCAAGGTTGCTTGGAAACACTTCAAATGGTGGACAAAAAGAATCTTCTTCTTGGGGAGCAAACTATACTGCAGAGTCAATTCTGCATGCAAACCCTGCTGTGACTTATCTTCTCAGTGGATATCTTGCTGCTGAAGATGGTTGTGACCAAGCTGGTGTGAAGATTTCTCTTTGTAATGAAGATAAGCCAGATGAGACACCTGCTACTACACCGGAAGAAACCCCTACTACCACTCCTAATGAGTCAACTTCCAAGACCACAACACCAGGACATCCTTCCAAGTCCAGTACTCCTAAAACAGATTCTGTTAAGACAGAGACTCCATCCAGTGAAAAGACTACTACTCCAGTAGAATCCTCTAAAACCTCTACTCCAGTAGAAACTCCTGAAACTTCTACTGTGAAAACTGATACTGACACCCAAGAAAATGTTAAGACCACACCATCTGTTCCAGATGAAACACCAGGGGAAACACCAGGAAAAACAACCAATTTTGGACATAATGCACCACAGCCTAAGCAAGATGCAGTAGCAGTTGAATCCCCAGAAAAGGCAACTGTAGGACCAGAAGTAAACACTGGTGGTGAAGTTGAGTCTACTTCACTTTTTGCCAAAGTGATTAACATTTTCAAATAGAACCATTCACAAAACACCAACAGAAAGAAGATAAAGAATGACTATGCGTTCCATTGCTAAAAAAACACTCTATTCAGCAACAGCAACAGCACTTATTGTAGGTGGAACTACAGGGGTGGCTAATGCTGCTGACACTCCAAAATATCCTACTATTGATGAAGCCAAAAACATCCACAATGCAGGTGGTGGTCTTACCAACTGCAAAGGTGGAGATGTCTGTGTCAAGAAAGTAGGAGATGAACTAGAAGTCTCTTATGAGGTTCAGTTCAACAATATTGTTAAATCCTCAGATCATGGACAAACCTCTAGAGGTTCCATGATTGCTTTTCCCTCTGTCATTGAAGATCCTAAACTAGAGGTTGTTTCTACTTCCATTGAGCATGGAGATGACAGTGATTATGACACTGCAAAGAAAGCAAATAAAGACAATCCTTACCCAGTACACAAGTTTGACAAGCCAGTAGAGGTTCCAACTCCCTCTTTTGATGAACTTGAAAAGGAAGGAAAAGAATGGAATCATGGAAATGTTTCATTCAGAGTAAATCAAGGTGATGATGAAAAGAGTGATTCTTCCTATAAGAAGCACAGCGCTTATGATGAAAAGAAAGATGGGAAATGGGAAGACAATGATGCTGACTTCTTTGCTGCCCATGCTAGTGGAGAAAAGATTGTTAAATATGTCAATGATCTAAAAGACTGGGCAAAGAATAGTGGAAAAGATCTCGAAGATGATTTTCAATATACAGGAGTAAATGAAGGGAAGATAAGGTTTGGATACTCCTTGGATACAGGAGAAGAAGGGGCACCTAAAATTCCTGGAGATTTTGAAGCTGTTAGTGGATCTCAAGAGATTGGAGCCATGCCACTAGACTCTCCTTATGACTACTTCCTTTTCCATAACAACTCACTAGGAGTTCAAACTTATAGGATTACAGGAAAAGTCAAGACTGAATCAGATCTTGCTTATCTTCCTATTAGAGCAAAACAGAACTTCTGGAAGTGCTCACAAGAAGGTGGATTTGGCAATTATGAAGAAGGTTGCCAGTCTTTGATGGAGTATGCTTGGGGAAGAACCAATGACACTCTTCCTTCTTATTCTCTTAAGAATGATGAAGTAACTAAGAGGAATGTCAGAAAAGATGGACCTAATGGACTCCATGGTTCTTTGCAATGTGCAGTAACAAAAGAAAATGAAAAGCTTGACTGGATTGATGATGATGAACCAGTTCGCAATGTTGATGGGAATCCATCATCTGCATACAAATATGCACAAACTTTCACTTTAAGTGCAAATCCAACAGTAGATTATTTTGTTGGTGGATTTGGCAGCAAGGAGGATGGATGCGATCAGGCAGGCATCAAGATTTCACTATGCCAAGAAAGTGATGATGGGAAAGATGATGCTACACGCCCGGATGACACTCCAGTAACTGATCCTGACGGTGACAAGACCTCCTCTTCTGATACCCCTGATTCTTCCAATACAGGAAAAGATGATACTACCTCTGGTGGAAAGAAATCTACAGATGGAAAAGATTCCAGTTCCAATGATTCTTCCTCTGAGGATTCCTCTGACAACAAAGCATCTGCTGGGTCTAACAAGAGTTCTGCAGATTCAAAGAAACCTAACAAGAACTCTGTAGACTCAAAGGATGGTAAAGATTCTTCTGGTGATGCTAACAGTGGAGATGACAGCAATCATTATCTAGCACAAGGTTCCGAAGACAAAGGTATCTCTGATGCTCAGGATAATGGAGACGTTCAAGGTGTAACCACTAATAATGGTTCTGCACACTCTGTTTCTCCTGATAAAGGAAATGTTTCCACTCTAGCAAGTGGAAATAACACCTCCAATGAATCAGATGGTGCTGCATCTTATGGTCCTAAAGTTAATACTGGTGGAGAAGTATCTACTTCCTTCTTCTCTAAGGTTGTAAACTTGTTCCGTTAATACCATATGCAAATAACTTCTTAGCTCCCTTTAGCTTTATAAGTTAAAGGGAGTTTTTATATAGTCTAGAGTTTTATACCTCTTATTGTTTTTCCATAGAGCGTCATAAACATATAGAAAAGGTGTCAATCATGAGCCAAGCAGAATTTAGAATCGGACCCAATGGACAAAAGCAAAAACTCAACCATAATAGAAGATGGGAGAATGTGGAATATAGCTCCACTAAAGCTTCTCAACGCTCCCCTGGTGGTTCTGCTTCTGATGTTTCTTCTGATTTTTCTAACTCTATGGATAAACAGAATAGTCTCACACCAGAAGAAAAAGATGAAAAACAGATAGAATCTTCTGTCAATTTTGTCAACTACCTCCTAGAAGAGGGAAGAAGTCCAGAAGACATTCTTTCTGATAAAGAGGAAACGGATGAATACCTCACCAGCTATTGTGAAACTATTGGAAAAGAAGAAAAAGCAGAAGAAGAATACGATTATGTTATTGCTGAGTTAGAGAAAAACAACAACTTTGCAAGAGCATATAAGAAAATACTTGATGATAAAAGCAAATACTCTAGAGAGCATCAACAAAGACTTGCCAATAGAGCACTAGAGGGAACACAATCAGGGTATGCTTCTTTTGAAAGTGATCCTGATATGGAAGCTATGTGGGCTGAGGATATGTTTTCTGGAGACTATGAAGGAACCTATGAAGACTACTGCATAAGTAGAACTGAAGATATTCAGCAGTGGCAAAAAGAAGATGTTGATTCCCTTATTAATGAGTGGGAATCTAGGATGAGAGACAATGATGATGAGGTAGAATATGTTGTTTTATCCTCTAATAATGCTGGATGGATGAATTCTCATGCTGAAAGAGCAATGAGCATTGAAGACTTGAGAGATAAATCTCTCAATCCTATTGGCCTAAGAGGAGATGCATCTTTTGACTGGGTACAAAACAAAGATGGAAAAACTATAGATATTGATATCTATCATCATGATTCCCCTACTGGAGAGCAGTGGACAATAAGAAACATGACTCCTGAAGAAGTAAAACAGTATGCTTATCATGAGTGGGATGATTAAGATTTTCTTACCTTTCCCCACAACCCTGTATTGCATAAACTACTCTGCAATACAGGGTATATTTTTATCAAGATATATCTATTTCTTGAAAGTCAACTTCATTGTCATGAAGACGATGAGCCATAGCACTAAAGGAGTCAGGGTTATTGTCAATACCATAAGAGTTCCTCCCTAATCTGTTTGCTGCAATGAGTGTTGAACCTGAACCTGCAAAAGGATCTACAACCATATCTTCTTCTTTGGTAAAAAGTTTAATAAAAAACTCTGGCAACCATAGTGGATATGCTGCTGAATGACCTACATTGTAAGTAACTGGAGAACCAGTAAGAACATTAGAAGGATATACCATGTCCCTATTTTTCCAATTGGAAATGTTTTTGCCAAATCCAGAACCAGTAGAAGAAGATTGTCTTTGTTTGTCTTTATCACTGAGATTTTTCATTCTGGTTTTCTTCCAGTCTCCTGCTGGAACCATTACTTCATCCTGATACATAGCAAACTTTTTATTCTTGGTAAAGTGATAAAGTCTTTCCCACTGATCTCTAAATCTATTAGGCCATTTTCCTGGTGTAGTAGTGGTTTTCACCCAGATGTATTCATCTACCAATCTCCATCCTTGTTCTTGAGTAAGCATTCTTACCAAATCATAGACATAAGGATGACGTGTTCCATCTACTACGTTTTCTTTAATATTGATAACCATAGAACCGTCATCAGCAAGTGTCTCATAGAACTTTTCTCCATAAGGTTTAAACCACTCTACATAGTCATTAGGTTTTATTCCTCCATAAGTGGTTTTTCTCCTATCAGCATAAGGAGGAGAAGTCATAATGAGGTTTGCTGCAGGGATGTCAAAATCTAGACAATCCCCCAACCCAATAGATGCATCCATGGCTTTTATCTCCTTTTCAAAGTTCTATGTACATGCAGATTACATTCTGCATGCAATAGTATCACTTACCTTCATTATCACTAAGTTGGTGTGCATAAAAAACATTTTCTTGACACTTTAATACATCAGAACTACAATCAGACATATATAAGTATCAAGCAAACAAGGAAGGTATCACATGTCTACTAACTTTTTTATCAGACGCAAAGGTTTACATGATGAAGGACTCCATGTAGCAAAACGCACAGGTCCATCCCGGTGGACATTTCAAGGACTTTACCCTAGTAAGAGATTTATTGCAACAATGGGGAAGGATCCAGGGGTATATCAATGTGTAGAAGATTTTAAAAACATTCTCCCTAAGGGAATCCATGCTATTACCAGTGTTGCTGATTGGATTTATGTGCTAGAAAACCTTCCTGACAATGCAGAATTCTACAGTGAAAACAAAGATCATGAAAACACACAAGAAATCATCAATGATTGGAAAAACTCTACTCCACAACCCATTGATAGCTATTGTGATCGCTTAGAAAAAGAGATGAAACAGATAGCAGGAAGTGGTAATGCTCCTATTCCACAAGAGTTGCTTTATTCTCTAAGGGAAGATGAGTTTGTAGATAGCAGAGGATGGATATTTTCTTATAGATCTTTCTTCTAGTTAAACACCATAGAGAAGTTTTTCTCTATGGTGTTTTTATGTCCCTTTTTATAGAACAAAGGAGAAGGTTATCCTCTTTTGTTAAGGGTGCCTTTATGCAGGAATCCTACTACAAAGAATCCCAATCACATTATCAGGAATATCCTTTTCTAGAACCTTCCTTGCACGAAAATACCTCTTCTTCATACCTTCTGGAAGATTCTCAGAACGAGAACTCAAAGAGTTATGATAGTTGTCAGCAAGCTTGACAATAACAGCTAAAGGAATACTATCATCAGTGTTCAATCCAGCATTCTCCAGCTCCTGATGAGATAGAAAATCATCTTCTTCCCAAGAAGTGTTCTTGATAGACCTGATCCACTCCATATAGCTCAAAGACCTATCTTCAGGACGAGATACTGCATTGACAGCCCTTACTACAGAGCAAGGAATGTGATAATCAAGAAGATCTTGTGCAGTATAATCAGAATCTTCTACCACATCATGTAGAGCACCTGCCATGTATGCTCTATTCCCAAAAATTTCAAGCATCTTAGCCACTGCAAGGGGGTGATTGATATATTCACCACCTTGCTTGTCTACTTGTCCTCTATGAGCAATGTGGGCAATATTTACAGCACTGGAAACAATATCATTGTTAACAGTTGTCTTTTCTTTGTTGTTCATATACATACTAACTACTATAGCAAAAGAAAAAGAAGGAGTCAAGTTTTTTTCTTCCTTATAAAATCACTGCAAATACTATTCAGTGGTGTAATTTACTCCAAAATCATTTCCATCAAAATATTCCCTTTTTACTTCTGCAACAGTAAGAGGACTGCTATTAGTAGACAATCTTTTTTCTAGTTTTTCTAGTTTTTCATCCCTCACCCCTCCTTTAAATGCACCAGGAGATCCTGGATAACATGTAAAGAAAATTGCTGGGGGTGTTTTCCCATCCAAAGCTTCTAGCATTTCTGGAGTATAGTTATAGTTTTCTACATCATCACTAATAATCAAGGTGGCGTGATCTACTTCTGGTTTCTCATCCACAGGGAAAGAAAATCTGTATTCATTGCTACCTTTCCTAGTGCTTTTTCTAACAGGAATTACTACATCATCATCTTTAAGTTGAGTAGAATCTCCAGAACCCAAAACACCTGGGGTATCTACTTTGATATATCTAATGCCTTCTCTGAGTGCATCAGGATTGACTCCATTGTCAATGTACCATTGTCTATCATCATCCATAAGCCCTTTCTCTTTTTGTTCTTGGGCAAGTTCTAAAAACTCATCTAGAGTGCTTAGTTCGGTAAACTGAGAACCTGGATTTGACGTGTCCCCAAAGTGTTTTTTCTCAGTTGCAGCATAGTACTCTTCTTTGGTGGGAAGTAGTATATCTTCAGGATCTACTGCATATTTATCAAAATGTTCTTCCTTTAAAGATGAAAAATCACCTTGTGGATTCAATGCAGTGGAAGAATGGAAAGATGATGCTTTTTTATTGCTACTTACACCAACTCCTGCAGGGTGATAGATACATCCAGTCTTATTATCAGCAACCTTTCTTTGGCACCGCTTCCCATTGTTCAACATAGCTCCACATACTTTTCCTGCAATCATTATTAATATCCTTACTGATAGGAAACTGTTTCTTTCCAACAATAGTAAGAATGTTTTTGATTATTAACACAATATGAGATACAAACTACTAACTTGTAAAAAATGAGTTAATGTACTGTTGTAGACTTTATTTTTAATATGTATTAAATATGCTTTAATGTACAGTAATTCTGTACCCCTAACGGGATTTGAACCCATGTCACCTGCGTGAGAAGCAAGTATCCTAACCAGACTAGACGATAGGGGCTTTGGTACAGGTGGAGGGAATCGAACCCACTCAGCATTACGCAACGGATTTACAGTCCGCCCCAGCTCTCCAACTCTGGCGCACCTGCATAAAAATAAGATGCAGACATCATAAGGATAGAATGCACCTTGGAGGGAATGACGGGAATCGAACCCGCATCATCAGTTTGGAAGACTGAGGTGTTAACCATTACACCACATTCCCATAAGGAAGAAACAGAAAACAAGACCTACGTGGCCTCCCTGTTTTGCCCTACAAGAAAATATATTACATCATGTGTTTTTATCTTGTCAAGTTGATAGAGCAATATTTTTATTTTTTTCAAAAACACTTGATAAACAGGGAAAATAAAATATCCTCTCCTCTGAATAAAAGTCAGAAAAGAGGATATTTACTAAAAAGATTCCCTAAACCCTATCCTTATAAAAACTCTTCATCATAGAAGATTTCAAAAACTGCAGACCTTTCTCCTTCTGACTCCCAAATAGCTTTTCCATGTCCAATAGAACCAGTCTTTTCTGCATCAAAGAAAATCTTTCCTGGGAAAATATTTGTATCAATATACTTTGATACAGAAAAATCATTTTGTGTGGTAGCAACTACATGGATGCCAAGATCCTCACCTACTTCAATAAGATTTTTGATCTTATCAAGGAAATCATTTTCATCTACAACTGATCCACTGATGAATCTATCTATGATGTATCCTAGATCATCAAAGATGACAATAGTGTGCAAAGGAATATTGGTGGAGCATACCTTTTTAAACTCACTCCATGTGGAAACCCCTGAACCTTCCAACATTTCTTTTCTGTTCTCAATTTCCTGCTCAACATCATCAATCCTATCTAAGATATCAAATGTGCTAGACAGATGATGTCCTTTTTCATCATCTACATGACTAGGAATGTATATTGTCTTGATTTTATCTGGGAAATTGTCTGCTGCATCAATGTACCTTTGTGCTAGAACTGTTTTTCCACATCCAGATTTCCCTGAAACAAGAACATGGGGAATCTTGTCAAGATTATGCACAGATAATGACATAATATCATCAGGCATATTTGTCCATTTAGGGTTATTCTCCAAAAGGAATGTTCCTAGAATAACAGAACCATTGCACGCAGCATTAAGCTCTCCATCATCAAAGTTTTCAAAATCATAAGTATGCATAGTTAATCTCCTTAACTGTGTGGGCTTTCAGTACACTTGGCATTATACATTGTACATTAAGATATCTATATCAACAATAAATATAGAGTTATATTGCTATCTTTATATATTTATAATATATCTACTCTTGCCACAATCCCATATCCTTTTTATCCCATTAATCTTAGCCAGTTGGGATTCACTAAGATCCTCTTTGTATTTAAGATAAGGATCATCTTTGAAACGAGCTATCCTGTATCCAAATTTATGCCTTCGCTCTTCGTCAACAAGATAACGGTAATCAGGAGATAGCTCTTTATCCAGGATAAAACCTAGCTTTTCATAAAGTAAGCCATTGGAAACTTGATGATCAGCAAAAGTCACAATATCAGTACAGCCATATTCCCTAGCTATCTCTTTTCCCTTTTTCAGCATCTTGCCCATACCACCTATCACACTACAAGAAGTAGCATATCTATCTAGATATAGAGTATTTTTATTCTTCCTCCAGGAGGACACAGCAACAAGAGTATTATTAGAGTCATACAAGCCAAAATAAGCGGTTGAACGTGCAAATCCCTGTATGTGATAGCTATCTAGAAATGAACGCGCCTGCGGGGAAGATAGAGGTGCTAGAGTGGTTTTTCTAGCATAGACTCTAGGTGAGTGGGATACGCCTAGCTTATGAGCAAGCATAGACTTTACAATGTCTTGCTTGTCCCTCCACTCATCTTCCCAAATGGTGATAAGTTGGATTCCTTTGTCTTTACACATCTTCCACTTGGTGTAGTGGTAATGTTTATCTTTGCCTTGTGATTCTGCATGCCAATAAAGACCATTGAACTCTATGGCCAAGTTGTGATCTGGAATATAGATATCTAACTCATAAGGGTTGATAATAGAGCGGTTAGATTGGATGACATCTTCACTGCATATGGATTCAATATATTTAAATATTTCATGTTCAGCATTGGAGATTCCATAAAAGCATATTCTGCAATTTCCTATACCATAAATCCTATCTTTAGGAAGTGCTGTCCACCTATGGATAGAATGACCATTTTCACATTTCCAATGAATCTTCTTGCAACTCTTAGCAACCATCTCAGTAGGCAAAACATCATTTTTATCATAATCCCATTCTTCTAATATGTTTTGGGGAGCAATAGTGAAAAAGTCATTAAAACCTTGAAGAACTCTATTGTTAGAGCAGAATGGACATCTAGAACCTCTGCTATAAACATTATTGATCTTTGCTTTCCACTTGTGACCTTTTGAACATACCCACTCTATTGTCTTCCCTGATCCATGAGTTACTTCTGTGGGTTTTATTTCATTATCACCCCACATTTTTACTAACTCAGGATCTGTTGTAGCAATGTCATTGAATCCTTTGAGAACCTTTTTATTTGAGCAAAAAGGACAAGAAACATTCTTGACAACAAATGCTTGAATAGAAACATTCCATACATGATCATGGTATTTAGGGCATCTTAAATTCACCCTTTTATTAGACTGGGGTAAAAGAGTTTCAAGTTTATCATCATTGATAGAATCGTCCCAATAGTTCAATATTCTTGGACATACTGTTGCTACATCAGTTTCTCCGGGAATTGCATAAAATCCTGTACAATAAGGACAAGAACCATTCTTTTTAATGTTATCTCTAATGCTTCTAATAAAAGAATGTCCAGATTTACATATCCAATATGCATTTTTGTGAGAACCATCTTTAAGATTATTGGGTATGTTTCCCCCATTATTCTTTACATCCCATTGCGAAGAAAGAAAACTATGCAGTGTAGCAGAATCATTCACTCCAGGTATAACTTTTTTACCAGAACAGTATGGGCATTGAGTTCCCTGGTTCCCTTCGAGAACTTTTCTTGAAGAGTTCCATTTATGTCCCTCTTCACACTCTAGTATCAACCTCCTTGAAGGAGGAATATCACCCAGAAAGTCAAAGGGAACTATTTTTCTTTCATGAAAAATACGTGCATTAGAAATATTATATAAAGTTAAGTCGGACATGGTATAAATAAACCTCCTTGTATGAGTTTATGGTATTTACTATTCCCATAATAATACAAGGGGGTTTATTATGATAAGAACAACAAAAAATGCAGCTAAATGCGTTCTTTTCTAAATAGCACAGGAGACACAACCTTCAACTTCTGTACCTGTCAAGGCTTGAGTTCTCACGCGTGCATAATACAGCGTCTTGATCATCCCTGACTTGTATGAAGTCCTAGGATCATACAATGCTACTTCTCCAAATTCGTTTTTCACTTTATCCTTGGAGAAAGCATAGATATAAGCTTTATTGACATCCCTGGTAGTTGCCTTGTGCTCTGCTGTATTGTTGTAGAACAAAGTTGCAGAAATAGCCTGATCAATATGCTTTTGAGCTACTGCATAGGTGTCAATAGCAGCTTTGTATCCTAGCTCATAAGCATCCTTGTAATACTCCATATTGTCATCTCTTAGACCATAAGCAGGGCTGTAGATTCTTCCCAACTTAGATTCTTTTCTCACCTCAATAGGAGCAACAATGGGGTGGATACTCGGTGTAGAACAAGAAACGTAAGATATATTTCCGGTGGGTGCGCAGGCTGTTAAATAGGAGTGATACAACCCGTTTTCCTGGATCTTTTGCTCTAGAGCAATCCAATCTTCTTTTTGAGGGAACCACTGGTTATACTTATTGAAAATGTCTTTCACTTTCTTAGTATGAGGATGTGTCTCCCACACACCAGAAGTATAATACTTCAATGCTTCACTATGAGTATCCCCTTCTTGAATCTTGTACCCAGACTTGTCAAAGTGATAGAAAGTTTCCCCACGCTCTTTAGCAATATCAGCAGAAGCATTCAATGCATGGTATCTCATGGTAGCAAAATAAACATTCACAAAGTCTAGAGCATCTTCAGAACCATAAAGGATTTCTTCAGAACCTAGGAATCCATGAAGATTCATAGCGCCTAATCCTACAGAGTGAGATAGGTCATTTCCCCTCTTGACAGAAGGAACAATATCTACATTTGATTGATCTGATACAGCAGTTAGTGCTCTAAGAGAAGTCTCTACTGTCTCTTTGAAATCTCCATGAATCATAGATTTGGCAACATTGAGAGAACCTAGGTTGCAAGAGATATCTCTTCCCACATGAGCATATTCATTCTTTTTATCAAACTGGGAAAGCTCATTGACTTGCAAAATCTCAGAACAGTTACCAGTGGCAATACCATTGAAAATAAGAGACTCTTTCCCTGGAACTTGCACATCATAGACATCTTCTACACCATGATAAACAATCTCTACTACAGGTGAAGTGGTGAAGAATCCATCTTCAGAGGTAAAGAGCACGTCCCCTACGCTAAGGTCTCCTAGTGGGAGCTTTTCTACACTTCCATTATCAGAAAGTCTATACATTTTATGCCACTCTGTAGCTGCAATACTCTTTCCATTTTTTGTAGTTACCTCGTAAACAGGAACTTCCCTAGCAGTGCGCACTACTCTAGTAGCAGTAACTTCTACATAGTCTTCCCCTTCACCTTTAAGTGTTCTTCCATCAGCAAAGACATTAAAATCAACAGGGATGAGATCATCTCCATCAATGTCTAGTTTTCCATGCTCTTCCCATAGTGATTTCATATCTTTATATCCATTAGTGGTAAGAATCTCTGTATCTCCAGTAACACAAAGGTTGCTATAAGAGATTCTACTTCCATCAATATAATGGAACTTGTTAGCAGTATCTTCAAAAAGAATATAAGGATATCCAGACTCAAACTGCAACTCTGCTACAGTTTGGAAGAACTTCCTTGCATTGATTTTAGTTTTGCTGATCTCTGGATTATTCACCATGTCTTCATAGTTATCAGTGATAGACACCTCAGTCATGGGTTTTCCATATACTCTTTCTACATCATAAGGTGAGAATAGATACATGTCATCACCTTTGCGTGCTAGATCAAAGGCTTTATCAGAGACAACTACACCAATAGAAAGAGTTTTAATGCGGATCTTTTCATCAGCGTTTTCCCTCTTGGTATCCAATGCACGCATGATATCAGGGTGGTGACAAGAGATATATACTGCACCTGCACCTTGCCTAGAGCCAAGCTGATTAGCATAAGAGAAAGAATCTTCAAAAAGCTTCATTACAGGAACAACACCACTTGCAGCTCCTTCTACACCTTTAATAGGATCAGATTGAGCACGTAGGTTGGTAATACAAATACCTACTCCACCACCATGCTTAGATAGTTGCAAAGAGTTGGTAATAGTACGTGCAATAGAAGTCATTTCATCTGTCATATTAAGAAGGAAACATGAAATTGGCTTTCCTCTATCCTTCATGGAAGCATTAAGGAAGGTGGGGGTTGCTGGTTGGAATCTGCCTGAAACAATAGCATCTACAATGCTTTTAGCTCTTTCTTCATTTCCCTGTGCAAGATAGAGTCCATTCATCACTGCTCTGTCTTCATAACGTTCTAGATAACGTTTTCCATCTTTAGTTTTTAGTGCATACTGATTATAAAACTTCAGTGCTGAAATAAGTGTAGGGAAACGATACTTCTTGCTGTAGGTATCTTTGAGAAGATCAATAATAAAATCAAAAGAATACTGTCCTAGGATATTTTCATCATAGTATCCATGATCTAGAAGATAATGTACTTTTTCTTCTAGGTCAGAAAAATATACAGTATTAGGGTTTACATGGTTGAGAAAATAGCTTCTTGCTGCTTCTTTATCTTTATCAAATTGAATCTTTCCCTCACCATCATAAAGGTTAAGCTGAGCGTTGAGATCAATAAAGTTTTCAGTGTCATTCCCATCTGAAATGATTCCAAAAGTTTCCTCTGGAAGTGTTGTGGTCATAATATGTCACCTTGCATCTTTCTTTTTGTTATATGAGAGAAACTGTGTAAAAAAGATTATTTTATGTCCCTTTTTAAGACTATTATGACTAAATCTTTTTCACGGGGTATTGACAAACTATAGCAGACAAAACATTCCTGGAAAAATGCAGAGACTTGTTATTTGTGTCCCTTTTTCTTATGAATATTCCCTTGCAATGATACAGTTGCGTGGATAAAAAAATCTCCTTCCCCTCATAAAGAGAGAAAGGAGAAAATAAATAGATTAGTCTATTTTATGCAAAAACATTCAAGACTTTAGTGAAAAATGACTGAGACTGAACTTCTCCACCAGTATTTACTTCTGGTCCTTCAGCATCCATATCATCATCATCAATAGAAATGGATTCTCCTCCATCACTGCGGTTCCACTTAGGGTTGTGCTGCTTGGAGTCATCAGTAAATCCTCCACCAGATACAACAGTTTGTGAATCATGGCTATGTGCTGAAGATCCTCCAGCAGTATTTCCTGCTGTTGTACCATCTGGAGTCATAATAGTAGCTTCTCCAGAAGAATCTGTGTCTCCAGAAGAATCTGTGTCTTCAGAAGAAATACCCTCATCATCTACAGAGGATGTATCCTCTCCACTAGAAGGATTAGTTCCTGGTTGTCCTGGTTGTCCAGCACCTGGAGAAGAGGTCTCCACTGGTGCTGTTCTAGTAGGTGCTGTCTTAGTAGGAGCTGTCTTAGTAGGAGCTGTCTTAGTAGTTGGCTCCTTATCACCTTTATCACCTTTGTCATCAGATGGCTTAGGTTTGTCAGCTGTAGGTGATTCAGTAACAGTCTCTACTGTGTCAGAGCACTTCTCTCCATCCCAGTCAACATCCTTAGGTGCTTTGGTTGCTTTGGTGTAGTCAAACTTTTGTGACTCACCATTTTTACCATTAAGGTTAGATACCAAGCTAAATTCAGCTTCTAGACCACAAGCTTCTTCCAAAAGCTCTACAGTATAGGTTTGGCCATCTTTTGAGGTGATATCAAGATATGGTTTCCCATCTACCTCAATCTTTCTGGTGTTATCTTTCCAGTTTTTACCACCTTCACCATTGAAGAACTTGATGGTGATCTTATCACCTTTCTTTGCAGTTCCTGGAATCTTTAGCTTATAGTTTCCTCTAACAGTAAAGGAATCAGTAGGAATCTTTTTAACGTCATCTACTGAAACATCTGTTTTAGCATCTTTTCCATCATTGTCCAAAATGTCTAGTGTAACATCTTGAATAGCATAATCAGGAAGCTTTCCATTACTATCAGCCTGAACTGTTGCAGGAGTAGTGTCTTCTCCAGAAGCATTTTCAACAGTGGTTTCTACAGATGGAGAAGTTGGTGTCTTAGACAAAGTTGCTGTTTGGGTAACAGATGGTGTTGCAGTGTTTTCAGTACCAGGAGTAGAAGACTCTTGAGCACCTGCTACACCTGCAGAACCCAATGTGACCATTGCAGTTCCAGCGAAAGCTAGAGCAATACGTGAAATATTTTTGTTCATATGTATAAATCCTTCAATCATATCACGTGAAACTTTATGTCCCTTTTGGTTATATGATCCAGAATAAGGAAAAAGCTCACAATCGAACATGCATGTTGCAACTTATACTATATCAACAAAGTGTCATTTCTTGTTGTGTTTAGATAACTTCCTCATCTGCTTCAATCATCCCTTGACGAAGCTCTTCTGGCATGTCAATAACAAACTGAGAAGCACCATCAATAAAGCATGCATCTTCTCCGCCTTCTGAAAGCCTAGAAGTAGAAGCATCAATATTTAAAGCAAAAGGAGGATGCTCTTTAGTATTGGTTTTATCTTCTGCACGCATATAAGGTCTATCAAGAAGCAAAATGGTATCTGCATCCTGTTCTAGGGCACCAGAACCACGCAACTGGTGAATCTTTGGCTTAGAATCTCCTGCTTCACGGTTAAGCTGCGCTAGAGAAAATACTGAGATATCCATAATACCAGCAAGCTTTTTATAAAAACGAGACAGGTTAGCAATCTCTTCTCTTTCACGCATAGAGTTTTGCACCTGTAGCTGAATATAGTCTACAAAAAGAACAATCTTAGCATCATGAGGATATAGCGCTTTTGCTTTCATCACAAAAGCTTGAATATCTTGAGTAGTCATATTCTTGTCAAAAGAAACTAACCACTCTTGTTCTTTAGCCCATTCAAAACCTTCTTGGATTTTCTTTTCTTGCTCTAAGGTTAAAGGATACTCCATTTCTTCTTGAGTGATATAACTTTTAATCTTTCCCCATCCTACTTCTTCATCCTCAATACGACGAGCTACCATTTTTGCAAAAAACTCAATCTTTTTAGTCTCTAGGTTTAACACAAGTGGAATTCCACCATTTTCCAATACAGAGTAAATGAGACTATTCATCAAAATGGTTTTACCCACTTTAGGACGAGCTGCTGCAATAGTAAAACATCCAGATTCTAGACCGTTTCCTCCCAATGCTTTATCAATGACTGTTACCCCAGTTTTCACATTCCACATTGGGCGAGGTGAATTGAGCACATCTTCTGCAATATCAGAAAAAGTCTCAGCAGATGTCTCTACATTGGTACTATCAATGACTTTTTGCATTCGTGTAGCAATATCATTAGGTGTAGGGGTGACATCCTTTTCTGCTACATCCTGGATGATGCGCTCCATACCAGTAACCTGGTTGCGCATTTCTCTTAGTGATACCAACTCACCTACAGAAGAGGTGATTTGATCTACAGAAGTCAAAGAAGGATGAACTTGCAATGATGCAATGAAACCTTCAGGATTATCAATAACACCACTGTATCTTGTAGCAATTCTATCAATGACAGCTGCTACAGAAGGATGGGGGTTGGAATCATATACATCTTCTAATGCTTGAAACACTGCACGGTTTTTATGATCAGCAAAAATACCAGCACTGTCTCTTCCTGCAATCCTCGTTACATGCCCAAACCACCCTAGAGTGATGTTGTTGATAACAGTTGCCAATACCGCTTTTTCAGTAGAGCTATGTGACAGTGAAGCAATATTTGCATGTGGTTGTGATGTTGCCATATATGTAACTTCCTTCACCTTGTAGTTTCAAAGATATATATTATTGATAGTTTCTCATATATCATATCAGATGAAAACAATAGAATCAAAGAAGATTAAGAAGATGCATATTTTTCATGTCCCCTTTTTACTTCTTCACAGCCTGAGAAAGCATAGATTTAAGATCCTCAGTTACATCTTTAGGAAGGAATCCAGGAAGATAATGTGTTCTAGGATACTCTCCACTATGTTCTGTAATAGCAGTGTAAAGAATGTCAAAGGCTTGACCCATAACAGCATGAATGGTTGATTCTTGTGGCATAGTAGCAATCCAGGTCCAAAATGCTAGATATTTAGTAATGGAAAAATCACCGCTAGCAAATATCTCTTTGACAAATTTGTCTGCAAGCTCTACTTCTTTATCAGTAGAAACAATCTTTCCAGTTTTTCTGTGGAGACTGTCTCCTACATGTTTTGTGACTTCCTCCAAACTCATAGAGGGATTAATCTTGTATTTGTTGACAGCTTCAACACTTTCTTTGATATCCATTCTAGAGTTGAGAACTCTTTCTACTTTAACAGCATTCCTTGCCCACCTATCACCTGATACAGCTCTGAGAGCTTCTTTGAGATAGAGTTCATAGATTTCATAAGGAGCATCTTTGAATGTTCTACCGATAGTTTCATACACTCCAGCAACTTCAGTAAAAACACGTTCAGATGATTCCATTTGGTCTTTAGGAATAAGGTTATCAGGAGACCACCCTTCTTCTCCAGGTTCTCTTGCTTCTGGATCAAAACGAAAAACATATTCTGGATCAGATTGGATAAGACCCCAGATAAATTCTTGTGTCTTTTCTTGTGGCATTTTGGAGACATTCCCAAATCCAGTCTTCCATTTATCATACCAGTGATTATAAGAGGAATACCAAGGAATATGCCCACTTCTGTTAATCACAGCTTCAGAAAGGGGCTGAACAGTCTGTACCGTACCGGGGGGATTGGCCGCCATGACAAAAGTTGTATAGGGGTGAATGTCTAGGTTTCCATACTTGCCATGGGTGAGAAGACCTAACATAGCACTTTGCTGAGCAGGAATACAGGTGGTCATCTCGTCCAAAAACATAATAGTAAGACCATCTTTATCGTTGAAATAGTCCCACGTCTGCTGGGCGATCTCTGGTATAGATCTTTCCATGATCTTAGTACCCTTTGTAGGATCTTCTGTAATAGTCATCATACCATGCATCACAGTAGCATCTTGAGTAGAAGGCTGAACAGTAATAACCTGATATGGAACACCATTTTCATCAGTAAGATCACCCATGGCTTCAATACTTCTAGTTTTACCAGATCCAGGAGGACCCCACAATGTAATAGGAGTTTTGGAAGCTACAAAGATTCTCATAAGATCTTCATAAACAAAGCGCATATTATCTTCTAGGTAGTGAACATCATCTACATGAAGGCCAAAGATGTTTTCTGGATCTGCAATAGGTTTAAAACTTGTTTTGGGAATAAGTTCATCACCAGTTTTAATGCGCTGATCACTTTTGACCTGCTTACCAGTGATATCAAGAACCATCTCTTCATTAGGATTTACACCATTGATGATGTCATCCAATGAGTCATGATCTTTATCAGCCATAAGATTTTCTCCCTACTTTTCCCTTATAGAATAATGTGGAATGTTATTTTCACAGTTTTTTGTCAAAGAATGATATTACTCTTTTTCATAAGATTATACCTCCATTACCCAACGGGTTTTCCCACAATCCCATACACGTTCTAATCCATTGAGTTTGGCCAGTTCTTTTTCTGTCAATCCTTCTTTGTAAATGAGCTGAGGATCTTGTTTGAACTTCTTAAGCCTGTAGCCAAATTTGTGTTTTCTCTCACCTTTAACCACATATTTGTAATCAGGATATAAAGAAAAATCTTTTTCAAATCCTAGTTTTTCATACAATGATCCATTGGAAACCTGGTGATCTGAGAAAGTGACAATCCTTGAAATATTATTTTCTTGACAAAACTTCTTTCCAGCTTTAAGAAGCTTTCCCATCCCTCCTACTACAGTGCAAGAGGTAGCATACCTATCTAGATACAGGATATCTTTGTTCTTCTTCCAAGAAGAAACTGCTATTAACTCTCCTTTATCATCTTCTAGACCAATGTATATGCTTCCAGAAGAAAATCCTTGTATATGATATTTATTTAAAAACTCTTTTGATTCTTGAATGCTTATTACCCTCACAGTAGTCTTCCTGGCGTAGACTCTTTTATCCCGAGACACACCTAGTTTATGAGCAAGCATAGACCTTACAATATCTTGCTTATCTTTCCATTCATCTTCCCAAATGGTGATGAGTTGAATTCCAGCACTTTTGCAATCTTTCCATTTATTGTAGTGATAGTTTTTGTCTCTTTTCTTTTCTTCTGTATGCCAGTAAAGACCATTGAACTCTATGGCCAAGTTGTGGTCTGGAATGTAAATATCTAGCTCTTTTGGGCAAATAACAGTTCTATCAGATCTTATGATAGCAGTATCATTGTCTAAGATGGAGCTAATGTAGTTAGCAATATCATCTTCAACAGAAGAAACAATACATCTTTTACTGCATTCTGGACAACCATTCCCTATTTTTCTAGAATATACATTAGACACCCAAGTATGACCTATATCACAAATCCACCATATATTTCTATGACTGTTGCAAGACACCTGATAAGGAGTCAGATTTCCATTCTTTTCATAATTCCATTGTTGTGCCAAATCAGGGTGGGTAGTTGCAAGATCATTAAAACCTTGAAGCACCTTGTGACCAGAGCAATATGGGCAACCAGATTTATTTGTAGTTCTAGAGACAATATCTTGCTTAAAACTATGTCCTCTATCACAAACCCACCATACTTTCCTATTGCTTCCAGGACGCAAAGTTTCAGGATTTATTCCCTTATTTTTGTCATTATCCCACTGTTGTAAAAGTTCTGGGAAAAGATGCGCAAAATCATTGTAACCTGTAAGAACTTTTCTTCCTATGCAATAAGGACATTCTCCTCTACCTTTTCTAGTTTTGTTCAGAACTGTACTTTGATATTCATGTCCCTTGTCACAGATCCACCATACTTTCTTTCCACTTCCATAGGTGATGTATTGCGGTGTGAGTTCTCCATTTTTCTCATAATTCCATAGCTTAGCAACATCAGGATGAGTGGTTTTAAGATCATTAAACCCTGAAAGAACTCTTCTTCCACTGCAGTAAGGACACCCCTGCCCCTTAGTAGCATTGTATATAAACTTCTTCCAAGAATGACCCAAATCACATTTCCACCATACCATTTTTCTGCTTCCAGAAGATACACTTTCTGGGGTTATAGGATAGTTTTTCTCATGATCCCATAGCTTGGCAATATCAGGATGCGTGAGAAGAATATTATTTTCTATCTTTTCTTCCTCTTTTTCACATTTATAGCATTGTTCCCCTTGTGATTTATCAGCAATGCTCATCTGATAAGAATGCCCCTTGTCACATTTCCACCATAGTGGTTGTGTGTTATCCCACGGTATATCCTCTAGCAGTAGTTTATTTTTCTTTTCAAACCACTGATGTATAAGTTCTGGATAGATATCATAAACACTAAGATTATGATCCCATGTTTTTCTACCAGTACAATAAGGACATCCACTCTTTTGTTTTGTTCTTGATTGCACCCTGGCTTTATATACATGTCCCTTATCACATCTCCACCAAGCATCTTTTCTACAACCTGCACTGACCTCACTAGGGAAAAGATGGGTGTTTTTAATATAATCCCATTCACCTGCAATATCAGGATGAGTAGTTTTAATGTCATTAAACCCTGGAAGAACTTTTCTTCCACTGCAATAAGGACATCTTTGACCTTTAACAATATTTTTTACAGAAGCTTCCCACTCATGTCCTTTGTTGCATTTCCACCATACTTTCTTACGTGATCCTGCACTTACTTCTTGTGGGGAAATATGTGTGTTCTTGTCACTCCACAAAGATGTAATATCAGGATGAGTAGTTGCAAGATCATTAAACCCTTGAAGAACTTTGTTTCCTGAGCAATATGGACAACCACGACCTGCACTCCTTTTGGATACTGCAGACTGATAAGAATGTCCCTTATCACATTTCCACCATACCTTTTTATGGCTATGCACAGTTGTCTGTTGTGGAAAGATATCTTTGTTGAGATCTCTATCCCACTGGACAAGAAGATAAGGTGTGTCTTGCACAGTTTTTCTCATATGATTTTTCCCATTTCTCTGATATTTTTCTTTTCTTATCATCATATCAGTTTCACCATTAATGGAATAAAAGACAACAGGTTCATGTTGCATAAGATGTAAGATAAAACACCAATGAAAGGAAACAACAATGACTTATTTTAAACCTTATACTCCTCACCCTCTGGCACCTCTAGGTTATGGACAGTATCCAGGAAGGGGTATTTTAGGCACTAGAGACAATCTTATTGCCCAGCTTATAGGAAGAATCAACGAAGCAGAGTCTAAACTGTTCTCTACTGATTATACCCCTGGAGACCATGATGACACCACTGTTATCCATGTAGGAGATGATATTTCATTAGATGATATTTCTATTGAGCTATCTCCTGATGCTACCACTTTGACTGTAGAAGTGAAAAAGCATGATGAGGATAACAATATCACTCGTTATATGAAGCAGACTTACCATAGTGATAGGAAGTTCAACTATGAAGATATGAATGCAGATCTTCTAGATGGAGATCTAGTCATCTATGCTCCTTATGTTGAAGATAAAGAGCTAGAAGATAACAGTGAAGAAAAGACTGCTATTTCTATCAAGCATACACCTCAAGAAGAAAAGCAAGATGAAGAGGAAGCTGATGATAAAAAGTAAAGTTTTCCCTTCATAGAAAAATAGATCTAATCACCTTGTCTATGGCAATAAGAAATGCTTGACAAGGTGATTTTTCTTTTCTAGAATAGAAAGTAAATATACACCACTATCATATAGTTCAAGGAGAGAAAATATGTATATTCGTTCTAATATTCCACAAATTGAAAGTCTTCTCAATAGGAAATCAGAAGTTGATCCAGCAATGTATTATGAATATTCTTATACTGGACCAGCTGATAAAGTAGGACAGTTTTTTGACTCAGAAAAAGATGAAAACTACATTACCATCAATGTAGAAGATGATATTGATGTAGAAGATGTATCTTTGACTCTTTCTGCACGTGATACAACTTTAACTGTAAAGATTTCAAAAGAAAAAGATAATGGTGAATCTTTTCACCTTACAAAGAAATACAACAGAAGCAACAAGTTTGATGCCAAAAAGATAACAGCATACCTATCACAAGGTGAGTTGGTCATCTATGCTCCTGCTGTAGAGAAAAACACAGAAAAGAAAACAGTTCCCATTACAAGGAAAGAATAAAAGAAACACCCCCTGTCAATAGAGTTCTGACAGGGGGTGTTTTTGATTCCTATATGGCTTGCAGAGAGGATAAAAACCACTTTAAATACATAATGTCTATAGTGATATTTCACCCTCTCTATAAGGAAAATAAGAGCTTAAATCACTCCATCTTTATAAGCAGCTTGAGCAATCTTATCACCTAGAGTATTAAGAGTCTTATCAAAAGACTCTTTGCGATCTAGGAAATCATCAGTAGTGCGATCTCTACCAAAAATCATGCGTCTTACCTGCAACCATCCTGCATCCCATGTATTAACCTGATAGCGAGGGTTTTCCTGGAAAAACTGTTCTCTATAAGGGAAAGAATCTTCAATCAAAGACCATGCTTCATCTAGTAAAGATTGAGCTTCTTCAGAAATATCATCCTTATGATCTTCTAACCACTGATAGACAAAACGGTTAGAATGGCCAATAACATCATCTTGAATATCAGCATTATGATGCTCTTCAGCAAGCTCTTCCATGCTATCAACAGAATAAGGGAAGAACTCATTGACTACGGTATAAGATTTACCCTTGTACTCATAGTCACGCAAAGATGTCTGGTTAGATTGGGTATCAAATAGGGAAAACACTACACAATCAGCAATAAACTCAGGGGTGAGAAGTTCTTTAGAAGGGGTGGTGAAGACTTCTTTATCTCTTACCCAAAGAAGTTTATCTTTAGCAATATCATTATGGACAGCCCTTCTGATAGAAAAGGTTACAGCTGACCTATAAAAGTTTTCTTTTGTAATATCCCTACCATCTGAAACTGCAAACCCCAAGGAGTACATACCAATATATGCCCTAGAATATTGCACATTGCTTCCGTGGTTATGCATATATCCAATCCATCCATCTTTTAGCTTGCATCTTACAGACTTTGCTGTAGGTGCATCAAGACCATTCTTGGTTAAAATTTGATTATTTGACAATTTCTTTCCAACATTAATCTCTTTGAGCCAATTGGAAATAGTGTTGTCTTGTGTTGTTCTCCTTCCTGTCCATGTAGTGATTTCTTCAATTTCTCCTTCTTTTGTGCTTTGAAGAACATTGAAATGAAATTCTTTCTGCTCTTTTTCACCAGAAGAAGAATAATGTCCAAAAATGATACTCCATGTTGATGCAGCGGTATTAAACTCTCCTGCATTAATCATAAATCCTTTATCAAAATGAAATTCTTTAAAAAAGGAGTCAAAGAAATTATTAAAAATTGGTGATGTGAAGAAAACTGGAGAAAATAAAAAGACATGGAAACTATCATTCTCTTTGTATCCAAAAAGATCTTTGATAATCTTGATTCTATACATAAACTGGGTTATCAATTGTTGTTTTGCATGACCCATATTTTTCATCATATTCTTCAAAGAAGAATCAGCAATCCCACCTTTTCTACCCTTTTCCTTGATACCGTTGCCATTAGATCCATAAGGAGGGTTAGCAAAAAACACAATAGGTTTCTTTTCAATCATTGCTTTAATAAGTGATACTGGAAGCTTGAAAGTCTCTTCCAGATCTTTATCACTAAGCTCTTTAATCTCTTCCAAAGACATATCATGAAGATTCATATCATCATTCAAAAAATCATATTGGAAATGATAACCTTCTTTGTTGTATGCCTTAGATAGATCTATATCTTCTTGAAACAAAGTAGAGGTATAAAGATTACCATCACCAAAACGGTAATCACGGGTAAGGTTTCTCATTCCTGCAGCCATATCCCAGACCACATACTCATCTTTCCAGTCTTCACCAATGCAAGATTCAATAACCTCATGAGCTTTATCCACCCATAGTGGTGGAGTATAAAAATCACCCTTCATGCGGCGCTGTTTTTCATCAATGATAAGATCTGCACAGCTATCAATCAGTGCTAACTCTTTGCGGGTATAGTTATCCCTTCCCTGCTTGTGCTGCTGCCAGAACTGCTCATAAGCTTGCACATTGACGTTGAAGATTTCTTTATCATCAACAATGAGCTTTTTCTTCTTTGGATGAATATAGACTTCATCATCATCTTGCAAAGAACGCAAAAACACTTCCACTCTCTTGCGATCTCCAGTAATAACCTTATCAAATAGACCTGGTGCTGAAGTAAATACATCAGTAGAAAAGTTGGTAAACACTTTAACCAAGTTGTCTACAGTTGCAGTGATTTTCACTGTTTCACTCAAACGAGCTTTAGAGTCCAAATCTTCTAGAAAATCAGAAGCATTAAAGTTATTAGGATTGGAAAGATCATGGATATAGACCTTTTTAGCAATATTATCTTTCTTCAAATCTTCTACCAGCTTAGTAGATTTTGCTCCTGCAGAAGATGGTGCAATAGACCAATCATACTCACCTTCAAGATAAGGGTAGAGAAGATCAGCAGAAATAGAAATGATCTCATCTTGATCTGCTACTACTACAGCATCAGGAAGATGTTCTCCTTCTAGTTCAAAACGCTTCAAGTAATAAATCACTTGAGCTAAAATCCTAATAAGACCATAGTTAGATCCTGACATATCTACATTCTTTTTAGTTTCCACCAAAATAGAATAAGATTCTTTACCATCAGAAAATTCAACTAGACCATCAGTATTATAAGGATAGGTCAAGCTAGTGTTACCAGATCCATAACGATGTGAAGTATAATCATGCAATAGTGACGTTACTGCATTTTCCACAGCTTTTTCCACATCATCATGAGTGCTAGCCAAAGAAATAGCTTTGTTAAAACGCTTAATGCGAGCAGAAGATAGCTTTTTAGATTGTTTAATAGACATGTAATAAAAGTCCTTCCAAGGTTATTGATAAACTAGGCATAAAAACATATTATCACCTTCTATGCATTATTTCCAGCATTATGATAAACATTTTTCTATACCTCTATTACCCAACGGGTTTTCCCACAATCCCATACTCTTTCTAAACCATTGATTTCAGCCAAATCACGCTCAGTCAAGCCTTCTTCATAGGTAAGATATGGATCTTTTCTAAACCTATTTATCCTGTAGTTGAACTTATGGATTCTTTCTTCATCTACAAGATATTTATAATCAGGTAGGAGATCTTTATCCTTAGAAAAACCTAGCTTCTTATACAATCCACCATCAGAGACTTGGTTATCTGAAAAGGTCACAATCTTAGTACAGCCATATTCTCTAGCTATTTCTTTTCCCTCTTTAAGCATTTTTCCCATGCCACCTACTACCATGCAAGAAGTGGCATACCTATCTAGGTAAAGTGTATCTCTTGTCTTTTTCCAAGAACTTAAAGCAACAAGAGTACCATCCTCATCTACTAGACCACTATAAGCTGTAGAAGCTACAGAACCTTGAATATGATTCTTGTCAAGAAAGTCGTGAGCAACAGCTGATTCTATTTCTTTTATAGTGGTTTTCCTGGCATAGACCTTTCTATCCTGAGATACACCCAGCTTATGGGAAAGCATAGACTTTACAATATCTTGTTTTCCTTCCCATTCATCTTCCCAGATGGTGATAAGTTGAATACCTTTGTCTTTGCATTCTTGCCACTTGTCAAAATGGAAAAATCTATCTTTTCCTTGTTTTTCAGTATGCCAATAAAGACCATTGAACTCTATGGCCAAGTTGTAATCTGGAATATAAATATCTAGTTCTTTTCCTTGTATAATACTCCTATCTGACTGTATGACATTTTCTTCTCCAATAAGAGCAGAGACATAATCAGCAATGTCTTGTTCTGCTTTGGAAATATGATGAACACAATAAGGACAACCTACACCCCTCCTTGCTCTATCTTTAATAAGAGATTTCCAACTATGCCCCTTATCACATACCCACCATGCTTTTTCGTTAGAGCCTGAAGTGACCATATCAGGGGTTGTATTTCCATTTTTCTTTACATCCCATTGTTTTACTAGATCAGGATGAGTGGTTGTGAGATCATTGAAACCTAAAAGTACTCTTCTTCCACCACAATAAGGGCACCCATGTCCAGCTACTCTTTTCTTTACCATTGCTTCCCAAGAATGACCCAAATCACATTTCCACCATACAATCCTTCCGCTTCCACAAGTAACATCTTGTGGCTGCAAGTCATTTTTATCATCATCCCACTGCTGAGCAAGATGAGGATGCATAGTTAAAAGATCATTTTCACCTTTAATACTTTTTTGTCCAGTACAATAAGGACACCCATGACCGTTATACCTATAACTTACAGGAGATTTCCATGAGTGATTTTTATCACACCTCCACCACGCTTTCTTTCTGGATTGTGGCAATAGTGTTCCTGGAATTCCACATCCATTTTTCTCTTTATCCCATTGCTTAGCAATGTCAGGATACAAGGTAGCAAAATCATTTTTACCTGGAATAGCACGCTTTCCTGCACAATATGGACATCCATTCCCACCGAGACATCTTTCTTTAATAGATGCTTGCCAAGAATGACCTTTATCACATATCCACCATGCCTTTTTATGAGAACCAGGCTTTACCTCTTGGGGTGCTGGAGAATTCTTTTCTTTATCCCATTGCTGTGCAATATCAGGGTATAAAGTGCCAAGATCATTTTCTCCAGCAATAGCTCTTTTGCCAGTGCAATAAGGACATCTGCTGCCTTTATATTGGCTATACACAGTTGCTTTGTATTTATGACCTCTATCACACACCCATGCTGCTTTTTTGTTATTCCTTGCAGTCATATCCTGTGGTAGAAGATCTCCATTCCCTTCCCAATCCCACAGTTTAAGAAGATCAGGTACATCAGAAACATAAATCCTTGTAGTCATATGAGATAATCCTTTAATCATTAGATAAAAAATCCTCCTGATAATACTACCAGGAGGATAGAAAACAAGCAATAATCTACATCTTTGTCTTATAGATCTGCTACACTGTTTTGCTCTTCTTCTTGCTCCAAACTCATCTTGGACAGCTCTTCAAAAGTCATAAGTTGAAGCTGTTGCTGATCATCTTGCATGATGTCTTTAATGTGTTTTCCAGTTGCAGATGAAAGCTCGCGAGATGGCCACGGACCAGTCATTACACCGGTCTTCACCCCATATGCACTATCAATGACAATAGCATTAGGAATTTGTTTCTTTGTTTTAACAGAATCAGCTGTATCCATTGCAGCATGAGTGATGTAATACTTATGCTCCTCATCTCTAGGGAACTTAGTGATATCAAAGAAAAGATCTAGTTCTTTTTTAGTCTCAGCTAGGTTCATGATGATGAACAATCTGACATAAGGGAAAATATTATACTCATTATCATCCAAAAAGTCAGCCATATTCTGGGTAGCAAGAATCAAGTTGATATCTTGACTTCTCCACTCACGTCCTGATTTCTTGACCAGGTTCATAGCTGCTTCAGAAGTTTGCATTATGTGAGCTTCGTCCAGAAAAAGGCCACCGCCTTTTCTAGAGTTGCCAATAGTCTCAGCACCAAACTTGAAAAGATTAACAACAGACTGAACACCATCTCTTTCTGGCTGAGTCCATTCATCTTCATTCTTTGATGCTGGCATAGAAATAGAGTTATCCCACTCCACCAAAAATGGCCTACCTGATTTAATAGCAGTTAAGAATCCAGATCTACCATCAGGGTTTTGAGAAATGGAAGCTTTCCAGAATGGAGAGGAAATCATCTTTTGTCTAATGAACTCCACAGTATCATCATCAGACAAACGTGGGGTGTTAGCACCGTGTTTTTTATTGCCAAAAATAACATCCCAAGAGCACTCATTAGAAGGCCTTTGTGCATTCTCAACTAGCTCAGTAGTAAGCTCTTCTTGAATTCTAATAGATTGTGACTTTTGGTTTGTTTTAGAGTTAAGACCTTGAGCGCGAATAATCATATCAGCCAAAAGTCTTCCTGCTTCCCTCCTATCTTCAATGAAGAACATAGGATCTAGCATTCCTGGGTTCTCATCTAGATAGTTATTAGACAAGTTAATAGTAACACCATCAAGATGATCAAAAAATGGTTTCAAAGTGTTCTGTGGCTTTGGGTTTAAGAAGAATACAGAAGTTCCTAGATAGACATACTGTGCAGCCATCATGAGAAGCTGTACAGTTTTACCAGAACCAGAAGTTCCCACCACTAGTGTTGTAGGTGGCTTAGAATACTTATTAGATGCATTGGTTTCTACAAAGATTTCTTTGTAGTCATAGTTAGCATCAGATAGACCTAGCAGGATACCATTTTTACCTGCTGGCTTTGTGGTAGAAAATAGCCCAGACAAAGATAAGATTCCACCATAGAAAGTATTTACATTAGGGTTTCTTCTAGAGTTGGATTTAGGAATCTTAAACACAGCATTAGGGTATGCTGGGATTGTAGAATTCAAAGCATAAACTTGACGCATAGTAGTATTGATTGCTTCTAGGCTATAAGCATTTAGTGCAGAGTTAAGCTCACTCTTTTTTCCTGTAACTAGAGTTGCAACAACTAGCTCTACATTGTCTAGGAATGCATGTCCTTGTCCAGCTGCACCGCTGGCAACTTCCAACATGTGTCCCTCACGCTCTAGTCTCCTTCTATCTTCCATATCTGAGTTAATAGAAGTAGAAGAATCACTTTTATCTTCATTCTTGTCAGATTTCTTATCAAAAATCTTCATAGCTGAATCAGGTGATCTAATCTCACCTCTAATGTTGACATGCACAGCATTGACAGAAGGAGAAAGAATAGCTCTACCAAAGCGCACATCTCCTGAGTTATAAGGATCTTGCATAAACATATCCTTGGACTCTTTTGGCCTTACTGCAGAAAAGGATATTTCACCATAGGCAGGAGTAAAAAGTGATTTACCATGCTCTGGCTCATCAATAGCTGTGGTAATGATATCTGGGCGCATGTTGTATTTTTCATCTGATACCCCATACCATGCTGTGAGACGCTCTAGATCTTTTGGCTCAGCTTCAAAGTCTAGTGGAGTCATTCCATAATCCATGCAAATAGAGTTGGTAAGCTCTAGTGAATCTTTATACAGGGTATATTCAAAGTCCATTTTACCCATCATGAAATCTACATAGTTTCTCACTTTGTCAGAAATACCATAGATATCAGAAGAAATAGAACCCATTTTTAGCTCTACACCAAAATAGGAATGCCAGATCTGTCTTTTAGAAACATTCATTCTGGAAAGGAAGTCAGATTGTGCAGGGGTAACATCAACAGGCTGTTGGATTTCTCTAGCAATCTCACGCACCATAGGGATGTGCCATTTAATGCGGGGATCTTTCTTTGTAGATTCTGTGACATTGAGAGATCTTCCCAAATCATCAAAAACATCAAGAAGGAAAGATTGATTTTCAGCAGCTTCAGTATAAGATTCTACATATTGAACCTTGACATCTTCTGGCATCTTAAAGTATATCCATAGAGAACCGTCGTGTCCCTGGAAAATTCCGTTACTGAAAAAACTAGAATAAGGCTTCGGTGATCGTATCCCTCCTTCTATATCTTTTCCTGCTGTACCTTCACCCTCTCCTACAACATCTTGAAACTTTCTTCTTACAAAACTTTTGATTCCCATAAACAAAGAACCTTTCTTTATTGGTGGAGTAAAATATGCATTTTACCTGCATTAACAACAGTATAATGATTCAAACATACCATTGTTACATACATTTTGCAGGGATAACTTCTTGTCAATGTTTGTAGCTATACTTTGCATAATCCAGGAATGAAATCATATGTATAAAACACACCTTTGACAAAATATCTCTTTATCTTCTAAAATATTCATTAACAGCTTTGCTCCACCTATGTCCCTTTTTTATCATTTCTTATCTACAAGGAGAACTTTCATGTCAGAAAAACAACCACAATATATCATTGATGTCCCTTATGCTTATAAGCTATGGGATAAAGAGAAAAATACAGAGTTATCACCTAAAAGCATCACTATAGGATCTGGTAAAAAAGCATGGTGGAAATGCAACAAAGGACACAGCTGGGAAGCTATAGTGGGAAATATTTGTAGAAACAAAACACAATGTCCTTATTGCAGTAATCAAAAAATCCTTGCAGGATTCAATGATCTCAAAACCACTCATCCTGATGTTGCTCAGCAATGGAATAATGACAAAAATACAATGTCTCCCTCCTCTATTGGTGCAGGATCTGGTAAGAAAGCATGGTGGGTGTGCAGCAAAGGACATGAGTGGGAAGCTGTTATTGCTACAAGAACCAAAAAGAAAGTAGGGTGTCCTTACTGCAGTGGTAGAAAAGCGTATCAAGGGTTTAATGATCTAGTCACTACTCACCCTGAACTTGCACAGCAATGGGATTGGGAATCTAATGGTGGACTTAGACCAGAAGACATTATGGCTGGAACTGAAAAGAAGGTGTGGTGGAAATGTTCTAAAGGTCATAAATATGATATGTCACCTTATAACAGAACATCAAAGAAACCTCAATCATGTCCTTATTGTTCTGGAAAGAGAATCTTACAGGGGTTCAACGATCTAGCTTCTACCTACCCTGAACTTGCACAGCAATGGGATAGTAATAAAAATGGATCTCTTGCTCCTTATCAAGTATCAGCAGGAATGGGTAAAAAAGTATGGTGGAAATGTGATAAGGGTCATAGCTGGCAATCTTCTATCATCAGCAGAGCAAGAAAGGGGATAGGGTGTCCTTGCTGTTCTGGAAAGAAGGTGCTGCAAGGATATAATGATCTAGCTACTTTGTATCCTGATATTGCTAGGCAATGGTGTGATGAGAAAAATGCAACATCTCCTTCTGCTATATCATCTGGAAGTAGTACACCTGTATGGTGGGAGTGCAGCTATGGACATAAGTGGAAAACCTCCCCTGGAAATAGAACCAGGAATCATTCCAATTGTCCTTATTGTATCGGAAGCAAGGTGAAGGTTGGCTTCAATGACTTAGCAACTACTTCACCACTTATTGCTTCTCAATGGAATGATGAGAAAAATGGGAAACTTACTCCATCTATGGTTTCTGCTGGTTCTGGTAAAAAAGCATGGTTTGTTTGTGAAAAAGGTCATTCCTGGAATGTGAGAATAGCTGACAGAAAACGTTTTGGATGCCCTTATTGTGTAAGCCTTATCTCTAAAGCTGAAAAAGAAATAGCAGAGTATGTTTCTTCTCTTTTGGGTGATGATTCTATATCAACCTCTAACCGCTCTGTCATTTCTCCTTATGAACTAGATATTTACATTTCAGAACTTTCTGTTGCTATAGAGTTTAATAGGATCTACTGGCACACAGAATCTCAAGGGAAAAATAGAAACTATCACTACAATAAGTGGAGTAAGTGCAGTGACAAAGGTATTCAACTTATCACCATCTGGGAAGATGAGTGGAGGGACAAACAAGATATTGTGGAATCTATGATTTCTCATAAGTTGGGTGTGTCTCAGGATAAAAAGGTCTATGCTAGAAACACCACCGTATCCCCTCTAGATTCCTCTGTAGCGCGTTCATTTCTAGATTCCTACCACATACAAGGATCTTGCTTTTCAAGTGCTTATTTTGGCTTATATGATGATTCTGATGAACTTGTAGCTGTATCAGCATGGAAGAAAACTGGAGACATTCTTTACCTAGACAGGTATGCTACTTCTTGCGTGGTAGTAGGAGGAATGGGAAAAACATTAAAAGCAGGAACTAAATATGCACAAAAACAAAATGTAGATAAAATTGTTACTTTCTCAGATCGTCAAGTCTCTGATGGTGGATTGTATGAAAAACTAGGGTTTTCCTGTGATAAAGAGCTTTCTCCTGATTACCGTTATGTAGCAAATGGGGAAAGAATCCACAAGTTTAACTATAGGCTAAAAAGATTTAGAAATGATCCTGAGTTAGAATACAAGGAAGGTTTAACAGAAAAAGAACTAGCTCAGCTTAATGGTCTAGAAAGGATCTGGGATTGTGGGAAGACCCGTTGGGTGATGGAGGTGTAGTTGTGTCCCTTTTTAGATTTCTACATTGATGTCTATATTGCTACTATGTTAGGGAAGAAAATATAAAAGAAGAAAGATTGATGTTTATGAATGAAGATATTAAACCTTTGTACATGTATGCTGGTGGAAAAGCAAAGCTTATCAAGCACTATAAAGATGTGATTCCACAACCAGAAAAAACACATAAATATGTAGAACCATTCTTTGGAGGGGGTGCTTTGTGGACTCATTATGTTAATGGGAATAGTGGAATTCATAGTCATATCAATGATGTGAACTCAGAGCTTATGTCAATGCTCTCTGCTATCAAAGAAGATCCACAAGAGTTTTATTCACAAGTATCTTTGCTTCTAGATGAATATTTCTCACTTCCCTTTGATGGAGATAAAACATACCGCAAACAATGGTACTATAAACAAAGGCAAAAATACTGGGATGATCAAAATGATGCACTTCTTTTTGTACTTATGAGACTAGGATTTAACGGAATCTGGCAAACATGCAAAAGCTCTCATGGTCTTTATGGCACCCCAGCAGGGTTGTTAAACCATAGCAACCCTGAACAAATTGTAAAAAAAGAACAACTTTTTGGTTGGGCTAAATCACTGCAAAACACTATTATTCATAGTGGCTCTTATGAAGAAATGGATTTTGATCCTCAAGACTCTTTTATTTTTTGTGATCCTCCTTATAGAGATAGTTTCACTACTTATGGAACAGGGTTTAGTGATGAAGATCAAAAACAAGTATGTGATTGGATGATTGAAAAATCACAACAAGGTGCAACTGTGGCTTTGACTAATAGATGTGTAGAGGGAGAAACCTTCTTTGAGGATATACTTTCTCCGCATGGATTTAGCTTCCATTATATTCCAGTGGTATATACTGCAGGTAGAAGAAAGAAGACCACAGAAGGATTCTCAGCAAAACCTGCTATAGAGTTTATTGCTATTTCACAATAGGATATAGAAAAAAGCCACAGAGTTTTCTGTGGCTTTTGTTTTTTTATTTATCTATTTATTTATTGGTCTTCATCATTGTTTTCTTTTGATTGAAGATATCTTGAAATAACAGAAGATATAATAGAAACCATATGTTCATAAGTTGATTGGTAGTCGAAAACTTCAGGATATCTGGAAACAGTAATCGTGTCCCCTTTTCCAGTATTCCATATTTCTTCCATAGAAGAAATTTTTTCTTCATTATGATTCAAGGCAATCCAGGCTGTATTAAGAGTTCTATAAGATGTTCCATTGGGGGTAAAACCCTGACCAGAACAAAAAACATTATTTATCAAATATGGGTTAATACTATGTAAAATCTCATTGTTTTTATGCACTCTTTCAATAGCATTTCCTTTTATCCCTTGTTTTTTAGCTTCTGCAGAAATAACAGGAATACCTTCACTATTAAACCAAATGCCACCATCAGGAGAGCATCCTTGCATATATTTGCCTAATGATTTATCTTGGTTGAAAAATGTGGGAATATCTTCATTTTTAATCCCATGTGACCAAGTAAGATTAGCTTGCTCTTCAAGTTCAATGATTCTTTCATCACGAACAGCTTTTCGCAATACTTTTTCCAATTTAGATGATTCTTCTGATGTTGCTGACAAACCTTGAGGAATCCCACCATTAAACCCTTGTGTTCTTTGTGATACTAATTTCTCCAATGAAAATCATCCTTTCTAAAAGTTACATAGCTGTTATGTTATACGAAGTAACTAAAAAAGTCAATAGAAAAACCCCATGTGATAGAAAAAATATCACATGGGGTAAAAGGTATCTTTTTAAAAGAAACTATTAATCATTCTTAGAAACAGGAAGATTAGGAACAGCACTGCTTCCATCTTTATTCACAAGCATGGCAGTAAGTGTTCTAGGTGTGTTTTTCACACCATTGCGTGATACTTCTTCCATCCAAGAAATAACACGATCATAATTAACAGTGCTATCGCCTTTTTCTTTTTGGTTTTTAATCTGATCATAAAAATCACGAGCAATCTCTTCTGCTACTTCAGCAGAAAGGTTATAGAGATTTTTCTCCACGTCCCCTTCTGGTTCATAGCCCATAAGAGAATGGATGACAGATCTATCAGGGAAGTTGTTAGAGATAGTCTCTGCTACAGGAGTGACAAGATCAATCAATGGAATATCTTTAGGATCAAGATTTTCTGGGATAGATCCACCTTCTTTATGGAGATCTCCTTCAATGCTATTATCCATGATTCCTACATGGTAAGTCACTGTGTCATCTTCTTGTGGAACAAACTCATAATAGATAGAGCTGAATGGAAGAGTAATCTTTCCAGTGGAGTTATCATAGTCCATATTTTCATCTAGGATGGAAACAATAAAATGTGGATTCATAAAATACAACCTTTCTAGTTATTCACTTTCTACAGGAGATGGCTCACTGGAATCATCTTCTGGTGGTGCCATCTGAGTTACGGTAGAAGTGATGGCTTCATTATCAGGTGTTTGGGTAACAGTGGTGGTGACAGGATCGTTTTCCATCTTGTCAATGTCTTGATTGAGCTTTTCAATTTCCTTATCCTTGTCATCAGACTGCTTGCGGATATCCTTGATAGCCTTTTCTGCATCATCTGCACGTTTATTGGCAGAATCAAGCTTTCCTTGTAGTTCTTTATTCTGTCCTTGTGCATTGCTTAGTTCAGTCTTATTAGACTGAAGAGAAGACTCTAGTTCAGAAATCCTTTCCTGATGTGCAGTACCTCGTTGAGCTTCAGAATCTGAATCACTCTTTGCACTTTGCCACATAAAGAAGAAAATAACAGTGAGCAAAACCATAAGAGCAGCTAGAGCAATAGAACCATAAAGAAGAGCCTTTTTCTTCTTATGTTCTGCTTCAATGCTTTCTTCTCGCTCATCTAGCTCGCGTTTTCTACGCTCATTATAAGAGGTAGAAGCTCTATCTTGATTAGCATATTGATTGACTTGATTCTTCAAAGATTCAATAGCTGTTTCTTTTTCTTGAGCATGAGCAGAAAGCTGCTGGTATTGCTGATAAAAAGAAGAAATAGTGTCTTGAGATATCTCAGAAATATCTTCCATAGCAGCATAAAGACCATCATAATCAGATTTTGCTACCCAATCACCATACTTGTGACCAGCGGGAAGATTATTGTAGTCAAATTCATGCTTGTAATCATCAATTAGATTATCAAGAGTAAAATCATAATCTCCAGATTCTACCCAATCTTGATACCCCTCACCTTCATGAATGATTTGAGTCTCAGGATCATAGCTTTGACCATTGGTATGATAGAGAACTTTTGTTTCTGGATCCGGTTCATTGTTATGATTGTTATTTTCTTGTCCCTCATAGTCATGAGGTTGTCTTGGTGTAGTCATAAACTCTTCCTTTATAGTTGTTGTGTAAGTTCCATAAAGATCAATCTTTTCTACAGTGTAGTATTAAAAATCTTTTTCTCAAAAATCACTATCGAGACAAATATACAACCCCATCATCAGAGACTTTCTTGTAAGAGTCTACAACAGAAAGATCTTCGCCTAGATCATCAATGAGATTTTTAGTGTAGTGATCAAGTTGATTTTGAGCACTGATTCGTGCAGAGGAGTTATGTGACTTATCAGAATATTCTTCAAAAACAGAAGAAGCAATCATGAACTTTTCCACACTATCTTCTAGTTCTTTCCTACGTGAATCATCAACATGTGATAGAGCAATAATCATTTTTGCAGAATCAGATTCAATAGCAGGAAGTGAGCACCACCACAGCATAGATGTTTGAGAAATAGTCTCTTGCAACATTCCAATGACATTTTTTGCCCATAGATCATTTTTGCTATATGCCTGTACTAGGCTATCCCAGGAATAGTTATTCTTTTTTACCATTCCTGCAAGAATGGTGGAAGTGACATTTCCTGTCTTCCACGCTTCAGCATCAACAAGATTATCCATTCTCTCTTTCATAGACTCAATGCATTCTAGAGAATGTGGAACAGAAATCCTCCATACACCCTCTCCTGACTCTTCATCCCTCCATGCCTGAACAGGTCCAAACTGCCCTCTAGGCTGATCAGGAGCATCAACAATAACAGTATAAATAAGATCTACCTTCTCAGGGGTGTCTTCCAAACTGGTAGGGATGATGGCTGCTGCATTATTAAGAGGAAAATCTGTGGTATGTGAAATATTTTGAGACATATATTATAACACCTTTCTTTATCTGAGATAGCACTTTTAACAATCATGCGTTATGTGTTGATATTATCATGAATAGAAAATCAAAAGAAATCTAGAGAAAAAGGTATATATATGTCACGCAGTAGAGCAAGTGCTAAAAAAGCTGGAACACAATTTGAAACTGAATGTGCTAGATATCTTAGTTCATCACTAAAAAGAAAAGTAACAAGAATGCCTAAAACAGGAGCCTTAGATAGAGGAGATCTTTATGGAATAGAAATCTATGGTGTCCCTATGGTGGGAGAATGCAAATCACCTGGTAAAAGCTCATCATGGTCACTAGCAGGATGGTGGAAAGAAACTAAAACAGAAATGGATAATGTCCTTACTGATTATGGAGTTCTTATTATTAAAAGATTTCAAAAGTCAGTAGAAGATGCATTTTGTGTAGTTAATAGCTCTATGTGGGAAAAGATTCAAGGAGATGAATATTATACACCTCAACGTGAAAAATCAGTAGCACATAGCAAATGGGCATCACTTGTAGATGAACACACAGTATTTTCCACTCCTAGAAGAGGTACAGAAGATAAATGGATAGTATGCTCACTAAAAACTATGTCTTCTATCATTTATGCACAAAGATACATTCCAACCATTGAAATATCCCCTGAAGATATTTCTCATCTTTCTTCAGGGGATAAAATCACAGTTTATGATGATAGAGGGGTAGAAGTTATTCTCTCTCCCTGCCCCACTTCTTAAAAGCTTCCATCATCATTTCAACATCATTGGTAGCCCTGTGTGCATCTACATATTCACCACCATAGTTTTCTACAAAATCTTGTAGTCTATTTCTATCAGTGTTGGTTGTCTGGCTAGTAAGTTTCATAGTGTCTACATAGGTAATGTCTCCACGTGCTTCTGCTTCAGCATATCCTTTAATATGTCCTCTCAGCCACCCTTTTTCAAAAGAAGCGTTATGAGCAACAATAGGTCCATTGTTAGTCATATAATCTAGAATCTCTTTTTGCCGCACATCATCCAATTCGTCTTCATTTTCTACCATATCAGGGCTAATGTGATGAACATCCTCCCTACCTGTAGACTGCATCCTCATAGAGGTTTTACCAGGGTTATATAGTTTTCCTAGCCTTGTTGTCTCCTCACCTGAATCCATATCATAGCTCACTCCACCAAACTCAATGATTTTTCCCTTCATAGGATGCATACCATTAGTTTCTAGATCAACACCATTGAATACTCCATGTGGTTTAAGAGAAGAATACACTTTCTTAAATGCTTCTTCCTGTTTCTCTGGAGTCCATTCTTTAGTATTTGTTGTTCCTAGTGCTGAGACAAATCTTTCTGCAATATCTTCTTGTGACACTCCAGCAACAACAGCCATTTCTGACATTAGTCTCTTTTTATCCTTATTGATGCTTTTTGTCTTAGTAGCATATTTAGGAATACCTTTCCTAACACTGAAAGAAGATTTCTCTTCATATTCAGTGTAGTTTCCTGTTTCTTTGTACTTCTTCCTAGCAAGACGAGCTTGAGAAATAAAATCACGAGTTTTCTGTGCATGCTTCTGTGCTTCTTCACGAAGCTCATCAGTCATTGGCTCACTATAAGCCTTCAAAGTGGTTCCACCTATCAAAGCTACTACTGTAGCCTTGCTAGCCCCTGTGAGATGAGCTTGCTGCAAAGCTTGTACTCTATATCCTTCGGGTACTCCTTTAAGCCCCTCAGAAGGCTCACCCCAATGAGAATCATCATTGACATTTTTAATCTCTACAGGACCTAGATAGTTTCCTTGTGAATCTTGTTCTGCAAAGTCTAGATTAATGTGTTGCATCTCATCAGAGCTTTTCCATGTAGATTTATTATGAACGATATTTTTACCAGTGGTTCTAGCATAAAGAGAACCAATAACATCTTCCATAATGTTTCCACGAGAAATGGCATCCATAGCTTCATTTTGCTTTGAAAGTTGTTCTTGAACATCTTCTTCAGAGATGTCTTTTACTTTTGACTCCCAAACTTCTTTTCTTCCATCACGTGAAAAGAAACCTGAGTCATTAATAGCACTAGCATCAGATCCACCAGCACTTTCTTGGCGCATCTCCAACCATTGCCGAGATCCTGTTTCAAATTCTCCTACAGAGTGGACATCTCCTTGAAGACCAATTTCATTATCATCACGTTGCATTTTTTCAAGATCTTCATCTGCTACACCTTTTAATGTATTGGCAGCTAGATTAAGATACACTTCTCTCATCTCTTTAGCTGCAAGGTGATTTTGCCAATCTTGAAGACCTTGTTGTGCTTCATCATAAATCCTCCCAGCATCAGGAAAGTCTTTTCCTTCCACAAGGGAAGATTCCATATCTTTTTGAAGCTTTTTGAATTCATCTTTATGTTCATCATGACTTTCTTTGAACACTTTCACTGAACTCATAACATCTTCAAAAACTTCACTAGAGGTCAAAATATCATATTTTTCCCAAGGTGTATCTACCTGTTGCATCTTCCATGCTGTAGAACCTTCCCTATTGGGATCAAGATCTTCTTCTACTTCTTTTTCACTTCCCAAACCCCTAGGAATGAAGTCATGATCATTTGCTGCACCTGGAATAATCCATCCACCGTCTTGCAAAGGATTGCCAAGACCAAAAATAGATTCCACATCATCCATACTATTTACCTCTTGTTGATAAGAGTCAAAATCTTTTGATGCATTGTATGCAGCTTCTTGTGATAAATCGCTGACTTTTTGGGGTCCTTGCCAATTGATATTTGTTCTTCCATAAATCTTTTTTGGTCCATCAGGAGAACCTTGTGCAATATTTGTCATGACAAATAACCTCTATCCTTCTTTTTTATATTATGTCTATCAAGAGACAACAATAGAAGGATAGAGGAAAAAAGAAAAAATGTAAAGGAAAAACTATCCTACTTGTCTCATGATTGCACTCCACAAAGAAGCTGGGTGGGTTGCACCCCAAAGATCAGAACGTGGAGAACCATCAGCCATTCCCATCCATACAGCAGTAGTAAGAGTATCTGATCCTCCTACCATGAGACCATCTCTGTTTCCAGGAAGGCTAGGATGCTCAGTGGTTCCAGTCTTTGAATAGGAAGGTTTTCCAATACCATTATTATTGGAGTAATCAGCAATAGGTGCTAGAGCAGATTTAACATCATTTGCAGCCTTGGGGCTAATAACTCTCTCACTTTTTGTATTAGCTCTTTGGATAACTTGACCATTGCGATTAGAAACATGATCTACAATATGGTTATTCTTTCTTTCCCCACCATTTAAAATGGTAGATGTAGCAAAAGCCATATCTCGCATGGAAGTTCCATAGGTTCCTAGAGTAATAGAGTGATTGACACTTCCATCAGCTTCCTTCAAGGGGGAAGTGACACCTAGTTTGTGTGCTGTATCACTTACTGCATTAGCACCTCCAGGAATCATATCTATAATGCGGTAAAAGCTAGTGTTCAAAGATTGTTTGGTTGCTTCTGCTACAGAACATGTTCCACAACTCATTCCCTCTGAGTTGTTAACTGTGTGATTTCCAATGACATAAGGATCTGAAGACACTGGTGTATCTAGTGATACGGCACCAGTGTTTAGTGCTGTAGCAAGGGTGAAGATCTTAAATGTAGAACCTGTAAGCTGATCATTGTCAGCTCTATCATATCCTAGACCATCATCTCCTCCATACATTCCCTTTACAGCACCTGTAGCATTATCAACACTAACTACTGCAGAAAGAAGACCAGAGCTATTCTGTGCATTTCTAGCACTATCTACCACTGTTTTTTGAATGCGTGGATCAATTGTTGTGACAATGGTAGCACCTTGATTGAAAAGTTCTTCTTTTTTAATCCCTTGAGCTTCAAGTTCCAAGAGTGCTTGTGTTGCAATATGTCCTGTTTCATTGTTGAGACCAGAAGAAGGGTCCAGTGGCTTAGGATCAACAGTATGAGGAAACTCCATAGAGTCATATTCTTGTTGAGTAATAAGATCATTTTTCTTTAACTGCTTTTTAACATAATCAAAACGCTCATGAGCACTTTTTTCGTCTACTGCAGGATCATGACGTGAGGGAGACTGAATAACACCTGCAAGAAGTGCAGACTCACTAAGGTTTAGCTCACTAGCATGTTTCCCAAAGTATGCTTGTGCAGCCTTTTCTACACCTAGAGCACCTCTACCAAAATAAACAACATTGAGATAAGAAGAGATGATATCATCCTTGTCCCATGTAGCAGTTAGCTTGGTGGAGGAAAGAAGTTCTTTCCATTTCCTTTCCATGCTAACTTCATCACCCACAAGGGTGTTTTTTACAAGCTGCTGAGTGATACCAGAGCCACCACCAGCGTCTTCATTACCTTTGAGGTGTCCATATGCTGCTGATGCAATGCGTTGCGGTGCAAATCCAGGGTTCTTTTCAAAAGAAGAGTCCTCAGCTGCAATCAAAGACTTTTTAATAAAAGGGGAAATATTGCGAGAGCTAATAACTTCCCTTACTCCATTAGGGGGTTGAATAGTTGCAATGGGAGTTTTTTCATCAGCAGCTACAATATTAATAGCAGATTGAGTTTTCATTGATTGAGGGTTATCTGGAACAGGAGCAGCTTCTACTCCTTTAACAAAGATAAATCCACCAGCAACAGCCGCTGTAGAAATAGTAAGGAATAAGACAACAAAAGTTCTCCAGGTCATTCGTGCAAAAGTTTTCATAGTAAAAGTGCTCCTTATTCTGCAAATGCAGTAATAGTACCATTATCTAGTGTTGCAATAGTATCCCCTGCAAAAGCAATCTTTTTTACCTTTGATACATCTTTGTCTACTTTAACATCATAACGTTTATCATCATGAGTATCCCAAAAAGAGAAACCATCTTTGGTTCCTACAAGAAGATTATTATCTGCTTCTAGAGGAGGAGTAGTTGCACCATCAAATTGAGCAGTGTATTGAGACACATCTTCTGATCCATAACGAGCATAAAGCTTGTTTCCTACCAACCATACATATCCAATGCCATCAAAGCTTTCTCCCCACAATCCATATTCACCTTGTCTTACAGGATTTCCTGATACTTCAGCAAAATCTTTATCTAGTTGCCAGGTGTAATCAATAGGATCAGAACCTTGAGTAATAAACTTCATTTGTGCCAATGTTCCCACAGGGGTGGTAACTGGATCATTGGAATGGGTATCTACATCAACAATGGTTTCAGGATCAGTAGATTCTTCTGGTTCAGATTCTATTGCTGTAACATGGGTGGTGTCTGATTCATTACATTTATGAGAGACAATAAGTGCTTCAGGAGAAACTGTAGCATCATAAATATCACAATTTTTATAACTTGTATCATCAGAATGATCAACAGTTTGTCCAAATTCTGATGTTACAACCAAATCATCTCGCAATAGCCTAATGGAATGAGGTGTAACCAGTGCAAGCTTTTCATTAGAATACACCATCTTTAGGGTGTCTTGATCAGTGGCATAGCTGGCTTGATTGACATATTCTCCTGTTGCTGCATCAAAACGTGTAACATCAGTACAGCCTTTGCCCATATCATATACTACAACAACATCACCCCATGCTTGTGCAGCATCACAGATTTTCCCTCCTGGGCGTGAATATTTCCATACTTCATCACCTGTGTCTTTATCCAATCTAGATACAGAATCTTGAGTTGTGGCAATAATAGTTCCAGGTGCAGAAATGAGTTCTTCTACCCCCTGTTTATTCCATTTTTCCTTCATAGTATTAGGGGTGGTAGAAGAGAACATGTACCCACTGCGAGTTGCTTCTGTATCAATATCATGACGTGCTTGTGCTTGTGGGGAGAAAAATACAATAAAAACAACAGATACAATAGAAATGATGGCTAATAATGCATAAATAGCAATAGGCCATGAACGGCGAAGTGATGATAGTGACATAAGTGCTTTAGGCTCCTTATACATTAGAAAATATTTTTATACATGCTTTTCAATCATTGTATCTTGAACCAAGCAGTAAATACAAAATCTCCCTCTTGTATTTTTCAAGATACAAGAGGGAGGAGTGTTGAAGTGATATTTTATGTCCCTTTATGCTACAGAAAGCTCTTTGGCATAAGAGTCAATACGATCTGGTCTAAATCCATAGAACATATCTCCATTCCCCATATCAACTACGGGAACCTGGACAAAACCTTTATCCTCAACATACTTTTTAGATTCAGGATTTTCAGAGATATCAATTTCATTGTACTCCAAACCCCTGCGCCTGAGATGCTTCTTGGTAGCGTTGCATTGGGTGCATCCTGGAGCAGAGTATACTGTGATAGAAGACATATGCATCATCCTTTGTTAAGAGTTTATAAGTGTATAAAAACCAAAAACCACCACCTAAAAACAGCGGTGATTTTTGGCTGTGTGTAGTAAGACAATAGCATCATCTTTTTACCTTGGCATATCCTAAAAACACAACATATTGTGTCCCTTTTGTCCTACCTGCGGTTATATAGTGGTATTAGAAAAATAGAATATTTCATTGTGATAAAAATAACAAACCAAGAAAAATGCTATATAGTACTACATGTACTTTTCATTATCTGCAAGGAAGTTTTCTATATCATCTTTGCTATCTTGTCCTCCCAAAGTCACACCATTTCCACTGCTTCCATCTTCAGAACCTCCTGAAATAAGCTCTTCTAGGGTTTGAGTGGCAACCCTATTAGCATCATCATTAGAAGTGCTTTCTGGAACCTGTCCCATGACAACAACAATAAACCTATATCCTTGATCTACCATTCCCACAGAATGTCTTACCATAGGATCTTTTCCACTAGGAGACCATCCTTGTGCCCACACTGATTGTGATTCAGAAGACTCTTTATCTGATCCTGTAGCACTAGGAATGCCCCATGACATATCCTCTCCTGATACATTCATAGGCGCAGATTTAAGAAGATCTAAAACCCATTTCTTTTCATGAGAAGTAATGTCTTTATCATCCATAAATCTGCGAATCAGTCTTCCCACATCTACTGCTGACATTGTGCTATCAAACCAATCTGCTTTTGCAGTAGTTTCTTGAAGATTGTAGCGTTTGGAAAGATCTTGAAGAATGCTAATTCCACCATGCTTATCCCACATCTTTGTAGTGGCTTCTGCTGAAAAACCTTCAATCATGCTAATAGCATCAGGATCTTCTCCTTTGGCTACTTTGCTGTCTACTCTTACTGCATACATGATAATGGGAAGTTTAGCCAATGTTTGCAATTGATATTGAGTGTGAGCAGGGGTATCATTGGTAGTCATCTTGTTTCCCTTTGCTCTGTCAATAGTAACAATCCCTGCATTCATATTTGCTCCTTGAGCAAGAGAAGATGACTGTTCTGTATTTCTTTGTGCAAAGTTATATAACTTGTCTTTTTCTGGAGAAATATTAATATCAGCATATACTCCTGAAAAAGATACTGCTGCAGAAACTAGTGTAGCAACGAATTGTGATGTAAGTGACATGTTATTTTATATTTCCTTTCTATTTTTTTACTCATCTGTTTTTGATACAAAACTTTTTACATAAAATTGACCATCTTTTTCTTCAGTAGTAAATACCTGATTGTATATAGTTGGCTCTTCAGCACCTGGAAGGTTCAAAGTAAGTTCTACGTTATACTCCTCCCCTATTCTTACAGGTGTGATCACTAAAGAATGTTTTGTCCCTTGTGGAACTTTATCAATAGCCCTTTGTATGTATTTAGCGTTATAAGCATCAGCATCAGGGTTGAAAATCTTTCTAGTAGCTTCCCCATCACGTTTAACATAATAAGCATAATCAAAAGCCATAATAGCTCCTGTGCCATTAATAGGATTTCCATCATCACTGGTGGAATACTCTTGTCCTACTTGCTCTGTAGCAACAACTCCTGAATCTTTTATGTTAGGATTGTTTCCCTCATTGGAGTCTTCTTTGTTTTCTCCATTGTCATCATTGTTGTCATCTTGCTGAGATACATTCTGATCTTCTCCCTGTGAAGAACTATCAGAATCATCCCCTTGGGTAAAATATACTGCAGCAATAATGATTAATGCTAGAATAGTTCCTGCTATAAACATGCGGCGGAATCTAGAACCAGAATCACTGTCTTTTTCTTTATTTTTTGATTCTTCTTCATCATCTGGGAAGTTAAAGTCTTCCATGTCATCATAAGACAGCTCTGGGTATTGATCTGCTGAAAGATTTTCTTCAGAGCTACCCACAATGTCAAACATGTCAAATTCACTGTTGTCAGAGCTGGGTGTGCTCTTTTTCTTTTTTGAAAATAAAGCCATATAAGTTGTCACTTCCACTAGCACATAGGATATTTTTCTAATATCTTAAGATACCAGAAAAATGTGACATCAGTATGACTGGGAAGTATCATGCTTAATGAGTGATACCATTACTACTTACCAGGTTGTTCTGGTGCTGCTGGTGATATTTCCATGTCCATCTGTTTTATACTCATACCTATATCCACTTTGAGGATAATTATTACTTCTCTTTTGAGTTACTTGTGGCTTATTTTTCTTTTTAGGTGGAGTATTCCTTGTTGTCTTTTTTGACTTTTTACCGTTAGATGCAGATCCTTTTTTGTTAGCTGCTGCATTACCTTTCTTATGGTAGTTTTTCTTTTTGTGTCCCCTTTTCTTAGTAACGGTTTTAGTTTTCTTCTTAGGCTTTTTAATCTTTGCTGTTTGTGTATTAGAGGGTGTGGTAGGAGTTTTTGTACTACTGGATTCATTAGGAGTGGTTTGAACAAAAACATCCTCAGCAGGAAGGGGATTGATAGGAGGTGGAATGGTAGGTACATCATTATCACCATCTATGGATACATCAAACACACTGGGAAGAGGGTTGACAGGAGGATTGATATAGTCTTCCTGTCCACCATCAGCATGAGCTATAACAGGAGAAGATAGTGATAGAGAAACAATAAAAGATAAAGCTATTTTCTTCTTCATTTTCCTTCCTAACAATGTTATGAAAAACAGCATTTAACAAGGAGAAGGGGTGAATGTTTTTAAGCTTTGCATTCTACTGATGCTTTTTCTCCAGCTGCTGTGTCTTCTGCAATCTTTTCTGAGCCACGATATATCTTACAGGTTAAAGTACCTCTTTCGCCAGGATTGGCTGCAATATGAGGAGTGATAGAAGAAGCATTAGTTACTGTTTTCTTCCAAGGAAGGGTAACTCCAGTTTCAGACTCTCTAGAACCACTGGCATTAATATAAGAAATGGAAGCTGTCTTGATTCCTCCCTCAGAAATAATCTCATACCTGACATCCTCTGAGTTTGCATCACTGGAAGAATCAGAAGATTCATCATCAGAATCAGTAGAGTCACTATTAGCATTTTGAGTTTGTGTCACAGTTGCTGTGAGATCATCATCACTAATAGCATTGTTAATAACATCTCCTGCACCTTGTGTTACCTCAGGAGGTTGTGCTTCCACTTTTTCATCTGGCTTAACATTAATATAAATACTGAATGAAAGAAGGACCAATGATAAAGCAGCTAAAGATATGATAGCAATCTTTCCTATGCTAAAAATCTTTTCGTCTCCAGCTCTTGCTGCTGTATTATCATCAGAGGTTTCAACAGGATCATCAAGAAGATAAAGATCTGTAGGAAGACCAGAAATAGCAGAAGATATGTGTTTGTTAGTAGCTTGTTGTCTACGGAAGGCTTCCAACATATCCTCATTAGCGGCATCATCAGAGATGTCATAATCACGATCTTTTTTCACCATAGACATAAGATTTTGAATGTCACCATGGCTTCGTGGTGTTTTGTTCTTAGCAATCTCTTCTTCTAGGGAAGATAGATTGTCACTTTTATCATGAGAAGATTGCTCTCCTAAAAGAACACTTTCTTTATTATTTTCTTCTTCTACCTGATCATTGTCATATTCTTTTTCTTTTTGAAGAAAATCACGGTATAGATCATCATCACTAAGGGAAAAATCTCCAAAATCTCCAGTGTTATTCTTTTGACTCATTGACTAACTCTTCTCTTTCGTTTTTATTGATGTGGTTGCTATCGCTTCAAAGACAAAGGATAGCTGATCTTGTCCATCTGCATGAGAAAGACCTTGTGAAATGGTTGTTATAGCTTGTATGAATTCTACCACAGGAGCTAACGTTTTATCATATCTCCAGTAGAATAAAAGTTTTCTGGAGATATATTGTGCAGCATAAATACATGCATTTTCATATTCTTCCTCTTTAGGATGTAAAGAAAATGCTTCAGCAAGAACATGTCTTTGTGATGCTGATCTCTTTCCGCTAACAATGGAATACAAGACATCTTCATCATCTTGTGTTTCACATCCACACATAGCAAAGGATAGTTCTTGTGAAGAAGAAACTAAAACAGGATATGCTATACATTTTCTAGTTTCACTATCTAGGGAAAGGAGAGCAGGAATAACCCCTTCTAGCCCTTCTGAGAGCATTTTTTCATCATTATGATTATTTACCTTAGAAAATGTTTTTGACTGCTGAGAAGCCAAAATAAGAGACTTGCGTGATATTCCTGACTCAGAGACAATATCATGTATCAAAAGTTCTCTATCATCAATGAAATTTAAAATACCAAGACTATCAGCACACCATTGAATAAAATCATTTTTCTTCAATGTTTTGTGCTTATGTCTTACTGCAGCAGTCATGAGAGAAGATTTGTGATTGAAAGATTTTTCAAAACTTCTTTTATCAACATAGACATCCCAAGGGTCTTTCCCTCCTATAATAGGAAGGTTGTATACCTCATCCCAATGATTATGCAACCATAATGCTGATGATGCAGCATCTTGACCAGCATCATCAGCATCAAACATAATATCTACTACAAAAATATTTTTCTTCTTTCCCAACATGGATACATGTCCTTGTGTTAGTGCTGTACCACAAGTAGCAACTGCTGCAGTATGAGAATCAGTAGCAGCATTTAAAGCTATGACATCCATATTTCCTTCGCAAATGATTACTTCAGTAGTGTTTTTGTCAATGAGATGCTGTCCATACAAAGTCATAGACTTGTCATAAACTTTAGTAGAAGAAGTATTGATGTATTTACTGTCTGGAAGAGGAGTTCTTACTCCTTGTACAATACGAGAAGAAAAGGAAATAGCTTTTTTAGAGGAAGAAAAAATAGGATATACAAGTCTTCCCTGCATAGGGATAAATGAGTTTTTCTTTTCTGAAGCTATTCCTGCTTTAACTAAAACATCAGTTGATAATCCAGCTAGCATAGTTTTCATATGAGAATCTTTTTCTGGAAAAACTCCCAGTCTCCATTCTTGAGCTAGCTTTTCTTCCATACCTCTTTCCTCAAAGAGATATTCTCTTACTTTCTGTGCATCTTTATTATGTGACTCCATAAGGTATTTGTGCGCTCTTGTAGATAGAGTCTCTAGTGCAGAAGTAATCTGCGTTACAGATACTCCAGAGTTGTTTTTATGCAGAAGAGATTCATCAACAACTACACCCATGTGATCAGCAAGTGCTACAGCTTGATCTAATACAGATCCTGACTCATCACCTAGAGTAAGTTGGTACAGTGTAATAACATCTCCATGTTGCTGATCATGAGAAAACACTTTAAAGAATCCAGCATCATCATCTATGACCATGCTGGTAGCATTGGATCCTCCAGAGATAACATTATTGCATCTCCACTTCCCTCTTCCTGTAGAGGAAATAGATGTCAAGGTAGGAAGTGTTCTTACAAAATCTGACATGACAACATGTGATTTAACAAAAGAAAAGATGTTGTCTTGTGTCATAAGATACTCCTTTGTTTAATCTTGATAGGATGATTGTTTTGCATTATAGCATTAGGATGCATTATCACCCAAGAGCATGAAAACAAAAGTTTTTCTTGACTCCGGAGCAAAGTTGATGTTAGGATATTTTTTGTCATCAAGAAGAAAAAGCACTACCTGTGTAAGTAAATATGCAGGTAGTGCTAGGTGAAAAAGGATAAAGAATAATAGGCAGGGAAAAAGGAGATATTATCCACAATGTAAAAAAATATTACTGAACAAGCTTCTTCAAAGCTACCTCACCATTGTAGGTAGCAGCAGTCCTTTTTTGACCACGGAAATAACGCTTGATAAACTTTCTGGCTCCAGCATCATTATAAGCTTTGATTCCACCTGGGTAGGTAAGAAAGGAAGTATTAGGCATTTTAGCATGAGGGTTTTTTGGATCTGTGGTAAAAACCACAATAGCTTCTACATCATATCCAGGCATTTTTTTAGAGATAATATCTTTGGCCATGATTGCAGAACGGGAAAGTTTAACATCTTTTCCACTGGTAGAAGTATAGCGAGACAGATTCCTACGCATTACTGGAGAATCTCCAAAGTTCCAAAAGAACCCGCCATCTTGCCTATACAGCTTAGCATCAACAAGAAGAACCTTATTCCCCATTACCATAGCAAAGTCAATATCAGCGCTTTTACCAGGAATAAGAAGAGAGCAAAATAAAGCAGTATCTGCCCTCATCCAACCATTGTTAGGATTCCTGAGCTTATCAAAAACAATAAGCTCACCCTTCCTTCCTGTATTGGTATTCTGCTTGCCAAACTTATTAGAAAAGCTCTTATTACCCATAGAGGTTCCAGGCTTTCCATAAACAAGCAGTGGCTCATTAGGTTCAATGACATCATTGAAGTTCTTCATTGTTTTCTCCTTATAACTTTCTGTGTGGTTATTAGTTTATCTTTTTATGAATAAACTGGTTAACGTTGCATATTATTCTTTATACTTCAATCATTACCACTGTAGAAAGTATTTGTCAAGAAAAAAACACCCATCCTTTAAAAAAGAATGGGTGTTTTGTATGTGTTTTCTATCACATATTTTATTTCTGCTGTACAACTACTGTTTTAGTCACTGTTTTCTTAGTTTTAGAATCGTTCTTATTTCTAGATACTTTCTTACCACTGGATGCGTTCGTGGGTTTATCCTGTGAGGAGTTGTACATCTCTGCAAGTTCTTTACTACTACCATTGAAAAGATTGACATCTATGAGTTTGTCATATCCATCTACAATGCCGTCAGAAGAATATTGCCAAAAAGTCCAATCATCCCAACCTCCAACCAAAGGAGTTCCAGGGCTGGTAGAACCATTATAATTAGCTATCCACAGGGGAAGATGGGAAAATTGAGTAGTATTTCCCATATTATTTTGCCAGAAAGAAGGGTAAGTGTAAATCATTACATCTTGACCTGTGAGATCTTTTATTTCATCCACAAAAGCTTGAGTCCAATTAATCAAGTCTTCAGAGTTTCCTACTCCATTGCTTTCCTCAATATCAAGTACTGGTGGGAGTGATTTCACCCCTTTGTCAATACCTGTTTTGGAGACAAAAGCTTGTGCTTGTTCTCGTGCATCTTCTGTAGAAGTAGAAGGCTTAGCATAGTGATAAAAGCCTACTGGAGAGTTTTCTTTCATAACATCTATAACATCACTGCGGAAATGAGGGTTTACATATCCTGTTCCTTCTGTGGCTTTGACAAAAGTAAAATCTTGTCCTCCTTTAATCACTTCAGAAAGATCAATGTCTTTATTGGTGTGCTGGTGAGAAGAGATATCAATTCCATGAGGTTGTGAGAGGTTGTCAAGAGTGTCTGAGCTTCCTGTAAGAAGCTTGGAAGCAGAAGAAACTTCATCTTCATGGTGAGAGGAATCATTATCTTTTGCAGATGAGCTAATAGAATCATTCATCCTATGTGAGGTGAGTGAAGATTGATGAGAAGGTACATCATTATTTTGTTGTATTACTGATTGTTCAGGGATATCAGGTGCTTCTGGAGGTTGTACCCCCATAATAACAGAAGAAGCAATGCTTGATGATAAAGCTAGGGAAGAAAAAAGACCAGAACTCACTTGTTATACCTTTCAAATACTCTCAACACAAAACAAAATACTTTTTCAAAGGTGTGAAAAAATCACATATCAATAGATAAAAATACTACCACATTAAAAAGAGAAAAGCAGAAGCTAGATGCTAATACATATTGTTTATGTTAGGCAAGAAAAACAACTCATTTCAAAGGATGATTCTCATGAGTGGAATAGCACAGGGTTCAGCTAATGGTCCAAAAAAGATATTTGGTAGGGAGAATGTCAATTGGCAAGGTCCCCAAAAAGCAGGAAAAGGAAATGAAAATAAAGGAGATTCACTTTCTGCTATTAATGATTTTTCACATGCACAAGAAGACACACATGAATACAAAGAAAACCTTCATCAAGCATTCATAGATGACCTGGGAGGAGCAGCAGTAAAGGATTCTATTGTAGCTAACGCAGTGCTTCCAGAAATGTATTCATCTGGAATAGTTCATACCAAAGAATCAATGGATGAACTTCAAAAGAAATACAATGATTATTATGATGATTTTATCAACACAGATGAAGGTGCTGAAACTCTTGAAAACGATCTAGCTTCAGCACTTGATAGCAACCATAGCATTGTATCTGGGTATGACTCAGAAAAAGATGAATTTTCTACCAATAAGGAAAATATTAATCTTCTTTCATCTGAAGGTGCATTTGATAATACCCATAACAAATTCAAAGATTTTGTTGCCACAAAAGAAAATGGAAAAATTGGCAAAGATTCCTCCATTGAAGATATACTAAGATATGCACAAGAAAACAGTGAACAAATAGAAAAAGAGATTGAGCAAGCACGTCTCCAAGATGCTCAAGATAGAGGATATGACAGCATTGAAGACTATGAATGGGATCTAGAATATGCTCAAGACTCCTATGCAGAAGGTAGAGGTTTTGATGTAGTCCAAAGAGAAGCTGTTTCTAACGCTGTAGAAGACTACATTGAAAATCATGGAGAAAATATCAATGAAGAAGAAAAAGAAAAAGTAAGACAACACTACAACAGGTTGTTTAATGATTTCTATGAAGAAGGGTTCAATAGTGAGACAGTGCTTTCTGCAGCACTAAGCTCTAACTCTTCTTTTGAAGTGGTGGATGTAAGAGATGGAGACCTAGAAGTTAATGAAGAGCAAGAAGAGCAATGGGCAAAAAGCTTTGAATTTGACTATGTAAAAGATGAGTTCTCAAGTTATGTAAAAGATCATCCTTATCAAGGATAAATATTAAAAACACCCTGGATATCCAGGGTGTTTTTTCACATATCCTCATATCTTAAAGAGTTGTTAAAAAGATCATCTTCTTCTTCACTTTGTACCGAATCAGTAGAATCTTCTGCTGTGGAGTTAATAAAATCAATAACATTTTGCTCTTTATTATCTTTATTTTCCTCCCTGTTTTCTTCTTCAGCATCATTGCTATTGTCTGATTCATCAGAAGAAACATCTTCTTTATTTTCTTCTTGAATGTCATCTTTTCCATCTAGGAAATCCATAATAGAATCAGCACCTTGCTGATTAGTACCTCTATCAGCAACAACTTTATTAACAGAAGATATAGTATCCATAGCTCTTTCTACCATATCAACGATCTCTTTTAAGCCCTCAGAAGTTTCAATATCATCATCTGTGCAGCTCAAGACCATCCAACCACGAGCAGAAAGCTCACTTCTAATGGCACCATCTTTTCTTACTTTATCTTTTCTTTTCTGCACAATGGTATCTTGCATCTTTCTAGATGATTTAATCTCTTTAATGATATCCTGATCACTTTTTACAGAATGCCAATAGGAACCATCCATAAAGAAAGCAATCTTCATATCTTCCCAGGTAAAATCTGGAACAGTAAGTTCTTTTCCATCATCTCTGGTGAATTTATAATTTCTGTCTGGTTCCGGCATTCTTCTTCTCTTAAACTCAATAAGAAGTTTTTCTTCTGGAATAGATGTAGTTTTCACATTAGGATCTGCTCTAGAATACATCTCTGCAATCCTAGCATTGTCCACTGCAAAAAATACACGAGAAAAAGGCTCTACATCATTATAAGCAACTTTTTCAATATGCCACCCATCTTCTTCTAGTCCTTTAGTATTATCACCGTTGAAAGCAATAGCATATTTAATCAAAGGAAGAGCAATGGATACATTGTAATCATGCCCTTCATATCTAATCTTTAGATCTGACTCTTCTTTTATAACCCCCATCATAGCAAGAAGATGATATATGGTTTGAACAGGATGGGTGAGGTTGTCTTGAAGTGCTAGTGAGCTTTTATCCTTTTTTGTTTTCTTCTTTGATTTTTTTCTTGGTGACATGTTTGTTCTCCTTAAATATTATTCTACAAAAAGCATATTATTCAAAAAGGCTGTTAAGTTCATCATCATCTCCAAAGATATCAGATTCATCAGAATCCTCTTCAATGGAATCATCAGAGTCAAATCCTAGAAGATCACCAAGTCCATCATCTTCAGATGTTGGAGTGCTTATTACGTTTTCTTCTTTCTCAGAAGTATTATAAGGATTTTCAGCAGAAGATTTTTCTTCTTCTGTCAAAAACCTGGTTGCTTGTGAAATCTCACGAGGAAGATCACCCTCATCAAGTTTCTCCAATGTTGCTATAACATTCCCAAACCATGGCCATCCTGAAGGAGCTGCAATTCTTTTTTGCCATTGTGTAGAAGTAGAATTGCACAGATTCCTTACAATATCTTTATAAGACTCATTCTTTTTCACACCACGCAAAGTAGCATTAGATTGCATTCCATAAGATACTAAAGCGCGTCTGACTGATTCTCTATCCCATCCTGGAAGGCTTCCTAAGATGGTAGATATGCTAGTACCATTAATAACAGAAAACTCTTCAGAATCAGAAAGAGAAATGAGCTGATCAAAGGTTATTTCTTCATCTCTTACCTTTTTGATTAATAGATCTCTTTTTCTTTTCTCTTCTAAAGGTTTTTTAGAAGAAGATAATGGAAAATCATTCATATTTTTCACCTTGCTGAATATTTTTTATTTTTTACACATCGAGAAGATAGGCTAGATACATAAGCCTGCATGCTTTGCTGAGATGATGTTTTTTTAGAAGACAAAATAACTTCTGGAAAATAAGACATATCCTCTATCATTCCTTTAACATCAATAACATTCTTTTTTCTTATAGATGAAAAGAACTTATTTTCTGAAGATAAAACTTTTGTATAATATCCAGTGATCTGCATAGCTAAAGATTGGGGTGTTGTTCTCTTTTTCTGCAAAAGAACTTTTATTTCCTTTAATGCTTTTTTAGTATCACCTGAATTGATGGCATCAGTGATAAGCCATGGAGGAGAATCTTTATCTTCTGGTATAAAAAACAGTGACCATTCTGGTGTATCAGAAGCAATAGTATATTGCTTAGAAACAACACATGCTTGCAATGGATCATTGCATTTTTTAGCTATATCTATGGCATTGCGCTTCCCAATAGAAAACATATCATTTAAAACTTTAGCTCTTTTTTCAAGAGATTCTGGATAAGTAACATCTATAATGTTTATTCCATCTTTATCAAATTTGCCACGCGGTTTCTTTTCAGAAATGACACAAATATCTTCACCAGTTTCTTCAGCCCTATATAAAAGCTGTCTCAAATCTGAAGCTTTAATAGAATCTACAATGACAATGATTGCAGGAGGATCAAAAAATATCCCTGAAGATTTTTGCGGGGTTTCTTCTATACTGTGACACTCAACTGTATCATTGGTTGACTCTTCCCACTGTATAAAATCAGGATGAGAGCGCACAAAGGGAAGACTCCCAGCAAAAACAACAAATGACATATATCCATCCTTCTCTTAAAAGATTTTTTGGTTTTAATGCACTGTAGGCATCTTACCACCTAGTATTTGGAAATCATCAACCAGCCACTTCCCATTGACATACTTCATAGCCATCATTCCACGGAACCCTGGAACATCAGTAGCTATTGTACCCCCCTTAGTAGTTTTCATTGTTACTCTTTGATTAACTGTAACATCATAGTAAATAGTATCTTTCCCACCTATGGAAGCACTGTTGATAGAAGGAAAAGATGTCAAAATATTGCAATCTATAGGATTTCTATAAGCATCCCAGTCTTCACTGTGATCATTTCCACCCCAAGAGAAACCTTTTTTCTTTAGCCTATTGGTAACAAGATTTCCATACTTTTCTCTCATATTTTTATTATAGGAGTTTTCAGGTTTAATGCAGAGAGAAAAAGAACTATTAGTAAAAGACTTTGCCAAAGTTTCAGGATCACCCACTGCTGGGTTAGACATATCTGGGGCTTCCATACCACCTTTAGGTACTCTTGGTGTGGTAGGAGCAGTCAGAGTAGGCTTGATTCCTTCACTAGGACCAGCAGGAATAGGTTCATCAGGATCATGTTCTGCAAGTCCTCTATCCACTGCTACATCATCAGGAATGCCTGATATATGATCTGGAGCTTTTAGTCTAGTTTTTGTCTCGCCATTAGGAAGGGTTTCAGTGATGGTAGTGGCACCCTTGTCCCCTGGTTGAGCACTAGGAGTGTCTTCTTGAGTGATTGTTTCAGCAGTCTCTCCCTGTGATTCACCAGAATCATCCTGCTTTTTATAAGTGTACCATGCTGCTATGACTACAGCTATGATAGCTACAATAGATAAAACAATAAGAAAAATCCTTTTTCTTTTCTCTTTATCTTCTTTTTCTGAACTCCCCACTGTTTTACTATGTGAGGTTTCATTATTATTTTTCACCATGAAAACTCCTTATTGACATATGTATTTATATCATCTAATAATACCATTACTTTAGCTCTTTATCGTTTTCATCTACAAAGCGGTGAATGGATACAATGTCATTGATTTCTGACAAAGGACGCTTCAACACAGGAACACCTGTTTGTTGGGCTTCTACAATTTGTCCATCACCTACATACATCATGACGTGCTCTCCTCCATTGGTAATAATGGCATCACCTACAGCAATGTCTTCTTTGCTTTTAACCTTTTTACCAAAATCAGGAATATTATATGTGGTAAATCTTCCTCCACTGTCAATCAGACTATTAAGTCCAGCTTTCTTATATGCATAGGTAATAAGTCCAGAACAGTCAAAAGAATCAGGACCTGCAGCACCCCACACATAAGGCTTTCCAATTTGTTTCAAAGCAATCTTTGCAGCCTTCTTTGCTTTGTCACCAGCATTGGATCCGTCAATGACTCCATCCATTTCAGAATCACCAGAGGAATCACCAGAACCATTAGAAGCACATACTCCACTTCCACTAGGTCCCTTAGTATCACTTGAGGAAGAAGAACCTCCTCCACCACCAGAGCCGCTTCCTCCATTGTCAAAGTCATCCCATGCTCTTTTAGCATCTTTCTTTTCTTGGCTGCTAAGCTTAGCATCACCTTTGTATTTCTTGTAAATCTCCCTTGATTTGCTTTCTTCTGGAGCATACCTTTCTGGGAATGCAGAACCCTGAACAGTTTGTGCATTAGCACCAAGGTTATCTTTCTTTCCAGCTACACCTACATTCTTCATTTGAACATAGAATCGCCCTGCTTGGTAAGCAGGAATCATAAGATCATCAACCTTGCCCCATGCTCTAGATACCTGTTGCTGGAAAAGACCTACAGAAGCTTGGTCATGTGCAACTCCATCATGATCCATTTCTAGAGATCTTCCAACTTCGTCCATGTAATCATCATGCAAAGGGTTTCCAGGACTAATTCCAGAACCATCATTTGCCCAGTTCTGCCAACCACCTGACTCAACTTGCACAGTCATAATAGCTGTAATGATATCCTCTTCAGTCATTCCTAGCTCTTCACCAGCAGCAATAACAATAGGAGCATATTTTTCCATGCGTGATTCCACGTCACCACCTGCAGCACCTTCACCTTCTCCAGGAGTTCCACCATTAGATGTGCTTCCTTTTCCTACTGCTTCACATACACAGCCTACAGGATTGGTGTTTTGTTCTTCATCTGAAGAGCCACCAGAACCATCTACCGCTTCACCCAGCATGTCTGCAAAAGCTTGTTGTCCTTCACTTGTGGGGTGGATTCCATCTCCACCAATATAATCTGGATGCTCATCAACAATGGATTCCCAGTCAGCAATGCCAACCTTAGAACTATTCTTTTCCACCAAAGGGTTGACAGTATCTGCAGCTTTAACATTAGGACCTTTAACTGTCATCAAGATCACTTCTGCATCTCCTGCAGCCTTAATGGTTTCATCAATATCACTTTGAGAAAATGAACCATTAGTACCTAGAGCCATAACAACAGTGTCATATTTATCATTTTCTTTCTTTAGGATACTAAGACCTTCGCTGTATTGCCTTCCAACAGCAGAATCAATCTTTGCTCCAGGTATATTTTCTTTAATCTTATCTTTGGATCCTTCTGTAATAGAGTCACCAATGATGAGAATCTTTGAATCACCATGAGCGCTATCATTATCTCCTGATTTACTTCCACTCTTGGAATCTTCACTCTTAGAATCCTTATCTTTGGAGTCTTTACTCTTGGATCCAGAAGACTTAGATCCTCCACCGCCCTTTTCTAGCTTTACTTGTCCTTGCAATTCAGGGAAGTCTAGGTCTTCTTTGTCAAACCATTCTACAGGGTCAAATGCTTGACCATCTTTTTCTACCTGGAAGTGCAAGTGAGAACCTGTAGACTGACCATTACTGCTCATGTCTGCAATATGATCACCTGCTTTAACCTTATCTCCTTCTTTGACATGGTTTTTACTTTGGTGACCATAAATACTAATAAAACTAGGATCTTTATCACTTTGGATTCTTATCCATAGACCATATCCTGTTGCAGGTCCAGAACTGATGACTGTACCATCATGTGCAGCATAAATAGGTGTCCCTTCGTCATTAGCAATATCTACACCTTTATGCTCTTTTCCCCATCTAATACCAAATCCAGAGGTGTAAATACCCTCTGCGGGAATGGTAGAATCACCCACATCACCCAGGGAAGGACCTCCATCACCACCAGAGCTTCCAGCAGATTCAGGATCACTAGGATCACATAGAGGAGTCTCACCTTGCATATTATTAGCAACCGTTGGTCCAAAAGAGGTAAGACCAGCCATCATTGCTAGCGGAGGGGCTACCAACATTGCTAAAACCACAAGCATAGCAATAAGGATTTTCTTTCCTTTTTTCTTTTTCTTTGGCTGTTCAGGCTTGGGTGTTTGTTTTGACTTTCCTGATTCTTCAGAGTAGTTATCACGAGGATCTATTTTCTCCTCTTCATGATAAGGAGTAGTTCCAGAAGCAAGAGAAAAGGCACTTGTTGCAGTTTTCTTTCTGTCTGCTACACCCTCTCCTAAGAATTCAGCCTTATTAATATCATCTCTTTCTTGTCCCTTTTTTATAGGAGTAGAAGAAGGTTTTCCTTTTCCAGAAAGTTTATTCTTCGCTGCGCCCAAAGCTGCAGCACCTGCAGCTCCTGCAGCTTTTTTAGCTATTCCATTTTTTCCATTACCATTTTTGCCAGTACTCCCCATTGCATTTTTGGTGATTTTAAAAGGATTATCTTCATCACTTAAAGCATTCTTGCTACTGTTGCTCTTTTCTCCTTTTTCAGGATTTTTAAGATTATGTGCAAGAGCAAAAGGACTTCCAGGAGATTTTCTCTTCTTCTCCTTCTCATTATCCTTGTTATTCTTTCCATTATTCTGTGCTGCTTTTTTCTTTAAGCGATCTTTGTGATCTGATGGATTTTTATCAAAAGAAGATGGATTTTCTTTATCTTTTCTTTCAGAATCTTTCTCTAATGGTTTTTGTGGATCATTGCTATCATTGACATCTTCTTTTTCAGGGTGATTTTGTGACTTCTCTTCTCTACTTTGTTCTTCACCTTTATCTTTAGCATTTTTGTTTTCTGTAGGATTTTCTTTGGTGTTTTCTTCAGTGTTTTTCCTAGGAAGATTACTACTGTTTAAAGCAGGAGAAGATGATGAATGAGGGTTATTTTCTTGATGAAGTATATCATCATCTTTATCTTCCTCACCTTTCCTTTGAGGTTCTTTGGAATCTTTTACAAGAGGTTGTTCTTTATGAGAAGATGGTTTCTTTCCAAGAGGTTGTGATTCCATATCACCATAGGATCCATTCCTACCCCCTTGAGAAGAGTCATCTTCTTCTCTAGAGGATTGAGGATCTGAAAAATCAACAATGTCATCGCTGCTATCTTCTTCATCATTCTCTTCTTTCATAAGAGAATGATCATCAGCAAAAACACTGTCTAAATCATCATTTTCAGCATTATGTATTTCGTCTTCTATACCTTGCTGAACATCATCTGCATGCTCTTGCATGTCTCTTTTTATATCAGAGATAACATCTTCAATAGCTGAAGATTCCTCATCTTCTTCATTATCATTGTGAGACATATCACCAATAGTCTGAGAAGAGTCATTGATCATAGAAGAACCAGAATCTGACTCAATATGATTAGTATTTCCTCCCCTATTATTCACCTCAAGATTGTCTTCAGGAGAAGAATTTTCATCATTAAAAGAACGTGTATGCTCATCATTAAAAGCATCACGTTGATTATCATTGTCAAAATTGCGTGTATTATTATCAGTGTTATCAGACATAATCCTACCCAAAAGATGTTATAGATTCTTCACTATCATACTCTACTAGGGCTACTACATGCTGAAAGCAAAAAATGTACCCCTTATTTTAAATCTATATATAGATTTTTCCCTAATTAAGAATAATATTCATAGACTCTTCAATTGAATAAAGTTGCTCTTCGCATACTGCATAATAAACAGCATCGCATATTTTATGGGTAAGATCTTTTCCTAAAACATCATAAAGATAAAAAAGACGCAATGCAGTAGTAGAAGAAGGTTCTGAATAGGAAGAAATAATAGAGATTTCAGCAATATTTTCTCTTCTAGTAAGAATATCAAAGCATGCATTCATCTTTTTCATTCTTGTGGGTGCTACTGATGTTTTATCCTTGCTTCTAATGGAAGCAATAGTAGTTTTTTCTATAATTGCATATATTCCTGCCACTACCTGAGTTATACAATCTATAACACTTTGAGGAGATCCAAGAGGAGTAATACCTTTTACAGTAACAGAAAAACCTGCATAAGATGCAATATGGCGCATTCTTTTAGATTGCTCTTTGCGTGGAACCCACAATCTCTCAGAGCCTTTAATCTCTCCCAAAGAAGATAATCCATTGAGATTTATACAACATTGATCAATAATATCTTGACTATCTATTTTAGGAATATCCCACTGTGACCAAAAGGAAGGAATATCACCTTGCAATACAGTTGTTGTTGCAGCAGGATAACGCATAGACATCATATATCCCAATGCAGTTTTATCCTCATGAATCATAGATACAAAACGAGAATTATCATAAGTTGATTCATCTTTTTTTCTTACCACACCATCAGAAGGGTTTATCCATACTGTACAAGGTACTAACACTGTCATAACACATCACATTCCATAATCTTGAGCAACATCATCAACAATAAATCCACATATAGTTCTCACCATGTGTTGGGTAGGAAAAGAAACTTTATTCCATTTTAAAGGTTGAACAGAAAGACCGGGATCATATGGAATATTGACTATTCTTTCAGTATTAAGATCGCATTCTTGAGCTACAGAATAAAGAAACTTATTAACAATTTCTCTTGCTTTAGGATCAGACAGTTCTGGAGATGTGCAGTTAGTAACTAAAACAGCTCTACTTTTTATATCCTCAAACCTCTGGGGGCTGACAGAATTTTCTAAAATATTAAGCATTCTGGATATAGTTTGAGCAGCTTTTTTCTCAATGGGAACAACAAAAATGGGAGTGGAAGCTAGAGTTATACCTGCAAGAACACCTTGTGGCTCTCTAATATCATGATCTCCAATGATAAATCCCCTTCCGGTATCTAAAGAGGAATACAACTGTGCAACTGTATCAATGGTGATTTCTTTTCTGCTTTTTCCACCGCTTCTATTAGAAATGAAAGACTGATTGCTACCACTGACAGTAGGAAACATTCCCCTATCAAAAGGAGTGTCCTTGCTATTGATCCAATCCATAACATTTTTTAAGAATACATACTGTTCATTCCCATGAGTAAACCATGCAGAAAAATCACTATCTTTTCCACCAAAATCAACTGCTGTAAGATTATCAATAACAGGTCTGGAATCATTGAGTGCTTGCATGATACACCGTGTCAAAGTAGTAGAACCTACGTATCCATCATCACTAAAACCTACTACAGGGATATACGCATTGCTATCTAGGGGTATTTTTTGAGCTATTTTTTTATGTGAATCAATAGCCATTTTCACCCGTGAAAGCATCTTTTTTCTGCGTTGTTCTTCTGCTTCAGTAAGCACAACCTTGCCAGTCATTTTATATCTCATGATATTCCATGAGCCTTCTGTAGGAGGTTCAGAGAGACTAGTTCTAGGCATAGATTTAATCCACCTAGGAAGTTCCATCCATTCTTCCTTGATGGATCGTTCTTTTTGCTTCCTTTCATGCTCAGCAAAAAACTTATCTTGAGAATCATCCATGAGCTTGCGTCTTTTTAGCTCTTTGATTTTTCTCTTCTTTTCTGCTTCTTCTTGCAGAGCTTGCTGTTTTCTTTGCTTAGCTTCTTCCTCTTTTTTCCATGCTGTTGATTTAAGGTTTCCCTCATCATCAAAGAATTCATCAAAATCACTCATGATGCTCCATCACCTCCTATAGACCCATATCTTCAGCAAAAAGCTTTTCCAAATCATCATCATGTGATTTATCCTGCAACTTGCTATCATGCGCAAGATCTTCATCAGTTGGAGATCTACGTCTGATAACAGGAGGAAAAACAACGTGAGGACTTGATTCTAGCATATTTCTTTGCATCACCACATCTGAGGAATCCTTACCTAATCCAGTATCATTATCCCAGAGGATTTCTCCAGTATCTACATCAGCAACTTGATCAATATTTATTCCAGAATAATCAGCAAACTCATATAAAGATGTTATAGATAACCTATCAGTAAAATTGGTATGTCCATTAGGAAATACATCTTCTATTTTTTTATTTTTGTCAATAAGACCATTCAAAGCAGCAGCTGGAGCTGCATCAATAATGATTGTAGGGCTGTTTTCAGAAGAAGAGTAAATCACCTTATGATTCTTTTCCAAGTCCCTCATAGAGCCATCAGGCATCATTACTGATGAGTTTTTACACTCTGCAATAGAGGTGTGAGAGCCTTTAATAGACTTATCTTTTTCTATAGCATCTTTAGCAAGTGGAAGAATGATAGATAAAATGGAATCTAAGTTGTCAGAACACTCTTGAGGATTTTGAGAATCTATACCCTGTATTGCTTTGTTCCATGACTGTGCAATAGATGCAATGGTTTTTGACTCTAATCCTGTCCCTTGTGCAGAACCTGTCATAGCCTGTTTAACCATTTGTGATCGTGGAACTTTAGACATTTCAGGCTTGTAGAGTATTTCTCTATTAGATGTGAAACTATACTGGTTTCCTCGCTTCATCATGGAAAGATCATCTTTAGCAAGATGGGCATGAAAACGACAATACGGAAAGGTGGGGTTATCATACCTTACCATATTGTTACATGCTGGACATTTCTGTGAATGAACCCTTTTCGCCATAACTTTCTTCCCTTGAACTATATAGTTTACTTATCCACTTTTTAAGAGTTTAACAATTTTATCTTATGCTGGTGAAGATGATTGGAGAAATCATCACCATCAACCTTAGCAACCTTTTTATTCAATATATCCCATACATGAACCTGTACAATATCATTTCCATATGGGTAGGAAAGGTGGTTGAAAGCTGAATGGTAATAACATGCACCATTAATACTAGGAACTACTACAGCAAGACCAGAACGCACAGAAACAACTGCAGGAATCATAACAGGTATATAAAAATCTCCTGCATCAATACTTCCCTCTTGCATAGCATAAGCAACATTAAAGTTTCCTACTGGTGGAAAGCTCTCTAATCTATCACAAGAGTCAATCAAAAAAGTAGAAGTTTCATTCTTTTCTGATTTATTCAAAGTATTCCACATGGGGAAAACATCATGATGTGCCAGCCCCGTATCTTGTCCCTTTTCCATTCTTGATATAAGAAATCTAGCATATCTTCCAAATATAGTACTATCATTGCGAACAATGTCTGTTTCTTTCAAAATAGAGCCAAAAACAGAATGAAGCATCAATGTGGCTGTAGATTCTGGAGTAATAATATCATCAATAGAATGAAAGAAATCACCAGGATAAATTCCACTGGTATAAACCTCATCTACATCAGTATTACACTCTTCCCATTGCTGGGGGTTTTCTTTGTCAATAAGATTAAAATTACTCACCGTAGATATCACCAATATGTTCCATGAGTGTAACAATATTGATACCCTCTGCTTTATCATTCCTGAAATCAGCAGCGCCATCTAGGTTGCTTTCTGCAGAGTTGGAGTCTTCTACAATAGCTTCCACATCTTCTTCAAAAAGTTCCAATCCTTTAATCTTGGTAAGATTATCCTGCAGATCTTCCATGCTATGAGACTCTAGAAGAACATTTAAAAGCCTGTCTAGAACCTTGTTTCCACCTTCAAAACCTGAGAAGAACTCATCTGGATTATCAATACCAGCCTTGTATGCTGCAGGGTGAAGAATATGTGTGAAGAGACTTTGATCAATACCATCAGTTTTCAGTGGTCTCAGAGCAGAAAGCCACTTATAAGTGGTGGGTTCAGTGTTGGAAGAACGATTCTTATTTACCTCATTGATTTTGCGAACTGTTGCTCTACTACCAATGGCATAAAGTGAATTGTACAACATGGTTTTAGCTAAAGCAGACTGGAATACAACCTGTGGGGTGGCATAGGAGTTATAAGTAATAAATCCTGAGTCAATTCCCTGAATAGATTCATCACCATCACGGCTTTTGCCAACAGAGTAAAGACGCATCTTAGATCCTAGGCAACCACCATTGTTATGTGACTTATTATATTCGCGGAAAAAAAGTCGAACATCAACTACTTCAGGAGTAGAAAACCAAGTTCCTTTGGTTCCATCAGCAAAGTCTGGATGCTCATTCCTAGAGATAGTATGCATAACAGAAAGTTCACTGAGGAAACCATAGCATTCCTCCATGCTCATTTTCTTGGAAAGAAATTGGGAAAGAACAGGAAGCATTTCTGGTTGCACATCATCATTGACAAGATAGTCAGGAATATAAGAAAGAACATCATTTTTAGGGGTAAGTTGGTTGAGATACATGAGGATTTCTCCTTTTCAATAGATTAAATAAAATGATATATACTTGTTTTTCAACAGTACTTATATTTTATCATAAACATGTTTAAATTAAAAAATGCACTATGATTACTATTTAGTAATAGCAATAAGGAAAAAATCATGTGGGTTATCTACATCAAAATTTCCATCATACATTACCATAGCCCATGGAGTTGTTCCTGTTTCATCAAAGGCTACAGAAAATACTACTTCATCATGCTTGGAGACAAATGTTCCTACCTTTTTCATAACTGTATAATCAATGGAGTAAGAAATGTCATGAGACATATCACTATGCCATTGTGTAGAACAAGATATCTCCTGGGTAAAAGGATAATCTTCCCTTCTGCTGTCTACGCCACACACTGTAATAGCAGTATCATCAATAAACATCTTTACTGCTTCATCTGATACGCTTCCTGCCCTAGACAGTGCTTGAAAGAACTCTCTAGATGGTGCAGTTGCTGTAACAATCCTGTTTTCCCATGCTGGAGACAATGTATCTACAATATTTTCATAAGTAACAGTAGTATTTTTAATAGAACCAGTATTTAGTGGGGAAATGGACATGACCATTCCATTTCCAGAAAGAACAATGCAACCTGTAGAAGCAATAGAGATTTTTCCTTCAGGACAATAAGATGAAAAAGTATCTAGTCTTGCAGTAGTAGCTTGAGGGGAAGATACGCAATTAGCAACATAGTCTTTTTGTCCCTTTTCAACAGGAACGAAAGCTTCTGAAGAAGAAATAGACAAAGATAAAACCTGAACCCCTTTATCATCAATATTGATAATAGAACCTGACAAAGGATCAAAGCCTAGCTCCTCGGAGCCAATATTAGCTTTAGACATAATGCTTCCCTGTTTATACACATGGGTAAGCTGTGTGAAATCAATATCTGTAAATACATCATCATCTTCCACCACAGGAGGTTGTGGAAGCATGTCATCATCAATAATATCTTCTTGAGCTACAGAAAAATGAACAGCTCCATCATCAGTATCAATCTCAACTGACTCTTCATTGTCATCTTCTTGTGACACTGTGATTACACCATTGTGAGGAAGAGAAGAAATAGCATGAGTAAAATCTTTTACAGGAAGTAACACTCTTCCTTGCCCTTCAACTTCACCATGATGTGCTACATCAATATCTAATGCAGAAGACATAGATTGGCTGATAATATGTGCATCTCCATCTTTGATATCAATGAGGACGCAAGACATAAAAGACAGAGAATCAGTAGAACCCTTTCCTGGCTCACTACACAATCCTACTGCTTTCATCACTGGTGACCACCATGATGCAGGTGCTTGAATACTCCATTGAGTCATATGTATCTCTCTTCTTGTTTTTAATGGTTGATATATTACTTATAGAAAGAATAATATACTACCTTGTTTCTTCATCTGCTGGCATGTTGAACAATGCATCCTCTTCACTCATCTTTTCAAACTGAAGCTGATTAGAAGAGTCAAAAGATACTCTAGTAGCATTGATAGCTTCGCGCTCTCGGAATCCACTTCCATCACCTGTGTAATAATGGAAGGATACAATCATTCCAGGAACTACACTGTGAATAGATACAGATCTTCCACCGCGTAGATTCACCGCCATGGAATCAACAAATGTTGGAGTGTCTTCTTGGTATGCACGATAAGGTTGCTTTCCAGGAATTTGAATAAAAGGAATGACAGATGCACCTTTAGACACATTTCTGGAAGGATCTTTTTTAGGCATAACAGAAGGCATGGCAATCAGGTTGTTTGATACTACAAAAGGAACCTCAATGCTAGAGGGGTTGTTAAAGCATGGATCAGCCAAAAGTGCTCTCGTTACCTGAGAAAGATCAAGTTCAGGATCGTTGAGTTCTCTTTCAGTAAGGATGTCTGACATTTTTTGCATAGTGGAAATGATATCTTCATTGGATGCACGCTTCATTTCTGGAACAGTGAGCAAAAATTTCATAATGGATTCATAGCTCCTTATTTTGATAGATTTTTATGTAGCAAAAGATTAACTTTTTCTCTCTTATAAGAATAGCAGCTTTGTAGAAAACTTGAAAATCAAGGTTTTATAATATTTGTGTCCCTTGTATAAAGAAATATAGATATAACAGAAAAGAAAAACTCTATATTTTTCTTTTTAAGAGGTTTATATCTTTTCTTGATTAAAACATCATAAAATAGTTTTTACCCTGTGAGAAACCAATATAGAGCTTCCCACAGGGTTAAAAGAAGTAGATATGGGAATCGAACCCATGTACACGGTTTTGCAGACCGTTGCCTAACCACTCGGCCAATCTACCACGCAAATCTGCATATACAACTATGATAGCAGATTTGCATACACATTACAAGAAAACATCAATAATCCTTTCCCATAAAGTATGATTTTCTTTTTCATCTTTTTCTACAGGCTTGTATGTGTATCCATTTCTTTTGAATACTCCTCCATCATGAGGATCCCCTACATTCCTAGGAGAAGAATCATTGTTTTTAAACCCAACTGTATCCTTGCTTTTATCAAGAGAAACAGAACTCTTCTTTCCTTGCGTTGTAGATATATCTACTGATCTTTTATCTTCTACAGAAATAGATGATACACCATCATCCTTGCTTAGATAGTAATCTACACCCGAAGTGGTAGTTGCTCCAATTCCAATAGTTTTGTTGTAGGAAATAGAGTTGATACCAGGGTTATCTCCACTTTGAATAGCCCCTAGATCATAAGACGTTCCTGCAGTATCAGTGACATATAGCTTACCTTTTCCTACAATACCCATATCTATGATACCAGCTTGTGTATCATTTTCTCCAGATTCAACATCAATGACATAGACAGACCCATCAGTAGCTTCAATGGTAGCCTTATTGTCTTCAATATCAAGAGATACTATGCCTTTAGATTCATTATCTTTATAACTAGGATGGTAGTCTTTATGAGCATATACTGTATGTTTGAAACCATCACCATCTTCAATGACTGCTATTCCATTTTCTTTATTTTCTACAGAAGAAATATTTCCACCAAAAGAATTGTCATGATGGATATTTCCTAAAGTTTCAACAGAACCATCGTACATCTCTCCTGAGATTGTACCTTTATCATCAAGTCTATACTGGATTGAAGGCTTTTTTACATGAACTTTCATAGTGGTTGTATATGCATCTTGAGGGAAGCATTCACTAGAATCTACCACTTTCACATCATAGTCACCAGGTTGAACATCTTCTGGAGGAATAACTCCTACAACTCCTGTAGAAGAATTATGGAAACTACCCCACCCCTGAGGAGCTTCTACTGAAAAGTCAGCACACTCTAGACTTTGATAATCATCAATCTGTGACTGTGCCAAGTGAGATGGAAAAACAGTAATATCTTCTAAATCTCTATTGCGATCTTTCCATTGAGATAAGGTTATCTCTTTGTCTAACTCTTCATCAAAATAACCTGGCTCAGCATGAGCCAAAGGGGTGCATACTGCAATAGATAGAAAAGATGCTACTGTTGTACTGATAACTTTATGTGTAAGTGATGACATAGTATTAATCTCCTTGTTTTTAATAGATAAAAAACATAGTTAGTTTTCTTATCTATCAAGAATACTGTACATACTGCAAAATATCAAGAAGAACAACAAGTAGTATACCATAGAATAGAAAAGCAATCTCATAGGGTAAGGATTAAAAAAATGAACACAGAAGTGGAAATTGTAGAGCGTATAGCATATTTGCATAGCATTTCACCTGACAAGGCTCAAAGTATTGTTGACTTCATTGTTGTAGATGATAAATATCAAGAATATGCTATACAGGATGCATTCCCTGATAATATTGCAGATGAAATAATTAGTGATTCTTATAACTATATTGATATTTAAAAAAAGAAAATCTGCTCCCCTGTAAGGACTCGAACCTCAACCATTGGAACCAGAAACCAACGTGCTGCCAGATTACACCACAGGGGGAATAACGCTCCCCTGTAAGGACTCGAACCTTAACTCCCGGCACCAAAAACCAGTGTGCTGCCAATTACACCACAGGGGATTATATGTACAATCTTTTACTGTAGCATAAGATTGTACATAATCATAATGTTTATTATGTGATTTATATCACTTTTCCTTCAAGAGGAACTTATTGTTGATCGCCTTGAAGTTAGGACGATCACCACATTCAGAAAATGTATCACCATTTTTATTCCACCATACTACACCTTCAGCAAGAACATTAGGATTAATCAAAGATTTCATCCCATTAACTTGTTCTACTGCTTCTTCTACAGTAGAAGGAAGAGTGTAACCTAGCTTGGGAACAGACTTTGCTTGAACAAATGCATAAATATCACCATCATCAGCATTGATTCCTTCAGTGTGGAATACAGCCATATTGATACCATCAACTTTTAGCTTGTTTCCTTGGATGCCTTCTCCATAAATCTCAGCCTGAATGAGCTGTCCTGGACGCATTTTTTCTGCTAGTTTAAACCTCTTTGCAGCAATAGAATAAGGAGAATCATTATCTAGAGAAACCTCATAGTTTCTAGAAGCAGCCCTGAAACGACCTTCTTCATCAACAAAGAAAGTAGAAGAAGTTCCATCGACCTTTTCTGTTGCATACCAGTCATCTTTATTCAAAGAAGAAAGAAAATCATCATTGAGGTTTTGCACTCGTTCAGAATCAGTCTTTTGTGCATACTTTTCAGGAAAAGTTCCAATGAGTTCTCCACCAGATAGAGAAATGATAGGAGGTTCATGCTTGAAAACTCCATTGTTTTCCATCCATTCATCTACTTCCTCCTGAGTAGAATCAGAAGATAGACCAATTTCATCTAGAGACATGATAAGACCTTGGGAAATTTGACCTCGAAGCTTAATAGTACGCAAAACATGACCTTTGACAGTCTTCCCTTCAGGGTTTACAGAACGCTTAGAAGATCGCTGGGTAAACTCAGCAAAAAGAGGATTGTCTTCTGGAAGAAGAGTATCAATCTCAAAGTAGGCTACCTTCTCTCCTACTTGGTGCTTTCCTTTAGAGACTACAACCTTCCAGCCGGAAACAGTAGCCACCTCAATCTTGTCTGCATTGTCAATGGGAGAAATATCAACAATCTCCCTAATAGTAACCATTTTTCGCATAAGTTCCTCCTTTGTGTTTAGTGATGCTTTCATCAATATATATTACCGTAGTTCATTCTTTTTATCAATGAACTCACTGCTATGTTATGAAAATGTTATATATTTGTTACCGTCCATAATTTTCTACAACAAAAAGCTTGCCGCTAGGAGCAATGGATACACCAATTCCTACAGATTTAGCACGTGGATCTAGCATGATCTTATTATGACCAGGGGAGTCTGCAAACAGTTTTACTACTTGATCATCACTATAGTCATACCATGCCTGAAGAACATTTTCTCCACCTGCAGGAATGTATGAAGGATAAACATTCCAATGCTGTGGTCTGTGTTCAAGTTTTTCAGTGGTAGCTAGATGATCAGCCCAATTTTGAGCAATATTTGTCAATTCAGGACTAGTACGAACAGGTGCTAGACCATGAGAAGTACGGTAAGCATTAGTCTTGTTGACAATATTTTGTGCTCGTTGTGGATTTTGGACTACTCCTTGAGGAGCAGGAGCAGGCTTAACTGAAGGCTTAGACTGTGAAGGAAGAAAGCTAGAGCCAGAAGAAAGTTGTGAATCAAATTGACCAATTGTGTTTTCAACCTGGCTTTGAACATTATTTGCAAAGTTGTCAACAGCAGAATTAAACTGTTTAGTAGACTTGTCAATAACAGAGTTTACAGAGTTGTTATAGAAAGTTAACTGTGCAGAAGGAATTTCTTGAGCTTGTGCAGTAGAAGCAGAAAGAACTCCTGCAAAAGTCATTGCTACTGCAGCAGCAAAAGTGACAGCCTTCTTGGATAGATTTTTCATGATAACCATAATGGTTTATTTCTCCTTTGTATATTTTGTGATATCTTTTAAAATGCAATCTTATATAATCATACTATTAATGATAATGCAAATTTTCAAAAAGTAAAATTTTTAAAAATACATCTCATTATTGTTTGATTACAGAAGTAAAAGCCTGGCTGCATATAGAAAAATGATTTAAATCACATATTCTTTTATACTATTTGACATAGTAAACAACTGTTATATACACTAATAAATGAAAGAGAAAACACACCATGAATACACAGAAAGACAAAAACATGAACACCACTACTGACAACAATGATGTATTTATTATTGAACCAGAAGAGGTTTTAAACAAGGAAGAGTTTATTAAACTAGTAGATTCTTACCCCAGCATTGAAGATGCTATTCATGATGGAGTAGGAGTAAACCATTCTTTCCCACCAGAAGGTGAGGTTTCTGCAGAATGGAATATGCTAGTATGGACTCATAGTTAAAAGAAGCATTTATCAAAAACACCCTCTTGTAAAAAGAGGGTGTTTTTGCTTCTTCCTAAATAAATATGTCTTTTATTGTTTTCATAGCACCTAGGGTAGTTTTTAGCGGTTTTGTTTGAAACTTCTTAGCTGAATCTTTTATTTCTTTTCCAGCATTTTTCCATGTTTGAGAAAAGAAGTTTTCAAAAGAACCTCCATTGGGAAGTTTTTCTATTTCCATTGCATCATAAGCTCCCACTTGTGATGCCAAAGCAATAACATCAGTGCTTGCTTCTCTTCTTTGGTATTTTCTTTCTGATTCCACTGAATGGTTGCGCAAGATATTGATATTATCTAAGTCTTTTTCTTCACATGTATCAAACCAATATTGAACACTTTCTAGCTGTTTATATTGTTGTTGGTTGATGTCATCAAAAGAAGCATCATCATTTTTCATTGATAAATCATATTTTTGAGTTATAAGCATGTTTTTCTTTTTCTCTTCCCAAGGTATGCCACAATATCCTGTGGAAGCAACATGAGTAAAGATGCCTTCTGCAGAGTCATCAAACATTGTTTGAGAAAGACGGTGTTGGGATCCATTATTCTTTATTTTTTCATTTCTTTTTTCTTCTCTTGCTTTATCTACATAAGAAGAAGGTTTTCCTGGTTTGCTTCTATAAGAATAGATAGGCGCTGGAAGTGTTTTGTCTTTATTGTAGATATAAAACTCTTCTCCATCTTTTCCTTCTTTGGAAATAAGATAATACAAAAGATGGTTTTTATCTCTTTCATTACTAGGGGTGATCCTAGCTCTTAGGTTGGTGTTGTACTCATCATTATCAGGTTCTTTATCATCACCTGAAGCTATATAAAGCCTTTTTCCTCCCAACATGCTATATACATTATTGAGTTTTTCTATATCTTCTACAGTGGATATATCTTCAAAATCTATAGCAGGAATATTCCCTTGATAATCATTCCATTCTCTAGACCAGCTTCCACTTATATCACCTTTGATTTTATAGTTAATAGAAGTGTCATCAAGATGATAATCAACGTTATCTTGAATAAACTCAACTAGATCTTCGTTGCTATTTGTTTTGCATACAGTATTGAGTCTCCACAATGTTAGTTCTGTAAAAGCACAGTTTTTATCAAAAATATTATATTGAGACATAAACTCTATGAGTTTATCATCTAGTTGTGAAAAATATTTTTCATTGATATCTTCAGACTCTAATACCTTGACAAACTCACTCCATTCCATTGTGTCCCTTTCTTCAGGGCTAATAAGACTGGAACGTAGATTCTTTTCTACCTTATGAGAGATATCTTCCAAATCAACATTATAAGCATTGATTTCTTGTTGAAGAGCATCATATGTACCAAAATCTCCTCCTGCATCATTAATAACAGAGATATCAGTGTTGGAAGAAGAAGTTGGATCTTTTTTTACCCATCTTCCATTATGATTTTGAACATACCCAGGCTGGTTTTTAAAGACTCTATTTTTGTTGTGAGATTTTTTCATCATGTGATTTTATACCCTTTGCATCATAGAGAGAACATTGTCATAAATCATTTTCTCTATACAACAATATGGCAAGCGTTTTTAGCTACTGAGTGGAAATGCCTATGAAAATAACCACTGCCAAAGAAATAGAAACTACTAGAAAAATACTCCAGTATATAATCTCATATATCACTCTTGATGCTATTTTCTTTACTGTTGTCTTCTCCACTATATAAACCTTTCTTGTTATTTTTTGCATTTTCTCTTTTCTTCTACTATAGTAGAAAGCATAGAAAGAAAGTTGAAACAATAAACGAAGGAGAATCACAAGTGTTTAAAGGAGCTGCGACTAGGTAGGGATAAACTGTCGCGTAAGCAATCCCTGCTGATGAATCGCACCTTACATTACGCATCTCAATCAGAATGTCACCAGCGTCATGGTGCCATTGTGGTCAAATCAGGACGTGTTATTTCTACTTCCTGCAATAAGAACAACAACAATCCTGCACATTTTTGTGATGACCTCTTTAATGAGCATAGGAAGTATATTTCTACTCATGCTGAGGTTGCAGCACTTAAGGGTGTATCACCTGATCAAGCCAAGGGTGCTGTTGTCTATGTAGGAAGGCTACTAAGAAGCGGAGAACCTGGACTTTCTAAGCCTTGTCCAGAATGTACTAAGGTTCTTAATGAAATGGGAGTAAAGAAAGTTGTCTACACATGAACTACCCCTACCTGCAGAGATAGGGGTTTCCTGCTTCTTCACGACAACTTACATCAGATTCCAAAGTCTCTGATGCAGAGGGAGTCCGCTCCACAGGCGTACTGGTGCGTCCCGCACCAAATTTTTTAATTATATTGTCTTCATTTTCAGCGAAAACTAACATATTCCCAGCTGAGTGCATATCACGATCCTTTGTGTACCCACAAGGGCAGTGATATATCCTCTGATCCAATGAGTGCTTATTCAAAGAACCACACTCAGGGCACAACTGGGTTGTTGCACAAGATCTGTCAACCACACAAACTCTAGGGTGTTTTGTCAGCTTAGACTTCAATCTGCCAAGAATTGATACCTGAACTTGTTTTCCAAATAGCCCTGAGTGCCAATTCTTAATCATCTCATCCTGCATATAGATCAATCCCGAGGAATCCAAAAGCTCTCTAACAATCTTGTTAGCTAAGTCATTCTTCTTATTAGAGGTATTTTGGTGCTCTTTGTTGATCTTTTTTAAGGTCTTGTGATAATTCTTAGAACCCTTCTTTTGCCTTGAGAGTTTTCGCTGCAACTGCTTTAAACGATCAGATGCCTCAAACCTAGCCTTAAACTTTCTGCCATCAGATGCTACGAGGGTGTCTCCAATATTGAAATCCAACCCAATATCAGACCTGTTTTCCCAGTTTACATCTACATTTAATGGTACATAAACAGTTAAATGTACATAGTATCCATCAGCTTTCTTAGTAAGATTTGCCACACTAATCTCAGCGTCTTGTGGGATTTGGTGTAGGCCTCTTATGCGAACATTGCCTAGTTTAACTATGCATATCTTTGATGAATTTTCTACTAACTTATGAGTGTTCCCATACTGATTAAGAGGTATAGAATTAACCTCTTTGGCGTATGTTAATCGTCCAACCTTGTGACCTTTGGATTTGAGAGCCTTAAGAGCAGAGAGGCTATCCCTGACTTGTTCAACCAATCCTTGTTTCATCTTAGAGCTTAAAACATCAAGTTGGCGTTCTTCGAAATCATCAGACTCAGATCCCATTCTTACTGCGACATTTTTAACTTTAGTGTCATAGTCGTTGAGGTTGTGATCCTCAAGATGTGAGATCACATCATTGTAATACCACTTAGCTTGCAAGAACATCTGTTCTAACGTTTCCTGTTGTTTTGCGCTCAGTTTGTGGGAAACGATTTTCAGCTCATACGTTTTAGCAGCTTGGGTTTTTCTGCGTTGACGAGTTTGCTGTCCAGCAGCCTTAATCTGTGCATTCTTTTTAAGGCGAGCAGAGTCACTTTGTGTTGACATATGCTTTCACCTCGTTTTTATGAACAGAACTTGACTTTTGGACTTGTCTATTGTATCATAACTAAAGATGAAAGGCAATTCATCTCCCACCTACGCACCCAAAGGGCGCTAAGAGGTAGGAGTTTTCTTGCCTGAGTTAGATAAAAAGGAGAAGAAAATGACACACCGAAAGTATCTAGATTCCATTGGATACTCTACTGGATTAGAAGATATTGATCCTAAGGATTATCCACAATGGGAAGAACAAGAATCTACCTATGGCTTCAATGACAGTGAAACTTGGAACTTAGATAGCACTATGTTGTCATTGCTCTATGAGCGTCTTATGATGTTTAAAGATGTCAATAATATTGATCTAAAGTTTCACTCCATTTCTTATCAAGGGGAAGAACTCAATCTAGAACAAGTTTTGGATAGAATGTGCGTTTTGGCACAAGAAGCTTTAACTTGTGAGAGTAATCCCTATATTACCAAGCTCTTAGATGAAGAAGATGATATCTTTTTTACTGGAGAAGATGAAGAAAATATCTTTGAAGGAATAGAAGTAGTACAAAGAAGCACAAATGACTCTGCATTATTCCATTGGTTTTACAAGAGGTACTTAGCTGTGCAAAATGATGCTTCTCTTGCTGCACAAGAGGTGTGGGAGTTATGGTCTTTGTCTCATAAGCACTTCTGGTGGTGAGAACAATCCCCTCTTCTCTTTTTTAAGAGTTGAAGGGATTGTTTTTATGTCCCTTTTGTGAGTTGAAAACAACACCTATATGATAATCATTATCAAACAGGTGTTGTTTTTTATAGCTCAATGACTTCATTATCACCTGTATCAATACTTTCATCCCTAGTGATAATGAATGATTGATGAAACTCTGGGGTGATCTCTTCAGGAATAGAGAAGATAGCAGAAACAGCTTCTTTATCTGTGGCCAAAGAAGGCTCATCCCACATCATAGGAATCCATATTTCAGTTCTATCATAAACAGACAAGGTGAACCCAGCTTGAATACACCCATAGATTCTTAGCTGCTCACCATGAGAATAGGTAGCAACATCACGATCGCCTACCATCATGATGCATTCTTTTTCATCTTCATCATCACCATCTGTAATGACAATATCATCATCTGCATCAAAAAGATCTGAGTACAGCTGTGTAGCATGAGAAGACATATCCTCCATTAGTTGTGCAATATCATCACTGATGACACCATTAGGAGATGTGCGCTCTTTTTCTTCTATAAGCCTATCTACCTCATTTTGTGCTGAGATGACATTTTCATGTGCATCTTCAACCTTCTTTTGCTGCTCTCTTTGCATGCTGAGTGCTTCTGCAACTCTCTGCTCCTGTGATTGTGCATTGACCTTTGCCCTATAGAGCGCATCAAGGTCAATCTTTTCTTCTTTTTCATTGCTATCCTCGCTATCTTTTATCCTTAACTCAACAGAGTTAATTTGTTCATATACTTCATCAATTTTGTCGTTATTTTTTTCAATGGATGAAGAAATATCTTTTAAAGCATCTTTGAGTTCATCCATGCGTTGCTGTGATACTTCTTTATCACTTTCCATCTGATGTATCTTATTGTGGAAGTTGTGTAGATCTTCACGTAGAGATGAATGCTCTTTTTTCATCTTAGAACGGTTGTTGACAATATCATCAATTCTCTTCTGAGTATATTCTACACTAGAAGAAATATCTTTTAGTTGATTGTCAAAAGACAAATGTGTCTTGTGAGACAAGTCACTTCCACATAAAATACATTCATTGTCATCATTGGACAATGACACCAAAGACTGCTTAGCTTCTACAATAGAAAGATCATTTTTATAATCATCACTAAGCATATTTTCTGTGTAGAGCTTTCTATCTAGTTCTTTGATTTTAAACTCAAAGACATCTAGGCAAGCCTGTGCATACTCTACTTTATGATGATATTTCTTTTCATCTCTTTGGCTTTGTAGTTTTTTAGATCTATTTTCCTTGTAAGACTTTTCAGTTGAATCATAACGATCAAAAAGCCTATCACTTTCTTCTTCCAGCTCTTCAATAAGAGAATCTAGTCTTTCTAACTCTCGGTGAAGTTTTACACTATTATCAGAGGAGGGAGAAGATTCTTTTTCTGCTTCGTGAAGCTCACGGGCAATATCAGAAGATGACTTTTCTGGAAGTTGTGGAATCTCAATAGAATCATACATTTCTTGCAGAGTGTTTTCCCTGGAAATGGCAGAATTAAGAACCTTTTTTGCTTCTCTTAAATCTTTCTTCGCTTGCTTATGAAGGTTTGCATAGGTATCTGTGGGATCTACAATCTTAGACAAAATCTCTCGTCTATAGGTAGTATTAGCCCCGATAAAAGAAGATGGAGGACTTAGTGGTGAAGACTGCAACATATACACACTAGAGAAAACATCATGTCTCATATCTCCTAAAATACCTGAAATAAAATCTTGCTTATCTCTAATTCCTCCTTTTACTTTTTCATCATCATCACACTGAATGATCTCCAATGTATGCTTTCCTGAAGTGGTCAGAGAACGAGTGATTTTAATCTCACCATAGGTATCATGTACAAGAGTGACAGAAACAGTAGCTGTTTGTCTAGTAGAGTTGATAATACTAGAACGGTTTTTTAGTGTTCTAGTAGATCCTGAAGGACCAAAAAGAACCCATTGGATAGCATCAAAAATTGTAGATTTTCCAGAGCCATTATTTCCAGTAATGAAAGTTACACCATTGGAAAAATCATAAGTGCAAGATTTAACATGAGGACCAAAACCATTAAGAGTCAAAGATGTAAAAAACATAGATAAAATCCTTTTGTAATAATAAAAATCCTGGTTGTTAATGTTTTGAGTATAACACTAACAACCAGGAAAATCAATCACTGATGTGAATATTTAGATAAGATCCTCATATTCATCTGCATCATCATCAACATCTACATCAGAGGACTTCTTGCGTGAACGAGAACGGGAGCGAGAACGAGTTGGACGCTTAGGAGCTGCATCCTCTTCAAAATCATCATCTAGATCTTCTTCATCATCTAGATCTTCATCATCATCCCAGTCTTGTGCTTCCTCTTCTTCCTTCCTACGACGCTTAGAAGCCTTGCGCTTAGAAGACTTACGAGAACGACGTGCAGGACGATCATCCTCATCATCTTCATCATCATTGTTAGTATCAAAGCTCTCCCACAGTGGAGCAGGGTACACCTCACCCATATCAGCATTGATCTCTACAGATTCTACAAGTTCATCATCCCTATTGACATACTCAGTAGGGAATACACGACCCTTGAAGTGAATGCGATCTCCCTTTTCTAGATTAGTAAGTGCGAGATCAGCATCACGACCAAAGAGCTTAATGTTATAGAAGTCAGCACGTTCAATGACATCTCCATCACGATCTACATTCTGAGAGTTGACTGCAACAGTGAGAGCTACAACAGTAGTCTTTGAGTTCTTTCCAGAAATCTTCTTTGGATCAAGAGATAGGTTGCCAAAACCTTCACGGCGCTCATTGGAAAAAGGGTATTTCTTAGCCATAATGTTTTCCGCCTTTCACGGTAGTGATATACTTTTCTTAAATGATATGACATCAGCATGTGTGCTGTATTATTATCATAGAAATAAGTATAGCACAGTGGTTTTCATTTATGCAATCCTGCTTTATACAGCAAAAACTCCTCCAAAAGCATAGTTTTTATGCCCTTAGAGGAGTGTGTGAAAATTCAACTTACAGGAAGGAATCTAGATCTTCAGCAAGTTCTGAATTTTCAGCGCGAACAGGAAGGCGATCAGCATCAAAGAAATCACTAATATCACGATCAATGCTATCCCAAGTCTCTTGTGCAACATCTACTTCAATGTCATCAAAGTTGTGTGATGCGTAAGATTGGGCAGAGTTTTCAATGCTTCCATCAACATTAATGGTTTCCTTATCCCAGTCATCTTTAAGGGTGTCAGGGATATCTACTGTACTATCAATCTTTACATTTTCACTACGAGGAATATTTACAAAGCTATCCTTTACTGCAGAAGCAATGCCACCTAGGATTGCCACAGAAGCTACAGAAACTTCATTTGGTTCTACAGTTTCAAAAGTGTCTTCCATGTCCTCAGCAAGGCTCACAGACGCTTTATTTTCAGTGATATCACTAACTGTTTCCTCTTCATTGCTATTATCAATTACTGATACAGTTGCAATGTTCTTAGGTGTATCAATAACATCTTCAAATCTGTCATCAATATCAGATGTATCACCAAGGGAAATAGAAGCATTTTTCTCAGCAACATTCTTCTGTGGCAAGGAATCCTGTACACCATTGTTAGCTTTTACCATTGAAGAAAGAGAGTTTTTTTCCTCATTGTTATTTTCTTCAGAAGCAACAGGAGATTTTTCTCTAGAGGTAAATAGACCTTGAGATTCTTTCTTTTCCCCATCAGGTGAATGTGTAGGTTTATTATCTAGATTCTCCTTATTGGAAACAGGAACAAGGGGAACTGCAGAAGATGTAGAACTAAAGAGATTTTCCCCATGAGACTGATGTGGCTCAAAATCTTTTACTTGAGTATTATCTTCTAGTGTGTGAGGATCTTCTGCCTGCTTTTTGCGCATAGCATCATATTCAATATCACGAAGTGTTTCTTCTGGGGTTTTAAGAGCAACTTCAGAAGAATCAGATTCACGAACATCATCATCTTCATCTAGATCTACAGCAACAGTATCTGTGATTTCCTGTGCCTTCTTAGCCCTGAATTCATCTTGCTTAGCCACGCTGAGGTAGGAATCAGAGATAGGAAGAAGGAACATCTCAATAAGATCAGGAAGAATAAAAATATCAGTGCTGCGGCGAACATTGTGGAATTTTTCCTCAATGACCTGCTCGCTAATAATGCTATTAATTTTCTTCTCTACATTGCCGCGAAGTTTTTCTACATATTTTTTATAAATGCCATCATTGACAGTCTTAACATTATCTTTTCTTACTTGTGCTCTGACTGCTTCTTGCATGAGCTTCTTAAAAAGAGCGTTTCTTCCCACAATAAGAAGTTCATCATTAATGAATTCCAAAGCTTCATCTAGGGTAGCAAAATAGCTATAAGTACCATAGTCAGCAGATTCTACTGACTTCATGATTCCATAGCTTGCAGCATACCAATAGTTATCTCCTTCTTTTTTAGAAGTGATAAAGAAAGACAACTCTGGATAGCTATCTCCTCGCTCATGGGTTACTCCATGTGCATCAGTATAGGTTTCTTCTGCACCACGCAAAAATGAACCATTGTACTTCCATCCCAATTCATGAAGAACACGAAGTTTTAGTTGCTCAATCTCAATAGTTTGTGCATTTTGAGATAGTTCTTGTCCCTCTTCATTCCTTCCAGTTCTTTTAATATCTAGAATCTCTGAAATAGAATCTTTACAATTGATAAGAACTGATTGGATCCACTCTTGACGATTGTATCTATTAGCAACAGTGGATTCTCCAGAAACAAGATTCTTATAAGCAATATGCTCTAGTGAATTCTTGGAAAAGTTATTCTTGAACTGAAAGTTTCTAGAGACACTATACTCTAAGTCTTTTTTGTTATCCATGTAAAACCTTCTTTGCTTCTTTATTTGCGGTGCAAGATCATTGACATTAGACAATACTAGCAGAAGTTGCTTCTTTTACACTAAATCAGCTAGATATTATCATAAATAGTTTGATACAGCTCATTGTAGTCAAAGTCATCTGGGTTGCTTCTTTCAAAAAACTTCACAGTAGAAGGAGTACCTTTGTCCTTTGTAGGCAAAGGATTTTCTCCCACATGAGGGTTTTTCTCACTAACAGCTACTGCAACAGTTAAAAGAGTAGATTTAGACAAAGACATAACAAGAACTCCTCCAGAAAAGAACTTGCACTGTGAGTTTGTCTTTTCTACATCAGAAAGAATCATCCATCTATCATCATCAGTATGTATGCTATCTCCTTTTTTGCACATACCAGCAGGATATCTTTGATGCACTGCATACTTATTACTATCTTTTTCTGTATTAACAAACTGATAGTTGCGTAAAGGATCATAATCATCATGGAGTGCTTGTACATCTTGAGGATCAATAAATAGCTTTAACCTAGAGTCAATAACGCTATTAGACTTTATCCTTCCAATTAAGATTCCAAAAAGAGTAGGGGGAGCAATTCCATGAGTCATCCCCTCTCTATGAACATCAGCCATAGTGAAATGGTATTTTTCAATAGCAGGGTGTGGTCTGGGAATAGACCTGTAATAAGATGATTCTTTATTAATATCAGGTGACATATAATCAGTGTCCCTTTTCTACATAAAATCTTTATTATTTTCTTCTAGAATGTCACATACATAGTAAAAAACAATACGCCTTTCCTGTGGGGTTAATCCTCCAAAAATCAAAAAGTCATCCATAACTAGAATAGGTGTCTCAAAATCATCAGGTCTCCTGGGAAGAACCCGCTCAGATCTAGAAATCCTAGTGATTTGTATTCCAGATAAAGAAATGGCCAAGCATTCTTTTTTCAAAGGACATTCTGCACAATGAAGCTTAGTATCAATAACTTTATTTGCCATATCTATATCCATATGACCTGCTTGTTTGCTATGAGAGCCTGTATCTATTTCAATATCTCCAGTATCATAATCACAATCAGGAACAAAATGAGGATCAAACTGTGATGCAAATTGCTCAAAATGCATAGGCTGTCTATCTTGAGATTCTATGAACTGAGCAACCTCCACTGCAATATTTTTAAGGGTATCTTTATCAGTCATAATAGGGGATATCTTCCCCTTTTTCACCACTTTGATGTTGATTCCATCATCAGCTAAAGAATCAACATCATAATTAAGCTCTTCTACTGTTTCTTTATATCTTTGTGGAGTAGCCATAATGCCTTTCTTGAAAAAACCGTTATCTTGTTGTTTTAAATATTTACACATTACCGAACAAAAACCTTGTGTCCCTTTGACTCAGGATTATAAGTATCTTCTGTATTTTCATCTCGTACTTTATTTAATACAGGGGGTGTTTTTTTGTTGTATAACCCATCACTATATTTTGCTACAGCAGCAAAGAAGATAACGATAAAAATAGGAAGTGATATTAATGCTAAAGGCATGAAAAAGCTAATACCTGATACTATTACTGCTGTAGATGCAGCCATTGATGCCACAGTAGTAAAAACAATGTAGAAAAATCCACCACGAGGTTTATTGCCATCTTTGCCAAGGAAAACACGTACTGGTCTTTCTACCCATTTATCCCAGAATCTTCCTGAGGTGGATATTTCCATTTTTGCTACATCTGCTTCATAACGTTGTTGCATAGTTTGTGCTCCTACAACTCTGTAGATCTTCCATGCACTTTTGTATGCGCTCCAAGATACAAAAGCAACAATAATATGTCCTGCCACCCACATTTGGCTTGCAGCAAATTCATTAGTGCTATCTGTGGAGGTAGCACCAGGTTGAGAGACAGCAAAAGCAATACCTAGAATCATAGCAGCAACTACTAGGGTAATCACCATATAGGAAATAGAAGCAGAGATAGACTGGGTGATAACCCACCATGTATAACGAAGTGTTGACTGAGAGATCATAGCAATGCTAGAAATGAATACTACAATAAAAAGCAAAGCATAGGGGATAGACATAGAGGTAAAAACCCATCCTAGAACATCTTGGGTATCAGAAAATCTATCACGTTGTTCTAGAAATAACCCATGCATAGATCCAATACCCATCAACAGTCCCAATACAACACCAAATAGGCTAATAAAAGCCCAATAGATAAATGGGTATGCTCCATACATAGATCTTTGTGAAGACTTTTTATCTTTGTGACTCTTTTTACCTATTTTTAATGACATATATTATCTATCCCCTTCTTTGATCTACTTCAATGCTGTTCTGATAACATCAATGCATTGAGATAGTGAATCAAGGCTTTCTGATACAGCAGGATTTTCTTCTATCAATTTCTTCATAGCATCTACGATTTCTGCACTAGAAGAGTTGCGAGAAACACGCACTGGAACAACTTTTCCATCATTGTCATCAGCGTGATTCTTTGATATCTTCCTCATAAGGGAAACGAGATTCTTCTTATCTGTAGTAGAAAGATCATCTACAGTTTTAATGCTGGCAAGAAGATTATCAATAATCTTAGAAGGATCATTTTCCTGTGATACTTCATAAAGTGATTGTAGTGCTTCTACAGGCTTGATTTTATCTTCAATTTCTGTAGAATCCATAGATACAATCCTAATGGCTCTCTTAATATGATCATTGCTGGAATGACCTCCAAAAATAGAATCAACCCATGATTCCTGATTCTCGTTAAGAGCGCTCAGAATAGTTGTAAGATTAACTATTTGATATACATCACGTTCAGAAAACTGTGGAGTTGCCTGTGATCTCTTGGTAGGGACAGAAGCAAGCTCTTCTTCTACATTCTCTAGAGAAGTTTTTTCCTTTTCAGCATCTCCTTCTTCACTGTGAGTGGAGTCATTATCATGTTCCACAGTGCGATTTTCTTCTTCATTGAAATGAGGATTATCAGATTCATTAGAATCAGAGTGTGTATCTCCAAAAATGTCCTCTAAATCTTTATCACCATGTTCTTCATTGTTATTCCAATTGTTGTCTTGATTGCTGTCTTGATTGTTATCTTGGTTCTCCTCATTATTATCCCAGTTATCATTGTTATCCCATGGCATTGTCATGATTATCTCCCTTGTTCTTTAACTTCTTTATTTGTGTCCCTTTCTTCTTGGGAATCACTATCTGTTAGATTATCACCTGCAACAAAAATTCGATGATGCATATGATGAGCTAAAGCCTTTCTGAATCTAGGATGATAAAGAAGTTCATCTTTATTTGCGAAAAACTTTTCTACATCATCATGTCCTATTCCACTTGTTTCAGTTCGCATGGCAAAAGGTGTCATCAAAGCATGAGAATACCCAATCCCAAGCAATGCTTTCATTGTAGCGGAAAAATCCCCATACACCATATCCACACCATAGTCAATGTCTTTTTCATAAGAATTTTGTGACAATCTTCTGTTGGCATCCTTGACACCAATGTTGTATGCATTGTCAATATCTTCACCTATGGTAGCGCTGAGCACTTCCACAACCTCAGCTTGTGTGAGATCCACTCCACAAATTTCACTGACTTCTTCATCTACAGGCTCAATCCCTTTGCTCAACATATCATGGTAGACATGTGACCATTGCCTAGCTTTTGACAACGTAGTAACAGGAATGGATGCAGAAGAATGGGTTTTTACTGATAATCTTGACAAAGATGAAGATATAGCCCTGGAAACATAAGAAGAGAACCTAATAGGTTTTGATGACTTATAAGGATCAAACTTATGAGCACATTGCACTGCTACAACATACGCTTCTGCAATGAAATCCTCTGCTGAATGTCCATAATTTCCACGGCTAGACATGCGTTCCCTAGCAATCTTTTCTATCAATGGAGAATATGCAGATACCAAAGTATCAACTGCTTCCTGAGCGGCAATGTACTTTTGTGTCCCCTCTTCACATTCAATTCCAGCATGAATAATATCTACCAAATCCAATTCATCATCTGCTGTAAGAGGGTAGCTTTCTTGCCACCATTCTGTTTCAACATTTCTTTTTAACGCCATGACTGCATACCTCTTCTCAAACGCTGTGACTCTACATCCATAAGACTTCTATCTCGTGATTTTTCTGACTGAGCAATGTATTCTTGTGTTTTTGTGTTCTCAATATCATAAAAGCTGATATATCTTAAAAACTCTTCCTTATTAGCTGCAAACACATCTCTAGCCTGAGTAGCATTAGAAGGAAGAAGCCATTGTGCATTATTGTTTTTCATCTTGCTACAAAAAAGATCCCAAGGAATCCTTTGCACTCCCTTATGTGCAAAAATATCATGACAAGCAACATAATGGATATCATGCAATACAAAATGAGCAAAAGTGCTATCAGAAATCTTAGTATCATCTTTAGTAATATATGTCATCATAGAAATAACCCTTGATTACATAGCTTTGGTGACAATATCAATAAGATCAATTTCTTTTTGTCTTCCCTCACCAATCACTCTGACAGGAGTGTCTACTGAGAACTTATCAGCTTCTTCTTCATTATCACATATCACAGTAGTAGCATGTTTTTTGACTACCTTTTTAGTAATATATTCTGGTTTGCAGTGATAAGCTAGAACATTGCGCACAGGAGATTTGCGCATTGTCAAAGATTTAAAAGCAGACTGATTCATCTCTCCTTCAGAAAGAACACATACATTTTTAGCCAGTGCCCCATTAATAATGTCATGAGAGACATCAATAATATCCATTGCTACATCATCTAAAACATCATCATCTACTCCAATGACTGGGATGATAGCTACAGGAATATTAAGATCATAAAGCATTTTAACAGTAGGTGAATATTCTCCAGCAGAAACTAAACCTTCTTTATCAATAATGACTACTGCAGTTTCAGCTGTATATCCTATTTCAGGCAAGGGAGATACCCATCTATAATATACATGGGAATGAGGATTATTCTTAATGGGAATAGATCGTGCAATATTGGTTCTAGGAATAGTAAAAGATACTTCAGCTCCTGTTTTTAACTCTGTGTACTGTGGTTTTCCACCATGAATCTCATACCGAGGTCTTCCTGGAATAGAATAGTTAGTCACAGAGGGAACAGCAGGTGTAATAGGTGTTTGAGTCCATGAAATATAAGAAGACACACCCATACATGTTGCAGTAATAGACTTCTCTTCATTGGTAACTAACCTATACAAAATAGGTGATAGAGCTTTTTCTGGAGGGATGATCTCAGCAATAGAACGTCCTTGATTAAAACCTACAGCCAAAGCAGGTCTTCCAGAGCCAAAGAGAACAACATTATCAAGAATAGAACCTTGAGGAAGCTCTACAATCTTTTCTACTACAGCTTTTCCTTCAAAACTGTAGACTCTTTTAAGAATATGTGGTTCATCATATGTGGTGATATAAACCTCAGAACGATTTTGAGCATCATTTTTCCACACAGTAAAAAGATTCATACCTTGAGTAGAGCTAATGGTAGCACCCTCATCTTCTGGGGTGGATCTGATGTAAATATAAGCAGCAACATCATCATTCCAGGTATATCCTACAGGTTGAGCCTGTGAAGACCACAGCACTTCATATTCTTCTCCAACTGTTAAGGGGGTAGAATAGGTATCACCATTGTCTTCAATAATATATGCTGCACCATGAGGAGAGACAACACCAATGAATCCACTATTTCCTGAACGAGGAACAAAAACTCCACCAGGGCGGATCTTCACAGTAGAGACAACCTCCATTTTATGAAGATTAACAATGCGCAAAGTATCCTCATGTGCAACAGCAATAAGGGTTACATCTCTTCCATAAAAACCTGCTACATCAGCAGTAAAGGGGAATAATCTTACTCCTTTTCCTCCACCTTCTACTTTATGCTCCAAGAATGTCCCTCTTCCTGGTGAAGAAGATATAGAATATTCACCACTGGCTGATACTGCAATAGAATCTTTGAGGACAGCAGGAGATTCTAGGATATTATCAAATCCCAATGGGGTTAAAGCCATAATTAATGTCCTTTGCGTTTGTATTAAAAAGTTTTGTTAAAAGAGCACAACTGTGCTTTTATCTAGTTGATAACATTAGCAGGTTAATCTCTTGCCTGCCAAAGTCACCACTTTTGGTGTATATGAGCGTGTTCTACTATGATAAATGAGATAGATTTTTAAAAGAGATACCAACCCAAGCATGCATAAGTTTAAAAGGATATTTTTATGACACATAGAGTTGAAAACTCCATTGCAGACACAAGTGTAGAAAAAAGCAAGGAAGAACAAACAGAAACATCTGCAGTTAAAGATGAAAATCACTCACACAGTTTTTCATCTCATCCTGTCTCTTCCTTCCTCTCCTCATCTTCTATGAGATCTGTTCGTGGAACATGGGCTGCAATCTATATTCTTGCTGCATCATTATCTCTTTTTGCACGACTTATTGGAATAGGTTTTTCAGACAAAGGACAAAACCCTGTTTTTGATGAAAAGCATTATGCACCCCAAGCATTCCAAATGTTGTTCATCCCAGGGCACCAGGAGTCTTTTCCTGGATATGGACTTGTTGTTCACCCTCCCTTAGGTAAAACTCTTATTAGTTTTGGAGAAAAAATATTTGGGTACACTCCTCTGGGATGGAGAGCTGCTTCTATTATTGCAGGTGTTCTCATTGTGCTTATGCTTATGCGCATAGTTCATATTGTCACAGGAAACATGACAGCAGTCATTTTTACAGCTATCATTGCTAATCTTGAGGGCACTCAACTATTTATGAGCAGGATTGCCATGCTAGATGTATTTATGGCTTTCTTTATTACTGCCATGGCACTGTGCATCATCAAAGACTTCAAAACTGATACCTCTCACACTCCTTGGCATTTGCGTGGATGGCTTCTTCTTTCAGGAATATGTGCAGGTCTGGCAATGGCTGTAAAGATTTCAGGGGCTTTTTATGCAGCTTTCATGGGTGTATCACTGGTTATCATTGTTGCTTTTTCTTCTAAGAGTGTTAGAGAAACATTCAAAGCACTAGGAATGGGTCTTGTTTTCTACCTTGTTGTACCACTAACTATTTTCTTGCTATCTTGGGTTCCATGGTTTTCTAATGAAAATAGTGTATATAGACATATTGCAGAATCAGGAAACATTGAACACCCTCTCCCTGACTGGCTTGCTAATGTTCTTTCTGATTCACTCAATAGCTTTGCTTCTTACCAAATGGGAGTAGCTCAATTCCACACTGAGTTGAAGTCTGGACCAGGAATAGAAAACTTCCACCCTTGGGAATCAAAACCAGAACTGTGGTTCCTAGGTGCTAGACCTATGCTCTTTTTGAACACTCATGCTAGTGAAAAAGATGTCATTTTTGGATCTGGTGAAGGTGAAGCAAAGCTTATGCTTTTTGCTAATGTGGCTGTGTGGGTTCTTATCATTCCAGTCATCCTATGGGGATTGTACAAAGTAATAACTAAAAAGAGTCCAGAATGGTTTGTTATCATTTCTGGTTTTGCAGTAGGAATCATCCCATGGTTTATCACTCATGATAGACAACAATACTTCTTCTATACTGTTTCTTGGTCAATGTTTATTGTCTTGGGTATTTCTCTTATGTTCTATGAGATCGCACATATAATCAATAATAAAACACAATTGAATCATCAATCATCACTTAATGTTCTATACATCCCTTATGCCATTATTGCTGCTGTGGTGTTTATCATTTACCTACCCTGGATGTATAATATCCCTGCATCTGATGCTTACCATGATGGATTGACTTTGTTTAGCAGTTGGGAACAGTTTAAAGGATATTAAAAAATAAAACACCCACTCTATTTGATAAGAGTGGGTGTTTTTTAATCATGCTGTATCTTGACACTCCCCTGACTGTTGCAAGCATATAGATATGTTTTTTCACAAGGAACTTCACCTTTAGATATCATGTCCATTTTATGAACAATGGTAGATACACCAGATAAGACAGAATCAAATCCTTCATTTCCTAGATTGTCATGTATTGTATTAGCAACACTGCATAAAATGCCTTCATAATGTTTCATGTCACAATCCCCAATATAGTCAATCATGACATCTTCTAACTGATGTGCTAATTCATAACTTAAAGTAACACTCATAAGTTTTTCTTCTTCTAGGGAAATGTGGATAAATATTTCATCATGCACATCATAGTCCCACATAAGTCCTACACTGGTGACGTTCATACCACAGTATTCCTTCCTTCTCATTACTATTCAATAACCCAAGATGCTATCAGGTGTTTATTTATTTTGTAATGCAAGGAAAAACAAAATCAAAGTTCCTACACCTTCATCACCCATCTAGTCTTACCACAATCCCAAATCCTTTCTAGACCATTAAGTTGAGCTAACTCACGTTCTGTTAAGCCTTCCTTGTAGATAAGAGTGGGATCTTGTTTGAACCTTTTAAGCCTGTAGTTAAACTTATGCATTCTTTTGTTATCTACAATATATTTATAATCAGGAGACAGCTCTTTATCACAGGAAAACCCTAGTTTTTCATACAATCCACCATCAGAGACTTGATGATCTGAGAAGGTAATGATTGTATCTATATTCTGCTCTTGTGCATGTTTGATTCCTGCTTTGAGAAGCTTTCCTAGCCCTCCAATCACAATACAAGAAGTAGCATATCTATCTAGGTACATAGTGCTCTTGTATTTCTTCCAGCATGCTACTGCAACTATTCTCCCTGAACCATCTATAAGCCCTTGAGAGAAGCTTGAAGAACCATATCCTTGTATGTGGTAGGAATCTAGAAATGAACGCGCCACAGAGGAATCTAGAGGGGATACAGTAGTGTTCCTAGCATAGACCTTTCTACCCTGAGACACCCCAAGTTTATGAGCAATCATAGATTTTACAATGTCTTGTTTATCTCTCCATTCATCTTCCCAAATGGTGATGAGCTGTATTCCAGCATCTTTGCACAACTTCCATTTATTGTAGTGATAGTGCTTATCTTTCCCACGCTCTTCTGCATGCCAGTAAAGACCATTAAACTCAATAGCAATATTCTTGCTAGGAATATAGATATCTAGCTCATAGGGGTTGATAATAGAGCGGTTGGAAGTTGATATAGCATCTTTACCCAAAAGAGAAGCAATATAGGCAACAACCTCTCTTTCTCCAGCAGAGACTATGTGAGAACAATGAGGACATCCAAATCTTTTTCTATCAGCAATCCTTGAATAGTATTCATGACCATTGTCACAAACAAACCATGCTTTCTTACCTGATTGATGTGATACTTGAAAAGGATACAGCTCGTTTTTCTCAGTATTCCATTGCTTATTATAATCAGGATAATGCGCTGCAAAAGAAGTATCAAAGGAGACTTTTTTCCCTGAGCAATATGGACATCCTCTTCCATTAGTTCTATGACATATGGAATCTTCCCATTGATGACCTTTGCTGCACTTCCACCATACTTTTTTACCAGATCCAGATGATACCTCAGTAGGTTTTACAACATTGTTCTCTCCCCACTGACTTGTGAGATGAGGATGAGTAGTTGCAAGATCATTAAACCCTTGAAGTACCTTATGGCCAGAGCAATATGGACACCCTACACCTTTAATATGTGAATTGAGAGAAGATTGATATTCATGACCTTTGTCACATTTCCACCACACCTTCCTATTAGAACCAGCTTTAACTTCCTGTGGTGATATAGAGTTTTTATCTCCCCACTCTTGAACAACTTCAGGATGAGTGGTGGCAAGATCGTTTTCTCCAGGTATAGCTTTTCTTCCAGAGCAATAAGGACACCCCTGATTCCTTGAAGTTCTTTTTGCTATCATGGATTTGTATTCATGTCCCTTATCACATACCCACCACACTTTTTTATGATCTCACACTAGCCAGAAAACCACGGGGCTTATCCCTTGTCCCCGTGGATGAATGGCTACTTCTTTTTCTGATTTTGAATATATTTCAAAACCACATCTTTGCTCATATCACCAACAGTACCAATATAATATCCTTTTTCCCACAATCCACTTCCCCAAAACTTTCTTCCTTTAAGATGTGGAAATTCATTAAAAACTCCCAAGGCAGAAATAGATTTCAGTGTCCTTATGATCTCCTCAGGGGAATATTTTGGAGGTGCTTGCACAAAGCAATGAACATGATCTGGCATAACCTCTACCTCAGGCATCTTCCATCCATAAGTGGTGCATGTTTGAGCCAGTATTCTCTTTACTGAAAGTGCAACCCTTTCATCTAAAACCTCATTTCCATATTTAGTTGTCCAGGCTAGATGATACCCAATCTTATAAGTTGAATGGTTTGTGTGATTTTCTTCCATTTTATCCCTCTTTATGCATAGTTAATAAAGATAGTGTATAATGATACTATCATAGCAACATATAAAGCAGAATCCTTGCAAAGGAGGTGAAAGAGTACATGCCTAAAAAGAAAAAGTATATGACTAGAACAGTACATGCCTAAAAAGAAAAAGTATATGACTAGAACAGTACATGCTTTTTTAGAGGTGGATGAAGATACTTATTCAAGAATCATTTCTACTAGAAATGCTTATGCTGAAATCTTCAACATTCACACCCAATGGGCAAAGGATAATCATTCTACTAGCTCAAAGAAAGCTCATGAACAGCTATATGAGAAGTTAAGAGATGATAATCCTAATCTTCCCTCAGCAATGATTCAATGTGCAAGGAATCATGCTTTTGGTGCTATGAAAAGCTACAACTCTAATAACCCTAAGAAGAAATGGTCAAAAGATCTTGTTTATACTGCATCTTCTATGAACTATGATAGAAGAACAGTATCTTTGAATACTCTAGGTGTTATGACTTTTTCTCTCTATGGTGGGAAACGTGGAAAAGCACGTGTTCATCTTCCACAGTTTTTCACTGATAGATATGGAGATTGGGAATTTAACTCAGCAACTATTGGCATTGATAAAAATGGCAAGGCTTTTGCCAATTTGTCTTATAGAAAATCCATTACTCAAAAGAAGACTAATGGAAAGATAGTTGGAGTTGATAGAGGTATTTACAATGTAGCTTCCACCTCTAGTGGTAAAAACTTTTCTTCCAAAAAGATTAGAGGAAGAAAACGCCAATTGGAATATAATGAATCTAGGCTAAAAGCAAAAGTTGCATCAGGTTCCAGATCAGCCAAAAGAAGGTTGAATGCTCAAAAAGGAAAGAATGCAAGGTTCAGCAAAAATCAGCTAGACATCATTACCAAACAATTGGCTAATGCTGATGATGTGTCCACTTATGTTTTAGAAGATTTGACTGGTTTGTATCAGCAAAGAAAGTCTAAGAACTTCAACAGATTAAAAAATACTTGGTCTCCTTCACGCTTTGAGTTTATGCTTGAGTATAAATGTGAAGAAAAAGGAATCAAGGTTGTTAAAGTTGATCCTAGATATACATCACAAATGTGTAGCTCTTGTGGTCAAGTTGAAAAGAAAAACAGAAAAGGTAGCATGTATAAGTGTTGCCACTGTGGATACACAAACCATGCTGATATTAATGCAGCACTAAACATTAGAGATAAATATATTTCTACCCTACCTGCTACTAGCAGTGTAGAGCAGGGTGCAAGTCAATCACCCAATGATGCTCTCACTTTTACAAGTGATTGAGCAAGCCACGGGGCTTGTCCCCGTGGTAATTGACTAGAACCTGGTGACATATCATCAATTCTCAATGTAGTGTTTTTCTTATCATTCCACTGTCTAGCTATCTCAGGGAAGTCTTCTTTAAGAGTCAATGTCCATCACCCATCTAGTCTTTCCACAGTCCCAGATCCTTTCTAGCCCATTGAGCTGAGCTAGTTCTTTTTCTGTTAAGCCTTCCTTGTATTCTAGATCAGGATCGTTTCTAAATCTTTTCAGCCTGTAGTTGAACTTGTGAATCCTTTTATCTTCAACCAAATAACGGTAATCAGGTTTTAACTCTTTGTCACAATAAAAACCCAAAGTATCATACAGCCCACCATCAGAAACCTGATGATCTGAGAAAGTAATAATCTTAGTGCAGTGAAGATTTCTAGCAATATCCTTTCCCATGGATAAAACTTTTCCCATTCCCCCTACCACGGTACAAGAGGTTGCATACCTATCTAGGTAGAGTATGTCTCCAATTTTCTTCCATGCTGATACAGCTATAATGTCTCCTTTATAAGACAAAGCTACATATGAGGTAGCAGGTGCTGAACCTTGAATATGGTTATCATCAAAAAACTTTTTTGCATAGTATTTATCTCCTAGAATAAAAGAAGTGGTCTTCCTAGCATAGACTCTTTTATCTTGAGATACCCCTAGTTTATGAGCAAGCATAGACTTTACAATGTCTTGTTTATTTCTCCACTCATCTTCCCAAATAGTGATAAGTTGAATACCTTCATCTTTACATTTTTCCCACTTATTAAAATGGTAATAACGATCTTTTCCTTGAGATTCAGTATGCCAATAAAGACCATTGTATTCAATAGCAATGTTCTTATCAGGAACATAGATGTCTAACTCATGAGGGGGAATAACTTTTCTATCAGAGGTAATAACTTTGTCCTTGCCTACAATAGATTTCACATAATCAGCAATATCACTCTCTGCTTGAGAAACATTATGAGAACATTTAGGACAGCCTAGATTTTCAACAGTTCTCCTATAAGGAGAAATATTCCAGCTATGGCCTTTATCACACTTCCACCATCTCTTGGTTCCACTTCCAGAAACAACACTAGAAGGTGATGAGAAAGAATCATTCTTATCAAAGTCCCATTGCTGTGCAACTTCAGGATTTGTTGTTGCCAAGTCATTAAAACCTGCAAGAACTTTTTTGTTAGCACAATATGGACAGCCTGTACCAGAAGTTCTTTTATTTATTACTGCTTGATAGCTATGACCTCTATCACATTTCCACCACACCTTCTTACGAGATCCAGAAGAAACATCACGAGGAGTGATATTTTCATTTTTACTCTCATCCCATTGCTGAGCTAGTTTAGGATGCAAAGTTTCTATATCATTTACTCCAGCAAGAGTTTTCACTCCAGCACATACTGGACAACCCCTTCCTGCAGAACGCTTAGACATAGTAGATTGGTATGTACCATGACCTTGAGGACATACCCATGTTAGATAAAGATTGGAAAAAGGAAATATTTTCTTTAGCTCTTCAGGATTTTTATGCTTGCTATCAAGTTCTTTATAAAGTTGAGGTGCAAAAACACTAATATCATTAAACCCTATAAGAATCTCTTGACCCTTGCAGACTGGACATCCTGGGTGATTGACAGCAGAATAGATGCTTCTTTCCCACCTATGACCTTTATCACACTTCCAGTGATAGACATTCCCATTGTGATTTTTGCGGAAAGGAACCTCATGAACAGAAACATCATTAAGATCATCATCCCATAAACATGCTACATCAGGGTATAGGGTAGCAAGATCATTAAACCCAGGAAGAGCTTTTCTATTGGAACAATAAGGACAAAGATCCCCTAGCACATTTTTGTATTCAATGGGCTTTGCTTGCCAAGTATGTCCTTTTTCACATTTGAGATAAACATTTTTTCTACTAGCAGGTTTTAGGGAATAAGGTGAAACATCTTGCCCTCCATACCTATCCATAGCCTGAGCAAACTCAGGGAAAGTAGAAACAATACTACTTTCTTTAGTAGCCTTCCTTCCAGAGCAATAAGGACAGCCACTATTTCTGCGTGTTCTATTTTTAATAGAAGCTTCCCAAGAGTGTGACTTGCCACACACCCACCACACTTTCTTATGAGATCCAGGAGAGACATCTTCAGGGGTGAGAGTACCATTTTTCTCACTATCCCATTGATTAGCAATTTCAGGAAACTCTTTGGCTAATGTGGTTTTGGTTCTAGACATGGATGATACATCTCCCTAATATAAAAATAAATAAATGATTTAGTATACTTGGTAAGTATCATACCATGAATATTTTTAAATTTCAAATTTTTATCCCTCTTTTTATATTATTTTTTAGTATTTTTACACTATGGATACTTAGTGATTTTCAAGATAACAATATATATTATTCTAAATATGAATACACCTTACTCAAACATTTATAAATATCTGAGCAAGGTGTATTATCACATTTATTCATGTCCCTTTCTAGAACATTTTCTTAAACTCTTCTAGAGTAAGGTTGTCAAATTCTTCATCACTCATAGAGTCAAGTTTATCCTTAATCTTCTTATAAGGATCTTTTCCTTCTTTTCCTGAATTCATATCAAGTTTAAGTCTTCTTGCTGCTTCAGTGGTAGCTTTATCCCATCCTCCAAAGACAGAAGAATCAGGCTCAGGCATGTCCACATACTCTTCTTGACCACTGCCAGGAACAGCGGCTTGAGTAGTCTGCTGCTCTACTCGTGGGGTGTTGTTAATAATCTCACTCATGGAATGCTCATCTAAACCATCTTCTTCAAGAAGGAATCCACGGAAAACATGTTTTTCAGAACCTTCTAAAAGCATTCCCTCACCTTTAAGCTCAAGATCTTCTAGTCCAGGTTCATCAATAATGACTTTAGAAGCAATCTGATCCTGTGTCTTAAGACCTAAGCGTCCTGACTGCTGTTTGATGATGGTTGGAATACTTTCCTTTGTGGGGTACTGGGTACTGATTAGCATGTGGATTCCTGCACTTCTGGACTCACGAGCTAATTTAACTGCATAATAAAGGATTTCCTTTTGCAATTCCTTGGTCTCTGGATCACTGGCACCAGCGAACAGCATGGCCGCCTCGTCGATAATTATGAAAATATAAGGCTGTATCAAAGGATTAGGTTTTCCATCTGGCATAGGACCTTGCTCAATGCCAATTCTTCTTGCTACAGCTAGTTTATCAATGCTCTCAGAATCAGCAGGAGCGTATCCATCACGTTGTGCAAACCTGAAGATACCATTGCGTCTCTTCATCTCTTCTGCTGCTTCTCTAAAGAGATCTCTCACATTTGTAAAGAAATCTTCTGAAGGAGTCCATGAATCAACATATCTAGTTACAGAATCTAATCCTTCAAAGTTTTGATAACCAATCTTCGGGTCAATGATCCAAATCTGAAGATCTTCAGGACCGTTATTAGCAATCAGTTGGCAAATCATAGAGTAAATCAATACTGACTTACCAGAACCAGAAGAACCTGCTAGAACCAAGTGTGGCATATCTTTGTTGAAGTCATGAGTAGCAAGAGACCCATTAGATTTCACACCTGGTGACCATGCGATCTTTGTCACACCAGGTTCTCTTCCTGTAATGAGTTTGTCTTTGTATTCAGAAAATAAGAACACTTTTTCTAGAGGGTGTGTAGGAGACGCTACAGCAGTAAACTGTGATACAGATCCATTGTTTTTCTTAATGTAGTTTGAGATTTCCCTTTTCTCTTTCCTACTCATTTTCTTTTCATCTGTAATACCTTGATGAACTTCCAAAAAGTTATTACCAGAAGTGGTTTTTAGACCTTCTGCTGCAGCTTTGCGAATAGTATTCATGGAAATACCAGCTGGGATATCAAAGACAATCTGATTAGATGTCCCCATGACATCTTTGCTTAGCATGACAGAAGGAGATTTTCCTTCAGGGGATACCACTTTGTTCATAGCAAAAGAGTACTCCCAGTCCACAGAAAGGAGTTCCTTTTTGTACCAAGAAGCTTTAATACCTCGTGGGAAGATGACTTCTGGGTTGTTAGGAGATCCGTTTCCTACAAAGATATCTATTACTGTTCTTCCATTGTGATCTACCCTAGATTTTGCTCTTACCCATGCTACACCTAAAGCATTTCTGATTTTGCTGATCTTGGAAGTAAAATCAGAGTCAGTAACACCTTCTGGAGCCACCACTGATACCCTCATGATTTGAATAGGAGAATCTTCTGCAGTCATCATAGAGTAAGAGTGTATGATGCATCTATTGATTCCTTTGATGGATGCTAGAGGTTCTACAATATTTGCTCTAATAGCAATATTTTTCTGCTCTTCTGTTATGTCCCTTTCTACAAGAAGTTCACTTACAGAAATATATTCATCTGACCACCAGACTCTAAATCCTTCAGCAGATACAGTTCCTTCAATGGATTCTCCTTGATTATTTCTTCGTGGAATGGGGGTGATAACTACCATTTCTTGATTGGCAATAGATGGACTGATGAGATCTGCATCTCCTGCATAGTCTGTAAATCGTCCATTCATAGGATAAGAGAACGTTGCAGCCCATACATGTGGTTCTGGTTCAGGATATCCTTCTGGAGGTCCTCCTGGTTTTCCAGGTTGTCCAGGCACTGGAACTTCCATTTCAAAATAAGGTATGAGTTTATTTTTAAATTCCCAAATGTCATTCCATTTGTCTCGCGCTTGAATCTGTTTGTCAAACTCTTCTCTGTATACCTTGGTAAGGTTCCTAAACATGCCATAGACAAAAAGAGAAACAGTAAGAACAGCTATTCCAATGAAGATATAAGTCTTGACTGCATTCAAAGGCTCAATAGCTATCATTGTAGCCATAGATACACCTAGTGCTACACCTCCACTAATGAGTGCTGTGAAAAATCCTTGCATAGCAGCTTTAACAAAAGATCCGTTTCTAGGTATCTTGTTAAACATCACTGCTGGTGTGTGATCTACACCACTGAGAAGAGTTGCTCTATGATACCTATTAGCAGCAGTAATAACTTGCAAAATCATAAAGTAACATAGAGCAGATACAGCCATAGAAACCCACACAGGAATCATGAAATCACTATCCCATAAAGGTCTTACATAATCATGGATAAGATAATCTATACTAGACATACATATTCCAAACCCTATTGCCCAGTATGCTGATAATCTCGTAGGTGGGGAGAACATGTGTGCTTGAAGATCCTTGTGTGTATCATCTTCTGGAGGTCCAAAACCTAGCATGACTAGAGGGGAAAATATATGAGATCTATAATCTTTTTTTAAGATATCCATATATTGAGCTGTTTTCCATGCCCTAGAGTCAAAAGTCATCATTCCATTGATAGGATCTTGATCTTCTGGACTTTTCCAAAAAAGAGGAATGATAAACAAGATAGCAAAAAATGCTAGTCCACTAGGAACATTAAAGCAAATAATGGAAGCTATAAGAAGGATTGTGGTAATAAAAATAGCAAACTTCTTCCCTGCAGGGAAAGTATCAAACATACTTTTGCTATTTCTTCTAGATGCTGATGGCATAAAAAATCTACCTTTACTTTTTGTGTTAATGGCATAGTTTTTAATGATTATCATAACAATAGCAGCTTTATCTTGTTGTGGTAGTTTATGTCCCTTTGGGAAGGTATAAAAGAATATCCTCCTTGAAAATACAAGAAGGATATATTTATCAATTCACTTTTTATCTCCAGAAAAGAAGTTTGTTAAGCAAGTTGCTAGAAGGTGGAGCGTTGCGCTCTTGTTGCAAAGCAATCTGCTTTTTCTTTTCTTCAGTAACCACATTTACCCTGTGAGCAGAAGATATAGTTTCATTAAGCCAAGAAAGGTAATCATAGATATCACCTAGATTTTTACTAGATAGATAAGACATCTTTTCATCTACCCTGCGGCGAAATGATATCCATTGATCCCATTGGGAGGAAGTAACATAATCTTTATGATAATCATTTTCTTCACAAACAATCTCCCAATTGGTAATGATATCTTGACATTGCTGATCTAGTGGCAGTTCATCATTGACATCAATAAGTTCTCTATACTGATACATTGTCTTTCTCCATACAATAGTGTGCTACATTGATAATATCTTCATCTTGAGGTTTGTGATTATGATATCCCCTTAGCTCTATAATCTTACCATCTTTAACATGAAGAACATATTGCCTTTCATCATCTTGAAGAGCATAAAGTTCCATAGAACCTTCTTCTATACCCTTTTGATACACCTCTCCACCTACACAGATTCCAAGGGTATCTCCTAATCCTGCAAGATCAATTGAAGAACGAAGAGCATAAATAGCATACTTGTGATAGGTATCATCAGGTTCTCTATTAAAGTCATAAATAACTCCAGAAGACTTCTCCAATGTCTCCTTGAAGCGGGCTTCTCTATGTGTAGCAACGATAGCATCCATGTCTCGTGATACTCTATCGCATCTTAGTTTGATTCTTTCCATGTCTCCATTTGCTTTAATGGTGGGAACATCTGGATTATCTGAGATTTCCACCAAAGAACACATGACATCAAGAGCCTTGTTTATGCCATAGTTGTCACACCAATGAAGAAAACGTTTCAAGCTAAGATTAATACTTTTATCTCTAAATGCAAAAGGAATATAATCACTAGAACATGGTGGAAGATGAGAGATGTAATCTCCAAGCTGAGAGATATATTCAATAGGTTCATCTGAGTCTAAAAAAGCATGAGATAAGTTCTTTAGAGTGTATACATCCAGCTGAGGGAAAGAAGAAATATACCCACCAATAAGCCGGGAAACCAACTCTTTATAGTTGCGTGAAATATATGCATCATAATGTATCTCACCTGTATAGAAACCATCAGTGGCACTATCTACATCGCTTTCCCATAGGTAAGGCGCACAAGCATGAAAGATAATACATACTGCTTGGAGAAGGTCATCGCTTATATCCTTCTCATGCAACTTTTCATCTCCAGGGAAAGATTCATAAATAGGTATCTCCCCATAGTTTCTTACTCGTACATACTTTTCTACTCTTCTTCCTTCTTCAGCAGGATCAGGCACTCTTAAAGACTGATAAGCTTCTTTGGCAGTAGAAGTTTGAAGATCAGTATAGTTGGTATTCATCCATGGCATAGACTCTACAATGAATTTAGAAAGTTCAATGATACTTTCTTCTTCCATGGCATGCATGAACTCTCTAGCACGCAGGTTGTTATGACAGATGAGCCTGGAGCCATCTGTGTAAAATGTAAATCCACCAATAGTAAAATCTTTCATAGTACTGACTATACATTATTTAGTTGTTGGCATCAAGAGGGAAAACTTTTCCTCCAAAAACTCCTGTAGATACATTGTTTTTTATAGCATAATCTAAGCATTCTTCTTTCACAGGACATACAGAACATGCTCCTAGAATGTCTTTGTTATCGAAAGTTTTTTCCATCCCAATACATGCTGCTTCATCCATCCACCCAGGTGTATGTGATAAAAATGTATGAAGAACATCAATATATGCTTCATCTACCACGCTATCATTGTGAGGAAGTCTAGGCATTTACTCTTCTCCTTTTACTCTTCTTCTATGTGAGGTGCGTGTAGAGTTTTTCTTTCTTAAGGAAGTACCAGTAAAAGTAATCAAAGTATAAGAAGATAAAACTCTATCCCAGGATGACTCACCCATATAATCTTGCAGGGTAATCTCTAGCTCATTATCCCCTGTTCTAATAGGTGATAGATTGGTAGACAAAATAGTAAGCTTTCCTTGAGACCACCTATTGTCAATAATAGCCCATAGACCATTTTTTCTCACATCAGTAATAGAAGTGGTAGAAGCTCCAATGTCATCCAAAAGCAAAATATCTGGAGTGGAATACTTAGCAATAGGGTTGATGTTGTCAAAAGAATAAGACAGCTCTGATAATACTTGTGGAGCACCTACATATAAAGCATTAGAGACAGTGGAATCTTCTAGAAACTTCTTGCATACTTCCACTCCCATAACAGTTTTTCCTAGACCAGAAGGACCATAGAGAACCAAAAACTTTGTAGGATTATTGAGATACTTTTGAAACTTTTTTATTTGTACAGAAGTAAGATTCCCTGACCATTTGGACTCAATAAGACTATCTAAGTGGTATCCTTGCAAAGCATCAGGAACAGAAGCATCCCAGCGCTCTACCTGACTTTTTCGCCAGGAAGCATCTCGCGCAGAAACAATATCACTAATAGACATAACTGTTTTCTCTACCTCTCTACAAAACTAAATAAGCTGCTGTCCTGTCATCTGGATGAAAATCAAACTGTGGTTCCAGCCTAGCATAAATCTCATCAAAGTTTGTATCAGGTTCTGAGTCCATGATCTTAGATACAGTCTCCCAATACCCCTGGGGTGCTTGATTATGGAATTTAACTACCTCTTTAAGATTGTATCCTTGCATGAGAAGATCACTAGCTTCTTCATCCACATCCATATATTCTTTACCCACTGTAGAAGAGACTTTCTCTCCCACATCATAAAAATCTGTCTTTTTAGGTGTGGTGTATTTGTTTTTGCTCTTATTGTAGTCCACAGCAGTAAATTGATTTTCTTTTGCTACTGCAGGATAGAGAGAAGAAGACAACCCTGTTGTCTTAATCCTAGAAGAAAGTTCATAGATATCAGGTGTAAATGGAAGCTCTTCTTTGATGTCTATCAGAGATTCTTTGCGTGACATAATGCACACAACAAGTGCTGCAGGATCAGCATCGCTTAATCCTCCAGTAATATCATCAATGATGGGAATCATTTCCTGTGCTTTATTTTCAGCTTGCATGTGTGTCAAAGTAGAATAAGAATGCTTAATAAACCTCTGTGCGCATTCTTTTACAGCTAAATCTTTCATGACATACTCTACCCTGTCTAAAGGATCTACATCCAATCCAATAGAGGGTAGAACAGAAGCAAGGTTAAGATAATATTGCATATGGTAAAAATCTGCACCATCATCTTCAGCCAGTAAAACAACCTCATCAAACTTGGAAGTATCCTTATCATCAATGCCCATGGCAGACATCCACTCTTTGAGTGCATCAGAGCACTTTCTATCTTTGCGGGTATCATCTCTAGCTATCACAGTAGCTTTTTGAGGTTTATACCGTGCCATTTTTACTCCTTGTCATTATTTAGTCTCTTTTTGACATCTACCTTGATTATCTTATTGCATATTGCCTTGGGAGTAAAGTCTTCTCCTTCCCCATTAGCATCATTTTCAATAGATCCCTCCACCTTGATAAATGCACCTTCATGTGATTCATCAATGGGTTCTTTAAACCTTAATGCTGGAACAGAAGCTCTATCAGTTTCAATCATAAAGGAACAATAAGGGTTTCCTTTTCCTGATACTCTATTGGAAATATTGTAGATATATCCACAGAATTGAGCGTTTCTAGATGATTGTGTGTATTCATCAATAGGAGGGTAGATTGTAAACATATTTTGGAAATATGGCTCATCTCGCAAAGCTTCAAAAGGATGTGTTCCAATGAGAACACCCATAATATCTCTTTCCCATTGAGATCTAATAGTGTCATCTACTTCAATATCTTCACCATCAACAGTAATGATAATAGGATCTTCTGACACATCAACTTCATGTCCCTTATGAGAAGAAGAAATCATAGAACCAAAAAGACCCTGCTTTAGATCCATAACAGACTTGTGAGATTTGGAAGCATCAATGATTTCTTCTGCTTTAGATATCACAGCTGCACGATTAGCACCCATAGAATCAAAAGCTCCTGCTTTGGCCATATTGATAATCATAGACTTAGACAACTTGCATCTAGCAGCAAAATCCACCACTGATTTAAAAGGACCATTAGCATTTCTTTCATCAATGATTTCTTCTGCTTTCTTTGCTCCCATCCCTTTAATAATGTGCAAAGGAAGATAAATAGAATCATCTGTGGTAACAGATCTCATTTCAGAACGTTGCACATCAGGAGCATAAACCCCTATTCCTTCTCGTTTAATCCATGAGACTGTTTCAAACACATCATCAGGATTGCTCATTCTTTGATCAATCACAGCACCTGAGAATTGAGCAGGATAATGTGCTTTAAGCCATGCTGTGCGATAAGTAATCATTCCATAGGCAACAGAATGAGAGTTGTGTGAAACAAGACCATTTGCAATGAAGTTTGATGGTCCATCTGGCATCATTTCAATGTCATAGGTCTCTTCTATTTCTATTTCTCCCTTACTATTAAGAGCAGGGGGGATGATAGAAATAATGGTGTCTATAGAATCTGCCTGAGGGTTCATAAAAGCAGCATCTATTTCTTCAATGTAGTTATAAGGATTGACATGAATAAAACATCCACTGTTATCATAGTCTCTTTGTGTTCCATCGTCTTCTACTGCAATATAGTACCCAGCAACACAAAAGTCATAGCACCTAGTTGAACCTTCCTTATCTACATAGGATACATTTTCCTGGATATCCCTATATCCCAGATTGGCTAGATACTGTCTCACCTTGTCCTTGGTGCTTATCATTGAATCAAAGGGTTCTTGTGGTGCCTTGTATTCCACTGAACCATCACGAGGAAGATAAGGGGTATAAGCATAACCATCATAGGAGTAAAGACCAGATCCTACATAGATAGACCCATCTTCAATAGAGCCATATCCTTGGGTGGTAAGCATTCTGTGTTCTTTGGTGATCTTAATGGTATGTCCCTTATTGGTTTTTACTGTGTACAAAGGCTTCTTGCCACTTTTAACCACTTTGTTCACCCTATGGGAAATGATATCCCCGTTGAAATTCATTGATAGAATCTCTTCTCCATGAAAATCCATGTGGTAAAGATCACTAATGCATATCTTTCCCAGTCTTGGTGATACTACATGAGTAGCTCCAGAGACGCACCTATTAAAAGCGTATGCACCGAAGGGTTCAATGACATCCCACAGTTCATTTCCTAGTTTTCCACCATAGCGCTTATTTACCTCTGGAATGAACTTCTTTTTGTGTTTTTCCATCTTTTGAGGATCTTTTTTAGCCATTGCTTTGCGCAAATCATCTGCTTCTCCACCAGTATATCCAGCCATGAGACGAGCAATATGCATGATGTCCTCTTGATAGATAATCAAGTTGTAGTTTTCACCAAGAACTTCCTCCATGTCATGGTGCATGGCAACTGATTCATGCTCTCCTAGTCTGCGCTCACAATATTCATCATGAGTTCCCATTCCCATTGGACCTGGACGGTAGAGTGCTAGAATAGCGGGAATGTGCTTGAACTCACTAGGTTGCATATGCCTTAGAAGTGATTGAATACCAGAAGAGTTGTGGGTTACAATGCCATTAGCAATGAAGTTGTTTACAGGATAATCCATCATAAGATCATAGGTTTTTTCTTTCCCATTATCTTTAATAGATTCCACTTTTTCCCATGTGGTTCCCACAGGGGAAATAATATGATCATGAGATTTTGTTTCATGAACGTAAGTTTCTACCATTTGACCATAAGACATAATGGTTACAATCTTGTCCCCATTGTCTTTTCTTGCTTGTGCTTTTTCTTCTGCTTTCACCCCTGTTCTATAAGCTTCATCAGGGTAGAAACATACATACCTATCCCACTTATCATTGATGACATGAGGATAATAAGTCAAGCCATCAACCTTGACTGGGTTTTTACCTTGGTATCTTTCCCACCCAGGGTTAAGGGTGAGATAAAGATCAATAATATCTTCTAGTCCTCTTACTCCAGAAGCATAGGTAAAGTCATCTTTAACAGTGAGAATATAGTCATCATTAGTCAAGTCTCCTGCCTTTACCCACCCTTGTTTAGTCCATATGTGGTGTTCTGGAGTACAGGTAATACTGTGATGGGAGGTAGAAACTTTAATAGTGTCTTTGACACCAGAAAATACCACCTTATCAACACAGTGATTACCAATATTTCCTTTGCCAAAAAAGAGACTGCGTGCTTCTTTGGTACTAAGATCAGAGTTGCGCAAAGAATACATCATATCAATGCGTTGTCCATCTACAATGGTATCTCCAGTAACACAACCTAACTGGAATACACCTCCACCATTGCCATGAGAGAGCATGTTATATACTTCTTCATCATCATAAGCAAGATCAGAAGAATCAACTTCTTCTCCTAGATCTAAAAGGATATTTCTTTCAGTGTCTTCACACTCATCCAAGTTAATAAGACCCAAAAGATCAAATTTAACTCCACCAATAGACTCAGTATCAGTTCCATCAAATTGACATACTGGAAGTTGAGTTTTATCAGACTTTCTCAAAGGGAAGTTATCATCTAAAGGAGTATCTGTAATAAGAATTCCTGAAGCATGAACACCATAGCTCATGATTCTTCCAATAAATTTAGCAGCAGTTTTAACAATGGAGTTATAGTGCGGGGTAGAAATAATCTTTTTCTCTATTTCTTTAGGAGCTTTTCCACGTTTTGCAAAATCTACTAGTGATTCTCCATAGTCTTCACACCAGGTAGCAATCTCATCTCTAAACTTATTAGCATCACTAGGAGAAAGTCCATAGACTTTAGCTGCTCTTAGAAGAGAATCTCGCATACCCATTTTAGAATAGTTAGATAGGTGTGCTACATGTCCTTTTCCATATTCTTCTTCTACTAACTCTAGTGCTTTTTGTCTTTTTGATTTAGGAATATCCACATCAATATCAGGCATGGAGATTCTGTCAGGGTTCAAAAAACGCTCAAAAAGAAGCCCATGCTCTAAAGGATCTACATCAACAATACCTAGGCAATAAACCACAACAGAACCAGGAGCAGAATTATGAATAGCACCAATAGAAGTAACATAGCTATTGTCATCTTCTACTGTAATATCATAAACTTTTTCTACATCAGAAACCTTTTCAATATCACTTACTTTCCTATACACATACCCACAAGATAAAAACTCTACTGGTTCTGCAATAAAGTCTCCTACTTTAATATGTGATGATGGTATCCATTGTGGAGTTTGATATCCTATCTTTCCAGGAACATAGAGACCGCTTTTTAGACCTAGTGCATTTTCACTAGGAACTGCATAAACGAGATGCTTTTGTGTTGTAGTGACATAGGATGTAGAACCACTATGGGTAGCACTGATGCGAACAAGTTCTTCTCCTTCTCCTGTCTCATATTCCATAGTGTTGAGAACCTTTTTTATCTCCCCGGTATGGGTAAGAACCTTGTCCCCTATAGTCATATCCTCAATAGATTTCTCCCCTGCAGAAGTTTTTACCACTGTTCCAGCAGTAACACATCCTCTACCAGGACCAGTATGGATTCCATTGCGCGCTAGCAAGGAAATGATGTTTTCCATAATAAGGAAGTAAGAAGAAAACTGCATTTTTTCAATAACAGAAAGTTCATAATCAATGCGCTTGGAAACTTCTTCTGGAATATCACCATTTTCATCACCATAACGCTTCATGTCTTGCGCACCAGCATAAACACGCTCACGTAGAACTTCCACATCAGACTTTTCACCATAGTGTCCTGCAGGCATAAGATACTTTTTATCATCTCCCATATTCATGGAGAATTCTGTTTTTTCTGCTAGTTCTACAGTGTTGGAAATCGCACCAGGGAAATCTTCTTCTGGGAAAAGCTCTAGCATCTTTTTTCCAGATTGTAGGAAGTTCTGATCTGATTCAAAACGAAAACGTTTTTCATCAGTTTTCTTTGCACGAGTTCCTGTGCAGAGAAGGGAATCATGGATATCAGATTCATCTTCTGTACAGTAATGAGAATCTGTAGTGGCAATCATTTTAAGATCAAATCTTTGCGCAAGATCTCTTTGATCTCCTAGAATCTTGAGCTGATCTTTGATTCCATGATTCTGCAATTCCACATACACATTATCTTTTCCAAAGATATCAATGAGGGTAGATACTTCTCTTTCTGCAGATTTAACATCTCCCCTAAGAAGGTACTGATTGACAATTCCACCAAGACATGAAGTGGTAACAGTAATACCCTTGTGGTATTTGTCTAGAACATCATAATCAATGCGGGGTTTGTAGTAGTATCCATCTTCCCAAGCTACAGTTTGCATCTTAAGAAGATTTCTATATCCCTCATTGCTATTAGCTAAGAGGATAAGGTGATAGTATTTTTCTCCAATTTTATCTGGAGCCTTATAAGTTCTATCAGTAGCAAAATACATCTCACATCCAGGTGTGAATCCAATACCAGCATCTTTAGCTGCTTTATACATACTAGGAATAGCTGACATAGAACCATGATCAGTAACAGAAACAGACTTTTGTCCCAAATCTACAATGCGTTGGACAATCTCTTGTGGAGAGGATAGTCCATCCAAAGTGGAAAAATGTGAATGAACGTGATGATTGACAAAATCTACCTGTGGCATTGAATTCTCTTTCTGGTTGTTGTGTGTACTACCTATATTTACTCAAAGAATGTATCAATCCATTCTATCACTTCATCATAGGAAGAAAAATCAGCTTTTCCTGGATTGTCATCTACTAATCGTGCTAATGCTGAGATATGAATAACATTATCCATGTCACATTGATTATTAAGATAATCAAAAGTTTCACTATCTTGAGCAATAACTACTGTGCTCTCTACACCATCCAGAACCTCTTGTGCAGTCCTAGAATCATCTTCTGGTACTTCTGTATCATAAAGAGGATAAATCGCTCCAGAAACGCTCTCAGTAGTGTTATTGACAGTGATGGAGATAGGAATAGTGAAAGATTCATCCATGCGCTCATAAGGTGCTTTAAGATCACAGCTAATCACTGAGAAGTTTTCACCTTCTACAATGTCAAGGAAATCATCTGTGACAAAATACCCCTCATTGTCATGTCCATAATATGTTCTAATATCCTTTTTTTCTTTCCTCAGCTGTGGTGACTGAGACCATAGTGAATCATGGTTATCCATGTAATAAGACATATCTTCCCATGCTTTTTCAATAACATTCATATAAGTATCACTGGTGATTTTTTCTGTTAAATCAGTTCCATCTACAGTTTCATCAGCATCAATAGAAAAAACATCAAAAGTTCCATCATCAAAACGCACTACCACCTTGGCATAATCTAGCCCTGTAGCATTGAGATACCACAGCACCTGTGCTCTATAATGGGTAGGAACTCCCCATTGCCATGTCCATGTTCTAGAAGAGGTTTTACACTCTACAATACCTTCTGGATTACCTTTGTCATCAACAATGATTCCATCTACGTTGATAACTTGCAGGGGGCGTTTTCCTCTCCATGTTTTTTTAGACACTGCAACATTGTATCCATGGGTAAGAGACAACCATGCTAGTGATACTGGCTCCCATTGGTGACCACGGTATAACACTCCTTCTTGTGGAATGGAAGCATGAATTACAGGAGTCATTTTTTCAATAGCCATATCTGTAATCATTTCTTCTCTTTCAGCATCATCCATCATGATAGGAGATCCATTGTGAGACATCCAATGAAAACCTAGAACTTTAGATACGCTAGATCCACCAATACCCTTACGGCGCAAGTTATGCCAATCAGCAGAAAGCTCTGGAACACCATCAATAACAGTGGCATCACCAAGGGTATCTTGATCATAATCAATAAGAATCCCTGACTCTTCTGCAATTTCACATGCTAAAGTTGCAGCTGCATCATGAATAGAATCTTTAGCTTTTTTTGATTCTCTAGTCAAAGCAGCATTTTTCATAATAGAGATTTGAGATTCTTTATCTTTTTGAGAATCCTTCCACCGCTGATCATAGTCTTCCCATGTTTTATGAGATGAAACAACATCTTCATGCTGGGAAATAGCTACAAGAGTTTCCAACACTTCTTCTTTATCTGTAGAACCTACTACATGATTGTAGTCATAAACAACTTTTTCCATAGAATGATACACCCTTATATTTCTTGATAAATACTATATTTTCTTCTTTTCTATCTTACTATAGGAGTATGATAAAACCAATACTTAAAGCACTCTAAAAAGAAGGACGTTGCATCCTCAAAGGTGTTTGTTTCCCATTATCATTGCTGTACCCTCTAGGAAGCCATTTCCCAGGGGTGGGAAGTTTGGAAGAATAACCATAATGATGCTTTCTCCTCCAACCTAGTGCTTTTGTCTGCAAAGAAGTAGGAATAGTATCACTTTTCCTCCTATTGCACTGAGGACAAAGCATTACTAGATTATCCATGGTAGTAGCACCACCTTTGCTATGTGGATACCAATGATCACCATGGAGATCTACACCAGTATATCTACACCTGAAAAACAGACCTGTTCCCTCACATCTATTTTCACATTGTCTAGATAGCTGAGACTTTTCTTTTGCAGTAAAAACTCTCTTTGCATCCCTATGAGAATCATCTTTTTTCCTATGCGCAATGACAGTAAAGAAATGTCCTACCTTGCTTACCACTGCAACAATAATAGAGATGAACAACACAGTGATTGCAGCCATAATAACAAAAGGAGGAATAGCAGGAATGAGAGTAGTTAAATAGTGAAAAAACTCTCCTGCTTCATGCAAGCTAATATACATGTGTTAAAACTTTCTTATTGGAAATAATATGCAAAATACACCTATTACTGTACAAAATTTGTCAAATATTGGTTATCCTTTTGCACTACCCATGCAGTGGACATGACACGTGCTGGGTTATATACAGGATTAAATGATGTATCCCAATCTCCTCGAATAGCCTGATCATTTCCCTTAAACAACTTATATACCTGCACATTGTTATCATCAGAAACATGGTTTCCATCATAAAGACAACCAGTAATATCAAATGGTGCTGCAACATTGTAAATATCACATAGAACACCATAAAGCTTCTTAGTCATATCATGCGCAGGGGAAACAGGGTTTTCAAAAACACCTTCAATGGTTAGGTGCATTTCCTTAAACCACTGAGAATCAGGATGAGAATAAGAAACGTTCATCCACTCATAATCTTCTACAATCTTATTGACAGGATTCTTGATGTCATCCCAGTTAGGATTAGACCTTCCTGGAAGAGTGTAGCGAAGCTTAATATTGAAATTATCAATCATAGGGTTGTTGTTAGTCACTTTTTTCTCCTTGTCTATGTTTTCTTATGTGATAAAAACAAGAATAGACAAAGAGAATGAAACTTTCAAATTTTTACATTTTTCAACCCTAATATAGGGGAACATATTTATGCCCCTTTAACAATATGGATAGGGATACAAAAAACACTCCCCTATAGCATAAAAGCATAAGAGGAGTGTTAAAGACTAGAAAGGTTTATAGTGAAGCTGCTTCAATAATATCATCTAGAAGATCATTAGTTTTTGCACCAATGGTAACAACATCAACATCATTATCTGATGCTTCACGAAGAAGGTTGTTAACAGTATCTACAATGAGATTATATCCTTGAGAACCTTTATCAAACTTCTTAGAGATTTCACCAGTGATAACCTCAGGACCAACTACCACCACAGCACATCCAGGATGCTTATAAGCTTCATTGAGAATAGTGCGTGCATCTAGTGGAGAAATATCACCCTCAGGAAGCTCAACGAACTGTTCTTTAACAGTAGATGGCAAGATAGCATGTCCAGACTTATTTTCTGTGAAATCAAAGACATACACTTCACGGTTGTCTAGTACAAGAGAAATCTCTTTGGTGAAAGTATCATTGTCTTCACAATCTTCAAAAACAATAGGAGTTACATTGATTGCAGCACCTTGTGGTTGAGAAGAAGTCTCACCATTGACCAAAGCTGTGTTATCTTCATTTGATACTGCATCAGGATTGTCAATTTCTCCTTCTGCAGGTCCTCTGTCTAGATCATCTTTTTCCAGATCATCAAAGACATCATCTTCTCTTTCTGCTTCACCACTTGATGGATCATTTTCATTTTCTAGTGGGGAGAAGTAAGAGTCAAGATCGTCAATGACATCATTACTATTGTCATCTTCATCTACCTGAGAATAACCATTATCTTCTGCTACCTCAACAACAGAGTCTTTGCTAAAGTCTTCAGGATCTTGTCCCTTTTCTACTTCTTCATCAAAAGCTTCCTCGCTGTCAATAAATGCAAAGTCTTCATCATCTGGAACCTCATTAGCATCTCCACGCTCTTCTGTAGATGGTTCAAACTCTGCAGAACCATCTTGAGTTTCTTCAGGATGCTCATCTTCTTTGTCACTTACCAGAAAATCAAAGTCTTCTTCTGTGACATCATGCTCATCAGCATTCACATCATCTTGAGCATTCTCTTCTTTAGGAGGAAGAGGAACGTTGGAACCAGCAGGAAGAGACACAGGTGAAGCACCTGGAGGAAGTGGAGCAACATAGTCATTGTCATCTTCTTCTACAGTATTGTCTTCTGCATCATTGTCCTCAAGGAATCCACGGAAGTCATGTTTTTCAGAACCCTCTACAAGAATTCCTTCACCTTTAAGTTCAAGATCTTCTAGACCAGGTTCATCAACAATAACCTTTTCTGCATCATTGTTCTCTTCAGCATTGTCCTCTTCTAGAGTGTTCTCTTCAGCATTGTCCTCTTCTAGAGATTCAGTGTCTTCCTTCACATCTTCAGAATCATTGACTTCTGGTGTTTTTTCATCAAGATCTTTATCTTCTTCACTGCTGTCTTCATTCAGGAAATCCTCATCCTCAGAAGAAGTATCTGTAGTTCTCTCACCATCTTCTTTATAAGGTGATTTTTGAGCTTCTTCATAAGCATCTTTTTCAGGAGAAAAATCACCACGAAGTCTATCCATAGAATTGGAGATATCTTCATTATCTTCTAAGATATCTTTAGCAGTAGAATCAGACTTTTCTACCTTTGTTTCATTTGTATCTTCTTTATCCTGTGCATTGTCTTCCTGTGAAGAAGAATCATCCTTAATCTCTTCTACATTATCAGCAATAGCATCTTTTACTTCATTGAACTTATCAGAAGCAGCACCTGCAATATCTTCTGCCTTGTCTTTAATAGAATCACCAATAGACTCTGCAGAATAACTAGATGTGCGGTTGTCATTGGTTGAGTTTTTAGAACTCTTTTTTGATTTGAAAAATGAAAACATAGATTATCCTTTTCATATTCTTGCTTCTTTTGTACTAATGGTGATAGAAGATTGGAAAAACCGCACTTCACAACCGTTGCAAACAACTTTAACATATAATATGACTATATTGTATCTTGAGGTTTTTCACCTTATTGAAAAACTGTTTCTTTTACTTCTTCTTATCTTCAGTTGCAGATGTGCTAGATGCTGTTTTGCTAGATTCCTTGGAAGAAGTTGATGTAGTTGAAGATTCTGCAGAACCATCTTTAGATTCTGATTCTCCTTGTGGAATAACTCTTTTATCTTCTTGCATATCAATCTGTGCTTTAGTATAGGGATCATTAGGATCTAGAACAATACTAGAGACAACATCTTCACAAGAGGATCTACGCTCTTTGATAGATTCATCCTGGCTATCTTGAGGAGTGTTATCAAGATAGCTCTTACATCTGCGTACAGAAACTATATTCCTTACCTTGTCAGATTTAGCTAGTTCTTCACCTTTTTCCTTTTTGAGCTTATCTTTGTCAATCATCATATTTCCACAAGATTCAAGCTCTGATACAGCTTTCAATGTAGCAACATTGTCAAAGGTATCATCATTGAAGTTTTGAGAAATAGTTTGACTCAACTGTCCATTAAGGTTGTTGATTTCACCATTAGTATTTTCAATTCCATCCCTAATACCATTAAAGTTATAACTAGCAATACTATTGAGATTGCTTTGCAAAGACTCTAATGCTGAAGCATATCCTTCAAAAGCAGAAGCTATACCACGAGATGCAGTACTGATATCCCCATCCACTTCATTTCCTACTTTGAGATTATTATCTCCTGGCATAGTGTTCTTCTCATCTTGTTGAGCTTTAGCTAGAGAAGTCTCTGGAAGTTGAGAAAAATCATCAGAAATATCATCTAGTCTTTTAAGATTTCTATTAATATCCCAAGAGATAAACTTTCTTGCTTTCACTGGGTTTGTTTCATTTCCAGTAGGCTTAAGCTCTAACCTATTTTCTCCTAGCTCCTCTACTAGTGAGCATGTCTTACCAGCCCAAGCTACCTGTTGTAGATTGACAAGATCTACTTTTAGATCCTGAGGTACTTCTGGAGTAGTAGATGTTGCTACTGTCTCTTCTTGTTCTTTTCCATCTTCTCCTCCAGATACAACTGCAACTCCAATAACCAATCCAATAATAGCAACTATTCCTACTGGAATAGCCCAGTTATTTTTCTTCTTCTCTTTTTTATCTTTATCTTTTTTCTCACTAACATCCTCATCATCAAAGAGAATGGATAGATCATTGAAGTCCATATCACTCATTTATGTGTTCTCCTTGGTCTCATAGTCATCTTCATGTCCCTTTAGTCTCTAATATGGACAAAGTTCTTTTTCTCTTTTACCCAATGAGGAAGATAGTCTTTGACATCTTCATAGGGTTCTGTACTAGCTACAATTACTGTAGCATAGCTTAATGGCAACCGTGCATTCTCAGCTAGAGGCCAATGAAAAAGACAATCAGTAAAAAGAATAAGAACATCAGGTGAAGGATAGTTTCTTCCTCTAAATTTTACTCCCTTTTTGGCAACCCTAGCAACAGTATCACCAAATTTAGCGCTAGATCCATCAAAAGTTTTTCCAATATTTTTGACAATACTATGAGCAGGAGAAGTAGAATAAGCCACATATTTAATAGAGTTATCAGCAGCAGCCATGACTACAGGTTGAGAATACTGAATGAGTATCTTTTGCACTACCCCTGCAAACTCACTAATGGTTTTCTTTTTTCTCCTTAGCATTGAAGGAGAAGCATCTACCAAAACAGTAACCTCTGGAGGATAAGTAACAAACCCCATCATAATAGGCATATCAGGTTGCTGGTTAGGGTTTTGCTTTGCATAAGATAGATCTGATTGTCCAGCCATTTGAGCGCGAGATACACTTAAAGTAACTAGTTTTCTTAAAACTTTTTGCCAAGGAACTACTGGTTTTCTTAGTTTTTCATTAGACCAGGCAATAAAACTATCACCAGCGGTGAATCCACCATTTTTAGGCAAAGAATCATTATGTTCCTGGATGCTTTCTGCTAGTTCTTTATCTAGCTCTGATCTTTCTTCTGCAGATATGCCCACAGCAGAAGTGTCTTGTCTATGCTGTGGAATATCAAAGTTATGCGCTCCAGATTCACCAACAGAATCTTTTGCTCTATCCATAAGATGTTGATACTCTTTTTGCAGTTCATCATGATCCCCTTGTGTCCCTTGAGGTGTAGAATCATCCATCTCATCAGCAAGATGTGCTTCTATTCCAGTCATATCATCTTGCTGATTGAGATCTGGAGAAGAACTAGATTGTGGAGAAGTTTGTCCACTAGGTTTGTCTTCTTTCCCCTCCCAAGGATTTTCTACTTCTTCTGACTCTTCTTTGTCAAGTGATTGACTTTGAGGAGAGCTTTTTTCTCTTTGTGGAATATCACTATGTATATCATCATAAGACTGTGAAATAGACTGTTCTACAGAAGAAATGTCATCTTCTTTTTCTCCTGATGAATGGTTTTCTTTGTCTTCACCACTTTCTTGTTGTTGAGGATTATCTATATGATGAGGTTGTGTATTTATTGGTGGTGGAGTATGTGAATCACCTTCTGTATTAGTAGATGGTGCATGGTGCTCATCATGAGAATAGTCACCTCTAAAAGGAGAAGGTGGTTGCTGTATGGAAGAGTTTTTATCAGAGTTATTTTCTATATCTCCCTGTGAAGAGTTTTTATCATCACTAGAAGAAGAATCATATGAGCTATCTTCCCTCCCCTTGTTATTATGAGAACTTGTCTCGTCACCTTGTTCAGGAGAAGAAGAATCACCAGGGGTGTTTTCTCCTTGAGAAGAACCAGCACTCCCACTGTCACCAGTTTTACCTTCTCCTGATTCCTCCCCTACCGGAGGAGAAAAAGACTCTTCATCATCACCATCTTGTTGTTGGTCATTGTTTTCATCTTGTACATCAGAAGATTCATCTTGGTTATCATCTTCCTCATTACGATTAAGATATTCCTCTTCTTCCTGTTCATTTTTATCTATGATCATTTGAATATACTTTTCAGAAGTCAAACCAGAATCAAAACCAAAATCTTCTGGAATAAGCCATCCTTCAGGAAGATGAGGTGGCTTGGTAGCATCATAAGATGCAAGGTATGACTTATCAATGACCTTGGAAGCAATGTCTATCCATTGATACTCAGAAACAGAAGAAAACTTCTTGTTAATATCATCATTGATTTCCAAAGACTGTCCTAGACCAATAATGTCCCTTCTTACTGCAGGGTGATCTTCTTCATAGCGCTTAGCTCTATTATCCATAGACCGCAAAGACTGTTGCAATGCAAATTCTAATGCAATAGCAATATCCATAAGATTATGAGATTGTATGAACTCTAACCCCACTGTCATGACCAAGGAGGAAGAACCCATAATAGATAAAGAATCATCATAGACATAGGTAAAATCACACTTTGTAAGGTATACATGCCACCAAGGAGACCACACTACAACAAGATTCTGTGCTCTGGATACTTTGTGTGCAGCTGCACTAGGAGTAATCATCTAAAAGCCCCCTTAGTTAAAGAAATAGAAGAAGTATAATCAACCCCACTATTATATTGTTTGACATATTTTTCTGGATTAAGCATACCTTGTGTTACAGCTGAAAAACGCAACTCTTTTTCCACATCAGCAGTATAGATCTCATCCATCTTATCCTCATAGGGAACAATGGTATATCTATCAGAAAAATGTATCCAACGCAAAGAAGTAACCTTTCTAATAGCATGTGCAATGCTTAAAGAACTATCTCCTTGTGGAACATAAACATTAATACCCTTATTGTCTATCCATACATTGTCAGTATTGTTGAGTTTATCTATTTCTTCTTCATTAAAAAACTTTCTTGCATCAGGAAAATTTACATAAGGAACCTGTGATACATAAATAGGAGACAAACTTTCTTTTTCTCCCATAAGGATTTTTCCATAAACAGATTTCAATCCTACTGTACCTTTCTTTTCATCAATATAGTAAGGCATGATACTTGCAGGGAGGGTAAGAACATCACCTCCAAAAATAAAGTTGATATAATCACGCACAGAAGTAAATCTTCTCCATTGCTGGTTGTCTTTTCCAGGATGGTACAAGTTAGAAATGATGGTTGCTGCTGCTTCTTTTTCTTCACCCCCTAAAGCATGAGTATAGACTTTTATACCATGATGGGTAACTTCTACAGCACTGTGGTACTTATTATGCACTGCATAACACATGGAGTAGAACTTATTGATATCAAAAGAAGTCATAGGAATATAATGAGGATAAATACCAATATTCCACACATTATCAAAAGTAGAGATGAATACCTTTGAGTTAAAAACATAAGTCTTTTCTTGTGTCCCTATATCTTTATAAAGAAGAGGGTGAATATCTTTTACTTGGATAAGGTCAAAAAAATCATCATAATAAATATCATCCCATAAACTCACTTTTTACCCCTCCTTCTCACACTCATTTTCTCCACATCATCATAAGATCTTGGGTATATATCATTTTTCATCCAATAAGGAGTATGCAGTGATGATGCAGTATTAATAACAACATTTCTTCTTGTTTGAGCATCACTAAACTGTGGATCTGGTCTATCATAAGCTAAAAACTTATTATCCACCATGGAAAAAGCCATAAGCCTTGTTGCTGCTTGAGATACAGCATTATCACCAGGAAACCACCACGCTGCATTAGCAAGACCAATATGACTTAGTGCTTTTTGTCTAGAATATTCATCAGGACAATATTGACGAGAAATATCTGCTACACCACCATAAATACCACGGTAGAGCATTTTCCTATTGCTTCTCCATCTAGTATCTACAAAAATAACAGAAATATCCAAATTGGAGTTAGCAATCACACCCACCCATGATGCAGCCTTATGAACAATATCATCCAAAGAATGCATAGTGCTCATGCGAGAAGTAGAAAGCTCTAAAATCACCAAAGAGCCATTGTTTGTTACCACAATAGCATCACCATGACTTCTTCTAGTGCGCATATTATCTGTAGGAGTGTGGAACAAATGTTCAGCTCCAAAATAATCACCCCACACCCCTGCTACATTATCTCCTTGCTCACATAGTCTTAAACACATTTCTGTTAAAAATAGGTTGTGACGCAAAGCTGTAGCACCACTAGAACCAGGAGGAGGAGAAACATCATCTCTTCCTCCTAAAGTCAATGCACGAGCCAGAGCATCCATATTGTCAAAATAAGCCTTTGACTCAGGACTATTAATCTTCATCCACCATAGCTTTCCTAGCTTTTCTTGATGTATCCATCCATCATAAGGGGTAAGAAGAACACCAGCATGATATAAAGTCATACATGCTTCATCCACCTCTTGTGAAGACAAACCTGTTAAAGCTTGTATTTGTGGTTGAGTAGCAACGTTAAACTGACTTAATACAGCAAAAACCTTCTGACAGTTATAGTGATATAACTCATAGTCAGCCATCATAACAGGGGAAGTCTTTGACACTTGCTTCAAAGAGATATCCCCTGTGGGGGTGGGAACCAAAGCAGGGAACTCTACCTGTGGAGTAGAAAAATCTAACTTTCTCACATCATCATATTTTATACTGCGCAAAAGCTCTTGTCTTTCCCAAAAAGGATAGTTGCAGCGAGAAGAATAATCAGCAGCCCACAATGGATTATTTTTAGCATTATCCTGCAAGAACTGCTGATTTCCAGGAGTAATAAAATCTCCACCATCACCACGAGTTAAGACATCATCAATATATCCATCATAATATGTTTCTGACAATAGTTTTAACTCCTTTGTGTATAGATATTGTATATTTTTTTATACAGGTGAAATATTAAGCCCAGGTAAGACCTGCATCATCATTACCACTGTCATAGTCATCCATCATATCACCATGATGGGAATCAATATAATTGGTAGAGTCATCATATATTTCATTGGAGGATTGGAAGTCTTCTGCTTTTTTCTTCTTGTCCTCAGAAATCTGTTCCTTTTCTTCATAAAGAAGCTTCTCAAAAGCATCTTCTACTGTATGTGAAGAGTTAAGTGCTTCTACCAAAGTAGGGAAATATGGAACCTTCATAGTAAAAGCGTTGCGTCTTATACCACCAATTCTCAAATCAGCAATACAATATCCTGTAGGCATAGAACTGATGTTTTCTTGAGCATATCTAGTCTTGTCCCCAAGCTGCTCCATAACTACAGTTCTATCCTGATTATCTTCCAGTGAGAAATACAGCTTAGAAGTCATTCCCCTTACAGTTGCTACAGCTTCTGAAGGAAGCTGTGTATAGCGTTGGAATCCTACAGCATGGGAAGTTCCATAAGAGCGTCCAATATCAGATACCTCAGCAACAATATCACCTAGTTGTGAATCATCTTTCTTGTTGTTTGTACCTGTAATATTCTTCAACTCATCAACAAAGATGGGTATGAATTTATTCTGCTTAGCCCATCCAGCACAGTTGTCTTTGATGGAAGACCACAGCATGTAATGGAAAAACATAGAGAACATAGGAATATTCTCAGAAGAAATAGAAGAGTTCCTATGTGTAAGATCTACAATCACAGGACCTTCATAATGAACAAAGGAAGAAAGAGGAACCTCTTCGCGCTTTTCCCCTGAATGGGTAGTAGTCTCCCATAGACCAGAAGAAGAAGCTAACATAGGAATCTTGTTTCTCAAAGGATTAAGAGCTTCTGTGGTATTGTACAAAGAAATCAACTGATCCAAAGCAGGGGTGATCTCACTAATGCGCATGACTTCTCTTTCACCCCTTTTAGAAATCTGTTCAGCTTTCTTCTGTGGATTAATAAGAATAGACTTATAACCAGTAGCAATCCTTTCTATGATTCCTTCTGATTTATTCTTTCCTCCACCAGGAGCTACCACTTTGCGAGAAGTATCTACCAAATTCAAAGTAGGATCAGAGCCAATAAGAAGATTCATCACCTCCATAATATTAGGTCTATCAGGATTAGATACTCTAGAAGATATACCTAAAACATCTCTTTCTTTTCTATTAAGCAACATAGCAATAGTCAAAGAAGAATGAGCTACCATTTTAGAACGAGAACCAAAAGATCCTGCTCCCCACAATTTTTCCATACCAGCAATAATGGTACTTATATTTCTTTTAATATCTTTAATATCAGCCCCATCTTCAAAACGAGGACCTTCAAAGCACACTCTCTTTTCTGTGTCCCTATTGTGAACCATAAGTACTAGAGGATCATACCCTCTAACATTGGAGATGATTCCATCAATATCCTCACTTTTAGTCTCTAGCCAAAATGGTGTAAAAGTGTATTCATTACTATTTCTAGACAAACGGGAAACACCTGCATAGAGATTAGAAAGAGCATTAGTCTTACCACTACCACGAGCACCAGCTAGGGCAATGCCATTGTTGAGGTCTTTTACAGTAAACATGACCGGATCAAAAGTTCTCACACTAGTTCCCAATAGTGCAACTTTATCTTTGGCAATATCACCTTTAATATCTTGAACAACAGAGGAAGACATAGCAACCTGTGGAATAGCCTGAGAAGAGATATTGGATACACCTTTGCCATCTCTAGGCATAGAAGCAAATTGCATCATAGATGTTTGATAAAGAGGAATAACCTCTCGGTGAGAAGGTTCTGGAACATACTGACTTTGATCATAAGATCCACTAAACTTAAATTTGCTTGTAGGAATCAATTTATGTAGTGATAGAGCCAATGTTCTTCTTAAAGAAACTCTAGTAAAAGCAGGAATAGGAGGATTAGCTTCTGTCTGTGCAGACATACTCATCCACTGTGAAGACATAATAGGAAGCCCAATGACTGCAATCATAGAAATAGCCACAAGAGTCAAAGGCATCCATAGTGGGACAAAACCTACAAAACCTAAAAGTGTAAGGAACAATGATGGTATTATACAAAATATACCAGCACGGCGGTGCAAAGTTTCATATTTTACTGATGATGTGCGAGTTCCAATAGATGGCATATTTGAGCTTACAGTGCGCAAAACAGAATTTGATATTGAATAATCACCGTTATCAGAATAAGCGGTGATAGTACCCCTACATGGTGATTTGCTCAAGAAAATATTGACATTCCTTGCTGTCAAATCAAGCTTTGCTGCATCTCCACCTTCTGCAACATTGTCAGAAAGTATCTTCTTTTTCATTAGATGCTCTTCCCTATTGCTCATTGGCTCATAAGAAACAATGACGCTAGCACCTTCTTTAATTCCAGAACTAGATTGTAGTCTAGAAATAACACCACCTACAGTAGAGTTATTTGGTGAATCATTGAAATTTGCTGTGTCATAATCTTCTCTTACCAAGGTCATAGGAGCTTGGGAGACAAATCCAATGTCATCAAAATCTACAGGTTCTACAGAACAGTTAGCGCCAGCAGCCCAAGATGAAAGAACATTTTCATCATAATGCTTTTCATCCATACCAATATACATATGTGCTTGCTCATCTTCAGGGTTGAGCCTTATCATTATAAGGTATCTAGGACGGTTAAATTGGAATCCAAAGTTAATACCAGTAGAGGTGTTTTTCATAATGTTGGCCATATTATCCATTTGTCCAACAGAGTTATTTGTTTCATTATCAGAAATGATTCCTTCATATACCACTTCTGACCAAACAATCTTTCCACACATAAGCCTGCGGTATTTATTGTACAACCATCTAAAGAAATACTGAGCCAATGTCATCACAACAAATACACCAACAACAGCGGTGATAATACTGAAGATGACATTGACAATAAACATTGCAATATCTCCAGCGCCATGATCTCCTAGAGAGAAATTGAGAAAAGAGAACTCGGATTCACCAATAGCACCTTGAGCTTTAGTGATCCATCCCCATAGTTTATCTAGGAATCCTGCATCCCTTGCTATATTTGCTGACATATCTTTCCTTTACACTTGATATATTGTGTCCCTTTTTATCTTAGGCTCTCTTCAAAATCTAGCATAGAATCATACTGTTGGTTCATAGTGCCTTGCTTGTTAAGCCTTACATTAAGCTCAACAACAGTAGCAAAGGGTTCTTCTCCATGTTGAACTCTTCTATAGTTAATAAAATGCAATCTTAGCCTATTCCATGCTGTAGAATACACCTCAGCCATAGTTTCAATAACAATGTCAAAACCATGCTCACCCTGATTACCATTGCTAAATGCTTCTCTAATAGCGTCATCAATCTTGTCAAAAGCAACTTTGCGGAGATTTTCTTTGCTCATAGAAATAGACATAGCAGTGGCCATCCAAGAGATTCTTGCAGCACCACCAGGGTTTCCTTCAGCAATAGCTTTTACAGGAAGCTCAAGAATTGATGCAGACCTGTTAAAGCGCTCCACCAAGGGGATGACCACATCATAAATATTGCGTGTTTCTCTGAGGAGATCGGAGACAACAGTATCACCTTCTCTAGATCTTTGTGAATATTTCTCTGCAATGGAAGTTAGCCTAGGATAGATACGTTCATTCCATGTCCCTCCAGGAGAGCTATAAGAAGCATCAGAATCATAGATATCATCACCCAACACACTCAAAGCAAATCCATACTCATCAGCTTGTGTTTTAAGCATCTTTACTGATTCTTTCTTTTGAATCTCAGCACATCTCAATAGAGCTTTATCATATTCTTCTTGTGCAGACTCTGCAGAAGTATCAAAATCTTTTTCATCCAGCATATGATACCCATCAGTTACAGAATTGTCAGCAATCTTATGGTAGGTCTTAATCTGAGCTTCTGTGTATTTGAAATCATTAATCTCTAGAAAATCAATCCAACGAGCATACTCATCAAAATAACCAAAAGCATCAATGAGATAGAACATTCTAATGCACCACTCTTGATTAGATTCATTTTCTTTCTTAGAGGTAAGCTCAGGATCAATCCAATAAATGGGGTGTCCTAGAAAAGCAGGAGAAACATTTTTAGGAGCTAATCTAATATTTCCATAAGCTTTCTTCACATCAGGAATAGGCATGAAAGGATATCCCCAAGAATTGAGCGCGAACTGTGTTGATCTTAATCCAGATATTTTTTGAAACTTTTCTACCTTTGCATATACTTCCAAAGTAGAAAGAATCCTGGCATCCTTCTCCATGACTTTGGCACCTAGTCCAAGATCACCAAAGAACTCATAACTTTTATCACTCATATTTTTATGTCCCTTGTTGTTGTAGGAATTTGTTTCATCTAGTCTTTAAGACTACCAACAAGAGGGCATATTTTGCTTTTGTGCAGTTTTACAATCTAGACAAAGACACAGAACTCAGTAGCTTTTCCAAAGAACCCTTAAGCTGCTTAGTAGGTCTTTCAACGCTAATAAAAACAGTTTTCCCTTTGATGGAAATATCAGATCTATCTGGATCATCAATGATCCCCCTCCACCGTGAAGAAAGGATCTTTCTTCCATAACGAGACTGCACCAAATGTTCTACAACATCCTCTACAGAAGTATCCTTTTTCACCTCTAAAATGGATTCTAAGCGACTTTTATCCTCTTTGCTATTGATTACACCAGAAAAGGATTGAGAAGGCATCACAGGCACACAGGAAGCGATTTTAGAAGCAGTCATCAAAGCTGGTGTGGAAGCAGAGAGAGAAGAACACACCATAGATAACTCAGCAATAGCTCTAGATAAAGAAGCTGTTTGAGATTTGTCTTTCCCATCCATCATGGAAAATATCTCATCCATAATAGACTGAACTAGAGAGACAGGATGAATAGAATCTTCCTTGCATGCTTGTTGAGACAAGGAAAGCACCTGTGTAATATCTCCCTGAACAAAAAGTTGTGCGATCTCATCAGCAAAATTTAACTCTTTTGCACCCTGTGACACACCATGAAAAATGATTCCAGACAAAGTAGTAATAGCTTGTCTAGCAGAACCCTGTGATCTCCTCACAGCATAGTCAATGTCATCTTGGGAAACTTCATTCCACAAATGTTCATTTTCTGCATTCTTTTCTACTAAACGGTGAAGAACTTTTTCTACATCTTCATCTGTTAAAGGATTAACAGGAATGATAGGAACACGAGAAACAATAGTATCTGGAATAACTTCTGGGTTAGTGGTAGTAGCAATAAATAAAACGTTGTGAGGTGGTTGCTCCATAGGCTTTAAAAGAGTAGAAAAAGCTTCTTTGGTAAGCATGTGAATCTCATCTAAAATATAAACCCTAAAACCTGTATTAATAGCTAGATTCATAGATGATAAAACTTGCTTAATATCATTGATACCACGCTTTTCTGCTGCGTTAATCTCTTCAATTGCAGGATGAGCACCTTTGAGAGCAAGAAGACAAGAAGAACACTCATTACATGGATCACCAGTATGAGGATCTCTATTAGTGCAATTGACACTCCTAGCAATAATCCTTGCTGCTGAAGTCTTACCACAACCTTTAGGACCAGCAAGAATATACCCTTGACCAGAAATCTTCCCAGAACCTAGCCTTTTTCCTACACCCTCAATAAAGACCTGTCCTACCATATCAGAAAAAGTCATAGGGCGTGCTTCATCAGCCACATTGACCATGATATCTGTATTGCTCATCTATTCTCCTTTATCAGGGTGTGTTTTTAGGTATTTTCATCTCTATAAAGATTAACATGCTGGATCCAACAAAAGAAAAACACCCAGGAAATCAACCCCTGGGTGTTTTTGTCTCTACCTTTTACCTAACTTCTGCGGCCACGGTTTCCTTCATCCTTGATAGCATTTGTACCATTCTTTCTACGCTCTTCTTCCTCGGCTTCAGCCTTTCTATTCAAAGCTTCCCTAGAAATGCGGTTTAGCATATCTGTCAAAGAATCATTAAGGGTGTCTTTAGCATCATTAACTCTTCTTTCTGCGTCCCCACTTTCTGCTCTACTGTTAAGCATAGCTCTTCTGGAAGCTTCAGACATTGTTCCAGCTGCATAGTTGGCAATCTCTTTGATTCTAGACTCAGCCTTGTCCATAGAGCTAACAGCTCCTCTTTCTAGATCATCTTTGTACTCTCTGAGCATATTGTCTAGATTTCTCTGTGATTCTTGTGAGAACTCAAATTCAACATTGTTTCTGTCTCCCACATTCTGAGCAAGATACTTCACAGATTGAGCCATTCCCATAGCACCAGCTGCTCCACCTGCTCCTAGCCATGCATTGTTGAAGTTGTCAGCAATGTTTTGTGGTGCAGTGTAAGACTGTGATGCTGATGCAGGGCTAGCTGTTGCTCCTCCACCAAATGCACTGTCAATATCATTGGAGTTGTATCCTTGGTTGCTATACATTTGTTGTTGCTGAGAATCCTGTGCCCTGCGCTCCATGTCATCTTGATGTTGTCTGCGCATATCATCTTCTCTGCGCATATTTTCTTCTTGCCTGCGCTGATCCTCCTGGAATCTTTGTTGCATGTGATCTTCTCTTTGACGTTGCATCTCGTCTTCATGCATGCGTTGTCTATCAGCATATTCTTGCTGACGCATATTCTCTTCTTGCATTCTTTGCTCTGCATACCTTTGATGTCCATTGTGGAAATCATCACCCTGATTTTGTCCAGGTTGAGGTATGTAATCATTGCTCTGATTAACTGAAGAAGTGCTTCCATTATCATTGGAAAACTGTTGATAGGAAGTTTCTTCTGCATTGTTATGCATCTGCTGCTGTGCATAATTTTGCTGTCTATGAGATTCTTCTCCTTGTACATTGTTTTCATGTCCAAGATTGTTGCTTCCAAATGCAGCATCAATGGATGAAGAATCATGATGAGGAATATTATCATTGTTGTCACTGAATGTAGAGTCAAGACCATCATCATTAGTATTGTTATCCCTAAATGCAGCATCAAGGCCATCATTGACCATAGATGCTGCAGCACCAGCTGTTGCAGCCTTGCCCAAAGTAGAGACTCTATCATCAGAAATATTATCATCTGTGTTCTGTGCAGCATTAGCATTTTCAGCAACAGAGTGAGCGTCTTCGCTGATGTCAGTTCCTGTGAGATCAGCCTCCATAGCTTGTTGGCCAACATTGGTATCCACATTTCCTTCATAACCGTAGAATGTATTAGCATTCAATGGCTGAGTAGCAAATGCTTCATCAATAGCTTCAGAGGATGTATCAAATCTTCCATCTTCCATGATCTCTGGATGATAAGCACCAGAAGCATAAGTAGCAAGATTATCTTCTGTAGCAGCAATGATATTCTCTTCTGTCATGTTCTCAGGATCAAACTCATCAGTCAGTGATCGTGGAAGAATATTTCCATGTGGAGAACCAGAGTTAATAATCTCTGCTGCGTGGACATAATCATCTTGCTTTTCTATGAAGCTGGAAACAGCATTTCCTTCTTCATCACGTGCAATCTTATCTTCCACAGGCTCTTCTCCAGTAGAACGGTATCCTGTTTCAGAAGCATTGATATCTTCCATGTCTTTAGCAGCTTTCTTAGCATGATCTTCAGCAACCTCTTTGTCAATAGGTATGCGACCATGAACTCGTGCAGCGTGATCTGTTTCACGTTCTTCATCACTAGCAACAGGCTGTGTATAAGCTGGGTTCAAAGAACCATTGACGGTACTATTTCTATTTTCTTCATTGGTTCTAGAAATATCAAGAGCATACATAGCAGTGGTTGCACCAGCCACGCCACGTGCAGCATATCCGCCTAGTGTCTCTCTGTGAGCTTCACGGAACTTATCAGAAGTTCTAATGGCACTATCATCATGTGCGTTGATATAGTCAACACCATTCATCTCATTGCCATTATCATCATAGACCTTGAATCCACTCTTCTCCATGGACTCTTTACCTTCATTGACGTGATTGTCTAGCATTTGACCATGAGCAAGAGCAGCATTATGCTTTCTGTCTGCAAGTTTTTCTACAATCTCATCAGGGGTGTCATATCCAGCCTTGTCCCTTTTATCTTTAAGACTGTCAACACGTAGATTCTTAATAGCATCACGCTTTTGAGACAAAGACTTAGAATCATCATCTGCAATATTCAAAGCATTACGCTTATCATCATCATTGAGGTTATTGAGAAGATCGGAATCAAGTCCTAGATTAGCTAGCTTTGCTGCATTCTTCTTGCCAATAAGATCATGCGCTTTATCCCTAGTATCCTTAGGAGTCATTCCCTTCTCTTTTAGACCCTTAAGATTGTCTTTGCGCTTCTTTCCATCAGCACCACGATCCATAATAGACTTCATCATGTCAAGATCATCTTTGCCACGGAGTGCTTTATTGAGGAGTTTTCCACCTCTTCTATTTCCACCACCAAGAAGTGATTTCCTCATGGCAAAGCTGCGTAGCTCATTTTGATTGAGGTGACGCAATCCTCTAAGGAAGTTTGCTCCCCCTTTGGCTGTTTTTCCAAGAGAGTTAAAAGGAGCTTTAGTTGTCATCTTTACAATGCTTCCTACACTAGCACCCTTGAACATGACTGCACCAATATATTTAAGCAAAAGATACAGAACAAAGATCAACCCCAACAATGTAGCAAGTTGAATGATTGACTGAATCATGACAAACTTGTTTGCTGTTCCAGGAACTAGCTTTCCTAGATTAGCTATGGAAGAAGCTAAAGCTAGGAAAATATTGGTAATAGCCAAAAGTAGCTGAACTGTAAATATTCCTACCACCATGAGGGTGGCAAAAATGAGTGTTTGTTTAAAAATTCTATTCATTATCTCGCACCCTTCGGTTTGGAACTCCTAAATGCCATGAGGATTAGGTTAATAGCCAATCCACCACCTGCAATCATCAAGTAGATTGCAAAGACCATATTGACAATGGTCAAAAGCATAATAGGAATGATGTAAAGAATAATCATAGCCACGCCAATAAGCATAATGATAAGAGAAATAACAGTTGTGGTTCCATCTGTATGGAGACCTGCTCTGTACTCCCAGAAATCCTTGGCAGTGTTATAACCAGATGAGTTAGAAGACTCATCAAGTGCCGCTGCTGGATCTATTCTAGGATTATCCTCAGGATCAATAGGTTCAAGGGTCTCTCCTTCAACTTTATCTTCAGCTGCGTCAACAGCATCACCTATCTTATCTACGCCCCATTGTCCCAATCTCTTTATATCATTTCCAACGCTTGACATAGAGCCTACACCAGGAATGCTCTTTATAGCATCACTAGTTGCTCCTGCCACTGCAGAAGAAATAGAGTCAACAAGAGATGGTGGTGGAAGAGGAGTGTAGTCCCAGCGCTCAGCCCATTGGTTTTTACTATTCCAACCAGATAGACCTTCAGAACCAATTGAATCTAGATAGAAAACAAATGGATTTTGGCAATCCTCATCATTGAGCCTACGGTATTTAGGAGAAGGAATCTTTACTTTCTCCTTGTCTTTATCTTCATTTTCCTTTTCCTCCTTGTCCCCTGTATCACTTTCTCCTCCATCATCAGTTCCTTCAGAATCTTTATCATCTGAATCTTTATCATCTGAATCTTTGTCTTCAGAATCTTTATCATCTGAATCTTTGTCAGAGTCCTTGTTGTCTTCTGTATCCTCTTCTTGCTCTTGCTCCTTTGCTTCTCCGCCATCTCCTCCCTTGGCGTTATCAAAGAACTCATTGTACTTATCTGATGTAGATCCAACACTTCCTACACCAGATACAATCCCTGCTGATTTATCCAGTGATTCTTTAATGTACCTATTTAGCTCTACTTCAACCTCATAAGGAGGAAGATCGCTGTCTTTATCAGACAGTCCTGTAGGACCCATTGAAGTAATACCCTTCATAGAAGAATCAATGTGAGAGTTTGCACTATCAGGTGTCCATACACAAGAAGCAAAGTAGTACAATCCTGGATCTGCATTGGAAACAGATTTGCTCTTTCCTCCATCAATAAAGTTAGTTGCTCTCTCTAGTGCAGCATACTCATTGTCTCCCTGCCAGCGACCTTCTGCAGTTACCAAAACACCAGGTTGACCACTGACAAGACCGCTACTTAGATTAGATGTAGCAGCACTAGATATATGAGTACCATTTGCATATTTATTAGGAGAAACATCTTTGTTCTTAATGATATTTCCAGAACCTGCAGCTTCTTTCCACATTCCTGCACTGCGAGCCATGAGGAGAACTTCTCCTGCTGGTCTACTAGCTTTTTGCTCAAAGTCACGGCAGTAAGAGTTTCCTGACTGGAAGCTTGTACCTCCCCATAGGTAAGAGTAAGGCTTAATAACTAGTCTCACATAGGTGTAGTCCAAAGAAGACAAGGTAGTAGATACTGCTGCAGAATCCTCTGCAAACTTTGTCCCTCTAAATGCTAGGTTTACAGAATCAATATACCTATCACATGCTGGTCTTAAATCATTTCCAGAGAAAGCATTGTCAATAGATGAAGAAGCCTTGTCTATTGGATAAATGATCAGTGCAGAACCAATGTTAAATCCTGCAGAAGCAACTTGGTTGCCTAGGAAGTAAGCAAGTGACAAGAACCAACCCAGTGACAATGGTTCCCAAGAGGTAAAGTCTCCTGCAGACTTCTCCCTGCTTTCAGAACCAGAGTTATCTGTGTCAATGTCAACACTCTCATCACCTGCATTGCTTACTTCATTGACAAGATCACTTGTATAATCCTCATTATGATTCTTAGATGATTGATAGGCAACAAAAAGGAACATCATCACAGCTACCATTGTCCTCATCACAGATGATGCTACATGCATTACCCTTTGCCGTGGAGTCATACGCACCTTGGTATCAATAGCTGTCATGAAAGAAAATACAAAAGCAATAGTAGCTAGAGCTGTAGCAATGGAAGTTACCATACTCTTGCTACCAGCAGATCCTCCAATAAGAAGTGCAAAAGTAGCATTGGCAACCTTGATACCCAATGTTGGAATAGAGTCTCCTACAAGAAGAAGGAGTCCGTTGACAAGGAAGCTGAAGAAGAACTGTGCAAGGTTGAAAAGACCATTACTGAACAAAGCATTGAATGTTCCCTGGACACTATCAGTAGGATGATCAAATCTAAAAGCAGGAGAAGCAATGTTAAACCCTCCCCAGCGGTTAATGATAAGGAACTGGGAAGCATTAGACTTTCCATACTCAGCAATGTTATTAGACATAGCCAGAGGAGATGATAGCTGAGTATCTACATTTCTACCAGGTCCTCCATCTACTACAACATTATCACTGTTTCCTCGTCCTGATTCAGCATTTCCAGAAGATCTTTCTCCTCCCTGAAGATTTCCTCCAGAATTGTTGCCGGAACCATTGCTGTTTCCGGGGTTATTGCTACCGGAGTTGTTTCCAGGGTTGCTTCCGGGGTTGCTACCTCCTGAGTTGTTGTTGCCAGAGTTATTATTCCCTGAGTTATTGTTGTTGGAGTTGTTATTCCCAGAGTTGTTTCCAGCATTATTGCCTGAGTTGCTGTCCCCTGAGTTACTTCCAGCATTGTCACCTGAGTTGCTATTACCAGAGTTATTCCCAGCATTATTGCCGGAGTTGTTATTCCCTGAGTTGTTACTAGAGTTATTACCTTTAGAATCTTTGTTGTCCCCTGAGTTGTTATTTCCAGAGTTATTATCTTTGGAATCTTTGTTATCTCCAGATTTATTATCATTATTCTTTCCATCTGGGTTAGCTATAGGCTTAGCCTTTTTGATGATAAGATCTACACGTTCTTTATAACCATCTTCGGTCATGGTAAGACCATTATCATTGAAAAGATCGCCTTTAACACTAAGCTGCTGAATGTTGATAACTTTTACTTTTCCACCACTTTTTTCACGCAAAGCATCAGCAAAAATCTTAGTGGAGTAATCTTTTCCAGATCTAGCATCGTCCACTACAGGGGAAACCCAGAATACCTTTTTAGCGCCAGAAGCATTAATAGCTTTCATAGCACTATCTAGACTCTTTTCTATCTCTTTTCTACTGCTTTTAAGATCTCCAGTACCAGCTTCAATAATGACACAGCGGCCAGAAAGATTAGATGACTTAATTTGACGTGCAATTTGGTTAACATTGCGCCCATTGTAAACTTGTGATTCAAAGTCTTTAATACCAAGCTCACTTTCAGCTTTTCCTTCTATATCAGCACGCATATCTTGCACACCTTGGTGATCACCAATAAGTGTCATAGATGTACATCCATCACTGCCATTTATCTGTGCAGTAGCTGAATCTGTAGCAAAAATAGCGCTAAAGCTTGCCACTAGACCAATAAGAAACACTAAGGAGACAACAATATTTCGCCACTGAGCAGTGGCTTTGTTCTTCCAGGGGGAAGATGCAGTAGTAATCATAAAATCCTCACGTTAAATCATCAGTCAAGCTATATTAATCACATAGCACAAGTGGCAAATAAAAAGTATCCAATTAACAAAAATATCAATCATTAGAATAACAAAGAGAGACATGTTCCTGCACGAGGTGGATTTGTGTCCCTATTAGTTGGTTGTAGCTGTATCTTTATAGGTGGAGTTATCATAAACCTTCTGCTCACCAGTAGGATAGAAATACAGAGGGGTGGTAAAGTTTTCCTCTATATACATACTTTGGGGTGGAGCACCGTAGAGAGGTTGCGTTCCTATCCATCTTTTACAATTTACTTCTTGACCTTCATTGGACAATGCATAGCTAATAAGCTTGCATTCTGATTGTTTTCCTGATTGAGCAGAGTTAGCTGATAGCTTCTTACGCAACACAACAATAACGTAGGTGACTAAATCTTCACCTGTAGTATCTGACATAGGTGACCATGCACCTAGTTTAGCTCCCAGAAAACCAGGAATAAGAACAAAGGTAACAAAAACAATGGGGAAATAGATACCAGGAATGTGCAGAACTTTAAACATAAGAAGGAATCCAATAATAAACCCTAAAAGTCCAAATCCACCACCCCACCAAATAGTAACCCAAGGAATCCTTACAGTGGTAATCTTTCCAAAGCGCATCTTGAAAGAGCTTGGACCTCTATCAAAAAGTGCAGAAGTTCTAATCGTTCCATACCTAAAGGCTACCTCTTGCATATCATACTGATCTACACCTTTGTCATCTTTTGCCATGTGCAGCTCAACTACCTTTCTTAGTTAGTGTCCCTTTATAGATGTATGAACTACCCCCACCTACCTCATGGTTGAGGTGGGGGTTTCTTGCTTCTTCACTCAACCTTACCGTTATCACCAGTCTTGTAAGATAGGTGGTCACAGCAGAGGGTTTAAGCTCCACAAGCGTGTTTATACTCCAGTGTGTCCCGCACTTGGAGTCTTAAATAAGTCTGATCTGGAATCCTTCACCCAGGAAAGATTCATGTCCCTATTAGTCATTCGTAAATCAGGGTGTAACACAGCCATCCTAATCATGTTTTCTGCAGCATGAATATCTCTGGGAGCAGAGTATCCACATGCACAAGAGTATTCCCTCTTATCCAGAGAGTGCTTATTGAGTCTTTCACAGGAAGGGCAATATTGAGTGGTGGGAACCCACTTGGAAAGAACAATCACTCTAGGATGATTCTTCAGTTTTTTCTTCACCCTACCCAGAATGGAATGATGAAGCTTTTTACCCCATAGTCTCTTCCATGCTTTTAAAGACTCATCTTGAATGACAATAATCTCATAAGTGTTCAGTAGAAAGTTGATAAACTTATTAGCAATGTCATCTTTTTGATGGGATGTGTCATGGTAGCACTTTTGTATAGCACAAAGGGTCTTGATGTAGTTGTTTGAACCTTTCTTTTGCCTGGACAACTTGCGTTGCAAGTTCTTTATCCTTGGAGTAACAGGCACAGAGTTTTGATACTCTACACCATCACTCAAGGTAAGAAAGGTTTTTACACCAAAATCTATTCCTACAACGCTTCCTGGGGTAAAGGTGTATTCTTCCTTAGAGGTGTAAAAAGTCAAGTGAAATACAAATCCACGTGGGGTCTTTACAAGTTTTCCTGTTGCAATGTCAGCATCTTGTGGCAATTGTGACAGACCATGAACTTTTAACCAACCAACTTTTTGTATTTTTACTTTTCTTCCTTCTATATCAATGTCAAAATCATTTCTGAACTGGTTATATGGAATAGAGGTGATTTCCTTTGCATATTTCAAAGCACCAACTTTGTGTCCATTAGTTTTCAGAGAATGAAGAGATGAGAGGTTATCTTTAACTCTATCCCTAAGATTTTGCCTGTTCTTAGAACTTAAGACTGTGAGATCCCTAGACTCATACTCAGAAGAGTCTCTCCCCATCCTCACTTGAACTTGTTTTTTCTTATCGTCCCAAGATCCAAGATCATTGTCTCCTAGATGGCCAATGATGTCATTAGTGATCCATTTAGCTTGTAGAAATAAGAGGTTTAGTTTTTCAGCATGAGGTTTAGCATAGGCTTTGTCAATCCCCAATTCAATAGTCTTAGCTTGAAGCTTAGATCTACGATCTTTGGTTAGTTTACCTTTTTCAGCTATGTGTCTATTCTTCTCACAAGAGTAGGTTTTCATAGGTTTTACTGGCAATACAGTTTCCATGAACACCTCTCTTAATCCTGATAAGAATGATTTTGACAATGTTGATCATAGCACAAAATACCTTGTGTTGTCAAAGGTGTTCCATGGTAGCAATATTTAAGAATCCGCTTATATCCCACCACCTACGCTCACTTATGTGAGCTTAGAGGTGGGGGTTTTACGCGGGGTTTTGATAAATGGAGTAGAAACATTTTTCTTATAAACTTTTTCTAAGAAAAGATATTACCAAAATCATAATCAACATTGCTCCAGTAGGAATATATTCTATCTTGAAAAAACACTTTAAGAATAGATGGTGTATTATGGAAGATGTACCTACTGTCTAGTAGAGACAACAGTACAAATACTTGTACATCTTTAGTAAGGAGAAAGTAAAATGGCTACAGCAACTTTTGAACAGAGACTAGATTCTATGAAGGAAAACAGAAAGTCTCATAACATGAATTCAGGTCTCTACCATGCTAATATCAACGTTCTTGACAAAGATACCCTAGAGGATGCAGTAGAGCACCCAGAAAAGTACCCTAATCTTACTGTCAGGGTATCTGGATATGCTGTAAACTTTGTCAAACTCACCAAAGAGCAGCAAAGAGACATTATCTCTCGCACATTCCACCGAGGAGCATAATGGTTTAAAAGAGCAATAAAAAACACCCAGTGTAAAAACTGGGTGTTTTTGTATATAGGGTATGTATTAAGAGAACGCACCCTTGATTGTCTGCAGGACAGCCCAACCAACCTTCAAGGCTGCATCAATGACATCCATTGTGGTGTTGATGTTAAGACCACCAACAATAGCAGCAAGAGCTGCGATGATTCCTACTGGACCACCCATCTTCTGAACAGCCTGTCTAGAACCACCTGGCTTACCAAGGTTCCATACCAAGAAACATGCCCAGGCCACAGCAAGAGCAATAGCAATAACACGGATAAGTCTCTCCACACCTTTGGAGAACTTAACATTCAAACCGTCAAAGCTTTCTTCGGATCCACCGATAGTAACTGTTTCTTGTGCTAGATAATGAACCTGATCTCCAGCAGCAAGAATTGTATCGGGGGATGCTACATCTAGAATACTCATAATCTTTTATTCTTTTCCCTTCGGTTATTTTTTAATAGTTTTTCCCTTGTGTCCCCTACCCCCGTTAAGAACAAAGGAGAAGGGAGGAGTATGCTTTATAATGAACAATAACTATTCACCTGCACAATCATTAACAATAACAAACACATTTTCAACATATTTTTTACAAATAAAAACATGTGCTTATCATTGCATAGATATAAATCTATTATAACAAACACATGTTCTCATTCGTTGCTGTTAAAAACTATCTATTATCTCCTGCTATTCTTTCTGATAATCTTCGGAAAATATTTTTCTTTCCTCTTTTAGGAGTATGAGTATAAGATGTCTTCGCCACAAAGAAGTTTTGCAAAGAACTAAATCCTAATCTTGTTAACATGATTCCACATCTATCATAAATAGCTTTCTTTACCTCCTGTGGAGCATTGTTGAGATATGTATCTCCAGATACAGAGTTCTCTTCTCTTAATGCATCAATAGGAGGGATAGTAGCAATGATTCTAAAAGGTTTGAGCTTATCTTGTCCTATATAATACTGCTCTGAACGTGATTTGTTTAGCACCACAGAAATAGAATGAGGATTGCGTGGTTTCTCGCTAGAACCAGGAACAGAAGAAGCTAGAACATCTAGTGCTGTTCTAGTTTGATCAATACAACCCATATTTCCCACAACAACTACACGGTGAGCTGTTTTCTTAGCAAGTATTTTATCTAGAGAAGAATATTCACCTACAGTGAGATTTCCATGATCTACAATGACATCATCACCTTGTCTAGAAGCATAGGTAATGGCCATCAAAATAGCCATAGGAATAGATGTGCTAGTAGCATTCATAGACAACGGAGGACAAGCTAGAACATTGACTCCAGTTTCAGAATCTCTATAAATATTATCCTCAATACACTGTCTTACCTCTTCATTTCCCAATGATGCACGGGGAGAGTTATCTAGAAGATAAGCAAGGTTGCCTATGTGTTTTTTGCCTGTTCCATATGCTGCTGCTAGTTTTGGAGAGTTGTAATCTGATTCAATAAGCCATGTTCTTCCTGGAGTATATCCTGGGTTTTCTTTTGCTTCATAAGCTCTAGCAAGAGACAATGAACTTGCCATTCCAATAGATACTAGAGTCTTTCCCACACCACCTTTACCTGCTGTACATAGGATGATTCTTCCCACGCCTTTGGTGACATACTCATTATCTTCTCCATTCTCAGAATAAACTGCACCTTCAGAGTGAACTACGCCACCAGAATATTCTTCAGTATTTCCAAACTGAGATCTAATATTCTCTTCTACTTTTTGTTCAGTTCTTCCTCTGTCAGTGAGGTAATCATGGTAGTTCTTTCTCGTTCCATCCTCGCGCATTGTCTCTTCGCTTCTGCTGCGAGACTGGACATCTAGTTTGTGAGCTTCACGATCATCTTTATCCATCTCCCTTGCACGCTTTTTGCTTCCTACAATAGCTTCTAGTTGTGAAAGAGGAGAGTTATCTTCTTCCTTGTTGTCATCACTTTCTCTTTGACGCATCTTTTCTTTATCACGGATGGATTCTTTTCTTCTATTACTCATCTGAGTGATAATCTCCATGGAATCTTCTTCCATAGGTGAAGACTCATCAATTCCTTTTTCTTTCCTATATTCTTCTGGATCTCTGAGATCTTCAGAAGAAGAGTCTTTTTTATCATTGTGATAAAAAGTAGAAGAATAATCATCACTATGTGATGCTTGAGAAGATTGAGGATTTTCTACTCCCATTTGTTCAGGGGAAATACCAGAATACTCTTCCTTTTCTTCATAGTTTTCAGGTGAAGCAGAAGAAGGATTGTCAAGACCGCTAAGAATATCATCTAGTTCTTGTTTAGGCTCATCCTTGTAGCTTCCAGTAAGAGTTTCTTCTTCAGTAGGAACTAGCTCAGCATCATAGATAACTTCTTCATCTTGTACATCATTAGCATCTTCTGCATTTTCATATTCTTTCTTATCATCTTCATTTTGATTATGAGACTGTGGCTCTTTATGAGAGTTTACTTGCTCATCTAGCGCATCAATGTCATCTAGTACTGAAGATGTCTCCTGTGAATCTTGATCACCTTGATCATCTTGCTCATCTTGATTATTTAGTGCATCAACGTCATCATTGTCTTGTTGCTTTGAGACGGGTTCTGCTTGTGATTGGCTGGCTTCTACTTCTGACAAGTCCCCTAGAATATCAGAGAGAAGATCATCAGTAGAGGAATCATTATCAGAACTTCCACCTTCTACATCAGGAACATATTTTCCTGTCTCCATCCAATTGATGATTTCTGATTCTGAAAGAGAGGAAAGATCAATATGCTGGTATCCAGTATGTACAGTGATGCCAATTCTACCTAGTTTTTCAACTTCTTTTCTTTTTGTCCTCAAAGATTCAGAAGCTACACAAAGAGCATCTCCAATGCGATAGTTGTGAGGTTGTGTTTTATCCATGATAAAAGAACCTCTCACAATCTCCATTGGGCTAGAATGTTCTATGCTGTAGAAATAAATTTTATCTTTTTCTACTCCAGTGGCATTCATGATCCTAGTAAGAGTTCTATCCCCATGCTCAGAATCATCACGAGGGTTGTCAAAACCTACAAAAATGAGTGTGTCAATGTTGTTCATATTTATGTCCCTTTACTTGTCTGAAGAGGATTTTGTTTTCTTAGTTGAGTGTTTATGGCTTTTATGTTTTGAAGATTTTCTCTTCTTAGAAGATGATGTAGTGCTAGAAGATTTGTCTTCTGATGTACTACTGGTTGGAGTTTCAGTATCCTGACTCAAAGATGGTGCTCCAGGAACTGAACCCGCATTACTTTCAGAAGGGCTTAGATTTTCTCCTGTGGGCTGTTCTTGCTCTGAAGGATCATTGATACTATCACCATCTTCACTTTCTCCATCTTTACCTGTTACCACAGGCATAACTGCATTCATTCTAGGTCTCAATGTTTGCCACATTCCACCTGGTCCCCAAGCTAGAATATCAGCTTCACCTTCATCAAAGTTTCCCAGGAGAATATCCATAACTTGCAAGGGTGCAAATTTTCCATCAGAAGAAGAACCAGAAATATCATCACTATTTGAAGATCCGCTAGAAACAGTAGATGACATGGAGAACTGAACCCTAGCAACAATACGTTGCTCTCCTGTCTCCTTATCCTCATATTGATAAGCCCATACATCTTCTGGGTTTCCTTCTAGACTAAATCCACCTACACCAGGATATACTGCTTCAACCCTATTGTCTCCTGTAAGAGACTTCAAAGTATCACTATCATTTTGAGCATAAGCAGAAGCCCACCTAGTGATATTATTGATTGTGCCTTCATTGAGTTGAGCTTCCTCAAAATCTTCTCCAGTAGGTTTAGATCCTTCTACATCAGCTGTAACCAATCTATCCATAGGTAGGATTGTAGGGGGTGACACTAGATAAGGAAGCTGTTGAGGATCATCAATATTGGGAATGATAAGATATACGCCAAACTCATATTGCCTTCCATCAATAACACCAGAGTATCTTAAAACCTCATTTTTAGGCTTGGAGAAAAGCTCTTTATCTTTTTTATCTATGTCTCCACCACTGAAATCTGTTTGATAAGCTTCTACCAAACTTAACCCTTCTACATCAACAGGGCTAGAATTTCCACTTCCATCTGAACCTTGTTGTGCTGTCCATTCCACATTAGACATAAGATTTACTGGAGGTGTTTGATGTGCAAAATATGTTCTAATAATAGATTCTCCCAGTGAATCATAACGAGACTTAAAAGCAGGAGAAGCATTTTGTTCCACTTGGGTTTTCAAACTAGATGTCTTTCCATTTGACACCAAAGATACTCCAGCAGCCACTGTAAAGAAAGTAAAAATAGCAATAAGAAGTGCAATGATAGATTTTCTTCTTATTTCTACACTTCTTTGAGAAGAACCCCTTAAAGGTTTAATTCCTTGAAACTCTAAAGCTTTTTCACTGGTAACAAAAGGAAGATCTTTTTCTCCAAAATCGTCTCTATCTGGACGTTGCTTCTTTTTACCAAAGGCCATGAACGTACTCCAAACTTTGTGTCCCTTTAATATGTCTATAAAAAATAGCGTGTTTTATCAATAAAAACACGCTACCACAATTTACTCTACATTTGAGATCTTAAGAAAAAGGAATCACTCTTCCCTCTTCATCACGGGGTTTATTATTACACCAAGAATCAAGATCTTCTTTTAAATCATTGTAGCTTCCCCAGGTATTTTCTGTATCCATATCATGGTATTCACGATCAGGTTGAGTAATATCAGGAGAGATAGAGCACTTTCCATTGTCATCAAGATAGAAAGTCATTGTTCCACTTTTAGTTCCATCTACAGTTCTTACTGTTATTCTATTTTCATAGCTTAAGCATTGCATTTATCCAGCTGCCCCTTGAGAGTATTGAGTTCATCTTGTGTAATAGTCATACCATACTTCGCTTTGATATAAGCATATCTATCAGCATAGTCACAATGATATTTAGAACCCTGTGGAGGGAACCATTCATCAATAGATTGATCACCTTTGCTTCTATTAAGTGAACTATCACTAATGACAAGATTAGCTTTATCATTGGCAAACATATTTCGCAAAGACTCTTCTGCTTGAGACATTCCAGAACGCCATCCCAAAGACAATGCTACTACATGGTCAATGTCAAAATCGCCTTTGTTTTTGCTCTTAGCATAGGTGATTTTTCCAGACTTATTCTTTTCACCATATCTATCTTCAAATACTCCTGAGGTTATCTTGCAACTCTTAGTGTATTTAACATTTTTACCTTGCTCAATCAAAACAGCATTGCGCACACTGCATTTCTTGTTAGGAAAATCTTTCCACCCAGCATCTAGTGATTCCTGCATAGAAACCTTATTCCATGTTCCAGAATGAATAAAGAACTTATTTCTTTTATACCCTGGATCTTCTTGAAAATCATGAACATTGTTGCCAAGAACCTCCAGAGCTTTGTTATTGTAGTCAGCATAAGGTCTTTGTGGATTATCTCCTGGATCTTTGAAATATTTATCCCAATGAGGAGCATCTGCACGTTCATTTCCAGTGGAGTTGCCAATCTTTTCTCCTGCAGAATCTCCAGCTTCCATGATTTTGTCTAGCCAGTTTTCCTGGTATCCAAACCACACTACAGCAACAATGACAGCAATAGCAGACAGTTGCTTAATAAGTTCTCTCATTATATCTTTCTATTCCTCTTCTGATTCATTCCACAATTCAAAAGCATCTAGCCAGTCTTGTGCGTTAGTTTTTGTAATATAAGATATTGTATCAAGAATAGTTGGATCTTTCCAAGCGCCTTCGTTGTCTTTCAAGATAAGATCCATGGTGAAATTGTTGATTCTTCCATCTGAAGCATCAATGAAATCTTCTTTATCCATTTGTGCTGAGATATTCATCCAGTTAGTCAAAATGGTAGCAGGGGAAGGATTGCCTTCTCTATAATCATCAACAGGTTCAATGTATTCTAATGAAGTTCCCTCTTCTACCATATTTTCATATTCTTCTTGCTCTCTTAAAGCTTGAGTAGAACGCTCTCTTGCTTCATTAAAAGCAGAACCTATATCAAGTTGTGATAAGAAAGGTATCTCTGGCATAGGCCACTTCCATAAAGCTATGTCCCTATAACGAAATTGGAAGTTAAACAACAGAAGAAAACCTAAAACTGTAGCACCAATACCACCAGGAATACCAAGGAAAAGAGGTGCCACAGCAACAACAATCATTGCCATTGCATAAGCAGAGTGTCTAGCAAGCCTTGCTTTTCTTTCAGGAGAATAATAATACCTACATACCCATGGTTTTACCATCAAAGGTTCTACATATTCATTTCCTTCTTCATCAACATCAATTTGACTTTCAGGAATGTCCTCTTCATCATAATGAGCAGGGTAAAATACAGAAAAGGTGGAAGCAAAAATAGATTTACTAGATTCTTCTAAACGCTTATCAGCATCTTTCAATGCATCTTCAACGCCTTTTCTTCTTCTAGATCCCTTTGCACTGTTTTGCTCAGCAGAAGATTCTTCATGCACAAAATCTTCTATAGTAGAATCTTTTTCTGTTAAGTCTTTATTATTATCCATAGTTTTCTATGTCCCCTGGTGTTGATTGAGTTGTTGTAGAAGTATCTATAATATCAAAAATACCATGGGTTGTATTTTCATCGTAGATAAGATTTCCCATTTCATCTTCACCTATAATATTAATTGTTGTAGAGGATATATCTTGTGGGTTTAATGTGGAAGCAAGTTTTATCAAAGGTAAAATATCAGAAGTAGATAGTCCATCAATGGTGGTATTAGGAAGAACTTTTGTCATAACATCTTTAACAGTTGCAAGCTGTGTGGTGGTAGAAGCTGTTTTAATCTTTTCCACAATAGCTTCTGCTACCTTTTGTTGTCTTTTTACTCTGTCCAAATCACTTTTAGCGGTTCCTTCTACTTTTCTTGCTCTTGCATAGTTTAAAGCTGTTCTACCATCTACATGATGTGTTCCTGATGTATCAAAAATCTTTCCTAATGTATCATCCACCACAGGTCCTGAAGTAGTGATATCTACGCCCCCAAGAGAATCAATCACTGTAGAAAAAGATTCAAAATTAAAAGCTACAGCGCCATCAATAACCTCTCCAGTCATTGATGCTACAACATCTTCTAAGCAATCAATACCATAATCATCATAGATGCTATTTATCTTAACAACTGAAGAGCTATCACCATTGGTACAAGATTGAGTTGTAACACCTGTGTCCCTAGGAATAGAAGCAATAGAGACAATATGATCACTATCAGGATCCATTTTCACCACTGCTAGAGCATCTGTTCTATTTCCAGGAACATCTTGTGAGGTTCCATCTCCTTGATCTTTATCAGGTCTAGTGTCCATGCCAGCAACAATGATGGTCTTTTCTCCTGTAGGAGAAGATATATCATCCATTGTTTCTTCAGAAGAAATAGCTTGAGATACCACAGGTGATTGCAAAGCAGCAACACAACCTGTACCAAGCAAAACAACCCCTCCTAATGCTGCACCACTTAAAAACAAGGGAACAGATTTGTTTTTCTTTTTTCCTTGGAGTTTTTCACCTGTTACTTTATAAAAAGCTCTATGTTCAGAATAACCATTGTTAATAAGCCTTATTACTTCATCAGCTCTGACTTTCTTATATTCCTGATGACTCATTTCCAATGGAATGGAAGTTGGAACTTTAATAGAGTTGTATATACGTGTATAGTGCTGCTGAGGGGTTTCATGCTGTGGCATAGATTACACGCTCATTTCCTTTGTCTTGTTGTGCAAATAGCTATTCATAGAATATAGCTTATTTATTCTTCTGTAGAAGAATCACTATTGTTTTCTACTTTATCTGCAGGCATAACAATCTCGCGCAAAGGCTTTCCAGACAACATAAGCTGAGTCCAGTTTGCAGGAAGATCTTCAGGATGGGTAATCACTTCATCACCTACAACAACAGCAGTGTCACCATTTCCTTCTCTTCCTAGTCCAAAGTGCTCTGCAAAGAACTCACCATTGGTAGTAGTTTGTGTTGCTGCTTCATTAGTAGAGACTGGGCATTTAACATCCTTTGCCATTCCCATCATATTAGATACCTTCTTGACATCTTCATTTCCAGAAACTTTATCTCCAGTATTGACAATTCCAGTCAAGGTGAAGATTCCAGTTTTTGTCTTTTCAGCACCAATGCGGCAAATAGATGCTCTGGTAATAGAGTCTGTAGATAGTTGATTATCTTCTTTTCCTACAGGATAGTAATAAACAGTGATTTTATTATGATTGACAGCATTCATAAATTCACTAGGCTTGCCATTGACAATCTGTGATTCACGAGAAAGAACTGAAGGATCACCCACAATAGATACTACAGGCTTAGCAGGATCAGGACTAGCACCAAATACCAAAGCTGTACCTTCTGATAGCCTTCCTAGAATATCAGTAGATACATTATCTGGAGCTTGCACTTGCTTTTCATCATCTTCTTTACTAGAAGAAAATGATGGAAGAGAATCTTTTACTCCAGAAAGCATAGGTGTTTTAAGAAGAAAAAATCCAGCAAGAGCAACAAGTGCAATGACAATAAGTACTACTAGAGTATTTTTCACCCATGGCTGTGACATTCCTGTAGTTTTTCTGCGTCGTGACATCCTTTATACCCCTTATGTAACCTTTCATTGTAGACTTATATCTGGAACAGAACGTTCAATCTCACTAATCACTGATGTGATCGGTGAGTAAAATGCAACATTATTTGTTGCACATTTATGATTATCAATATCATTTTGTGAAGCTGATGTAGATGATAATACCCCAATGATACCCTCTTTATCAAAAATGGGTGAACCAGAATCACCTGGGAGAGCACACAAGTATGCTTTTGACATTACAGCAATGATTTCTTTTTGGTGTGGTTCTGTAACTCTTAACTGTGTTCTTACATTATCTTCACCCTTTTTCCCGCAATCAAATCCTGTAGTATATCCTCTTTTGCACACAGTTTTATCTTGAGGTCTAGGATAAGTATCTAGAGCCATAGTGATCTTAGTAGAATGTGAAGGTCTTTGTGCTTTGGGATCAAGCTTAATTGCAGCCCAATCAGTAGAACCTGTTTTTTCATTCATTTTGGATGAATAAGCTATTTTCCCCAAATAATGAGCTGTAGAAAAATCCTCTCCTTGAGGAGCTGAATAAATAGACTGTCCAGGTTTCCCACAATGCCCTGCAGTAATAGCATAAGAATACTTGTTATTCTTACTAGGAAGTGAAAAGGATACAGTGCATGCATCAAAAGATACTGTGGTTTTAGTCCTTTTCTTCACAACAGCTATAGGGGTTGCTGGAAGTAGTCCAGAACTTCCTATAGTGCTGGAAGTAGGAGACTTTAGTTGATAGATAGATCCTTCTACTTCAGGGGAGGGTGCTCTAGTGGTGGCATTTTGCTCAGGTGGAGGAGTAGTAGCATCTACTGCTGAAGGCATATCTTGTTCTTCAATAATAGGAGCTTGTGGCTGGGAGCCAATAGCAGTGATAGTAGGGTCATTGTTGTCTTCACTGACAAAAGGAAGAGAACTTATAGGAATACTTCCTGTATAAACTAATGCTGATAAAACCAGGAACACACATATGATAACTACAGTGATATTTTTTAAAAGATCTTTCATATGTGTGTGTCCCCTTTATATAATGCTATTTTACCAACTGGCATAGTATACCAGCTACAGCATTACTCCTGTGGAGGAAGTTGTCCTCCTTCTACTGAAGTGGAATCTTCTTTTGTGCTACTTGTGTCAGGAACTTTTTCTCCAGGTTTATTCATCACATCAACATAAGAATCTGTATGGAAGGTCATCTTCCCCATAAATCCTTGAGACATATCATTGTACTTGCGAATATCATTCATCATGGAGTTAGCAGTATCAGTAAACTCTTTGCACATACCTTTGTAATCAATAGTATCTACTTCTAGTGAATAAGTAGAAATATCACATGCTGCATAATAAGGAGCAATCTTCACTGCTTCTTTTTCCCTTTCTCCATGCTTATCAAAAGTAGGAGAGCTGGCATCAAGATGTCCAATAACATTGGATAAGATGCGAGTGGATTTAATAGACATATCTTCTTTACCAATCTTTTCTTCCATTTCATCTGCTTTGTCTCGCAAATCTTGAGGAAGTTGTGGGTCAGAGAAGCTATCATGAACACTAACCAAAGATGAATTGAACTCATCAATGGAGTTATCAGTTTCTTTCTTTGATTGTTCAACAGCAGCAAAAATGATTGCATAAGCAATGATAATGCATGCAATGACAAATATTGTCAGAATTGATTTCCAATGACTCTTTTTACTGCCTGATGATACAGGAATAGAGTTATAAGAATACTGATTTTCTGTTGAACCAAAAGGGTTATATTTTACTTCCTTCACTTTTTATTGTCCTCCACATGGTGTTTGAGTAAGAGAAATGGTATCCACAGTCCATTCAGGATTAGTAGAAACTGCATCAGGGGTATAGAAGAACACAGAACCCTGAGATCTCTTTTGTCCATCTCCAGCATAGCAGAAATCAATCTCAGCCTTAGATTCTTTCTGTGTTCCCCCTGGATAAGTCCATCCAGCCAAAGAGAAAGTATCAACTGTAGCATTATTAGGAAAGTTAGCACCTTGTGCTGCAAGAATCTTATTGGAAAGTTGCTGAGTATTCATCTTCATAAGGCTAGAAATATCAGGATCTTTACCAGAAGACTTTACTCCCTCTGCATAAGCAGCATCTTTTTCTTTACCCATTTCAGCTTCATTGTAGACAGAATATCCATAGACACATAGCACTGCAAGGGCAATGGTAAGAATAAAAGACCAAACAGAAGTAATCACTTTGAAAAACTTTTTCTTCCTGGGGATGACAACATAGATCCTGGGAAGCTTTTCCACTTTGCGTCCATTGCTTCTTACCTGTTGCTTAACCTTGTAGTCATCATAAGTATCAAGAATCTTATCAGCATCACGTTGGCTAAGATGAGCTTTTTCTTTTACCTCTTCTAGATCATCAGAAGATGAGATGGTGTCATAATCTTTATCTTCTAAGTCTGTAGAGACTTGTGCTTTAGATTTTCTAGAAAACCAAGAATGCTTCTTTTTCTTCTTATCCTTTATGTGAGATGAATCATCTTCTTTGTTGAAATCATTATCATTTTTTACTTTGTCAGAAGAATCATGATTGACATCTTTTTCTTCATCTAGATTGCTAGGTGGAAAGTAGGATTTTTGGGAAACAGCAGGAAAAGTTGTCTGGTTTGTATCAGTATAGCTGGATTCCTTTTCAGTGCTTTTCTGTGCAGGAGAATGGGAATTGCTGCTGTGTGTTTTCTTCTTGCTAGAAAAGAAAGAAGATATACCTTGGGTAGAGTCTTTTTTCTTAGCATGCTTCCCACGTGAAGAGGTACGAGATTGTGATGAAGATTCTCTTTTGTGTGATGAAGATTCATTGCTAGGAGTAATGCTTTCATCCTTTGTCTTTTCAGGATGAGAAGGAGTTTTCTTCTGTGTAATCTTTTCAGGATGAGAAGGAGTTTTCTTCTGTGCAATCTTTTTGCTACGTGCAACCCTCTGTGTGCTCTTCTGAGGTCTTGTAGTATCATCTTCAGGGGTTTTCCTAGGAGGAATGCTAGAAGGCATAGCACTGGGCTTAGGAGCTTTCTGTGGAGCTTTCTGTGGAGATTTCTGAGCAGAAGGCACAGGTGCCTTGGATGAAGGTGCAGACAAGCTAGGGTTATTTTTCACAGGTCTAGAAGAAGGTTTATTATTAGAAATATTTCCCTTCTTATGTGCAGGGTTGGGAGAATTGTGTGCTCTTCGTGCAGCTTGTCTTCTTTGCTGTGCTAAACGTGATGCACGAGATTGAGCAGATCGAAATGCTTCATCAGGAGACACCATTGGTGCTCTTCCACTACGGTGAAAACTATTAGCCACGATATATTGTCCCTTTTCTTGTATGCTTTAACCTATTAATCATTATCACCATACAGCAAAAACCCCTACATAGCAAAAAGCTATATAGGGGTAAGATATTTGCCTTTTAACTATTCAGATAAATAAGTAACAACAGAATCAGATTCCATTATCACAGCCTTGCTCAACGCAAACTTTTCCATGCTTCCACCATGGGTAAGGATATCATCAATATTCCTGGTGGATACCAACCCTATCACTGCTCCAACATTGTAGAGTTCTCCTTGGGTTGCAATATTGTCCATGTGAATGAAATCATACTTTTCTGGATTGTCTTCTTCTACTACGTCACAAGCGATAATAGAGTGAGTATCATAACTTTTTCCCTCAGAGCGGGAAAGAAGTTCATGGGAAACCTTAGCTAGATCAGAAGAAATCTCAGCATTAGGATCAACATGACTAATAACTGTCTTAGTAACCTTTTCTACTTCTTCTTTATTTCCATCTACAATAACTAGTAGTGGGGAAGAACCATCAAAGATATCAAAAATTTTATCCATTGTAATACTCTCGATCTAGTAGGAATGTATATTGTGTATTTTCTTATGTTACCACATTATGTGGTGTGTATCAAAGAAAGATGCATAAGTATCCTTAGATACTGTCTAGCGGTCTTAATGCTTTATCAAAGAACCTAGACAAAGCTCCACTAAAAGGAAGTCTAGGAAGTTCTTCTTTGTCTTTTTCTGAACGTTTCCTCCATTCTTTCTTGAGATATTGACTAACCATAGCAATCTGTCCAATGGTAGCTACAGCAGATCCGTGCTTATTTTCTTGTCCAGCAATCTCATTAGATAGCTCTACAATGTCTTCTACAGGAATGTTTTGTGCGATCTCCCTGTTTTCTACATTTCCATTCTCATCTACAGCTGTGATATAACCCACAGCAGACTTCCCATCAGGAGATATCCTATATGTCAACGTTGAATCTTCAGATGTGGTCATAACAACTTTTTTTACCCCTGTTTTTTCATCAGTGGTAATATCTGCAGTAGAAATCTTAGTTCTATCTACTTGCTCTCCACCTAGTTCATATTCTATGTGTTGAAGTTTTAGCTCTCTTTCTTCTGCTGGTCCAATAACAGAGACAATATCATCATCTACTGCAATGACAATCTCATTTCCCTGTCTAGACATAGCCACTTGAGCACCTGTGTCATAAGATGTTCCATAAAGGGTTTTTCCATCTTTGGAAATATCATCCCATTTACCACCATCTTCAAAAAACACAGAGGTAAATTCTACTGGAAGCTCATCAATGAGATCATGGTCTACTTTTGTTCTCATATCAGCCATAGGATCCAATGCTCTTTTAGCAACATCTTTGTATCTGCTTTTATCTTGAGGTTTGATGTCTTTTTTAAAAACTGGTCTTCCTAGAGCATCTTTGCCAACTATTCTCCAGCCATCAACATTATTTTTCTTATCTCCACGAGCCATTGTATATTTATGTCCCTTTTCTATCCTTGTACCATTTTCTCTACGCAATAAAACAATAAGAGAAACTAGAGCTTAGTATAAGGGAAAAAGTCCTCTACCCTTTTCTTTCTGCTTCCTGTTGTCTCAAAAATGACATCCACATTCTTTTTTACTTTCTTATACCCAAACAACGCTGCATATATCAAAGCAGAAAAAGTAATCACAGTAGGAATGATGAAGAAATACTCCACATCAGGAAAAACAGCATTGCCTACACCTCCCACAATAAGGGAAAGGATAAGGATAGAGATGACAACCCCCAAAGTCTTCATGATTTCTTTTCTTGCTGCATGGTATCTATCAAGTTCTTCTGATACCTGAGCTTTCCATCTTTTCCACCCTCCCTGTCTTTGAGACAATAGTTCAATATATTCATCATATTTTTGAACACTATTAGGGCTAATACCACTGGATACTAAAGCAGGATTAACCACTAAAGAAGCACTATCATTACCATGTGGTGCAGACATGACTTCTGCTAGCTTAACACGTTTGTTATATAGCTTTCTTGCTACATTTTTCTGCACTTTAATCTCATATTTTGACATTGAATACCCTGGTCTGAAAGGAGGAAGAAAACTTCCTATCCTTTCAATCATGCTTCCTTGAGATAGCATTTCTTCTGCTTGCTGAGCACTTACCGTTGCCATGATTTATACCTCTTTATGTCCCTTTTTAAAATCTTCCTACTTTGGACAATGCAATGATTTTAGCATCATCCCATTTTCCACTATCAGCAATATATCTAGCATATACCTTAAAGTTGGCCAAGTTATATTCTGGATGCTCTTTTTTAAACCTCATGAACTGTCTAATGGATACTTCATGAGGTTTGATATCATATTCCTGAGCAATAGAAGATAACACTTGTGAAAACTTTTCAGCAGTAGCATCATCTCCTCTTCTATTTCTCCTTGTCATCTCAGAAGAAGGTACAGGAAGAACTTTTTTAGCATTCATCCAACTTCCAGCATGATCATGAATATCCCACCAATGAGGATCTTCTTTCCTCTTGTACTTCTCATACTCTTTTCTAGACATGCTCACCACTCCACTAGCAGAAGAAGATCTTTCTTTTTGAAGACGTGCATAAGCATAAAGCATGGCCATGACAATATCTTGAGAAGTACATTTTTGTCCATCATCATGGATCTTTTCAGAAGAAAGCATATCTTCCCATGCTTTATCTGTAGTGCTCATAGATAAACATACTCCTTTTTATGCTAGGAAAATGATATTTTTCTCTATTGTAGCATTGACAAAAAGGAATATATTACAACAGTGCATATATACAAAAACACCCCCTTTTATAAAAAGGAGGTGCCTTTGCATATAAATAAGATGTTATTGCTTAAACAAATAACTGTGCTATCTTATCTAAAAATGACATCTTTACTTTTCCTCCAGTGTTTACCTGAGGTCCTTTTACAGAAGATCCTTGAGACTGAATGGAATCTTCTTTTATTCTCTGTGGAGAATAGTGTTGGGAAGGAACCTGAGAATCATCATAACCTCCAGTTACAATTGGTGTAGTTTTCACTGGTGAAGTCTTTTGTGAAGATTGTGTATCTTGGGTGTCAAAAGTTTCTTCAGGTGTAGTGTCAGGAGAAGAATCTACAGGTTCTTCTGCAGGTTCTTCTGTATCTACAGGCTCTTCTACAGGAGTAGTATCCTGCGCTGGGGTGGATGTCTCTGGTGGCAATGAAGGTTGAGAAATGCTTTCTTCTGGTTGTGATTCATCTTTAACAGTCGCTTCAAAAGAGACTGTTTTTGTAGATTTATCAGGGTATTCCACTTCCACATCAAAAGACTTCTTATCTCCATCATGAGCATCATGAGGAGGTGTCACTGTAGCCTTTCCAGAATCTTCTTCTATATCAATCTTCCATCCTTGAAGATTGTCACTATTTTTAAGTTTAAACTGTGTCCCTTTAGGAATGTCTTTATCTCCAGATTGCTCTACCTCTACTGGAACACCAGGTTTGGTTTCAGCATCAGAATAGGAAGGTTTATGCTCATCTGATTCTGAAGTGAATTTTCCATGGAGTTTAAGATTAAAATCTTTAGCATTGGAATAAGAAACATTCCACACATACTCTGTAGTTTTTTCTTCAGGGGTAAATTCCACTTCTACATCTGCAGTCTCTCCCGGTGCAATAGAGGTATCAGCCGTAAATGTCTTCCCATCTGGTCCAGTGATGTTAGGATTAGATAAACGAGTATTTCCCTCATTTTTCAAAGTGATAATACCTTTTGTTTTCTTCCCACTTTCCATCATTGCAGGGGTATCTTTAGTGGTTTCCTTACCATTGATAGTGATTACACCACTAGGTTTTCTTTCTGCTTTAATAGCATTTCCTTCAGCATCAAGAAGACCTTGCACTTTAACAGTAGACTGTCCTCCATTTTTAGTATTCTTAGTAGGAGAAACTTTTACTCTACTTGCTCCATAGTTAGCAGGATCTCCAATATCAACATAGCCAATATTGTCAACAAAAACTATTGCAGTAACATCTTCTGGAACATTTGAGACCTCAATGATAAACCCTTTACCATCTTTTTTAACATTGGTCTTTATCTGAGATGCAAACTTCTTCAGTTCTTCCTCACTAAAGGGTTCTTCACCAAAATCTTTTGCAGATTGTGTTCTAGTGGTTACTTTCCATGTACTAGGATCTGATACATTCCATGGTGTAAGAGATTCATTAGGAGTAAGTTTTACATACCGTAGAAAACTTCTTATCAAAGGCTACATCTACGTAAATTGCATCCTTTAACTTTTAGTCTTCTTTTGGGCTGCTGAATATCAGTCATGCGCTCATCTGCTACCTCTTTATGCAGGCTACACCCCTTTTCTGGAACGGTAAGTCCACGGGAGCCGCCGAACTTTTTCACCTCCAATCTGATAAACGGGACTCGCTTTACGCGGGTCTTCTTTCTCTTCTTAGTAGGTTTATGTTTTGTCCTATCCCTGCGAGGAACCTTCGCTCTAGTGATTTTAGGTGAACGCTGTTCTTTCTTTTTGAACTTTGACTTAGACTTCCTTCTTGTTTGTACAGCTTTCTCAAAACTTCCAGGTTTAATGAAGTTTTGGGCAATCACCGACAAAGCACAGACATCTCTGTCCTGGATTACGTGATACAGTTCACACCTCTTATTAAAACACCTACTTGTCCCCCAGGTGGGGTGAGTGACTTTGCCACCACACTTCCAACATTTTTGACTGGTATCCTTGGCGCTAGCACGCATAACTCGTGAACCGTTGAGTTCAGCATAATCTTCAAGCCACTTAACAAACTCTCCACGATTCCATCTACCATTTTCCATGGTATTGTTAATCCAGGACAGGTCCTCAACGACAATAGCGGCATTACCCCACTTGAAGGCAAAATCTGCTACTTCCTGAGCTGCTTGGATAGCTAATTCATGCTTCCTCTTAACATTGGATGTTCGGTGTGACTTTGCCTCTTCTTTGCGGTGTGTTTTCTGTAGAGTGGAGACTTGTTTGTGTGCCTTTTTTGCTTTATTTTCTAAGGTTTTAAGAAGTTGTGATACTTCCATGACCTCTACTATTTCGCCATCACTAGCGCGCACAACTCCAGCGGTAATGTAGTCCGAAATCCCTATGTCAACAACCACGAAATAATCGGGGTTGAATTCAGGTTGATTTTTGACATATCCAACCGCAAAATGAAACTTGACTTCACCGTTTTTGTTGATAATCACATCCGGCAAGCACAACTTTGAGGATCCCTTGAAACGCTCCTGAGGATAAGCAAATCTCAAGGTGTACCATTTTCCACCGGCTACCATCTTTAAGTCAATGAATCCATCTTCAACGTAATTATTCAGAATTTTCACATACTGAGAATCTGTTGCTGACAGTGACATCTTTGGTTTTAGAGAATGCGGTTTAGAAGCGTTAGCTGTCCTAAACCAGCCTTGAGAGATGTACTTGTTGGATTCTCCCTCAACCGCCTTACGACGCTCTGACCAGGAGGAAAGCTCACGCACAACTCTATCTCTGACCATGTGTTCAAGTCTTGAGCGGCCTGTCTGTGGACTGCGAACCAACTCATCAGGTATGTTGATTTTCATCAACTTGCCAACAGCACCAGGGATTGAGGTGTTGCATTTCTCAGAGTTTACAAAAGATTCATACTCTTTGAGTAACTCAGGGGTGATAAGAAGCTGTGAAACAGCTGAAACATAGATGATGTCTTGCTTGATGCTATTGATGATTTCCTTGGTTTCTTCTTCGGAGTAAACCTCAAAATCATCATTGAAAACTGCTAAAATCTCAGGAGAATATGACTTGTACAACATCTTTGGCATAGCCCTCCTCCTTGATTTTGTAGTGATTATTGCAGCTTGTGGTACTATTTTACCATAGTTCAAGAAATTTGGCAACTGCTGTTTACCCTGTTTTCTTCATCAGCATGAGGAGTCATTGGAGTTTTCTCTATAGCAACAGGTAAAGCAGCAATATCATATCCATGAACATCAAAAGCTTCCATAATCACATCAGTGATATTCTTTTGTGCATGAGATACCAGAGACAAGCGCACATTATCTAGTGGATTAATACTGTCATCAATAGTTTTAAAATAGATCTTAGGGTTATCTGCTTTGAGACTGATAATCCTCTTCCCTAGATTGTCTAGAAAAGAATATGCAGATTCACCCAAAGATTGAACAAAATCATTGCTATCATTTCCTGAAAAATCACTTTCAGCAGAATCAATGAAGCTCAAAAGATGACCTTGCAAGTTGTGCAGATCCTCTTCTTCCAAAATCACATCTAGATTCTTAGGAAGAGAATAGGTGATAGCGTGCGAGCAAATAACAGCGAATTTATGGATATTAATAGCTTCCATGATAGATAGTTCTCCTTGATATATTATTTATTATGCTTGCTTAAGATGATAGTTGATATTTCCAAAAAGAGCAAGTGATATATTACAATTAGGTAAAAATAATAGGATAAACAACAATGTTATTTCCAGAGTTCTTAAAATCTTCTGCAACTATCCTATGAACATTATTTTCAGTATGGAAAATCAAAGACAAACGTTCATTCTCCAATGGGGTGATACTTTACGAGCATGCAATGATGATATATTTTACCTCTACAAAACACAAATACCACTAGAAGCAAATAGGATAGCTGTCAATATTATTTCCCCTATCCTTAAAATAATCCACAACCATATAATAGATATTATCTTGAGTATGCTGCATTAGAGACAAAAACACATTTTCCAATGGATTAAAACTTCCATCTACAGTCTCAAAAGAAATCTTCTTGTTGTTCATATTAAGAGGGATAAGATCATAGTCTAGATCCTCAAGAAAAGACACAACAGCCGAGTCAAGACGATCAAGAAAAATATCACTATCGGTTACAGTAGAATCATTTTCTATGTATCTAGCTACATTCAACAGTCTCTTCTGTAGAGTAATCAAATCTTCCTCTTCTAGAATAATATCTAGATTTTCAGGAAGCACTTCAGTGAAAATATCAAAGCAGACAGAGATAAACTCCTTGGTACTCATATCATTCATGATTGTTTTCCTTTGTGTATTGTTTTTATTGGATATATTGCCAATGGTAGTGAAAAAGATCATGTCAATCAAGTAGTTTCTGCATTTTTTCTTGTCTCTAAAACTTGTGTCCCTTTGTTGCACATATAAAAAATCCCTCCCCTTATCAAGAACAACTATCTTAAAAAGGGAAAGGATTTCTCTTGTTAAAAACTACTCGCTCTTCCAAGAAGAAGGCTTTCCTCTTTGAGTTACCTTAGGGCGTGGAGTAGGCTGAGCTTTTTTAGAATCTACTAGGAAAGATTTCCCTGCAGAAAACTCTACTACCTGCTTTTCACCCTTGCGCAAAGGATGAACCATCACGCCAAATCCACCTTTGCCTTTTACTGGAATATCAGAGACTTCTACAACTTTCCATCCATCATCACTGATGGTAAGGAGACTATCTTCATCACTAGCAGGAGTAGCACCAATGAAGAAATCATCATCTTTAAACTTCATTCCAGTCACACCTTGTCCAGCAATACCTTGACCATTAATCTTTGATGGGTCAAGTTTCAAGACTTTACCAGAAGAAGAAAGCATAAGAAGATAACTTCCTTTACCAACTACACCAGCATAAGTGATTTCATCCACATTGGGTGCAAAAGGAACAGGATCTGAACTCTTCTTAGGAAGACCTTTACCATTAAATAGTTTCAAAGATCCATCCTTGAAAACTGCAAAAGCAGTACCTTGAGAAATATCAGCACCTGTATTAGACAAGAATCCAGAAGAATCAATACCCCAGTGTCCATCAGGCAAAGAAGAAGCAGAAGATGAAGAAGTTCTCTTCTTCTTTTCAATCTTCTTTCCACTAATAGTGGTAAAACGAGTAGAAGTCCACTCATCTTTAGAGAAGATATCAATCATATCTTGGGTTTGCTTAATAATGATGTTCTTCTGCTTGACTTTGGAACCCAGAATAGCTTTGTTATCTTTAATGGTTTTAGCTAGCTTCTTAATCTTCTTTTCTAGTTCAACCTCATCTTGTTTAGTCAAACGCCGCAAAGTCAAAGAAAGCACATAGTCAGCTTGTACTTCATCAATGTCAAAGTTATCCATCAAAGACTTCTTAGCCTTAGCAGAGTTATCAGAGTTTCTAATAATAGAAACAGCCTTGTCAATATCCAGCAAGATCTTAGACATACCCTCTAGAAGATGCTTAGACTTTTCATCCTTGTCAATAGCCTGTGCTGTAATATTCTTTAGCACCTCATAACGAGAATAAATAAAATCATTGATGACATCTTTCATGCTCATCATGGATAGAACCTTGTCATGATTGAGCACATTCATCTTAATAGGGAAAGAAATCTCCAACCCTACACCCAATCCGTAAAGATCTTCTAGAGTATCCTGAGGAGAAAAACCTCTTTTTACACCAATCTCAATCTTTGTACCTAGCTTTTTGGAAGATAGTTCTTTGACACCTTTACATGATGAAATCTTTCCATCAGTAATAGCCTTGTGAATCTTATCAATGACAGAAGTAGCTGATACACCATAAGGCATTTCTGTGATGATAATATCACCATTTTCAAACTCAGCCTTAGCCCTTAGCTTGATATTAGCTTCACCAGTCTCATAATACTTCTTAATAAGATCATTTCCATGAGAATCTTTAGAGAGAACAATACCCCCTGTCTTCCAATCAGGACCAGGCATAATCTCCATCATCTCTTCAGTGGAAAGAGAAGGATCTTTAATCATAGCTTCTACCAGCTGCATGACCTCTACAGGGTTATGCTGTGGAATCTTATAAGTATATCCTACAGAAATTCCATCACCACCATTGACAATAAGGTTAGGGAATCTGGTAGGAAGGAACTTAGGCTCTACAGTATCATGATCCTCACTAGTAATCATGGGAACTGCACCATGGACTAGATCTTCTACCATTGACCAGCCATATACTGACAGACGTTCATAGGTATAACGCATAGCAGCAGCATCATCACCATAGGTGAGACCAAAGTTACCAGAACCCTCGATAAGCCTTACCCTAGACCACAAGCGAGCCATATTAACAGAAGCCTGATAAATAGCAGCATCACCGTGTGGGTGAAGCTCAGCCATGGTATCAGCAGTAAGCTTAGAAGACTTAACAAAAGACCTATCAGGGCGTAAGTTATCTAGAAAACCCTGATACAAAAGCCTACGCTGAACAGGCAAAAGACCATCTAGACAAGAAGCAAAAGATCTATTGGAGACAACTTCACCAGAATACTCTAGGAAGTTTTGCATCATTTGATCTTTAGCAGAAATAACCTTAACTGCTTCATCAATAAAGTTTCCTTTGGTTGCTTTTTTACCCTGTGCAGAAATGCGTGATTTAACCAAGTTGGAAACAAGATCTACAGATTGCTGATTCCATTCAGTAAGATTATTTGTCATAGTTATTCTCCTTTGAAATTCCATGGTGTTCCATCAAAGTTTTGCGTGGGGAAGAATCATCATCCATCAAAGCTTCCATAACTTCTCTAATGATTTCAACCTGCTTTTTAATATTGATCTCTTCTTCCTCTTTGGCTTGAGCATGTTCTACAGCTTCTTTAGCATCCTCAATAGATACTTGATGAATAACCCTTGTATGAGGATTCATCACAGTGTTTTCAAAGTCATCAGAGTTCATCTGTCCTAGACCTTTAAAACGCTCTACTGCATGCTCAGGAACAGCTTTCTTTCCAAACACTTCCTTCTTCTTCTCATCTCTTTCCTCAGGGGAGTAAGCATACTCAATCTTGTTCTTTCCCCTAATAGCATAGAGTGGAGATTTTGCTACATAGAGATACCCTTCTGCAAGAAGATCTGGCATCATCTTGTAAAAAATGGTAATAATCAGGTTTTCAATGTGCTTTCCATCAGCATCAGCATCAGCAGCAATAATGATCTTGTCATAGTTAGACTTCTCTGGATCACATTCTGTCCTAATACCTGCACCAATAGAATCAATGATTCCTGACACCTCAGCATTAGCACCAATCTTTTTATCTACAGCTTTAATGACATTAAGGATCTTTCCCTTAATAGGAAATACTGCTTGAAAATCAGAATCTCTAGCTGACTTAATAGTACCACCTGCAGATTCACCCTCACAGATATAAAGTTCAGCACCCATACCTGGTTCTGAATACCTACAATCTGTAAGCTTTGCAGGAACAGTAACCTGCCGTCCAAAACGCTTTTCATCTTGTTTGCTTCTAGAGCGCTTCTTAGCTGCTTCCATAGACTTCTTTTCACGAGATAGAGCCAAAGCAGCCTTACCCCATGCAACAAGAGCCTTATTATTCTTCCTGGAAGACACCCAAGACTTCATCTCTTTATCTACAGCTTTCTTTAACTGTCTTCCTAGTGGTTGAGAAGATACAGCAGCTTTCTCCTGACCTTTCATAGCAATGTCAGCACCACGAACAGAAACTACCATATCCATAGTGGAAATGAAATCTTTATCCTCAAAGTTATCACCCTTCTTCTTACCAATTCCACGCAAGCTGGGAACCTTGGAAGATAGAGCTGCAGCAATAGCATTGGCTGCATTATTGACATGTGTTCCACCATCTACGTTATAGATACCATTGACAAATCCATAAGTTTTTCCTTGTCCTAGTGGATTGATGCGAGCTGCAACTTCCCAAGAAAAAGCACGAGTGACACCTTTTCTGATATTGAACTCACCTTCACCAGAAATGGTAAAAGTTTCATCCTCTTCTACACCAGTAATATCTTTCAAAAGAGGAACAGTACCATTGTCTTTTTCACCTACAGTAGTAACAGTTTTCCCATCACAGTGAATATTTAATGTGGATCCAGGGGTGAGATGACCATGGTAGCGGATAAGATCCAAAACGCTATCTAGATGAAACTCAAATCCTTCCAGAAGTTCTTTATCAAAAGACCACCGCACAGAAGTACCATTAGGTTGAGTTGTTTTCTTTCCTTCTTTTTCTAGCTTCCTAGGTGAAGAATCTTCAACAAAATCTGCTAGAGGATCAAAGTCTTTACCCTTAAACTTTCCAGGTTTTCCTTGCTTGAACTGTTGAGTATAAGACTTCTTATCCCTTCTGGAAGTAACATCAAAACGAGTAGAAACAGCATTAGCTCCAGCACCACCCTCACCGTTAGTACCAGCATTGGCCACCACAGCATCAGAACCATGGTGGAAGTTTCTACCAGCACCAGAAGTACCTAGGGTAAGGATAATACCGTTAGTATCATACTTTTCTGACCAGTCAAAGGGAATGCCACGACCGTTATCTACAATTTCAAAGTCATTATCCCCATGGATATAAACATTGACCTCATTAGCAAATCCACCTGACACCTCATCAAAAGCGTTATCAGCGATCTCTCTAAATGCTGTATCCATAGGTTCATCACCCAAAGCACGAGAAGGACGCAATCTAATATGCTCTAGCCCTTCTGGCTTGTCAATATCATCAGTGGTATAACCTTGTGATTTCTTCTTTGTTGTCATTGACACCCTCTTCTTATATGAGAATAGTACTGTTATATGTATTTCACAATAGAATATCTTTTTATAATAACAAAAGGTGAGAAAAACACGGGCTTGTCCCCATGGAAAAATCACCTTTGTTCTCCTTTCAACAAAAGTTTCAATTGTATGGTATGATTGAATAGTATCATAAACCACAACCTTAAAACAAAGGAGGTGAAAATGAGCACTATTACAATAACAAGAAAAGTAAAGCTTGAACCTACTAAGGATCAAGATATTCTTCTTCAAAAGTCTTGTCAAAAGTATGTTGATGCATGCAACTTTATTGCACAATGGATTTTTGATAATAAAACTCTTACTATGAAAGAGATTAGCAAATCAATCTATCATCAGGTTAGAAGGGATTATAATCTTCCTTCTCAAATGGCACAATCTGCTATGAGAAATGTTATCTCTTCTTATAGAACCATTCATGATACAAATAAGAAGTGGTCTATTAAGCCAACTTTTCGCCGTTCTAAGATGGATTATGTTTGGAATAGAGACTACTCTATTAACAAAACAACTAAAGATTTTTCCATCAATACTATAGATGGAAGAATCAAGATTTCTACCTGCTGGACTGGAAATGAAAAGTTTTCTTCTCAGGAGAAATATGGTACTGCTACAGTGCAATATAAAAGAGGAAAATGGATTCTTCATCTTCCAGTGGATATAGATGTAGAAGATGTATCTTTAGATGATGTTTCTAATATAGTTGGAGTGGATATGGGTATCAATTTCCTTGCCACTTCTTATGACTCTAAAGGTAAAACTACTTTCTATAAAGGAAGAGAAATCAAGGATAGGAGAGCACAGTATAAAAGATTAAGATCTGAACTTCAGTCTAAAAATACACGATCTTCTAAGAAGAGACTAGCTAGTATTGGATCACGAGAAAACCGTTGGATCAATGATGTTAATCATTGCATAGCTAAGGCACTCGTGAATGACGCTGGTAAAAACAGTCTTATTGTGCTAGAAGATTTGACTGGAATAAGATCTGCTACTGAAAGGTTTTGTAAGAAGGATAGGTATGTTTCTGCTTCCTGGGCATTTTATGACTTAAGACAAAAGATTGAGTATAAAGCAAGATTGAATGAATGTTTAACAATAGCTGTTGATCCTGCTTACACTTCTCAAAAGTGTCCTAAGTGTGGTTATACCTCTAAGAAGAATAGAAATAAGAAAAATCATGTCTTTTGTTGTAAAAAGTGCTCTTATACCAGCAATGATGATCGCATTGCTGCAATGAATCTGCATAGCATGGGAATTCAGTACCGTATGCAGTGCTGTGGGGATATATCTTCACAGTAAGGGTGTTATCAACCACCCTGTGATGTTCTCACATTTTAAGGTAGGAGAGTTTAAAACTCGTCTCACTACTGGTGAAGGACAAACCATAGGTCTTATCCCTGTGGTAGTTGATAATCTGCAAAGATAACATTTCTTTTCAAGAATAGCATACCATTGAATAAAAGCAATCATATGCATGATATACATATGGAAAATGCATATCATGCAAAGAGATATAACCCTATTTCTCCCCTTATAGTAAAAAGTTTTTCTCCTGTCAATAGTTTCTATAAAAATATACCTCTACCAGGTGTTTTACAATATTTTCTACTGGATAAAAACTAATATTATACGCCAATATTCATTATATAGTTGACATTTTATATGCACAACCTGTATAGTTATAAATATAAGATATTCACTGTATGAAAAACATACATTTTATTCACCAGAAAGGAGGTCACCGCAATGGCCAGAAGCAATCTATTTGAAGTAGTAATAGGAATGGCAGCAGTAGACTACATCTTCAACAAAACAGGAAAAGGTACTGGAGGTGGTCCTCTTGCTGGAATGCGTGATCTTATCTCTGATACCACACGCAAAACTCATGTATCTAAGCGCACCAAAGCACGCATGCGCATGGATAATGGTATCAAGGTAGGAAACACCACACCTACCATCATTGAATCTGCACAACGCTCCATGAATGATGATTTTGATGATATCCCAGGATACAACCCTTACCGATGAACAATCTTTTCTCACATAGAAAAACACCCCTTATTGTTTCATGCAACAAGAAAGGGGTGTTTTTGTGCTAAGGAGAAAACTACACCTAAAAAGGTGTAGCTAAACCATATTTATCTCTTAGAAGCCCAAGTGAGAAATGACATGGGTAGCATCAGAAGCAAAGAGACCAAGAGCATTGGTGAGATCAGTGTACCATGCACCAAAGAAGTTAACAGCATCAGTGTGGAAACCGTTAACAGCATTGGTGAGCTGATCCTGAGCACCCTGAATAGCATAGTCAGCCTGCTCCTGAGCACGCTGAGCCTGAGCAGCAAAACGATCCTGGTAAGTGGTAACAACTTCGTTGAAGTGAGACATAACTAAAGCCTTTCTTTTGAAAATAAATGTGTGCAAAATTCCCACCTCTTTGGTGGAATGTCTATAATAATAACATACAAACATAAAATGCACAAAAACGAAGTTATATCACCACATTAACAGTGCTAGAGATACATTTTCTTCAAATTCTGTTTCTCAGATCTCCTCAAAGATCTTTTCGCTTTTACACGCTGTGTCTTATCAAAAAGCTCAGTGCAATCCCAGCAATCAGTATCATGGTAACGGGTAGTAGAATTGACATGTTTCTTTTTCAAATAAACTGACATGGGGTGGTTTCCTTTCATCCTTTTTTGAAAAAGATAGGGTGAATTTCACCTCAAATTCTACCATATATCTATTGATATTTTCTAGTGATATAAGAGAAACAATGAATAAGAAGACTTTATTCATAAAGCACCATTCAAGTCAATATATCCAACTCAAATAGTGCTTTAATAGTCAAAAAATGATTCTACTCAATATCAATGTATCCTACAATATTATCACCATTGTCTTGATACGCTTGTGCAATAGTAGAACTTTCAAGAACCTGTACTCTCGCCTTCTCCTCTGTCATATCCAGAACCTTAGCCTTTCCATTTTTTTCTTCACTAATAGCCCTAATCTCTAAGAATTTTTCACCATGCTTTTCTGCATAACGAGCTAATCCCTGAAGCTTATCAAGAGAATCTTCTAGATATGTACCATGAGGATCCACAATAGATGGCTTAATTCCCCCTGGAGTTTCAGTAAATACAATGAAATCAGGAGAAAATACTTTTTCCATATTTTCATGATTATAAGACACCCGAAGAGCTTTAGAACCTGAAGAAGGATTGCGATAAAATCCTACCACTCCACTTTCTTCAATCTCTTGAAGAATAATCTTCTCTTCAAAAGGATGAAGGTTGTAATAGAACTTTCCATTATTATCACTGTAAAGATGCCTATTACCGTCAATATAAGGAAGTTCTACCTTTTTACCATTTTCCACCTTTTCGCTACTGATAGTATATCTCTCAGGAAGAGAAATGATGCCATTTTCAGGGGTAGAAGACTGGGAAAGCAATTTATTATATTCAGCTTTTTGTTCTTGAGAACACATACGCTTGATATCTCTACTATATGTGGAAGAAATCCACTGAGAAGTCTTATTTTGTGCCCATTCATTAATAGATTTACAAATATCTTCATCATAGCTTAGAGCAGAAATAAGATATGTAGCTTCCTCATCATCTACTTCCATTTCCCTCATGCACTCTTTGATAGCATCCCGAGTAACATTCTTTCCAAATTTCTTTGATGCATTCTCCAGGTAAGTATCAATGCTGTCAGAATTTGATTTATTATCATGGGTTTCACTGCTATTGACAACATTTCCCTGAGTATCAATTTTTGTAGAGTTTGTTTGAACAATTTTCAGATCATTAACGGTATCATCAATAGATTCCCTATTCTTGTATACAGAAGATACCATCTCTTTTACAATGAGATCTTGGACATCATCTTCAAAATCATCAATAATTCCATGATTGTCAAGAAGAAGACCTACTTTAGTCATCCTAAACAGTGGAGAGTATTTTTGACTGTAGGGAACAGTGTAAGAAGGAAGGGAAGACAAAATATCCTTCAGTTCATCATTGACACAAGAAACATCTACTGGGTTAAGAGCAACGTTGAAACCATCATCACCATTTACATCACCATCAACACCACCATGTTGCAATCTGTCATTGATTCTTGACACTTTATCAAGATCATAGAGTGGCAAAATAACAGAAGTGGAATTGAGGATGTCTGATCCTTCAATCCTTTGTGCCAAAGGTGTTCTAAGCATTCTACCCATGATCTGAATAATGTAATCACTGTCACTATGTGGCCTAAATGACAACAGAACCTCTGCACGAGGACAATCCCAACCAGCTACAGCTGATTCTTTAATGAAAAATACTTTCACATCAGTATCATCTTGAACCTTAGAAGGATCTACCTGATGAATGGTAACACCTTGATTTTCTACTTTAGAAGAAAAATCCATGATGTTATGAGCAAAAGAATTATCAGGATCTATTGAAGGAATAGCACTAGCTATTCTAGATGCATGCTCTCCAAGTTGATTCTCAGTGATTTTATCCTCTACCTGAACAACAAGAACTGGAACAATGATGTTTTCTTGTTCATTTTCTTTGCACCATTTTTCCCATGCATCTTCATATTTAATGTATTCTTTTGCTGCTACCTCAGTAAGAATTGATTTAAAATCACCCTTTTCTTCCCCAGGGTAATGAATATCAATAGTATCCTTAATCAAGCCTGAATCCTTGACATCTTTCATAGAAATAGTGATCTCTTCTAGGAAATGGGTTTGAGAAATAACCTTTTTGAATTTAGTAGGGGTAGCTGACATACCAATAACCAAAGGAACAGGGAAGTTCATATTTTTCCCCTGGATAAGACGCTTGGCAATAGTAGCACCACTACCACTCATACCTTGGTGAGATTCATCTAGAAAAAGAACAGCTTTCTGCTCTTCATTAGAACAAACATTCTCCCATGACTCCCAGAAATTGTACTCATAAGAACCCTCATTATCACCTTTGGTCAAACTAGATCTCTTGCCTAGCTTTTGAGTGTTAATGAAATAGATTTTCTTTGGATCCAACTCTTCTTGTTTGAAATTTTTGTCAATGGTGACAATCCTACCTCGCAAAGCAGGGTTGAATCTTTCAATCTTTTCTACTGTCTGCTGATTAAGATCAGGAGAAGCAGAAACATAAAGAACAACACAATCTTCTAAGCCTTCATATTTTCCATTAACAAGACCATCAAGCACTTCACTAGCAATGAGTGTTTTACCTGCACCTGTAGGAGCTTGCAAGGTGATAGCAGCCTTCTTATTGTCTTTCCTTCCATGAAGAGATTCCAAAGAATAAGGAATCTTCCATTGAAATTCATCTACTGCATATTTTTGATGCTCTTTAAGAATATACATAATGTTTTCTATTCTCCTTTGATTAGTGTGCTTTTGACAACTATTTAATAGTCTTAGACTTCATTTTTTTAATGTACAGATCCCATACTGGCACAACATCAACATTTTGTCCACAGTTTTTCTGCAATTGTGCAGCAGTATCTTTGTCAGTATGAACATAAACTGTCTTTACATTATCTCCGCATTCTTTAAGTGCTTTATCAAATTTAGACAGCTTCCTCACAACAGCATAAGTATCAGCAATGAAATACTTATCTACATCTTGTGGAATATCACCTGTTTGACCTTGCTCCAACCACAAAAGTGGGTAGAGATTATCATCTACCATATCTAGGAAAATGTCACGGTAAGATAGATAGTTAAGCTTAAAGAACTTCACATTCTGTTTTAGACCATCTTTAAACTGTCTAGCCTTATCCTTGGGAATAGGATCTCCAATAGCATATTCATCCTGAAAATCATTGTATTTATAATACCCTTTAACATCCTCAGTGTATCCTGATGCAGCAGTCTTACCAGTAATAGCAGCAGTGATGCGAGGTTTTGTAGCATACTCATAGACACCATACTTTTCCCACTCAGGATCACCTGATTGATACCCCTGCTTAGAAAGCTTCTTAGAACGCTGAACCCCAATCTCATTATTGGTAACAGTAATAGATTTGCGCTTTCCACCATCTTGCTCATTAAGATGCATAACGGCATGAGCAGTAGTACCAGAACCACCAAAGAAATCAAGAATAGTAGCATTAGGTTTATCAGCTACAAAGAAACGGATTACATCCTCTACAGCATAAAGAGACTTGGGGTAGTCAAAACGTTTTTCTCCATGGAAATCATTGATGACACGTGATCCATGCGCTGTAGCATTGTGGGAAGCAATGAACCATTGTGTTCCAGGAATAAAAGCTCTTTTTTCATCTGAGGATCCTACAATGATAGTATTATTAACTTTCTCGTAGCCAAGAATCGGAAATACATCGTTTTTCACTTTCATCCTTTCTCCCCGTGCAAGATAGTATAGCGCAAACCCTCCATCAGGTTTCTTGCTAACCTTCAAATATCCCTCTTTAAGAAGTTTTCTGGCATTTTCTGGACCTTGTCTCCACCGACCTTCGTTATTGTCACCGAAAATTGGGAATACTGTTGTGGCACCCTTGATTTCATCCACAGCGTTTCGATCAGTTCCAAGTGGAACAGCATCACCAATCTTGATAATTTTTCCGCTATCAGCAATATAGAGTGGGTAAAAACAACCAGGGGAGTCTTCACGAAGGTTTCCTGGTCCTGTGCGACGCAAAGTATCCCAGCGTATTTTTTGCACTTTTGTTACGGGTGACTTTCCATTTTTGCCAAGGCTCCAGTCTGATCCAAGTGGAAGTTTTACTGGACGAGAATCTCCAAGCTGTACAATGAAAATATATTCATCTGTTCGGTAGAACTCTGATTCTCGCGCTGCACCAGCTGGATTAATCACAGAACTTACCATCTGAATCCTCGCCCCAGTAAATACTTGACGCAATAGCATCCCCACGTTGAGGTATTCCTTTTCATCAATGGTTAAAATAAGCACACTATCTTCTGGATTAAGAAGTGTTTTAGCTTCTTGAAGCCTACGCTCTAGAAAATTCATAAATGCTGCAGATCTAAATTCATCAGATCCATCTACATAATCATTGTTGTAAATCCAGTCTTTGCTTCCTGTGTTATAAGGTGGATCAATATAGATGCAGTCAATCTTTCCTACCATGTCAGTTCCACCCAACATGCGCAAAGCATCATAGTTTTCTGCACACACTACACTGTGGTAATCATCACTATCTTCATCACCAATGACTTCACCATCAGCAACGAGACCTGGATAAACCACTTCATTTTGAGCTACAGTTTTGATTAATGAATCCAACTCTACTTCAGAAACATTTTCATTATCTTCTGGTGAAAAGAGATCAGCTACCTTAACTCCATCTTTCTCATATACCTTTTCTACAACATGACGTTTGTGACCGTTGGGTTCAAATTCACCCCGTGCAGAACGAAGGACAACAATATCACCTTTTTTAATATTGTGTTCATTTACTTCAAAAACTTCAGGAAGATGATGATCATAGACTAGACCAAACTTCTTTCTTGCAGCTTCTTTAGATTTAAGTTCTTTAAGAAGACCTACTAGTTGTGTAGAGTCTCCACCTTGTTCTGCCATCTTAATGATATCTGTAAGTTGAGACATGTAATCCTTGCCTTTCATATGATTGTTGATTACATGAATCCTACCATTATTGAGTGCTTCTCCATCAAAGATAGTGTACATTGATATTTTCCTTCATTTACATATATTACATATATTTCAATAGATAGTTTGTTTTTTCAATCCACTTTTAAGAAATGTTCTTTTTCCAAGTGGATGATTTTTATCTTAGAACACACTATCTTCTATGTCAAAATGAAAACACCCATTGAGCTGTGTGTATTCAAGAAAACTTACTTTTATTCTTGGTTCAAAGAAAACTTGCTTTCTTTCTTCTTTATTTGTGTCCCTTTTGATATATTCATTTTGCCTGCACAAACAGTGCTTTATATACGGTTGAAAAAATGCAAAAAACAAAAAATCTTTTCAAGAAATGAATAAAAGAAGCAAAAATACTTTTCAAAAAACAGTGAATAAAAATACTGAAAAATAAAAAGTTTACACCCTGTAAACTCACAAAAAACACCCAAGGGAAATACCCCTGGGTGTTAAATGGAATATCTAGGTCACAACACTTTATTCTAATATCACTCGCATACACGACACTGTGAGTAAGGTTTAATGCTTGAACTTCGCCTGTGATACCTTCATTGTTAAAAGGTGTTCCTTATGGTCAATGATTGATGTATCAGTATCTTCACCTGTTCTCGTCCATGACGAGAAAATCCCCGCAAGGTTATACCTTGCGGGGTGAGGTTAGTGTTTAAGCAATGCACTACTTATATGCTCGTTGGCGTTCTTTAGCTTTACGCATATACTCTCGGTGATAGTCCATGTTTTCTCTATGTGATTTAATACTGGTGATAGCACTTAACCAGCTGCAAAGAATAATTAAAGTAGATGACACAACGGTAGCAATGGCAATGGTATGTGCAGTAGTATTGGGTTCTCCAAATGCTAATAAGCCTGTGAATATGAGGACATTGAGCACTAGAGCAATGATGGAAGCACTAGAACCTGCAATATAATTTTCCAGTGGTCCTCTTTTATTGCCGAATTTATCAAAAGAGGGAAATAGATTGTTTAGCATTTCTGATAGTTTGTCGAACATGAATAGTCACTTCCTTGGGTGTAAAAGATAGGGTGAGATTATTTTCTTTTTTTCAAGATTTACAAGCCTGGACCATGCACCCATTCCCCTGCTGGCGGCGTGCCGTCTGCTGCCCATGCACGGGGCAGGTCAAAGCGAGGAACAACTTCATTAATCCCATACCCCCACTTACCGGCGTCTGGGTGAGGGTGGTCAATAATGGCTAAGGCTCTCCCGTCATCGGACTCTCGGTATCCGGCGATAATTCCCTCATTGACGGGTGGTTCGTCTAATCGCTCGAAGATGTAGCACCACATTCCTACACAGTTGGCGCGTTCTTCTTCGGTCACGTCTGCAAGGGTTCTCATGCTTTCTCCCAGCTATTTACCCATCGGCGGTGTGTGGTGTTATTTCCGCGTAAGCGAGTGGTGAGTGCCCCTTTGCCAAAGGGTTCGGAGTATTCCCATTCCCCTGCTGGTGGTTGTCCGTCCGCTTGCCAAGCTCGGGGAAGGTCAGGGCGTGGGGTGATCATCCACGGGTCAGGTGCCCATGCTGTAGGGCTTGGTGCTCCTGGGTTTACGCATGGTACGCGCCCTGCTTCGTTTACGTCTCCAACCATGATGATGAAGTCTGATGGTTCGCCGCCTTTGACGTGTCGGTTATAGCCGCACCACATTCCTATGCAGTTGGCGCGTTCTTGTGGAGTCATATCTACCAGTGTTTTCATTTCTCCTCCTGTTTCCTAGCTGTTGTGAGTAGAGCTAGGGCGGGTTCTTGGATGTTTTGGTGTGTTCATGTTTAAGTATAACGTACTCCTTGCTGTGCGTCAATACATGTTCATAAAACCCTAAAATTTCCTCATACAAACCACAACTCATATACTAAAACAACAAATTGCGTTATTAAGTATTGTAGTGTAAAATGGCAACATCCATTAAGGAAAGTTGCAACTAAATAGGGGTATCTTAGATGTATCATTGCAGGTACTAAAGTGTTTCCCCACGCATGCGGGGGTGTTCCTGTCTTTGAAAAATTTCTGAAATGTAGGGAAAATATTAGTCATAGGATGAATATTACAGTGTCTAGGAGAATGTGTCAAGGGAATAAATAATATATATGTCTTTTATCTTTCACAGAGGAAATGATGCTCTATAGTTGAAAACAAGTTTTAACTAGATAATGTATTTGGGTTCTGTTTTTGCAGTTGAACTACTCCTACCTACGTTTTAGAGAGCATTTGTGGTGGTTTAGATACACCAGAAGTCATCGTCTGGGCTGATATAAAATGCAGCGTTAAGCTTTTTGCTTGCGCCGATGATGTGAGTGGTAACAATGGAGTCACTGTTATGTTCTGTGACGTGCTCGCTGAGCGTGGTGGTTTCATCGCGGGTGGAGTTGGTGGTGGTCATATTCTTTTCCTCTCTGTTGTGGATTTTTGCCTTATGTCTCTAATATACACCCCCTTCTATTGCTGCACAAGCTATAGAATAGATTTTTTCAAGTCAAGTGAAAACAACACAGTCCCCTTCAAGACCACAACAATCTCAAAAAGGTCTGCGTCTCTGCCAGGAATACAGGGTGATCAGGGAGCTACAGCCCCATCATCCCGAAAATAGCCTCAACCTGTTCCTCAGTTAGACCCATATAGGGATCAGTCTGGACAACCCCAACCTCTACACCATCAGGGTGGTTAAAACGGTACGGCTCATCTTCTACCAAGATCACCTTCTTGATTTCAGGGTGATCATCTAGAAAGTCCTCCATGGACTTCACCTTTGTATAGCCAGGTTGCTTCTTCATGGTGTAGTTAAAGAGAGGCATCTCAAGCTCCTCGTTGAAATCATTACTCATCTCACCCCATGATGATGACCAAACTGCCTGATTAGCTGAGAGGGATTGCAGCAGGTCAACAGTGTGAGAGGCCAGCGGCATATTAAGACCACCTAGATAATAGGTGAAATCATAGGCTGGGGGCACATTGACGCTTACGCCCTTTTCCTTGTCAAAGCGGTGGGTATAAGGCGAGATCGCGCCATCAATATCCAGAAAAACCACCATGGGATCAAAATGGCTAGTCTCCATGGTATCCTCCTCCCTCTGGTTATGGGACTTAACATATAGCTTCCGGGCGCGATCAGCTACCAGATCGTTATCACTGAGATAGACATATTGATCGCTTCCGATGATAGCATCCTCAAAAAATCCGCTGATAACATGATGACTATCTGGCAGCGCCTCAAAGAAAGCCTGATCAATATAATCCTTAGTGATCTTAAAAACTTTTCCGCCAATATCTACACTCACGCAGTCATCATCTTCTGTGATATCACCAATAGCATCTGGAATCACTGCATAAGTCAGGGAGTTTTTAACTGCTTGGACGTAATCTTCCTCAGTATAATCTGGGGATATAAAACTCTGACCACCCTCACACATCTTCAGTTTCCACATATGATAAGAGCCATAAATGGTGATATTATCCTCCATATCTACCAAACAGAGATTGCAGTGTGCATCAACGATAACTTCCTGGCACGGTAGATTCTCTGTGTTGACAACAGGCTCATCTAGGGATCCCTTACGGCGTGTGGATACATCCACCATACAGTTATCCCAGTGGTAGCGATAAGGCTTCTCGATTGTAATCATAAGATAAGTCTCCTTGAAAATGTGTGATTGTATGTGGGGTGCTTAATTGACCAATATGCTACCAACATGCGTGTCAAACTGTCAATCTTGATGAAAAATCAACTCTCCTGGTGTGATTGACTTTCATGGGTGTGGGCAGATTTACTTTTGAGGACATGCACATGAGGGTCAGTATGAAGAGACCAGGTTTGTTTTATGGACAATAAGAACCAATATAGTATCTTATACCAAGGGCTAAAAACCTGGAAAACCAATCCTACTAAGAACCACAATCCACTACACACACTTGTGAATAAGTGTTATCATGATTATTGTGCAAAGTAGAACCATTTTGTGCGTTGAAAGCCCTCAAAGATACACTGTTCTTTTTGGGGTGTTGCTTTCTATGGTTGCGTCTTGAAATGCTAAGACCTAAAAGCCTTCTTCCTATAAGATAAGAAGCTTTTTCATGGATAGTAGAGCCAAAAATATCTTCACCCCAATAAACAGTGTTCTTTGAGGTGTGATAAGGATTGACTTCTACTACTTTTACACCATAAGTCTCAGCTGTAGATGTGAGTCTAGACCTAAATTCACCAAAAGGAATAGTTGAGACAACTCTATTTAAAGCTGCACCACAGTTATTACTTTTCCTCCTTTTGTAATTAAGACCTTCGAGCTTTTCAATAGAAAAGTGTGACACACCATTGTTGATAGCCCATATCACAAGTGTGCTCACTAGAGAAGAAATATCTTTTGAATGGGTATGATTCAATGTCATCTTTGATATGGGGCTTCCATGTTTGTCAATGATAGTTGCAGTAATGAAACCACTATTTTGATCTACGCCACATACTCTATCAAATCTTTGTACAGGTGAATGTTGAGTTCTTCTTTTAAGATTGTTTCTTTGATCATCCTGAGACATCTTTATAGTTGTATGAACATACCACTGTCTTTTATGACTATTCCATACAAAACTGTAGAAAATTGCTTTTTTATCTTCTATGGAAGAAGCAATTGAACCTTTCCCATGTTTGAAAAGAGAAGAGCCGATAGGTATTTCCCTACTATGAAAAGAGCATAATGCTTGCAGACCCTCACTTATTTTTGCTATAAAAATTCCAGAATCTATATCATATTTAATGATGTCATTTCCTTTGTTTCTTCCAGAATTCCCCATAAAGGATAAAAACATCCTTTTGTTTTCCCAGTCTTGTCTAGCTTCATTATCCCATGGGTATCGAGTTATTCTCTTTTGAAGTTTTCTTCCACCAAAACAGCATGAAGGATATTTCTTTTTTGCTCTTTTTATCTTAGATTGTGTTTGTTGAATAAGACTTGCATAATAGCGTCTTTTGTGAGGTGATTTTTGTCCCTTGCAACCATTAAAGCTCTTTGCGTGCTTTTTAATATCCTTTTCCCAATCTTTGATATTTTCTTCAGTAGTTCTCTTTACTAGATCTAGTTGATCTGTATTAGAAAACACAATAGAATCAGCTTCTCTGCTGCTGATAAGATATTTATCCATTAAACGTTTTCTGCGAGAGTTTTTAGTTGTCTTTTCTCCATTTTTCAATGATTTAACAAGATAACAGTAATCATCATTTCTAATAGTACTTAAAACCCTACCTATGGTTTCAAGATTAAATCTCTCCATGTCATCCTGGTGCAAAAGGGAAGTGTATGTTTTTGAAGGTAAATGATTTTTACTCATTGTCACTTACCTCTTTTAATGCTTCTTTTACTCTTTTGGCACTTTCTCTCCCATATATTTTCCCACACCTGGATACCATAAACTCTGTGATTTCTGTAGCTAAATCATCTTCTAGTTCATCATCATTGATGACAATGATTTTTCTCCCCTGTGCTTCTAAGCAATGTTTAATGAGGTTGAAATTTGATCTAGCAAGCCTGTCTCTATGCTCTACAATGATAGTAGTGATAGTTGGATCTTTGAGCATTCTTCCCAGTTTAACTCTATTCTCATTAAACCCTGAACCTACCTCTTTAATGGTTTTATCAATAGTAAGACCTTGGGAATTTGCATACTTTAAAATAGATAACTCTTGCAGATCTAATCCACTTTTTTGCTTACTAGTAGATACCCTGCAATAAGCAACTGTTTTTCCAGAACTGTTTTCAGGTGAAATGTTAGTTCCATCAAAGTCATCAGGAACTTGAACAAGAATGATTCTTTGACTAGGACGTTCTGTAGGATAAGGAATTTTCCCCTGGTGATACCAGTTAAGAGCTGTTGCACTAGTAACACACATTTTTTGTGCATATTCACTAAGCTTAATCCTTTTCATGCAACTTCCTTCCTATTAGGTATAGTATCAACTTTTAACTTTATACATGTCATTATAACAAAATATTTTACACTTTGTTATAATAGGATTAAACATGAAAATAACACGCTAAATCATTATAAAAAAGAGAGCTGCTAAACCACCCAAGATCGCTGCACAGAAAACGATAATATCCCCAGGGGTATTCTTACCAAACAGTGCACCACCAGCCACAGTCATCACAGGGATAGCCACAAAGATGATCCAAAAAGACACCTTCCGCTGCCAATGGGCAGTACTATAGTCATTGGCAAACATGTTGACAATCTTTTTCATAACCTCTCCTTATAATCATTATATGGTGGGAGTAAAACCTGCTATATAATACATATATGACAAAACACCACAATCAAGAAGATTCATGAAATAATAGCTAAGGAAACCACGGGGCTTGTCCCCGTGGTAGTTGATCTATGAGTAATATTGGTTGAGTAAATGGTGATATTTTTCCAAAGTCATGGTGTCTTTTACCAACCCCAGCGCAGCACCTTGCAAGAAAGTCCTGCCAACGCTGCTTCGGAGAAAGTCTTGTCAAGCATGTTTGACCAATCCCTCTTCCCACTCTTCAGATAAGGGGGGAATCCGTTAAGCGCCACGATAGTGCCCACAGGCGCGTTCTTGTAGTCCTCTGCCGTGGTCAGTGTCTCCGGGTGACCTGGATTATCCGTAATCTCCACCAGCTTGTACTCCTTCCCATTAGGGACAAGCGAGTCAGGTGAAAATCCCCCTTCATTTGTGACAATACAGTCAATACCCTCTTCATAACACATCATCACCACTTCGTTATCTCCTGACATAGTTGCCCCAGCCAGGTAATGCTCATCATCATCCCATTCCGCGTCTGCCATTGTCACCGGGGAGGTGGCACCCAAAATGATCTTAGCGGCGGCGGTAGCTGACTGACCATATGTATTCTCCGGCGCAGATGTAATGCTCTTAGCCCACTGACGGGCTAGGCGCAGAAGCTTTGTGTCAATATCATTATTCATAGGTGTTCTCCTTGTGTTAGTTGTTTTCCGTATTTGTGCTTGAGTATATCGCACAGTGTAAATATTGTCAATCAAGGTTAGCTAGCCTATGCCTATTGTTGTATACCAAGCGAATATTCAAGTTAATACATGATACAGAGAGGTGTATAATAACATGCCTGCACAGAATACTAACCCTGGTCATTTTGGTCCTAAAGCCCCACCTGTGGTGTTTGGGCGCAAAAATCTTGATTATGTAGGTGGTAATCACCCAGCTACTCCAAAAACCTCCGGTAGTGTGTCTAGCATCCGTGATGATTTCAATAGTGCCACAAGTGTTAGTCCAGAGGACATCAGTGAGGAGACCTATTATACTTACAATGATTTCCTCGATGATATGCTCAGTGATTTCGACATGATTGGTGAGCCTTTTGTTAGCGCTACTGTGGGTGGATCATGGTCTGATGTAGACGATTTGACTGACACTTTGGCAACCATTAAGGCAGATGAGGCTGAGGCTTTAGCTCGCGGCGAAGAGCCAGATGATGAGGATCTTACTGACTACTCCCTGGAAGTTAATGTGAGCACGGGAAATCAGCTAGAAAGCCTTACTAATAAGATTTTCCTTGGTATTGAGCCCTATTTTAGGGATGGGCAGCGCTACACCAGTGATGAACAGGTGCCTGAGGAGTGGGTGAATACCAGCCGTGGAAACATCTCTGTTGATGGTAAAACACTCCTGGAAGGATCAGATGATACCAGAGATAAGCTCCGTCAGTTGTCCGAGAGCTTAGAGTATCTGGAGTCTGATGGTGGTGTGATTGACCAGAACCTCTATTATGAACTAGAGGATACAGCAGCCAAGAATACTTTTGGGCCAGATAGTGATGTGCGCTTTATTATCAGTGATCTAGTTGATAATGATCTTGAGAGCCATATTTATGACAATAGGGATGACGAAGAGTTCAATGAAATATTCGACGAGGATCAGTACATAGAGGAGAGGACAAAATTCTATGAGGATCAACTCACTTTTGACAGAATGTATATGGCCTACTCAGATATGCGAGCCGAAGAAGGTATCTATGATGATTATGTAGATACCGGAGATCCTAATACTGGATACTTTGATGTGGATATGCAAACCTTAAGCAATGTAACTATGAGAGTATTAGATTATTAGGTTGCTCACCAAAAAAGATATCCCCTCTGCGATCATTATCAGAGGGGATATCTTTGTGTGTAGTCCGCAGTTGTCGTTTTTGTTGATCAATCATAACCACTGTTGTCTACACTTCAAGATGAGTCAAGAGGTACTCACTAACGTATGCACAAAAACCCCAAGACCCACACTGCGCATAACATTACAACTGTTGTCCCTGCATAAACTCTGGGTTAAAAACCAAAAAGTTGATCATTAAATAAGAACCAATCATCCCTGAAACTAAAGATTTTGGGGCTTTTTAGATGATTTTCTTGATAAACCTCAAGATTGAGTTGCTTAGTTGAGGTTTAATCTCACTTATGGGATAAGGATTTACTCCACAGACGAATGCTAAATTGTCTACAAGGTGCATTGCTCATGCACTAACACGTACCTCTAGAAGGAGTTGCACCCTCACAAGCACCTTATAAGAGTGCTGTGCTAACCGTTACACCACAGAGTCTTAACTTCTACATGAAATCATTCTGGCAAATAATATGGTCTCATGTAGAGAGCGCCCCTGAGAGGATTCAAACCTCCAACCTTCCCTTTAGGAGAGGGGTTCTCTATCCCGTTGAGCTACAGGGGCTTGTATGACTAGATATCCACTGTGTCAACCACTATGGCTATCTAGTTGTTATGTGGAAGATAATCACTTGCCATGGTGCCTGGTTTATTTTTACTTGTCATAATTGACAAAGGGTGAACACCGGGAAACACCAATGCTAAATAGGAAGTCAAAGATCACTACACACAGAATCATTATTGATTCTGCTATCATGTACATCATTGACTAATTTGGCACCATTTTTTGAGTGAGACACCCCAGGACATACACCGTTGTCCTGGGGGCTTTTTCTTATATGGCGTGGAAGAACGCTAAGCCCTATTCCTCTTCTAGCAATAAGATAGCTTGCTTTTTGGTGTATGGTTTTTCCATACTTTCTATCATTCCAGAATTGGGTATTTTTAGAAGTATTATAAGGACTTACCTTTATGCATTTACCTCCACATATATCCATCTTTCTCTTTAGAAGAGTAGAAAATGTGTGATAAGGGATTTTATTAATAGTTCTATTTAGAGCTCTTGCACTACTTATAGAACTTCTTTTCAAAAAAGAAAGGCCTTTGAGGTTTTCAATATAAACTGTGCTGCAATGATTCTTTTTCAGCCAGAGATAAATGGAATGAACAAGTGTTTCAATATCTTTGGAGTGCTTATGATGAAACTCCCTTTGTGCAATAGGGTTTCCATGTTTGTCTACTATAGTGCAAGAAACAAAACCAGAGTTTTGGTCAATACCACATGCTCTTCCAGGTATATGTGATATTCCATGCTTCTTGTACAATCTTTCTTTTTCTACCCTAGTAGTTATATGTAGTCTCCATACCCTTTTATTGCTATCCCAGCAAAACTGGTATGCAGTTGCTAAACGCTCTTTGATACTATGATAAACATTCTTTTTACCGTGTTTAATGACTACTTTGCCAAGCACATATTCTCTTCCTTGTAGTCTTAATGCTTTTTGCATTCCTGAACTAATCTTGATGGTTAGTTCTCCAGTGTCAGGGTTTAACTTGATGGTGTCATTTCCACATGTTTTTCCTGATTCACCCATAAACTCAAGGAATAATCTCTTGTTATTCCAATCTTCTTTTAATGAATCATCCCAGTAGTTTTGTGTGATTTTTCTTTGAAGCTTTGAACCACCAAAGCAGCATGATGGTGCTTTGGAAGATGATAGCCTTATTTTCTTGTTAATAACGGCAATAGAATCAATGGCATTCTTTTTCTTTAATCCATGCAAAGTGGGAAGTTTCTTGTGAAGACGTGATATTTCTTTGTTCCAACTTCTGATATTTTCTTGAGAAGTTCTTAACGCTAGTTGATACTGCTCAGAATTGGAATAAACAACATAGTCTGCTTCTCTTTTGCTAATCCCATATTTTTCCATTAACCGTGATCTACGTTCTAGCTTAGAAGGAGTATCCTTGTCTTTTCTATGACAAGATACTATGTATGAATAATCATCATTTCTCACGGTACTTAGGAAAAGTCCCACAGTGTGAAGAATATTCTTTCCCTCTTTGGTGAGATCAAGCTTTGTAGAATAGGTGAATACAAGATAGTCTTTACTTTTCATGAGATTCACCCTTAGATTCTTCTTGAAGGAGATTTTTTACTCTTTCAGCTCCTCTTTTACCATATAATCTCCCACATGCTGATACCATGAACTCAGTTATTTCTGTTGCTAAGTCATCTTCAACATCATTATCATTGGCAACAATGATGTCCCTTCCTTGTGCATTAAGAGTCTTTTTAATGAGATTAAAATTGCTTCTAGCTAGCCTTTCTCTATGTTCAACAATGATGGTGGATATAGAAGGATCAGCAAGTATAGAAGATAGTTTCTTTCTATTTTCATTAAATCCAGAACCTACCTCTTCTACACATTTATCAATTGATAATCCATTGTTGTTAGCATATTCATAGATAGCTAGCTTCTGAAGTGGCAATGACTCTTTTTGCTTAGATGTGCTCACTCTGCAGTAGGCAACTGTGAAATCATCATTATTATTTTCTTCATAGGAAGAAATACCAGTGAAGGATTCTGGAACCTCAACTAAAATGATTCTTTCACTAGGGCGAAAAGTGGGAAAAGGTATCTTTCCTTGGTGATACCAATTCAAAGCAGTTTGACGTGTTACTGTCATAAGATCTGCATATTCAGAAAGTCTGATTTTCCTTGTTTTCTCTTTCATTAGTATCACCCCTTTCATACTATAGTGCATTTGTATATATGGTATTATCATTATACCATACCTTTTTCATATTTGTCAAAATAAGTATTGATACAATGTTTTATATTGAAAATACCATATTTTAATAGCAGTTAGTGCCCCCGGCAGGATTTGAACCCGCGACACATGGGGTAGAAACCCACTGCTCTATCCACTGAGCTACGGAGGCATGTGTTCAGCCAATGAAAGCAACCTTTCATGACAACTACCATTTAACCACAGTATCATCTTGATGTCAAGAACAACTCTTCCAAGGGTGTTCAAAGTCCTTTGTCAAGCTGTTCCACGTGAAAGGAAAGACTCAAGATGTATTTGTAGGAAAATTATCCCTACAAATGACACTGATTATCTCAATACTAGATAATCAGTGCGGGAAGTGCAAGCATCACCCTATCAAAAAGCACACCATCATATTGTGATGCTTATCACTTGTGCGGTTATGAAGTTATCATCAGATGATGAGGAAACAAGGAGGAGGAAAACAGCACTATTTTCTACAAATAGCGCACCTCATCACCAGTTTCTGGTGCTCTCATCGGCTGACATGAACTACTATAACACTATAAAAAATCTCATGTCAAATTCTTTACCGTTTTTACTTAAGTACTGCTGTTTTGATACTCTTCAAAGAAGAAAACCAACCTACTAGATAAAGGAAACGATCTATGGCAACTCTTACTTTTGATGACTTGACATCTAAAGCACTCAAATGGGTACTTTCTGGTGCAGACAACTCTGACTATGGACACTACATTATAATCTCCATTGACAAGGATGGATTTACTAAACTTTCCACCAACACTCCCTTTGGACGATCTTTGGAGATGCAGGCTGAAAACACTGAAGGTGAATATTCTGATGTAGCTTTTGCAGCTTCTACTCTTTCTGGTTTGGCTAAAAGTGTAGAAGAAGGAGATCAGCTCACTTTAAACATTGACAATAAGAAAGATGTTATCTACATCTCACTTGCTTCTACCACTATCACAGTAGATAACCTCTATGATGTGTGTCCTGTGGTTGCTAGTCTGCGTGGAAAAACCACTCTTACCACTGTAGATGCTAGCTCTGTAGCTCAAGCTTTGACTACTGCTACAAAGATGCTTCCCAAAAATGGTGATGTAGCTATTGACTGTGATAGTGATCGTTTGACTGTTTCTGCTATTTCTTCTGAACTTGTTTCTAGAGAAGAGTTCCCTTCTACTCTTCCTGAAGGTGAAGAGTCTCACATTCTTGTATCAGGAAAGAAGCTTTCTCCTCTTAATGCAGTAGTGCGCACTGGAATTGTAGAGGATATGAAGATTAAGGAAGAACGTGGAGTGGTAAGTTTTGTCTTCCCTATTCATGATGATTCTATTGGTATTGATGCGTTGTCTATGAATGTTTCTACTGCAGTAGAAAACTACAATGGTGAAGGAGGAGAGTTCCTTGATGATGAGGAAGATGAGATCGCTACCTTGTCTATTTCTGAAGTCAAAGAAGCTCTAGCCCCTTTGACTGCTGTTGTCTCTGATGCCAATGTCACCATTGATACTACAGGTGCTCATGGTGTATCTCTTACTATCACCTCCAAAGGTACAGCTGCAAAAACCATTGTTCTAGATGCTGAAGTAGCTTCTGGTACTACCTATACAGTTTCTTTGCCAATGTTTATGGCTGCTTTGAAGAATATTTCTACTGCACAGGTTGTTATTTCTTCCATTTCTGTTGATGATGATCCACAGTGGTACATCTTGACTCCAGATCATGGTGATGATGACAATCCTGGTGAAGATCTCATTGTTGCCATTCCTCTTAGATAAGATGGTGGCTCTATAAGAAAAACAAAATGCACCTTTTTGTTACAGATTATACAAAGAGGTGCATTTTTTATGTCCCCTTTATACCTGTGCAGTGTTCAATGACACTTTGTGTCCCTTTTTGAAGATACCTGATGAAAGCTATTTCCAACAATGATTTTTTCGACCCCCTCCTCTAATAAGATCAAGGGGAGAATACAGCTTTTTTACAGCATTATTACTTCCTCATTTTTCAAGTTGCCTATTTATATTCAAGAATATAAATGCAATGTGCATGCTTTGACCTGCTGTTTTATAACCACTACCCCCATTTTCTACCCCCGTAGAAGTCAAAAAACTTGCGCTGTTCATCTTGCTGTGTCATACTAATAACCACAAGGAAAAACACACCATATCAACACTTCTTAAAGGAGAAAAAATATCATGCGTTATAACACTGGCGTATCTACTATCAGCAATGCACAGTCTAATCTTATGACTGTAGATCCTGACAAGGCTGCAAAGGTAGCAGCAATGCTTGTCAACAACTACACCTCCTATGTCACCCCTGTGCGAGAGGTCATCATCAATGGTTTGGAAGCTGTTGAGGGTCAAGAAGATGGTCATGTCACAGTAGAGTTTGATGCTCAACTGAAAAAGGCCACTTCTGTTTTCTCCAACTATGACATCAATGGAGAAAATGACTACACCATTCATATCACTGATAATGGCTGTGGCATGAGCCATGACTTTGCTAAGAACAAGTTTGTTCACCTGACTGCTTCCAGCAAGGATGACTCTGATGATTCTATTGGTGGCTTTGGTATTGGTGCTAAGGCTGTAGCTTCCATTTCCCACCACACTGTATTCCGCACTGTTCAAGATGGTGTTGCTACTGTCATTGTCTTTGGCATGTCTGACAAGGGTGCCACCACCTCTGTTAGTGATCCTATGGAAGTAGATGAGCCTAATGGCACTAAGGTATCTATCCATGTGGATCAGGATACTTTCTATAGCATCATCTCTGATATTGAAGAACAGTTTCTTGACTGGATTGATCCTGAGACTCCACTAACTGTTTCTTCTCCTGAAAGGGATTTTCAGGTAGGCAAGAAGTCTCAGGATACATTCCATTCTTATACTCATAGCAATGGTGTTGTAGTTCATATGGTAAAGAACAATGATAAGGGTATGTTTAGTTTTAATCCTGCTGACTCTATGCTTCGCTGTGTAGGAATGCCTTATCCTGCTACCAACTCTATGAAGAATTCCTATGAGATTGGTGCTTCTTTTGTCAGGGCTTTGAACGGTGTTATCCCAGGAGCGCAAGTAAGAAACAATAGTTTCTACCTCATCATTGATGTTCCACCACGTGATATCACCATTGACTCTAGCCGTGAGCGTGTAGCTGATACTGTGCATCTTCGCACTGTCATTGATGAAGCTATTGATGCTGCTGTAGAGGATTATGCTTATAGCATTGCACATAACCTTAAAAACTCTAAGGATAGCCAGGAGTTTTTTGATAAGATCGTTCAAGGATTCCCCTGTGTTGGACTCACCCTACGTAGTGGAGCATTGGGCAATGCTAACTCTATTGTGGAAGATTACACTACCTATGTAGAAAAAGATAATGATCTTGAGGGCAAGGGTATCTTTATTATCAATGATGAAGATGATAAGTGCTACAAGAGCGGAAATCTATATGAAATGGATAATGATTCCATTAGGTACATTCTTGATGCGTGGCGTGCAGAGTCTATTTCTCGTGTTTTTGCAAGCTCTGACAGTATTGATGATGCTTTGGGTGTTGATACACACAAGTGCTCTTTTGTGGTAGTTGTTGATACCAAGAATGGTGGCTCTACTACACAGATCAACGGTGGCGGTCTCTATGATAAGATTCTTCCAGATTCTTTCTTGAGTCTTTTTGATGACAAGGAAGACATTGATCTTACTATGGAACTTGTTAAGTGGCATCTTGACATTAATGCTTATACTGCACCTAAGAGCTACCATGCTATCCGCAAGTCTATGATGACTCGTGGACGTGGCAAGGGCAAGAATGGTTCCCATTCTAAGCGTGAGATCTTCTCCTATATTGACAACAATGGAAATCGCAAGATTGTCACTGCTGGTGATGCCAATGATATTCTTACCCAGTGGAAGAATGATAACATTTCTACCCTTGTTCTACTTCAAGACAACAATGACAATACTGGTCTTGACTACTATCAAGAAACACTAAAAAACATTGACAAGGTTGTTCAAAAGGTCTATGGCACAGATCACAAGGTAGTATTTGTTTCTGCTAAGCGCTGTGATACTGTGGCAAAGAATGTGCGCATCTTGAAAGAAAATGCTGACAAGGCAGTAATGGAAGTCAATGAAGATATCCTTGATGGTAAAGATGTCACAAACTCTATGTCTCATATCACCAAGGATATGTCTCAAGGAATGGGTTTCTTGTTCTTTGAAAGCTCTCTAGACAACTTCTTTGGTGGCGAGTATGTCAATAGTGGTATTGGATACAAGTGGCTAGATGCTGAATATGGCAATGGCACTATCCAGGATATTCTTGTTGATTACTTGAATCTAGATCCTGAAAAGTATCACAAGGCTAAGGAAAATATCATTGAAACTATCAATGTTGTTTCTGATGACGAACCTCAATCTCCTGATGACACCTCTGTAGATTACTACCGTGCTATTACTGGAAGTGCTATTGTTTCTGCATTCCACAAATTCTACTACAGCCTTGGAAACAAGGATAAGACCCTTGACACTGTAGGAAAGCTCTTTGCTGATGGTGCAGATTACGATGAATACACCCGCCGAGTGCAAATCCTTTTCAACGTTGTAAACTATACTTGCAAAAACCATGTTGGATACAGTGGTATTAGCAACAAGGAATCTGCTAAGTTTATGGGCAATACCATTGCTACTGCTCAAGAGCTTGCAGACAATCCTGACTCTTTGGCAACTCAAATGATGACAAATGGCTGGGTGTAACATTTAGTAAATAGAAAACCTCTCCCCTTAGTGGGAGTGGTTTTCATTTTTTATTTTCAATGATTTTGTGTCCCTTTGGAAGTATTCTATCCTGCATACTAGACAACATGATTGCTGTATGATACAATTGAACACGTAAGAAAAACACACCAGAAAATATCAAAAAATGTAGTATATCTACTTGTCAGAACCATGACTGACTGATATACTAATGAAATATAACCCAATCATTTATGAAAGGAACAAAGAAATGGCACAGCCACTATCTTTTACTATCATTTCTCAAGATGACACTTCTATCCTCTCTTTTGTAGATATGACTACAGGACAGTCTGGAAATCTCCCACAGTGGTCTAGTCTTGATAAAAAGTCACAAAACACCATCATGGATATCATTAAAAATCCAGATAGTGTAGACGGTGATCCTATCAAGGCTATCTATGATGCAGCAAGCAACTATAACTCCAATGCTATCCAAGAGATCCGCAGCAAGCTAGGTATCACAGTAGATATTGATAATATCTACATTGGTTCTATTGTTTTGCCTAAGACTTTCCAAAAGCTACTGGGAAATGTTGATACACTAGAAGAAGCACAAAGCATTGTTGCTTTTGCTAAGGATCTAGAAAACAATCCTGGTGAGCACTGCAAGGAAGCACTTATTGAGTGGCTAGTAGCTAATCCTAGCTTGTCTTTTGCTCCAGATGGTCGCATCATTGGCTACCGTGCAGTTGATGACAAGTTCCTTTCCTATCACAGTGGTTATGGCATTGTCAATGGAGAAGAGTTTTCTAACTCTAAGCTAGATAGCACTCCTGGAAATGTTTTGCAGTTCCCTCGTTTTATGGTAGATCAGAATACTGATAAGCATTGTTCTATTGGCCTCCATGTGGGTACATGGAAGTATGCTTCTACATTTGGACATCAAAAGCACATTTCTGTTGCTTTCAAGGCTTCTGATGTAGTCTCACCACCATCTGATGCTCATCAGGAGAAGATCCGAGTTTCTGAGTTTGCTGTTCTAGAAGAAATCACTGAACCCTACCATGACACCATTGTTGTAGGTAAAACCTACTAATAAATCAAGCACCATCACTTTTTTAAGAAAGGACACTTTATACTATGTCTAAGATCATTACCATTTTTTCTAATCCTGGAACCTATAGCTCTACGCTTCCATCTTCTTCAGTATCTGACAAGGTAGAAGATAACAAAACTCTTACTGCTTTGGGTCATACTGTTGATGAAAAGAATTTTGATAAGTCACGTCATGTAGCATCTCTTTTCAATGCTATTTCCCGTGGACGCAATGTTCATGCTACAGCGCAGCGCATTGGTCTTGTTTCTGATCATCCTGGTGAGGGTGGCAATGATATTGAATATCTATCAGAAGCCATGAAGAATATCTATGGCATTCATGGTGATAACGCCATTCTGGGTAGCATTGAGGTAACAGATGCACAAATGGAGTATCTAGAGTCTAATCCCAATGCTATGGAGGTATTTATTGATAATGCAACCATTCAACCTGATAACCTTTCCTGGAATAAGGAAGATGTAGAGCACCGTGAGTCTTTGTGTGAAGAAGTTCACTCTTTTGCTAATGATGTCAATGATCTCATTGATGTAGCACGTGAAGCAGAAGATGAAGATGATGACTGGACTGATGACTGGGATGATGAAGATGATTGGAATGACTGGGATGAAGAAGATGATTGGGATGACTGGGATGACTGGGATGAAGAAGATGATTGGGATGAAGATGATGATTGGGGTGAAGATGACTACAGTGTAGAAGAAGATAATGAGGATTCTAATACAGGAGTCAACTCACCCTCACAGATCAAGGATGATGAATATATCAGCATTGAAGATCTTAGCCCACATGCACAGCTTGTAGTTCTAACCCCAGAAGAACTAGAAAAGCTGAAAAAGCACCCACGTTTTGCTAATGCAGAACAGCTAGAGCTTTCCTTTGATGATGTAGATGATGAATAATCTTTCATCTTAAAACTTTACCCCTTGTGCATTATGTGAGGTGATGCACAAGGGGTGTTTTTTGATCATTTATTTTTGTGTCCCTTTTTCCTATCAAGATGACACTCCAAGATGCAAAAAAAAATAAATGACAACTAATAGCGCCACTCGTTTTTTGCTAAACTTTTCAAACGCTCAACAAAAGGAGTATAAGGTCTAGGCTCACGAGATTCCAACTCGTCTAATATGTCACTATCAACCACAGTAACGCTATCTGCTATGGCTTTGTTTCTAGAACATTCTTGGCATTGTTTTATATGTTCATCATGCTCGTCCATCAATGATCACTCACCTTTCAAAATATCTTTACTAATCTTATTGATTCTACAGGAATAATCCCCTGTGCTTTTGTCTATATTGATAGTAGATTTTAGTATAACACCAAAAGGATGTGTAGTCATTTTGTTCTTGGTAAGATAATCCACATATCTTATAATCATCACAAGAAAAGAGGATAGGTTATCTATGGCAAGAAGAAAGACACGCAAATCACCCGCTAGGCGCTCACGTAAGCGCTCAACATCTTCTAAGAAGTCAACTACCCTTAATAGCTCACAGAAGTCCTTAAAACAGCGTCAGAAGGCTCCTTGGGATAGGTTGAAATTAGCAGGATACAGTACCCCTATTATCTATCAATTCCCGTGGGAGGATAGAGCATTATCTAAAGTGGCACAAGCTGAATACTTCCCTGGTATTGGGTATGTATCTTTGAAAGAAAATCCTCTCTTTAAAGACTATAGGATAAAAAACTACTCTTGGGAGAAGTTCATAGAAGATAAAACTAGCAATACAACATCTACTCCTTTCCCAGAAGGAGAAGATCCTTATGTTTTAAGAGAAGATCAAAAAGAAGATGTTGCAACTATCATTAAAGCTTATAATGCTGGTGCTCCTGAATTCTTGATTGCCAATGCTACTGGTACAGGAAAAACAGTTACTACCCTTGCAGCATTAGATGAGCTTAATCCTCACAGTGTTCTTATAGTATGTCCTACAGCAGTTATTCCTGTATGGAGAAGACATATTGAAGATATGGGTGATAAGGGAAGGAAGTATGTTATTATCAACTATGAATCCTTGAAGAAACTTGTGTCCCCTCCTGATGAAGCAGTTAAAGCTAAAAAGGCAGCAACTCAAAATAAACACATTTCTCTATCAGGAAAACCTTATACACATTTTGATGCAGTTGTCATTGATGAAGCACACAAGACTAAAAACCCTACTGCACAACAATCACGCATATGCTCTATGATCTCTGCGCATGCACGCTTTACTCTAAGGCTCACAGCTACCCCTGGAAAGAATCCTTCACAGCTTCATTACTTGTATAGACTTTTATCTTTTAATACTGGGGATAACATTGAAGTAAAAGATGATAAAGATTTCTCCCGCTATATTTCCTGGTGTAAAAAGCATCATGTTGATGGCATTGTCTCTGCTCCTTTTGGAAATGGTATTACCTTTGAAGGCGGTAGTGACTCTGTAAGAGCTATGGAGAAGATACTCTATGGAAAAACTACCCACGGTGTTACAACAGCCATAAAGAAGAAACCACACAATTGGGATAAAGTAATAAGACAACCCTACCCTATTGACATTTCTGCACAAGAAAAACAGGACTATCAACTTCTAGTAGAAGATGTAAAAAACATTATGCTCAATGCTGGAAAATCTAGAAGAATGGATATGTCTAAAGGTATTGCTGCAATGATGAAGATGCGTCAAAAAGCTGGTCTTTTAAAAGCATCACATATTGCCAACTACACACAGTATTGTGTTCAAGATCTAGGAGAACAAGTAGTTATATCTACTGTATTTCACAACACTGCAGAAGTCATTGAAGAAAAACTTCATTCCTTAAAGATTGACTGTGTAACTATCACAGGAAAAGACTCTGCTGAAGACAAAGAAGATAAAAGACTAGCCTTTCAACAAGGTAGAGTCCCTGTAGTCATCACCTCTATTACTACAGGTATTTCCTTACACAGCAATGAAGAATCAGTAGGAGGAAACTCTACTCCTCGCAGGCTCATTGTAGGAGATATCCACTTTTCTCCTATTGAGCATACACAGCTAGAGGGAAGAATCAACAGGAATGGAGAAAGCGGGATTGTAGTCATTCCTATGCTTGCTGATACAGTAGATGAGAAAGTTGTATCTACTTTACTTCATGGTGTAGAAACTCAATCTATTCTTCAATCACATGGCGATGAAGATGATATTGCTTTTCTTGCAGATGCACTAGGAGTAAAACTTTAATCTTTCCTGTGGATTTCACATATATAACTTCGTTATGATATAGTTTTCAACTATGAACATTTGCACATATCTTTTGTCACGAAGAGAAGAGGAAAAACATGGCAAAAACTTACCAAACTCATATCATGTGGTCAGGTCACGGAGATGACATCTACAACCAACCTGTCAGTCTTCTAGCTTCTGGAGAAGACAATGCACGAGAGATGTTTAGCAACATTGTCTCTGAAGGTCTTGCTATTAAAAATGATGGTCTTTTCCTAGCAGCTGTTTCACCAGAAATGACTGAAGAGGAAATCAATACCTATTCTGATGATAAGGAAGCACTCTGTGCAATCATCAAAAGTGAAGATGAAAAGTTCTCTCTTGGATCACTGATTAAAGAATATGCTACCAGCAATGATGACTGGGCAGAAGGTTCTTTGACTGTTATCTATGATAATGATGAAACTGATGCTGATGTTACTATGACTAACCGTGGATAGTTCTATACAATAGAAACCCCCTAGCAAAGAATAATCTTGCTAGGGGGATTTTTTGTGTCCCTTTTATATAAAGAGACTACTCATTGTCCTTCTCTTCATTGTTTTTCCCTTGGGAAGTATTATCTTCTGACTCTTTGTTTTCTTGTCTATTATCCTCCAGTGGAATAGCTCCAGCTTTCTCCATAGCTTTGTGATAAGACTTAGCAGCTTTTTCTTTCTGCTTTCTTCTCTCACGAAGTTGCTGAGTAGACTGTGATTCATCTGTTTCCTGATAACGGAATTGAGGAACAACCCAACCACGGTTTTGAGGGCTAGAAGAACCTCCTACACCCTTCTTTTTGTTGGTATTAGCAAAACGAGCCTTAGTCAAGGAACGTCCTACCTGTGCAATAGTTCCAGCAAAGTTAACCCTTTGATCATCAGGGAGATTTTTAGCGTTATTAGCAATCATTCCACGGCGAGTGGTAGCAGCATGAAGAGAATCAAATTCACCCAACTTGACAGTGACATCTTTACCTCTGGTATTGGTAAGCATATGTCCTAGTTCTTGAGTGTTTTTATCCACTGGAGAAGCATCCTCAAAAGAGGTTGCTACAGTAGTGCGCATTGACACAACATACTTGCCATCTTTGTTTTCTGTAATATGCATGTCATGGCGTCCCTCTACTACAGATCCATCTGGCATAGAAAGACGAGTCATTTTAGTCAAACTGTCAGCAGCTTTACTACCAATCTCTTCTCCATCAATCTTTTTTGGAGGTCTAGTTGACTCCTCTTTTCTCCATGCAGAATCGGCACCAGTTTCTACCCATGTAGATGCACGCTGTAGCTGTTCATCACTAAGATCATCAAGTTCTACTTTTTGAGGTTTTCCTGTAGTGTAGTCAATCCCTGATTTGTTGCGTTGTGCTCTAGGAGAAAACTCTGCACCACGGTTGATTGCTTCTTGTCTAAGTATTGGTCTTTCACTAATAAACTCATGATAGTCCTTATAGGAATCATCCCTTCTAGCGATACCTTCTTTCAAGAGCTTATCATAACGCTCAATCTTGCCTTGCTTTTCCTCCCACAGTCTTAGAGCACCTTGCTTAGAAGGAGAAGGTTTGCGTTTAGGCAAAGAGTCTTGCACCTCTTTAATCTGCTCTGCAAGGTACTCTTGTCCAGCTGGAGTAGCATAAAACACACGGTTTGCCTGCTCCATGCGAAGCTCAGCATTGTGTAGGCTTTTAGCTACTTTTTCTGGCATAGGGTTGTCATTGCCGCCATCTTCAAAAGGTTGTGCTTGTGCTTGTGCCTTTTGAAGATTTTTCCTTGCTGCTGCATGACGTTTTCTACCACTATTAGAACACCTTGGGCCTGGTCTTGCTCTACACATGTTCATCCCTCTTTCTTTTATATATTATTTGTTGTAATAAGATTACATTGTTTAATAATAACAGTGTCCCCTATCACTGTGCATTAGATGATTTTTGACTTTTTATCCACTTATGTCTATTATAAAAATACACATAGGAAAACAACTACTAGAAAGGATATACCAATGACTGCACAGTATTTCTTTGTTAAATATGCCAAAGGGCAAGATGGAGGGTTTGGAGATTACCGCTCTCCTGACTGGGAAAGCGCAGAATATCTTAAAGATAACAATGGAAACCTATTATGGTTTTCTAATGGGGAGGAAGCAGGCAAGTTTGTTCAATCTTGCAATGACTATTCTGAAAATGTGTTTTATTCTCATGGTGATCATTATGAATATGATGGTGATTTTCCTGTAGAGTATGCTGTATTTTCTTTTGCAGTCCCTAACACTGAGTCTGCTGTAGGTGCTGATGCTGCATTTATGGAATACAAAGAGAAGATAAAAGAAGAAGCACTTTCTTGGTGAAAGGTTGTGCTGCATAAACAACCATGCTATGATATAGTTAGTTGTTAACCTTTTATTAACTTTCTATAAACCCAGATGAACATGCACAACAAAAGTAAGGAGATTATATCATGAAGTTCATTGCTAAGCTCTTCAACATCAAGAAGGATGCCACCCCTGTTGATGCAGCTTATCAGCGTGGATATGTTATGCTAATTCGATAAAAGACAGCGCAAAAACACCCCTTGATAAGGAATCAAGGGGTGTTTCTTTATGCCTAAAAGTTACATCCTTGGACCTGTGCTTCCTACTGCAACAGCAAAAAGTGATACAATAACAAACAGAAATAGCACTATCAATGGTAGCAAGAGTGCTACCCAGTTTATCACCTTAGATGCTTTATCTTTTTCATAGGAGTTATCTAGTATAAATAGGTAGTAGAATGGAAGAATGATGCCAATTCCAGTAAATAATGACACTACTAGGTTAATAATGGCAAAGAAAAGCTGATTTCCCTGTGTTTTCAAAAACTCAGGCCAGTTGCTACTACCATTGCCAGTATCACCAGAATGGATGAAATCTTCATACTGTTGCTTCACCTGAGCAGGTGGAACAGGAGGAACTGGTCCTCCTCCAGTGAAATAAGAGTTTCCTTGCTGCTGTTGCATCTGGCTATCTTCATCATAGTCATATCCATCATAGTGTGAAGAGGAAAAGTCTTCATACTGTGCAGCATTGGATTCTGGAATATTATCTACATCAGCAAAAGGAGTTCTGCGAGGAGTGTATTCTTCTGCAGTGTCTTCTTCCTGGTAATCACTATCATCATTGATGAAATCATCACCAGTGTAGTATTCATCAAGACCACTGTCAGTATCTGGGTAGTAATCTTGATCTTCAGTGCTATCTTCTTCTGCTACAGCATGTGTATCTTCCTGCTCTGTATAAGGAGTAGCTGTAGAGTTATTTTCTTCTGTACTATCCACCTCATCATCATAAGGTGCATGGGTGGGGTATTTATTGTTTTGTGGTTGAGTCACTATGGTGTCACCTTCCAATTGTGAGGTTAAAAGATTGAAAAAATGTATATAACATATGATAACAGGAAAGGTGCTTATCCTGTTATAGTTGTTACTGGTGTGTTTTAAAAAAGTTTGTGTCCCTTTTTTATAACACAAAAATAACCTCTTTTCCTTGTAAAAGATTAACCTACAGGGAAAAGAGGTTATGAGCTATCCTATGCACTCAAAGCACGGTGTCCTGAGATGCGTCCAGTCTTTCCTGTGTCAAACTTAGAGCCATCAGCATAACCTGCATTATAAGAGTTCCTATCTACAGAAGATCTAGAAGAAGTCTTGATATTTCCCTTGCAATCACCCATAGCATATTCTTTAGCTTTTTCCTGATCATTGATAATGGCTACTACACCATCACCATTATTACTACGAGCTTCAGCTTCATGTCCTCGTAGAGAATCCTTAATAGCAGAAGCATAGCCTACCATGTGGGAAAGACGCTTTTTGCGAACCCCATAGACTCCAGAAGGAATAGCCTTCATAGCAGAATCAACCATGGTCAAAGATGCTACAGAGAACAACATCTTCACTCGCTCACGGTCAATATCTCGCCCATAAATATCCACAGTATTAACAGCTTTTCCTGGGATATTACTTCCCACTGCATAGCAGCCTAGAGCATTAGAAATAACTGTCACTAGAATGTGCTGTTGCTTCTTATAAGGAATATTAGAGTCAAAGACAATGCTGTCTTTGCCCATTTCATTATTGTTATGTGCATTATGAGTATGAACATCATTTTCTTCAATACCATACTGAGCCATAAGCTTCATAGCACGAGATAATGCTGCATCTCCTTCTGCTGTTCCCTGCTGATCATTAGCAAGGTTGAGAAGCTTGGAAATCTTTGCAGTGATAGTAGCACTCTTATGAGACAAGATATTCTCCTTGATATGGATGGTGTTTTCTTTTGATGCATTTCCCACTATATACCACTGTGTTTTTCTTGTCTATCCATATCCCTCATATGGGGGTGGGTAGAAAATAGCACGAATATAACTATTGACAAAAAGCAATCATTGTGATAGAGTTGTAAGCAACTGCATTGGTTAATCAATAGCAGGAATATATGTTTTTTCTTTGACATTTTTCAAAGAAATGGTGGAGCTAAAAAAGACACAGGAAAAATCCTGTGTCTTTTTCTATTTATTTTTTCTTAATGAGAAACATCATCAGGTTGAGGGGTTTGTGACACACCTACATCACGAGAATCAGTATTGTGTTCACTATGACGGGTAGGTCCAGCAAGGATAACAGACATTAATACAACTACAAGAATAATGCAAGATACTGCTAAAGAGATAGCAAAATCCTGAGCATTATTTTCTTGTAGAGTTCTGTTTTCCCTATAATACATGTCTTGATAGTCTCTAATGCTTTGAGAGCTGTCAGTATAAGTGCTCATGATAAATATTCCTTCACAGTTGATATTTTCTTTTTGACAACCATTATAGCTTCCTTGGATTCTTTAATCAAGGATATTTTCTTCAGAAGTACTTTCTGGTTCTACCACTTTATCATTCATGGGATCAATGATTTTTCCTTCACTGTTTCTAATGGTATTGCCTGGTCCAATATTATAGTCTGTGGTTTCCTCTTCTATAGGAGAGCTGTCATTAAAATTTGTTTCTACAGTAACAGATGTTGTTTCTTTATCTCCTTCTACATCAGAGCAGGCACTAAGAAAAATAGAGCTTATAATGATTGCAGCTGTTGCACGTTGTGACTTTGTAGACATGTCTTTTATTCCTTTAGACTCTATATGCTTTGTACTATTTTAACATAGAAAACATGTCTACTTATCTAGCATGTTTGTGTCCCTTTTTCTAAAAGAAGAATGGAATGTGAGAAATGCAGTATAGAGCACTAATACCAGTACTATAATACCTCCTCCTCTACCACTATAATGCTCTATAAGGAAGAGCAAAAGAGCACATGTGCAAAACACACATGTGCTCAACAGCATTATCTTTCTAGCTATCAAAGAAATATCCCTTGATAACATCATAGACATACCAGTATCCTGCAAGAGGAATCAGCCCTGCAATATTCTCTAGATACACAGTGCCATAATAAGCTATGACACCAGGAGTGATAAGAAGAATAGCCAAAGCAACAAACACTGCAATGTTAAATGCATATTGAGATGCCTTATGTTGGATATTCTTTCCAGAATGGGTGAAAGTAGTCATTGTGGTGCTACATCCTTTTCTTATCAGGAGTTGAACAAGTGAAATGTTCTTTTCTTGAAGAACAACTTTCACTGTAGTCACAAAAACACCACAAGTCAATATTTACCCCATTTAGGGTGTAGTAGTTACTGTTTCTACTTGTTCTACTTGTGTATTTTCAACAGAAGAAGATTCAACCTGATGATGAAAATAAATGGCCATTGCAGCTCCAATAGCTAGAATCCCCAGCAAAATCACAGCACAGAGAAAGTCTTTCCCTTTTTCACTTAGTTGTTTCATAGGCATTTTTTCTCCTTTGTATTACCAGCTAGACAGTAGAGAAGAGCCAGAGCTTAGACCAGGAACTGCAGGTTTAGGTGGTGTAGAAGGAATGCCCGGAAGAGGAGAAGGGGAAGGAGCTGGTGCAGGTGAAGGCTGTGGGATGTTATCTTGTCCAACAACCTCTACACCCCATTGTGCAAAATCTTCAGATACTTCATCACCAAAGTTGATATTATCATTGCCGATATATCCACCAGAAAGAGAAGCAATGATATGTGCCTTGCCATTGTCATCTACAGAATAAATAGGAGAACCCGAATCACCACCAATAGCAAAAACACTAGCTTCTACACTTCCACGTTGGTAATCAATCTTAGTGACTTTGCCACATGTCTTTTGAGTGCTCCTGCCATATTTGCATACATTATCCCACTTCTGTACATCACTGAGGGATTTTGAATTGTCAATAGGAATACCCCCTTCAATAACACCAGAAGTTGTTACTCCAGGTGATAGCTTGAAAATAGCCAAGTCATTAAATGTCTTTCCATTAGGGTTGTGGTGAAAAGAGTTATCACCATAGTAGTTATTCATAAAAGAATCATCAGAGATAGGAACATTGCGAGAAGAAATCTTCTTCACTGGAGATCCATCATCACGCTTCCTCACGCAATGTCCTGCTGTTGCACCGTAAAGATCACCTTTTTTATCTTTTACTACTGCAGTAAGAGTGCATAGTGACACCTTGTGGTTAGAAAAATGAATTTCAATTTGATTTCCAGGATTTACTGTAGCAGGTTCAGCATATGCTACAACAGGGGAAAAGAGAGCAACAGATGCTGCAGAAACAACTGCAGCAAACTTGGCTTTAAACATAGATAAGTGCCTTTCTAGATAGTTTTTGATAGTTCATAGTAGAATAGATATTCTTTACAAGAGAGAATAATACTATGCTGCATTTTATCTGTCAAGAAAATAGGAAAGAAATATACATTGTCAATGTGTAAGTTTTTGTGTCCCTTTTTAAGATTCTATAAAAAACCCCTTTGATCTCTTGTAAAAAATCAAAGGGGAGGATGAAAAGTGGCTTTTGATATCACTTAGAATGTAACACGATCAAGGATCTCTACATCAGCCTTAGACTCAATAACACCTTCCTCAATAAGCTCACGCTCTAGTGCAGAGATTGCACGCTTGAGGTTGGAGCCATAAATAGCACGCTTATGAACGTCCTTGTTAAGGTCAAACTTTCCTTTATCATCTTTGTCCTTTTTGAAAACATAAGCAAAAACGTAGTTCATATAGTTTGTCCTTTGTCTAGGGTACAGTTTCTTTCTATGTGTTATGTGAAACACATTGCAAGCATTTTATCACCAAAAGGGAACATTTTGCAGAAAACAAAAAAGAAACACCGCTAATAGTTTAATCAACGGTGTTTTTGGAGCCTTCTATCGGGATCGAACCGATGACCTACGCATTACAAGTGCGTTGCTCTACCATCTGAGCTAAGAAGGCATATATGCTTATCAACCTGTGTTTCTATCACTGTCAATCAGCATGAATACAACTATAACACACAGTTTTTCTACCTGTCAAATTGATGCTCAATATTGTTTCTAACCAGGGAAGATTGGAAATAATAGAATAAGAATATCAATTGTTATAATCAATACATTGCAGTACTTTTTAACTTCTACTTTATTTTAAGGATGTATCCCCATGGAGTTTTTTACTACCCCCTCTTGGTCAACATTGAGTGGAATATTTGTTCTATCACTCATTCTTTTTGGAGCTTTCATTGCCATTATCTACGATCAGCAAGGTGAAGAAAATCATAGAAATGTAAGAATCATCACTGTTATCTATGCAGCCTTGCAAATTGCACTCAAAGTATTCCTCGTCATTGGAATATTCAAAATAACAGGTGGAACAGCACAAGCAGGATGGGGGCTTTTCATTGGATATATCCTTGTTCTCGTTGTTGACATCCCCACTATTGCCCTAGCATCTATTAAACGTCTTTCTCGTGGCTATGAAATATTACAAGATAGCCTGCTTGAAGATGAAGGTGAGTCAGAGGATGAAAACAAAGATGAAGACAAGGATGAAGATGAGGATGAGTCAGAGGGTGATATTAGAAAGGATGAAGATAAAGATGAAGATGAGGATGACATTGACAAGGATGATGATTCAACCAAATAGATCTTATCATTCCCACTTTCACAGCAGGGAATGACTTATACCTTCATCCACATTATGCAGTTAAATCTAGCACTTTAAATGAATCTCTTTGGCAAAAGCACAAGAGACATCCTTGCACACAGCATCAACCATAGATCTTTGCACATTTTCCAAATATGACTCATCATCTTCCAATGGAAGCAAAGGGAAATCACGGTTGTATAAGTTCTGCTCAAAAATATCAAATCCAATATCTTCTACTACAAACTTAACTGCATCTATTAACTCTTTTGAGATTTCTTGGACAGTTGCACCATATCCAAAGATATCCTCGCATAAAACATCTTTGATAGCATCCTGGATATCTTTGAAATCCTCTTCATTGATATTGATTCTCATATAGCTTCTAAGGCTATCATCAACAATATCAATGCATAACTTCTTGTACATATCCAGATGGGTTTTCACCGCTGTCATTTTCATTCTCCTTGTTGCAAATCATATCCTTAACAAGGAGGATACAAGAGTATATGGAACACAGACATAGCAACACACCTATATGTGATAGAAAAAAACTACCCTGTATAAAATGTTACACAGGGTAGTAAAAGACTGATTAAATATCAGTTTTATTCTTCTTCATCATCACGCTGAGCTTGCACAACAGCTTCTAGAGAGCGAACAATGGTAACAGTAGAATCCTTGGTATAAGGACTTGGTTTCAAGAAAGGATACTCTGGAATATCAATATCCTGTGTAGCAAAAACCTTGATATCACCTTCATCATCTTCTTCCATAATGAAAGATGCAATAGTGTCAAGGAAATCACCAATTTGATCCTTAGCACTTTCAGAAGAAAGACCTTCCACCCAATTGTGAGAAACCTTCCATACAGCAACCATGTTTGTAGGAGATGAATCATCTTCATCAATGTCAAGATCAGCGTTGCAAGCAACTACAACATGACCTGGAATAATACCTTCAATAGCACTTAAAACCATTGCGTTATCCACTGCAAGATATCTTCCTTCACCAGTTCTTGCTATCTGAATATCTCCACTTGTACCAGGAGAGTTATCATCATAGATATCCATTCTATATGCAGAAGACATCATTGCTAGACCTTCATATTCAGCTTCTTCCAAATAAGAAGTATCAGGAATGAAGAAAAGAGCATACACATCACTTTCATGAGGAATCATCCTAGGGAGAATACTCATTGTTTCAGTATCTACAATTGTAGAAAGAGCATCATCTACCTCATCTTTATGAGCTTTCTCATCTGGCTTCTCATCCATGAGTGAATCAAACTCATCCTGATTGAATACTGCAGTAGTAGAAATCCTTCCCAAGAAATCTACTGCACGTTCACGGTTTAAGATATAACTTTCTTCTTCTACAGAATCAATGATGTCTTCAATCTCTTGCTCTTGGTTTTCATCTTTGTTCTTTTCATCTTCTAAAAGGTCTACTTCAAAAGGTGGAAGAGAAAATCCATAGTCATCCAACACTTGTTTCATTTCTGAAAGTTGCTCTTGTGAAGAACAATGAATGAAACATAGATCTTTGTTTTCTACATCTGATACATCAGCTTCCTCTTCAGAAAGGTAGACTCTAGCACTTCGTGACACCACTGCTAGCGGTGTGAGAACCTTTACATTGGTAAAGTTGGTTGTTTCCAAAAACTTCTCCATAGTGGATAGAGGAGATTGCACTGCAATAATATAAGACATAAAAAATTTCTCTTTCTTTCTCAAAAAGCCTATTGTATTTTTATGCTATCATGCTACAGTTATATAAAGCAAGGAAAACAAAACAACAAGGAGAAAAAATGATTATTTACACTTCAATCCACAACCACAAAAGAGCGGAAAAGCAGCAGGAAATGCGCAGAAGCAATGCTGCAGGTGTTCATAGCTGTACTGTGTCTCGAAGTGCAGCTGCACATTCTGACATCTATGACAACCTGGAATCTTTTGGGCTATCCAGTGCTGATGATGCACTAAACCTAGAAAACTGGTGATTTATATGATAAAGATTTTTGTTGATGACATGAGAGTACCCTTATCCGAAGATTGGGTTTTAGCTTCCACTGTTAAAGAAGCACAAGATCTCATCAAGCAAGGAGGAGATTTTGTACTCTCCCTAGATCATGATCTAGGTCAAAGAGAGGGAGATGAGGATAACACACGTTCATTGCTTTTATGGTGTATAGACAATGGATATACACCACAAGCTGCAGCAGTGCATTCTTCCAACCCCGTTGGTGCTCAATGGCTGAGAGAATGCCTTCTCTATGATTTTCCAGAACCCATTCCTCGTATCACACCTCCATCATGGTCTATTTAAAAAAACTCCCTTCTTATCTTTTAAGAGGGGAGTTTTTCCATCTACTAGGAAAGAGGGTGAACAACCTTCCTTCCAAACATCTGATCTTCAATCATAGGAGTCAATGTCTCTGCAAAGAGATTAGTAATGTGATGACTATCACGGTACACTACAACATTTCCCACAATGGGATTAACCCACCCATTAGTAATAATAGAGTTATTAATATCCATCAAGGTAACCCCAGGAATACCCCTATATGCTTCCAGGGAAGGATCTGTATCATTTAAAAGACCTTGTGAAGAAAATCCACATTCACTTGAGATATCTTTTCCATCTATCCTAGCCTTGCTGACACAAATGCGCATATCATCATATTTACCATCTTCAGTGGTAGACCATGCAACATCCCTCATAAGATAAATAGGAATATTCTTATCAGCAAACTTGCGCATAGATTCTACATACTTTTCTGGAACGATCTCTGGTCCTACACCTGTAGCAGTGCTAGGTCTAGTAGAAGTATGGAAGATACCTTCTGTAGGAGGATTGTTAAGAACATAATCTACAACTTTATCAGAGAAGTCTTTACATCCAGGATAATCTGAATTATCCCACTTCTTATCTAGATAAAGAGCACAACCCATCTTAATCAAGGGTATAAGCTTTATACCTCTACGCTTAGCAATATCATCTAAAGCTGGAAGATACATTTCAGAATGAGAGCCACCTAGAATATACATTGTCTTATCAGAAGAGGTATCTCCATACTCACAAGGAGTGCCATCCTTTTTGTTAAACACAATGTCATTATTTTTGAAATCAGAAAAACAGACATCTTTCTGACTTTGTGGATACATATTATCCACTCCTTCATCAGGATTGGGCATGATATCTACACCATCAGGAACAATCTTATTTTCTGTTACAGCCCTAGCTCCAGGATAAGCAACATCTTTGCCACCATTAGCAGCAATAGCATGTTCTACCTGAATCTTTTTAAGATGTTCCACCCCTGCATAAATGCCAGGAGAAGTAGCAACAGTAGCAATCATTACCACAATACATGTTGCAGCAGAACGCATTGCCACAGAAGGAGATCTACGATGCTTCCTCTTAGCTTTTCCTGACAACATCTCTTTGAGCGTTGCTCTTTTAGGCTTTTTCTTTTGCCTTAGAGGTTGTTCTACATAAACATGAGTAACCCATGCAAGAATGCTAGATACACCAATAACCACAATCCCTTGCAGTGGATCAAACTGTGGTCTAGAAGTAATATGTGCAGCTACAATAAGAACCATCCAGTGCCACAGATACAAGCTATAAGAGATTTTTCCTAGCCACAACATAAAAGGTGTTTCAAAAATAAGCACTGGACCCATAGTTGCCCATGATTTCTCTTCAGCTTGATTATGATTTCCAGAAAAGATAATCAGCATAGCACCAATCAAGGGAACCAAAGTCAAAGGACCAGGGAACTGTTCTACACCATTGAGAACAATGCCTGCTCCCACAATGAGCACTACTCCTACTAGTGTAGACACCCACCTTAAAAGAGGAGAGAAAACTACTTTATCTAGTACAAATAGACCAATGAGACCACCTAAAGCAATCTCCCAGAATCTAGAAAAAGTAGAGTAATAGTTTTCCACCTGATTGTGGTTGCCTAACCATATAGCATAAACAAAAGAGGAAGCGGCTAGAATGCCAACTACTGTTGCAACAAGGTTCTTAGCATTTTTTCCTGTCTTTTTACACAGTGAAACACATATCACAATAAGAGCAATGAGAAGTGCATAGATCTGAACCTGAACTGACATTGACCATAGATGCTGGAAGACATCAGCATCACTGCTAGCCCGTGCATAAGAATCACCATCTTGAATAAAAATCCAGTTAATACAATACAGTGCTGCAGCAGAAGCATGCCTTAGCATATCCTCCCACTGTGCAGGAGGAATAACCATAAGAGACAAGACAACTCCTGTGGCAATCATCACAATCAAAGCAGGATACAACCTACGCAAGATCCTTAACATAGATTGTGTATAAGAAAGACCATCTTCTTTTTGCGCATTGCGTAGCTGAGAAGAAATCAGCAAAAGACCACCAATAAACAAAAAGATATCCACACCAGAAGATACCCTGCCAATAAAGACATGGAAAATAACCACTAGAGCTAGAGCAAAACCTCTAAGACCATCAATGTGATGATAATAGCGCCGAGTGGAAGTAGAACTACTAGCCCTGTGACTTCCCCCTTTTCTAGGAACTAGTGTTTTAGGTGTCATCATTGTAGTCACAGTATCAAGTCACTTCCTTGCATATCTTTTTTATTGGTGTGGTTTATTATTAAAAGATAATATTTTTAACTCTCATTGTATATCAGTATTGTTTAATATCCAACTTTTTGCAGTTATAGCACTCTTTTGTGGCATTCCATTGAAAAAACAATGATGCCTATATCTCTTTGTAATCAATAATGTTTAATGGCCTGCTATAGGGTTCAGCCCCTGTACCTGTTACTGTAAACTCATACAAAGAGCCTTCTTCAATGTGAGAGAAAATATCATCAGGGTCAGTGCTCAAATACCGCAAAGAAGGCTTAACAACCAATGTTCCACATTCTAAAGTGTCAACTTTATATTGCTTTTCATCTTCCTTCCCTTCACCTGAATAGGAAGCTATCTCTTTGCCTGCAACAGTACAGGGAATGGTGTTTTTATGGCTAGAGTGATAAACCCACAAAGAAAATACCAAAATAGATACAGCACATATAGCTAAAACTGCTAATGCAATCAAGCTGATTGTATAACTTTTCTTTGTGTTCATCATCACTCTTTCTCTCTATGATTTTTTCATCCTTGCAAAAGATAAAAATACCACAAAAATAGCACTAATCTAAATCAATCATCTGTGATTTTTAAAATGATATAGTTTTCCAAAGTGCCATTAAACAAATCTTTTCAAGAGGAAACCAATCCATGACAATAACGTTTCTTATTGCTCAAATCCTAGGATTTTGCGCTGCTGGTGCAGCATGTATGCAACACCCATCTCATGTGATTTACCTTTGGGGACATAGAAAAGATGTTTCTATTCTTAAAGGTTTATCTCTGTTATCTATCCTTTTTACTACTGCAAACTCTATTGCATGGGGTGTATATGGATTAATGTACAAAGCTTACCCCACAGCACTTATTTCAGTATCAGGAACCATTGTCATGGCTATCACAGTAGGAATCCTAGTTAAAGCGCGCATGTGGAAGATTCCTGCACTGATAGGATATATACTTTTTATCTTGCTGTTGATATTTTTGTCCCTTATAGCACCACAAGATCAACTAGGTTTTTGGGGAAATATGATTTCTATTGAAATGTGGATTCCAGCTGCATTAAAAGTTGTCAAAGTCAGAAACACACCAGCAGCTTTATCTTATCCTCCTGTAACATCCTGGACAATCATCATCACCAATATTCTATGGATATCCTATGGTGTTCTTTTGCAAGATATATGGCTATGGCTTTCTGCACCTTTTTCCATCACGTGTGCTCTCATGATGCTATGGGCATATCACAGCACAAAGAAACACCTTGATGGTCATGCAACCCATATCATAGAAGAAGATCACTCTTTAACTTCTGAGAACTCATAAGTCCTATCAGGATCGCTGTCTGGTTGAATCTTTCCTCTAGGGCGCACTTTAAAATCATAAGTATGTCCAGGTTTAATAGAGTCGTCTATAACTCTACTATGCAACTCCTCAATACTTACTCTAGCTTCAATATCATGATCGCAGTTATCATCTTGCTTGGTGTCAATGAGATATATACCTCCAGAATATGATGAGTTATATTGCCCATTTCCAATCAATCTTTTTAGCTTCACTGCATCAGGAGAATCTTCTACAGTACAAGTCTTCACTATTTCCTCTGGCTCTACTTGTTCAGCAATATTTTTAGACAAAGAGTTTTCCCCTGAAAACATTCCAGAAGCAACAGCAGTACTTACTATCACAACCACTACTGCAAAAAAGAAAAAAGCTACTTTCTTCTTGCTTAGCTTGTTGTTTTCCATATTGATTTCATGTCCCCTTTATGAGTTGATTATTCCTTAAAAATGTGGTTTATATTTTATTTCCTTTTACAGTATAATCACCCAACGCTTTTTCCCATAATCCCACACCTTATCCAACTCATTAAGCTCAGCAAGTTGAGATTCAGTAAGACCATCTATATATTTTAAAGCAGGATCTTGTTGGAATCTGGAAATCCTATAGTTAAACTTATGCTTTCTTTCCATTCCAACTTTGTAGTAGTAATCAGGATGAAGATCACCATCAAATATGAACTACCAACTCACTAAAGCTGAGTTGGTTTCCTGCTTCTTAGAGGATACAGTCCCCTGCATTGCTGCAGGTTTCTGTAGGTCTACAACCCTCTCACTATGCTCATAGAAAACATAGTCCAATTGGTCCAAATAAGAGTTTTGTCCAATCAGCACAGGCGTTAATTCCCTATGTTCCATAGGTATATTATGTTCTGATAAACCAAAATCTATCATGTTTTTAGCTGCATGAATATCACGATCTTCTGTAGCACCACAGTATTTACATACATATTCTCTTTCTTTCAAAGAGTGTTTAGTGTTTTTATCACATGAAGAACACCATTGTGTAGTAGGAGACCACTTATCCACCATAAAAGCTCTTGGATGAGCTTTCAAAAGAGATTTAACTCTACCTAGAACACTGTGATGGAGTTTTCTTCCAAAGCGCATCTTCCATGCACTCAAACTTTCATCTTGAAAGAAGACATACTCATTTTTCATCAAAAGAGAAACTATTTGTTTAGCAAGATTATCTTTCTTGTTATTAAGTTTGTCATATTCCCTGTTTAGTTTCTCCTTTGTAATGAAGTAGTTATGAGAAAGTGGAATATAAGACAAACCTTCTTGATTCTTTCTCTTTTTTGCTTGTCTATATTGTCTATCTAGTTTCCTTTGTAGTCTTTTTACCCTTTGTGGCACTTCAATAGTAGTACTTATCTTCTCACCAGTTGATAGGGTTATGTGAGTTGCAATTCCCATATCAATCCCAATAGCAGTATTAGGAATGAAATCATCTACATCTACTTGTGAGGTATAAGCTGTTATTTTAATGAAGAACCCTGATGCTTTTTTAATGAGTTTAGCATTAGCTAACTCAGCATCTTGAGGTATTTGATGCAGTCCATAAACTTTAAAACTTCCAGGTATCTTTTGAATACTTGCTTTCTTTTCTAGAAAGTTTATTTTATAGGTAGTTTTGTATTGCTTGAGATCAATACTTTGAACCTTGCGTGCAAATTTCAAACTTCCTACTTTATGTCCCTTTTCTTTGAGTGCTTTCAAAGAAGACAAGTTTCTAGAGATGGAAGAAACAATAGACTGTTTCAACTGAGAACCTAGATAACAAATCTTCCTATCTTCCATTTTTCCTTCCCTGTTCATCACAGGTACTGTTTTTCCAGGAATATAAGAAGTTGGTTTATCAGTGTTAAGAGCAGCATTGTATATCCATTTTGCTTCAAGAAACACCTTATCTAGCGCTTCTTTTTGCTGGAGGTTGAGTTTATCCATATCAACTTTTAGCTCATAAACTTTACATGTTTGTTGAGATCTACGCTTGCGAGTTTCTTGTCTTGTTCTCGCTATTTGTGCATTTTTCTCATTTGCATAAACTTTCTTATTTACTATAGCTGACATGGTATTATTCACCTCTTTTCTGATATTTTGCTATGCTCTTACTTAAAGAGTATAGCACATAAGAAAGTGATAAGTAGAATGCACAAGGAATATAAATCTCTTAATAGAAACACCACAAGAATCAGGTATCATATTGAGTTGTCATTTAGATATGGATATAAAGTTGCACAAAGCATAGGAGATGACAATGTGAAAAGCATTATCAACTCAGCCGTAAGTCATTGTGAAGGTGTGAAACTTTTATCAGTGGGAATAGATAAAAATCATGTCCATATGGTTATAGATTCACCTCCTTATTGGAGTGTTACTCAATTAGTAGATAGAATAAAACAACTTTCTACTCACAGAGCATGGATGAAGTATTTTCCTATTGTGAAACAGTTTTGTGGGAAGAAAAAAGTTTTATTTTCTGATGGATATTTTTGTGAATCTATTGGAAATGTTGAAGAAAATGTAGTAATAGATTATGTTAAAAATCAAGGGAAGAAATAATCAACCACATTCACCCCACCAGCTTAAAAGACAGGTGGGCTTTCTGTGGTTGATATGGTAAATCCAAGAGTTTTATACAGGCTTCCATCAGAAACTGTATTGTCAGAAAATGTCACAATCTTTTCCAAACCATATTCTCTTGCGTAAGACATACCCTTTTTAAGAAGTTTTCCCATCCCTCCTACTACCACACAAGAGGTTACATACCTATCAAGGTAGAGGATGTTTTTATTCTTTCTCCAAGAAGACACAGCAACTAGATCACCACCTTGATCATAGAGACCAATGTATTTACTTCCCTGTGATCTTCCTTGAATGTGGTATTTATCTAGGAAATCTCGTGCTGTAGCAAAATCCACAGAATCAGAAAATGTATTTCTAGCATACACCTTTCTATCTTGAGATACTCCAAGTTTATGAGAAATCATAGATTCTACTATTTTTCTTCTCAACATCCAGTCATCTTCCCATACCACAATCAACTGAATGCCTTTATCTGCACAAAGCTTCCACTTGATAATGTGCTTATCTTTGGTTTTTCCTACCTTTTCACTGTGCCAATAAAGACCATTGAACTCTATGGCCAAGTTGTGATCCGGAATATAAATATCTAACTCATGAGTTCTTAAAGCAGATCTATCAGAGGTTTTTACTCCTACTTCTTGTGGAAGTATAGATTTAACAAAATCAGCAACTTCAGTCTCCATGGTAGATACCTTCTTGCAACAACGAGGGCATCCACTACCTCCTGTCCTGCCACTTATGATGGCTTTCCAACTGTGTCCATTCTCACATTTCCACCATACTTTTTTGGTTGATTTAGCAGCAACATCATGTGGTGTGAGAGGAAGATTCTTGCTGGTATCCCATTCTTTAGATAGTTCTGGGAAAAGAGTAGCAATGTCATTGTCTCCAGGTAATACCTTTTGCCCCACACATACTGGACATCCACTTTTATTCATTGACCTATGGTAAATAGAAGCTTTATAGCTATGATTTTTCTTTGGACATAACCACCATACTTTTTTATGTGTTCCATAACTATAAGATTCAGGTAGTAAATCATTTTTATCATAATCCCATTCTTTTATAAGATCAGGGAATCGTGTTTTAAGATCTGTTTCTCCTACAATCACCCTGTTTCCAGAACAGTAAGGACACCCTGTTCCACCTGAAACACGAGAGGAGATTTTGGTTTCCCATTCATGCCCCCTATCACATATCCACCACACCTTCTTCCCAGAACTTTGCACTACCTCTTGAGGTTTTAAGTCATTCCTTTTATAATTCCACTGTGATGCAATTTTAGGATGAATGTATGCAAAGTCATTAAATCCTTGCAAAACTTTCTTCCCTGCACAATAAGGACAGTTTCTCCCACTTGCCCTACTTTTAATGACAGCAGCCCAACTATGACCTTTATCACATTTCCACCATGCCTTCTTATGCGATCCAGGAAGTACTTGATTAGGAGAAATGGTATTTTTATCATCATCCCATTGTTGAGCAAGATAAGGATGTAAATAGACAAGGTTATTTTTGCTTGTTACACTCCTGCTTGGTTTAGAAATGATATCATTTTCCATTAATATTTTTCCTTTATATTTAGTATATTTTTTGATATTCCTCTTATAGAGGATAAATCTCTATGTGCTGCTAATCATATAGTTCCATTGTAGCATAAAGAAAAACCCTAGAACAAACATCAACATGCTCTAGGGTTAATATTGCAACTGCATTAACTACTTATTAAACACGAGAGAATTCAGCAATGTAGTTATCATTGCTAGACTGCATACAAGTAATAAAGACAAGACGATTAGGCTTCTTCTCATTCCAAATATCTTTGTCTCGTGCAATCAGACCTTTACCAGCACGGTGAGACTTCTCAAACTTAAACTTAATTCCGCCAACCTCAATAATATCACCAGGGTTAAGCTTAGATTCTCTGCTTACAGGATCATAAAGCCAGTTTCCTGGTGCTAGTCCTGATAGTGCTCTACCATCAGGAGTGGTGTCGAGCGCATGAGCCGCCAGGTAGGACGTACCTTGTGAGGTCTTATCATACTTCACACCACGGTTTTTAATCCAGAACACAGAAGTAAAATTTGTTGGCTCAATGGTTCCGTTTTTTGGCTCCACCAAGGATCCCAATGCAAAATCAGCATTCAAGGAAGGGATCTTTACTCTTTTACCAGTATTGGAAATCTGTTTCATTTCCTTAGCACTAGGCTTCCTATCAGTCTGCGCTGGGGTGCTTCCCCTGCGATGAGTATTCTTGTCCCTTTTATTCTTGTTCTTATTATCATTGTGAGGAGATGAGCTGCTATCTCCTCGTCCTGGAAGATCTGAGTGATTAACTGGGTTTCCTAGAAGATCCACATTCTGGTTAGGATCGTCATCTTTATCTTGTCTTCCTACAGGTGCATCTTTTACTGCTGTTAGCTGTGAAGAATCTTCAGGCACTGTCACAGCATTAAATTGGGCACCTGCATTATTAGATACCTCTTGACCCTTATCTGACTTCATAAACATTGTTACTGATCCAACAATAACCAAAATAGCCACCATGGCTACAGCAATGATGATTGCCAGAGTCTTTTTCTCTTTTGCTCCAATTTTTGATGACATTATACTTTGTGTCCCTCTCTTAGTGTTGTCCTTGTGCTTATAAGTATTATACTTTATTTCCTATTATCTTCTCATATTAAGAAGCGTTTACACAAAACTACATTTCTCTCTCAATACAAAAAGATGATCTTCCATACCTGTATAGAGTACAACATAGAATCAAGAAAAAGAAAAAGCCACAAAGAAAAGTCATCCTTTGTGGCTTTTTATACAAGCTATCTTTCCTTAGTTGTTATCAGAAGATACTTCCTTGTTGTTATTGTCATCAATGGAAAGAGACTTCTTTAGCTCATTGAGAACAGTGGTGGAAGAAACAGCTAGAGTAGAAAGAGTCTTAGTGATATCCTTGTCATCTCCTACAATGGTGAGGTTGGAGTTGGAAAGAGACTTTCCTAGAGACTCCATGATTTCTGGAAGGTACTTAATCATCTCAGCTTGCAAGGTAACAGAGTTGGAAGAAGACAGTGCTTCTGCTTCCAGCTTGGTAGCCTTTGCCTTGGTTTCTGCAGCAATAGTATCTCGTTTAGATTCTGCTTCTGCTAACTTGACAATATCAGCTTCATACTCAGCTTGCTTAAGCTCAGCTTCAGCCTGACGGAGCTTGGTTTGTTCTCGTGTCACAGAAAGCTTCTCACGTGCTTCTGCTAATGGACCTGATTGTTCTGCTTCAGCTCGTGCCTTAGCGGTTTCTACAGTGTTCTGTGAGGTCTTGAGATCAGTTTCTTTCTGGTTTTCAGAAATATCCCTATCAGCTTCTAGCTGTGCTCTACGAATTCGTGCTTGGGAAGCTGCATCTTCCCGTGCTGCATTTTCTGCCACACGAATAAGCTCAGGCTTGGAAAGGTTCTGGATATGTCCATTATCATCTGTGACACCATTGATCTGGAAAGAATCAATCTTCCAGCCAAATTCTGACATTTTCACTGATACTTCTTCCATGACAGAGACAGCTAAAGCCATGCGATCATTGATGATTTGCTCTACTGACAATCCACCAATGAGACCTCGTGTTGCACCCTCAAATACATCAGCTGCTGCTTTTTCAATGTCATCATCACTATAGTTAAGGAATTTTGCTGCAGCCCTGGTAATACCTTCAATAGAACGTTCTACAGAAAAGACCACAGTAGCAGAGACTTTGATCTCCACATTGTCCTTTGTCTGTGCTAGAAGTTTAAAGCTAACATTGTGTGCATCTGTGCGAAAACGCTCCACCCTGTGAAGCAGTGGAACAACCCACGTTCCTGAACCTACCACTACCTTGAATGGTTGCTTAGGATCTCTTTTGCCAAATCCACCTGTGATGATAATGGCTTCTGTAGCCTTTGGAGTGATAAAAAACATTGTTTTCCTTTCTTTTATGATATATTTTTCATCAGTTAAATACATAGTACTGGATATAGACTGAAAGATCAACAAAAACACATAAAAGCATAATGAAATAGTAATGTGGTATTATATGCTTAAAGACTTATATGTGATTGTAATCACATATGCAATATGGTCTTGTTTTTCAGTATAATAGCAGTCTAGTTATAATAAACCTTAGAAAAAACCATTGAATAAATAGTACTTGCAGAAAGGGATACACCTATGAACTCTCCTAGTGCATCGCTGCGCACTCTTGCTGCAAAGGGTCTAGTTCCTTTGTCTTTAGTTGCAGCTCTTGTTACTGGAAACCCTACTGTTTCTGCACAAGAAACCACCTCTTATAATAAAAATTACAGCTTTTCCCAAGAGGAAAAACCACAGGACAAAAAGCCTTCTTATTCTTTTGGAGCTAAACTCTTTGCTCCTTCTTCTTTTGATGGCCATGCTGGAATGTGGGTAGGTAGAAATCTATCTACTACATCATCTAAAGATATGAACATACCTCAGCTTCATGAGTATTTTGTCTCCAATGAAGGTGTCTTGTATAAAACCACTATTACTTCTGGAAAAAACACTATAGATGAAAAACACACTAGTGTTCTTCCTGAAAAGGTATCACAAAGCCTGAGAGAAAAAATGCCTTCTATGCCTGCTGAACTGGTGTTTCAGCACTTTTCTTAAAACATAAAAGACACTATGCTACCTCTTTTTAGGGGTAGCATTTTTTTATCTCTTGACAATGTTTTTTCTTCTATGTCATACTATATTCAGTGCTTCACACAGCAGGGAAGAATCTTGCTGGATTTAAAAGCACTATGAACTTTGTACAACAACACACTATATCAAGGAGACACCTCGTGTTTAGCTTTACTACCCCTGGAATGGAAGAGACTTCTAACGCTATGGAAGACAATCTTGTTGCTTCTGGGGATGACATCACCACCATTGATGATTTTGACTTTGAAGATATGGAAGATTCATATGATGATTTTGATGATGTAGAAGAAAATCCATATGAGGAAGAGTACGGTGATCTCAGTGATGAATGGCTAGATGATTGCTATGAAGACAACCTTCGCATGAAGTTTTCTCGCAGCGCTCGAAACAATGGTGATTGGTGATATATAATGGCTGGTAAGCCGTCATATAATAAAAAGGATAATGACTATGTAGATATGCAGCTTTTTACCAAGGAGCATTTTTATCTTTTCCCTGTGATTAAATATGATTACACAGGTGATGATGGTCATATCATTGCAGTATCTTCAGAAGTTTTTGATGGTGGTCTATCCAACGCTATTGATTACACCCAAGGAAAAGCTCTAGAAGAACAGCAGGTGCAAAAATACACACTGATTACTATTTTACCTGCTGTTGCTATGGCTTCCTTTATGATTTTATCTGGAGGTATTTTCAACTACATCATTGCTACTGCTTTGATGGTCTCTATCTTTTTGTCTATTAGAAAGTTCCTTAATGCTGAAGCTTTAGTTACTGTGATGAAAAAGTCTTTTAGAGACAACCGCATTATGGATAAATCTACTGATCTATACAAGATAGCAACAGTAAAAGAAATACAATCTTTTAACTGTCCCATGGATGTTTCTGAAAATCTCCATCAGATTCCACGCAAAGTATGGGAAGAAGCTGGCTTGGGAACATATTTTGCTCCTCAAGATATGTTTTCCATCATTGTTTTAATCGCTCTATCTTCCCCTGTAACACACAATGAAGCTGTAAAAATAGTAGAAGATATGATTTATGCCACTGAAGAAGAAAAAATGAAATGCATTGACAAGCTTTTAGCGCTTATCATGCAGAAAGTAGATTAAAAAAACACCCTCTTGAAGAAAAATATTTCTTCAAGAGGGTGTTTCTTATTTATCTAGTTAAAAGAATATCTTTTTCACTTTGTCTAGGAAAGATACATTAACCTTTCCACCTGTATTAACTTTAGGTCCTACATTAGTAGAAATGTCTTCTTTCTTCACAGGTTCAGGTTTATTTATGTCCCTTGATACTTTTTCCTTATGAAAAGTATCATTGTCTTCTTCATCTTCTGTATCATTTACTGATGCTGAGAGATCATCTCGTGAAATTTCTCCTTCAGCTGGTTGTGGGGGTTGTATGGTATAGCCATCATCACTATCCTTGCTGGTAGAGGTTGTGGGTTGGTCAGAATCTGTGTGGCTATCCTCTGTAGATGAAGGAAATGTAGTCTGGCTGGGAGTGGCACTATCTGCATGAGAAGACACTACAGAAGGGGATTCTTTCTTTGCATTATCATCATCTCCCTGTGGTGGAACTACTGATGGTGATGAGTCAGGAGAAGGATTATTATCTCCTGAGGAAGGCTTATCTTTGTCACCTGAGGAGGGCTTATCTTTATCTCCTGGAGAAGGCTTGTTATCTCCTGGTGAAGGTTTATCTTTGTCACCTGAGGAAGGCTTATCTTTGTCTCCTGGAGAAGGCTTGTTATCTCCTGGGGATGGTTTATTATCATCAGAGGATGGTTTATCTTTGTCATCAGGGGAGGGCTTGTTGTCATTTGTATCTTTGTCACCAATGGTATTGACAAATACCTCTTTCCCTACTGTCTTTTCAATCCACTCTTTATACTCAGAAACAGGCATGTACATAGTCTTCTTATTTCCTACTGGATCCACACCTTTTGGAGTTGCTCCAAAGGAAAGAACACCATAGAGTGTATCATTGATAACAAATGGTCCTCCAGAATCCCCTACTGTAGAAATTCCTTTTTTGAAAATAACAGGATTAACGTTCATTCCTGGATTAAACTCATCATCTTTTTCTGTCTTATAAGACATTGTTCCATCCAGAGTGTTAAGTTTTTCCAATTTATCCTTTTTACCTGGTCCCCAGCCATATCCTTTTCCTTCAGTGTTTTTATTGATGACACCTTCTTGCAGCTTCATAGGGGTAATATTGCTTGCAGGTTTATCAAGGTGAAATAACGCCATGTCCCTATCTGAAGAGTAGGTCTTTACATTGTCTACTTTATAAACAGGCTGTGATTTGGCACTAGTTCCAAAAGAAATATCTGAATACCACTTATCTATTCCACCTTTAGGAATACAATGCTGTGCTGTTAACACCCACTGTGGTGCAACCAAAGTTCCAGAACAAGTCAGAGTATGAATTTTAGGTTTTTTATCATCTATATCTTCCTTATTTTTCATAAAAATTCGTGCTACTGCACTAGTGGTATCATTATCTGGTGCATCTGTAGAAGAAACCATTGCTGATGCTGGTGCTATAGAAGCTGTTAGTGCAATAGCAGCTACAGTAGAAGCTGTGTATATTGTGTGTTGTGAAGGCATAAAGAGTAGTCCTTTTTCTAGATGTTGTGCATTTCTATGCAAATTTTTCACATAGTTTTTCCTATTCTAGGATACATTTTTATCCTTGTTTTTGCTGGGATGAGAAAAACCCCTGAATCCTTATAACAGGAAACAGAGGTTTGATTCTATAAAACTACAACATTAAAAGAGTTGTTTTACCTTTGCAAAAAATGATTTACCTTGTACCTTTCCACCAGTCTTTACTGTTGGTCCTACAGCTTCCTCTTCTGCAGAATCATTGACACTATTTCTGTCTTCTGTGCTGTCTACTGTAGAACCACCTTCAGTGGTATTTCCTGCAGTAGCACTTCCTGTAGTGGTACTTCCTGCAGCAGTGTTTCCTGCGGCAGTGTTCCCTGTGGTAGTAACCCCTGGAACAGTTCCATTGCCAACAACAACAGCTTCATCAGTATCTTCAGGAGGGTTAATCACTGTTGCATCAGTTACCTTGGAGTCATCTACTTGTGTCCCTTTATTTGTGGAAGACTTATGAGAAGTTGATGGTTTTGCTGTTTGTGATGTAGAAGGTTGGGAAGACTCATCCTCACTAGGAGTGTCTCCATTGGAGGTGTCTTCCTTAGTGGGAACTTCTGCATCAACAGTTCCACCATCTTCTTGTGGTTGTGCATTACCAGAATCTTCCCCTGATGCAGTTACAAAACTATCATTTTGTTCAATGGTTTTTTCAATCCATTCTTTGTATTGAGCTACAGGCATATATAGTCCATGAGATATTTCTCCCTTGTCAGGAATAGTTGCCATAGACAAAACGCCATATACTGTGTCATCTATAATAAATGGAGATCCAGAGTCACCCTTTGCAGAATGGCCACCATCAAAGATTACCTCATTAGTGTCCATGTCTTTAAATGGTCCACCATGAACAGCTTCTGGAAGCATTGTTCCATTGAGGGTATTGAGAGCTTTGAGTCGTGGTTCATCTATAGGCTTTCCCCATCCATAAGCTTGTCCCTGCTTTTCTTCTTGTATAACACTATCCCAAAGCTTCAACGGGGTGATATTTCTTACTGGTTTATCTAAATGGAATAGAGCCATATCATCTTGATCAGAGTGCATTTTAACATCATCTATTTTGTACTCTTGTCCATCATCAGTGGTCCCAAAAGTAGCAACCCCAGAATACTTATCTAGTCCTTCTTTAACACAGTGTGCAGCAGAAAGAATCCATTGTGGAGCAATCAAAGTTCCTGTACAAGATGTAACATGCACAATCCCACTACCATTGGCTTGTACTGCATCTATTTCAGCTTTATCACTTAGCTGGATGTGTGTTATAGCATTAGTAGTATCATTAGCTTCTGCATTAGTATCACTGACTAGAGCTTGTGCAGGAATGGCCATAGTTGTCAATGCTAATGCTGCTGTTGCAGAAGCTGTAGCCATTTTTGTTTTATAACCCATGAAAAAAATCCTTCTTTCTCTTATTTTCTATCTCTCTTGTAAAAAATCATGAACTCATGATTGGCAACATGTCTATTGTAGATGTTTACTGTGTTGCATTGTCATAACTGGATGCATGAGCGTTGTGGGTATCTACATCATGGTCATGAGTAACATCTTTTCTCACAGTGCTTTTGTTTCCATAAGCACTATCTCGTGCAACTTTTTTATGAGAAGAGTTTTTGATTGTCTTGAGACGTTTGTGCAAGCTATCAAATCTCTTACCACTTTTCTTTTCTATTTTGGAGATTACCTTTTCAGCCAAGGATGCATCAGTTCCTGCCTGAGCATGTGATTGTGCTCCACCTTGTGCTGTTGCATGTGCTGTGTTTTTACCACCAATAGATGAAGCATGTGCTGAAGATCGTGATTTGTGTCCCTTATGTGCATGATGAGATGGTTTCTTATTTCCCTTCTTTGCATGATGAGAAGGTTTTTTCCCTGCTGCTTTAGACTTATGGTGTCCAGATGCAGGCTGAGGAGAAGATACTAGTTTCTCACCTGTAGTCTCGTTAATCCATTTGCCATAAGGAGAAACAAGAGCATAAAGCACAGTATCAGTAGACTTTTGCCCATCATCACCATGAACAACACCCTGAGACAAAATTCCATAAACTTTTCCATTAATAATAAATGGAGATCCAGAATCACCATAGGTAGACTGTCCAGAGTTTAATGTAGCACGCTGAGTTTTCATACCTGGTACAGCACTGTCAGTTTCTACCTTGGGTTGAATCTGTGCAATATCAGCAGTGAGATTTTCTGCTTCTGCAGGCACGCCTTGATCATCTACATCACCCCATCCATACACAGAACCAGGGGTAGGAGATTTGACTATGCGGGAAGAAATCTTTAATGGTTGTGCAGCAGAAGGAGTACTAAGATGAAGAAGGGAAAGATCTACCTTGTCATTGTTGACAACACTATCTACCTCAATTTTATCTGTAGATTCTGGTGTTTCTCCCAAAGTTACTTCAGAAAATGCTTCTTGTTTATCTACACAGTGTTTTGCTGTAAGAATCCACTCAGGAGCAATGAGAACACCTGTACAAATAGTAGAACCATATCCTTGACCTGAAGAAATATCATCAGAGTCAGAGGAATCATCAGAAGAATCATCAGTAGAATCTTCCTTATTGTCCTCATCTTTTACTTCATCAGAATCTTCTTTGTTATCATCATTGTTGCTTGAATCTTCTGAAGATTTTTCATCTGAAGATGTTTCATCTTCTTCATTGGCATAGTTTTCTGTTTCTTTATCCCCAGTACCAGATTCCTTATTGCTATCTTCTGGGAATGTTGTTTCAACTCTAGCAATAGCACCAACATTTTCTTGATTTTTAGGCTGAGAGCCATCAACAATAGCAAAAGCAGGTGAAGCAACAACACTTGTTGTTACCACACCTGCACATAGTGCTGCTACATATCTAGACATGTGCTTAGTCATGGGTAAATCACACCTTCATGGATAGAAAAACATTTTTCCTTGATATTTTAGCAGGTTGAAGGTGTGATTAGAGTTGCCTTGCTTTTTGCTGTGTATCTTTTCTACAAAGCTGCATATTCTGCAGCAGAACACAACATCTTTCCCCATTGTGCCTGGCTGCTATCTTTATCCTCTTCACCACGGAAGACTTTCCTTCCTAGCTTATATGCTTCAGCAGAGCTAAAAGAAGCTACCAGTTCTTCTGATGACAGCAATTCAACACTATTGGAGTGTGCCTTGGCCACTACGCTTTTACCTTCTAGAGACCATGTACAGGTATCACCAATAGATACAGTAGCCTTAATGCGGGGAACATCCCCATTTCTGTAATAGTTCTTCTTGCTCTTATTATGAGTCATTGTCATTTCTCCTTTTATTACATGATATATATTGTGCTTGTTGATATTACAGAATAAACAATACCTGATTCCACTTATAAATGCAAGATTGTTCTATTTTTGCATAACGTAAAACGAGCTGTGAGCTTGTTATTATGATATATGACCTTTTCACATTATAAAAAGATTGGACGTTTAAATACCCATGAAGAAAAACACTATTTTAGCTTGTACTGCTTTGTCACTTATTCTCCCCTGTGTCCCTGCTCATGCTGCTAATGATATTTACAATATATCACCAGCTTCCACCCCACAGCAGATCAAAGATTCTACCTCTTCCCAGGTAATGACTATTCATGATAGAGAACGATCTTCAGATCTCACCACCATTTGGATAGCACCAAGGAAAGATTGCAATGATAAAGCTGATGGTAGCAAAGACAACCCAGTATGTGATGTGTCACAGGCTAGCTCTATTCTTAACAATCTTTACCAACAGGGAAAAGCACGTGGTGATGTAGACATCAGATTCAAAACAGGAAAAGGTGTTGTCTATCAACCTGAAAATGGAAAAAGGTTTGGTGATTTTACCTTCGCTCCTACAGCAGGACATGTAGTGAGATTTATTCCTGATTGGTACAACAACATTGATGACTTGAAGAAAATCAATGCTGATAATAGAATCAATGTTAAAGGATATCCAGCTTCACAATCTAAAAATAATGACTCTGGGGTAGGTTTATCTATTTCTCCTAAATCTAATAAGGGAGGAACATATCAAATCAGTGGATTCCATTTTGACAACCTGGTAAACCCATTGAAAGTCATCACTCCTCAAGTAACCAAAGACAAAATATCCAATAGCTCTGATCCAGAAGATATCTATAAAAACATTAGACATTCCCAGAATGCACCTATAGGGAACATGCTTATTTCCAATAACGTTTTTGATCATGTAGGTGATGCATACACAGCTGGTGGTGGAAACTACATCTCAGGTGCAATGAGGGTGTGGGGTGCTACCAACATGCTTATCAAAGACAACACTTTTATCAATGGAAAAGCAACTTCTAAAAACACTTCTACTTCCCATGTTATCTACAACTATATGACATCAGGAACAGTCTATGAAGGAAATACCTTCAAAAATAATAACTACTCTTTGATTAGAGCACGCTTGAGCAATGATGATATTATTACAGGAAATAACTTTTCTACATCTAAGAGTCTTTTTGGAAAAGACAAGGAAGTGATTGGAACATGGTATCAAGGATACCTCTATGGTAAAGGAGGAACAAGAGACAACAAATCTTATGCAGAATGTAAAGGTGATGGACCTTTTGAGTTCAACAACACCTTTACAGGAAGATACTCCACTGTCTTAAGAAACCTTAAACAGCAACCTTATTGCACAGATAAAAAACGCATCACAGCACCCATGTTTCTAGAAGGAATACAAACTGGAGATAAAGAATATTCCCTTCGTTGGGGGGATGCTGATACTAATGGTGATGGAGTGAAAAACTACCATGTCTATGTAGGAAAAGCTAATAAGTATGGAACTCCTACTTCTGATGTACCTGTCAAAGTAAAAACCACTCCTTCTTCTGTGCATGAAGCCACAATTGATAAATCTATGTTTGACAAAGCTGGTATCAAGCCAGGTGATAACTTCCACTATTATGTGGTAGCAGAATCTACATCTGGATGGTTGTCTTCTAGAAACCAACTGAAAACATCAGCATTCCTTGATAAAACCTATCAAGGAAGAGACAACTATACTGTAGCTAGAGTGGAATCATGGGATAGAATCACTGATGGTAAAAAGCCAGAGAAATCCACTTTTAACTATGATCTTGTTTCACACAAGGTATCACCTAGCTATAAGAGTGCAAAAGTAAAACCAGGAGACAAAGCAACACAGTATGTGTCCCTTTCCAAGGTTCCTGCTTATACTACATTCTCATTGAAGGATTCCACATTTCCTAAAAAGGTATCTATAGATCCACGCACAGGAAAAATCACTGCTGACACTGCAAAAGTAAAACCTGGAAAATATACAATAGATGTTGATGTGCAATATGGTGATTGGTCTCATGACACTGCAACATTCAACCTTGAAGTAGAAGAAGAAACAGTTGACAAGCCTTCTACTGATAAGCCAACCACCAGTACCAGCAAGAAGCCAACCACCAGTACTAGTAAAAAGCCAACCACCAGTACTAGTGAAAAACCAACTTCTACTGACAAGCCAACCACCAGTACTAGTGAAAAACCAACTTCTACTGACAAGCCAACCACCAGTACTAGTGAAAAACCAACCACCAGTACTAGTGAAAAACCAACTTCTACTGACAAGCCAACCACCAGTACTAGTGAAAAACCAACTTCTACTGACAAGCCAACCACCA
>ERZ1031149.3-NODE-3-length-156517-cov-69.833941_pt1 | contig 156517 bp, 120 predicted proteins | sample MGYA00518223_ERZ1031149 | MGnify/ENA primary metagenome ERZ1031149 (study PRJEB33718, sample SAMN03159768) | human skin metagenome | collected 2014-05-20 | study: EMG produced TPA metagenomics assembly of the PRJNA266117 data set (Human skin bacterial metagenome...
ATATCGGACGTTGAAAGGGATGGAGGCGATGCACTCATTGCGGAAAGGGCAAGGCACGATGTTTGCCAACAGGCAACCGAACCCGGACGCGGTAATCGTCAACCGGGTCTTCGAGACGGCCTAACAACGCCCACACGCAGCGGCCATCAGGGAATGAGAAACTGAGTCTTCACTGCTCTCCACCCAACTTTACACCAGCACGACGATTTGTATACCTATAGCACCTTCAATGCCCGATACACGGTAGGTTTGGGACGGAATCTATGTGGGCACAATCAGGAACTATAAAAGATCATATTACTTGCATCCAAGCCTATACTTTCAGAGAATCTCCTTGGCTTGGCGGCAACAGGTGCTAGGTGTGTGTTAGTAAAATTGGCGCGGGTTAATGTCGCGATCGGGGGACATCGATTTATACATCCTTAATGCGGGTCGATTTACTTCGATTGCGGGACTGGCCTATGGCCAACAATATAAACGTGTTTAAAAATACGTTTACTAGAGACAACAAATCGATGGAATCATGTCCTAGACCTAAAAATCCTGATAGGCCTAGGACAAACGCTAGACAGGTATTTAAAGAGGCTGCAATAAAAACCCATTTAGCGGTAGTTTTTCTGTACCTGTATAGCGCGCACCAAATAGTTAGGGTGATTCCAATTAAAACTAGAACTCGGCTATTTTCCATGTCTACTTACGGTGAAATGCGCAACTGTATTTCTTGATTCTAGATTCTAGCATCGAGTTGCATACGGGAATACGATGTTTGGGGAGTACTTTCCTCCGAGGGCTCGGATGGTAAGGCATCGACCTGTATTAGTGGCGTGACCTGCTACTGCGGAAACGCCTGCCCACGCACCTTTGGCTAGCCAAGAGCCTAGGCCAACTCCTGCTAATTTACCGGCGCAGTAAGCAGTTCCTATGACGATCCCGCTCGTCTCGTCCTTGGAAAAGACTAGCTCTTGTCCGAGTTTCTTTCCCCAGCCATGAACGTCTCGGATATAGGGATCTGAAATAACCGGCTTGCCGGCAGGGCTCGACGAGATGTGCTGGATTATCTTATCTCCATCAACTGAAAAATGAGTATTTACCTGGTTTCCATCTACGTCTTTGGCCCAGGCAGGTTCAATGTATGCGCTAGGTTCCTCACCTTCTGCTGGACGTACTAGAATGTGTCCGCTTGGAAGCTTTTCAAGAAAGGAATCTGAGAACTCAAAAGAAAGTTCCAAAGGGGCGTCTCCATCACTAGTGCTAACTAGCTGGTTGCCATCTTCGCGCTCTATTAACTTTGTCTTTGTTCCTGCGTTCTTCGATGGTGCCGGAGTGGTTATGCTGTCCTGCTGTGGAAGCAAGGATCCTTCGTTTATTTTTAAGCTTCCACAGCAAGGCAGCATCACTTCCAAACCGGCTTAAGTGACAAAATGCCATCGCTAAAGTCCCGATTTGAGTCCCAGGACGTGCTCCTTAAGAGAAATAACTAAAGCCCCTACCAGCGTTTCCACTGGTAGGGGCTTGGAAGTTGGTAGCGGGGGCAGGATTCGAACCTACGACCTCTGGGTTATGAGCCCAGCGAGCTACCGAGCTGCTCCACCCCGCGTCGAGATGACTTCCATCATCTGCGCTTGAACAGTGCGTTAACACTAAGTGTATTCGCTCTGTCCCGGCGACTCATGTAACTATACATAGGGAAAGGCACCTACCCAAATCCGCTGGGCAGGTGCCTTAATCTCCGCTTTTAAAGACTGAAAGAACTACTTTTCCGTCTTCTGATACGACTCAACTGCCTTATCGAGTTCATCCAGGGCGCGGCCATATTCCTCGAAGGAACCATCGCGAGCATCCTCTAGGCCCTTCAAAGCCTTATTGATGTCATCGATGGCGCCAGCCTGGTCGGAAGAGGAAGGAGCGGAGGCTGGGGCCGACTGCTTGTCTTCCTTGGCATCCTTCTTATTCTTGTCGTCCTTGGTGTCGGTCTTTTCGCCGGAATCGCCGTCGACTTCCTCAATGTTCTGAGCGGCCTTGGCGTCAATTCCAACTTGTTCAAGGGCATCACCGATAGTTGGGGCGTAGCCTACGCGGCCCTTATAGGACACGAGTACGCGCAGCAGCTTCGGGAAGGCAGAGGCCTGGTCCTTGCGCTGCGAGTAAATCGGCTCGAGGTACAGGATTTCGCCACCACCTACTGGCAGGGCCAGCAGGTTACCGTTGTGCAAGTCATTAGTGCCTTCCCACAGGGTGCGGTCGCGGGCGACCTGGTCAGAAGACATCATCGCATCCTGCGCCTGCTTCGGGCCCTGAGTCTGCGTATTGGTCGGCAGCACCCGCACGGTGATATCGCCATAAGTTTCCGGATCGGAGGAGACAGCCATGTGTGCAGAAAGGAACTCGCGGTTCAAGCCGCGATAAGAGGTAGTCAGCTGGAAGCTTGGCTTGCCGGTCTCTGGATCTGCAGCCATCACGTAATAAGGCGGCTGGTTGAGCTGGCGAGATTCCTCCGCAGTGGGGTCATTCGGCACGGACCAGAAGGCATCGTTATTGAAGAATACATTCGGGTCATCCACGTGGTAGCGCGCCAGCAGGTCACGCTGCACCTTGAACATATCCTCCGGGTAGCGGAAGTGCTGACGTAGCTCATCGGAGATTTCCGCCTCTGGCTTGACGACGTCCGGGAAGACCCCCTCCCAAGCCTTGAGCACTGGATCATTCTTATCGAACTCGTAGAGATCCACGCTGCCGTCATAGGCATCGACGGTGGCCTTTACCGAGTTACGGATATAGCCCACTTTGTCATTGACAAGGCGTTGGGTGGTGCCATCAGGATTGAGGGTGTCCTGGGTGGCGTCGGAAAGCGAGGCACGCTGGGAGTAAGGCAAGGATTCCAAAGTGGTATAGCCATCGACGATCCACTTCAGACGGCCATCCACCACGGCCGGGTAGGTAGCAGAATCGGTGGTCAGCCACGGAGCAACCTTTTCCACACGCTCGCGCGGGTCGCGGTCGTAGAGGAGCTTTGACTCACTGCCAACGCGATCAGAAAGCAGGAAGTTAAGCTCGCGGTACTTGGCGGCGTACATAGTGCGGTCAAAGATATTGCCAATGCCGACGCCACCCTTGCCGTCATAGGTATAGGTGGAGCTATCGGTGTCATATTCCACCGGGTTATCGCCAGTCTTGCCGGTAATGGCGTAATCCATGCCATCGGCAGCGCCAGCAATAACCGGGCCATAGTAGATGCGCGGCTGATCTACCTTGATGCCAAGGGACTTCTCGGCGTCCTGGGTTTCGCCCTCGCCTTCGGCCTCACCGGCCTGGGTCTGCAGATCAGACACAGTGAAGATGGGGAAACCACCGCGGGCAGAGCCAGCGTCGCGGGCTACCTCATCGACCTTATTGGCCTGCGCTGCCACAAAGCCATTGCCGTGGGTGTAGACGGTGTGGCGGTTAATCCAGTCGGACTGGTTCTCCCGCAACTCATTTGGATCCAGCTCGCGCGCAGCAACGACGAAGTCACGCTTCTTACCATCGATCTCATAGCGGTCCATCGATAGCGTCTCTGGGAAGCCGTAGAAATTCTTCAGCTGCTGCATCTGGGTGAAAGTAGGAGAAAGAATCTCCGGATCCAGCAGGCGGAGGTTATTGATGGTGGCGTTATCAGAAGCCACCTTGTCATCAGAGACCTCGTCCCCACCCCAGTTGTCTTCATAGGTGACGTGGTCATCGGTAAGCCCATAGGCATAGCGCGTGGCCTCAATATTGCGGGCAATGGATTCTTCTTCCTTTGCCTGACGGTTTGGCTGCACGGAAAAGCGTTCCATCAACAGCGGCCATGCCTGGCCGATAACCAGCGAGGACAGCAGCATCAACACCACGGCCAGACCCGGGATACGCAGGTCCTTAATGACGATGGCCATAAACAATGCCACCGCCACAAAGACGCCGATGATCATCAAGATGATTTTCGCCGGCAGGTAGGCATGAATATCGGTATAGGAACCACCCGTAAAGAGATCGTGCTGGGTATATAGGAGCTCGTAGCGCTCCAACCAGTAGCCGATGACCTGAACAACCATCCACAGGCCGGCAGTAATCGCCAGCTGCAGGCGAGCCGAGTGGGAAATGGAGCCGCGAACTCCTGCGGCCTTATTGCCAATGCGGATGCCACCCAGCACATAGTGACCGAAAAGCGCGATGAGAAACGCCAAGATCAACAGGATAGATAGGGTGCTGACCACCATCTTCAATACCGGCAACGTGAAGGCATAGAAGCCTAGGTCGTGGTGGAACTGGGCGTCCTGTTGGCCGAATTCCTGGCCGTTTAAAAATAGCAGGACCGTGCGCCAATCAGCCTGGCCGATGAAACCGGCAATGATGCCCACGATGGCGGGGATGACCTTGAAGAAGACGCCCATAGACTTTTCAATGGACTTGCGGTACTGATACACCGGCGAGTTCAAGTCCCCAAGGTCGAGCGAATCCGGACGCCCGCGCCAGGCAAAGAAGCCCGCGGCCCACACCACGGCAGCGGCGATGAGACCGAAGATGATAAAGAGTACTATCCGCGCAATAATCGCGGTGGTGAAAACGTTCCGGTATTCAATCGCACCAAACCACCTCCAATCCGTGTACAGGCCCACAAACATGGGACCGATGAACAAGAGGACGGCAATGACGGCCGCAATGATTGTCGCGACCCGCGGGGGCCGCTTCAACGGGGCGGCTGGTGTGGATGACCCTAAGGACAACGCCAGCTCCAATCAAATAGTGCGAATTTAAAACCTGTAGACTTCTTCCAGCTTAAGGAAGCAATACACAGATAACGAATAAGGATGTTTATGAGTTCCCCCGAATTAACACAGCCAGCTTTAAACCGCGCGATGACCGAAGCCGTGGAATTCGTCCACGCCGAGGGTTGGGACGCCCGCCCCACTATCTTCGCGCTCGTTCCTACCCACTTGGTAGCAGACCAGCTTGCCGCCCTCGATGAGGAAGATGCGGCGCCGCTTACCCTTATCGTGCAGGATAATGTGCCTGAAAACATCGAGCCCGGTTCTGAGCAGTTGGCCGATTATGTCTCCCGCCTGGCCTGGCCGCGGGAGGTGGCCGGCGTCATCCTGGCCCAAGAGATTAGGTTCCGCGATACCTCCAGCGAGGACCCCTCTCCTCGCCCGGCGCGCCTGTTTTCAGGTGCGCTGCGTGAGGAAGGGATTGAAACCACATTGCTGCAGCTGCGCCCCACCGAGGAGGAGTTGGAAGCGGCCGGGCCATTCGCGGAGGATGACATCCAGCTGCGCGGCGGCCCCCAGGTCGCACCCGGGATTATCGCGGCCCTGCGCTATGGGCTGAGCCAGGACCCGGATGAACTAGATTAGACTGGAAAGACAATTCTCGCTTGCGACTAAGGAGCAGTTTCCTACCGTGCGACGCTTTACTCTCACTCGCCTGACCGCTACCCGCGCTACCGCAGCAGCACTCCTGCTGGGGGTAGGCGTGAGCGCTGCCGGCTGTTCCTCGGATGATGCCGCGCCTGCCGACGCCCCCGTAGAAACCACCACTGCCGGTGCCGAGTCCGCTCCCCCTGCGGCGGATGCCACTGAGGAAACCAGCACCGCATCCAGCTCTAAGTCCGCCGCTGAGTCCAGCGTCGAGTCGAGTGCGGAGGCGAGCTCGGAGGCGGCGTCGGAAAGCACAGAGCCTGGGAGCGAAAAATTGGAAAAGTCTGTGTCCAAGGCCTATGACATCTTCGCACCCGTGGCACCGCAAGAGCTTTTCGCACACTTTGATCGCTGCGATTCCACGGGCGGGGATGACTCGTATAACTGCTCTGGGCCGAAGGTAGGCCAGTTCCAGTTCTTCCGCTCACACTCCAAGGCAAAGCAGACCACGCAGGTGCTTACTGAGCTGCGCAGCTCGCAGGTCATTGAGGATAGCGGCGACCGCGTTGTGGGCTGGTCCACGCTGGGCACCACGGCGGTTATTACCGTGGTGGACAATAAAGAAGGCATGGTCATGCAGCAGATGATCTCCTCAGACCAGGAAGATCCGGAAGAGAAGATCAAGGAATTGGGCCTAGCTAAGTAGGCCGCTTATTGGCAAGTTTTAATTTCCTTGCCGTCCGCGAAGTCTTTCATCGTGGATACCGCTTCATCCAGGTTGGACACTTCCGCGATGGGCATGTCCCCGTGGTCGCTCGCGGCGGCTTCGGAGCAATTATCTTGTGGCGCCAGGAAGAGTTCCGCGCCGGCTGCGTGGGCGGCGGCGATTTTATGTTGGATGCCGCCGATGGGGCCCACCTTGCCATCTTCTTGAATGGTGCCGGTGCCGGCCACAAATTTGCCGCCGGTGAGGTCTTCTTCGCTGAGCTTATCGATGACCGCCAGGGTAAACATCATGCCTGCGGATGGCCCACCGACGTCCTGCAAGTTGTATTTGACCTTAATATCGTCTTGCGGGACCGAGAGCATGGCGATACCCAGCATCGCCTCCCCCTTCTGGTGGGGGTTTTCCCCTAGCTCTATTTCTTCTTCGTGCTTTTTGCCGCCACGCTCCACGGTCATCGTGACCTTATCGCCGGGGCTCTTTTCCTTAATGATGTCTTGGACCTCACCCGGCTCCGAGACTTCCTTGCCCGCCACGGCGGTAATGACATCATCTTTTTTAAGTTTTCCCTGCGCAGCACCCTTATCCAGGACCTCTGCGATGGAGATCTTGACCGGCAAATGCAGGTAGTCCATGGCTGCCAGAGTCGCTGCGGACTCGGACTGAGTAAAGGCCTGCTTATTGGACTCTTCTACTTCTTTATCGCTCATGTTCTGCGGGATGACGGTATCGATGGGCACGATGGTGTCATCGGTCATCATCCAGCGTCCCAGCGCCTGGGCCAAGGTCATATTGGTACGCACGGAGACCGTAGTCATGTTGAGGTGACCATCCGTGTCATAGGTTTTCGGGGCTTGAACGTCAACGACCTGGGTGCCGTCTACCTCACCCAATGTGTCTACCGTGGGGCCTGGGCCTTCGGCAGCATAGGGGACGGTCAAAGACACATCGGTGCCGGGGATATGGTCAAGCGATACCAACGCACCGGTTAAGACGACGGGGATAGCACCCCAGGCGATGGTGCGGACGCGACGGCTAGCAGGAGAATTCACGAATCACTACCCTACAACCTTTGCCGTAGTGTTCGCTGTCAGCGTAGCAGGGATCATGGAAACTAGCCGGATGGTGTCGGTAGATTAGGACGCATGAGCAACGGATTCGGTTTTTCTTTCCCCAATAATGATGACGACGATAATGACGGGCGTCGTGACCAGAACCCGTTCGGCGCATTCGGCGGCGCTAATGGTGGCGGCCTCGGTGACATGCTGAACCAGTTCGGTCAGATGCTGTCCGGCATGGGCTCTTCCATGAACTCGCCGGAAAATTCCGGCCCGGTTAACTACGACATGGCCAAGCGCATCGCCCTGCAGCAAATCTCCCAGTCAAAGGGTGTGAGCGCGGACGATACCAAGGCAGTCGAGGAATCCGTCCGCCTAGCGGAGCTGTGGCTTGATGACGCCACCTACCTGCCCACCGCCTCCGGCACGGCCAAGGCGTGGGATTCCAAGCAGTGGTTGGAAGAAACCATGCCGGCCTGGCAGCGCATGGTCACTCCGGTGGCGGAGCATATGAATGATGCCCAGATGGAATCGATGCCGGAAGAAGCCCGCGAGATGATGGGCCCGATGACTAAGATGATGAGTCAGATGTCTGGCATGAACTTTGGCATGCAGCTCGGTCACGCCTTGGGTGATTTGGCTGCGCAGGCGTTGACCGGCTCTGATTTCGGTCTTCCCATCGCCCCGGCCAATACCGTGGCACTGTTGCCACAGACCATTCAGAAGGTTGCCCGGGAGCTCAATATTCCTGGCCAAGAAGTGCTGGTCTATATTGCAGCGCGCGAGGCCGCGCGGCAGCGCCTGTTCAAGCACGTGCCGTGGTTGGTAGAGCGCATCGTCTCCTCTGTGGAGGAATATGCCATCGGTCTGGTCATTGACACCTCCCACTTGGAGGAAGTCACCCGCGAGCTCAACTTAGAGTCCGGCGATCCCCAGGCAATCCAGGATGCGATGAGCAAGCTGCAGGGCATGGACCTCTCCCCACGCATCACGTCCAAGAACACTGCGGCTGCCTCTCGCCTAGAAACCCTACTGGCATTGGTGGAAGGCTGGGCCGAGCACGTCGTCACAGAGGCACTGGGCGAGCGCATCCCGTCCACCTCGAAGCTAACCCAGGCATGGACGCACCGCCGTAGCACTGGTGGTTCTGCCGAAAACGCCTTCAGCAAGGTCGTTGGTATCGAGCTCAACGCCCCCAAGGTTTCTGAGGCCGCTGAGTTGTGGCGCCGCGCCACCGTTGCCGTGGGTGCGGAAAAGCGCGATAAGGCGTGGGACCACCCGGACTTCCTGCCAACTGCAGAGCACCTAGATAACCCTGCCGCCTTTATCGACTCCCTATTGGATGACGGACCTGATGAGGGCTTTGAGGAAGAGTTTGCCAAGCTGGAGGAAATGCTCAAAAACGGTGAGGATTCCTCTGCTACTCAGGGCGATGAAACCGGGGAAGCCGATGAGCAAGACGAGCAGAAAGAAAAGGGCAACGAGGACGACGAAAACTAGCAGCCCCAGCGCTGGTAGGCCTCAAGATAGCCCTTCGCCCGTTCGGCGTGGGGCGCCCTGTCCGCCCACTGCCAAAAATCCCGCCCGTGGCGCGGGATGAAGGTGTGGGTGAGCTCGTGAATGATTACCGAATCCAGCACATAGTCCGGCACGTGTTGTAGCCGGTCGCTCAGCCGAATATCCGCGGTGGAGGTAGTACAGCTACCCCACCGCGTATTTTGATTGCTAACCCAACGAATTGAGCCGATGGTAGCGCGGCCGTCTAAGAAAGCCGCGTTGAGCCGCCGAGCACGCTTTTCTAATTGCTCGTCCGAGCGGCGGCTACTGCCCTGTTTCTTTTCTACCCGCGCCAACATATCCGCCACTGCCTCGCGCTCATCGCGAGCGGACATCCAGGCGGGGATGCGTACCTCGAGCACCCCGGAGACCATGCGAGCCTGCACGGTTTTCTTCCGCTTGGCGGAACGAATGACTTTGACCTCTGGGGTTTGTGGTGCGGGGGGCTGCGTGCTCGACATGACAGGTGATTGTACCTGTGGTGCAATGGAGCACAAGCACAACACCAGAAACCCCAACCAAAAACAGCAAAGAAATAGCCCGCCACCTGCACAAACAATCAACCAGGGGCGGGCCTATACTCACCATGTACTAAAGACATGGTAGCTGCAATGGTAGCTACCTCACCCGCACGCTAATGATGGGGGAATCATCCTCGCGGGGCTGCACGGCACAGCTCCACTCGGATCGAACTGTCCCACCAAAATCATTCTGAGAATCAACGTGGCCCCGGATACGCCAGACCGTCCCGTGCATTTCTTTTTCTGAGGTGTATTCAGAATCATCTTCAAACTCGGCCGTCGATGGGGACTTCAATTTATCGGCTACTCGTTCGTGGCATTTTTCGCGGGCTTCGCTTGCCGTCCAATCGAGGATTGAATCTTCTGGGGCGAAGCACCCGGTGAGGATTGGGAGCACTGAAATGAGGGAGAGAGTGAGGGTTGTCTTTTTCATGCTTGTTATTATAAGGCTTCCCAGTTAATTAAGTAGCATTAATCGTGTTATTATTGCACTGCTACTGATAATTTCACCTCAAAAGACCCCATCCTAACGTGTATTAGGGTGGGGCCTTTTTGTCACACTGACAATAATGAGAACCGATCTAAAAATCATTCTCCAGCTCGTTGGGTATGGGCATATCGGCGACGCTTTCAGGGTGCTTTAGCCGCCACTGGCGGATATGGTTCACGGCGATAAAATACCGGCTTTTCCACACCTCCAACTTGTCGCGAAGCTCAGCAATCTCCACCCGCATTTCGTTGATGGACTTGTCGCGGGCTTCTAGCTGCTCGTTCGTCCACTCACGGATTGACTTGGTAAATGATTCCCACTCCGGGCCGCGAGTCTCTAATTCCGCTTTCTTCTTCTGGTTCTTCTCGGTCAGCACGCTACCAATCACGGTGCCAGCAACGCCGATTACCGCGACGATGATGGTAGCCAATGGCCCGTCTACGGGCATCATCGTCACCTCCCGTCTACGATTTTCAGCTCATTACTTTGGCCGCGCCCGTAGGCATAGAGGGTCATGGTTGCGATGCCGACATAGCCGAGGGATGACACCCAAGCGCGAGGCAGGTCACCCAGAAGCGTTGCGAAAATAAAGCTGAGCGCCCACATGGAATGCAGGCCCACGACGGCCCCGACGGCAGCGGGAACCAGCTTGTGCCACCTGGCAGCGCACACGCACAGCAATCCCATGAGAAGCCACACCACCGCCCACGAGGGCGGGTTAAGCACGCTTTCCATGAAGTGCGTCGGCTTGCGCTCCGGGTCTACCAGTAGCGGCGTGTAGGACATGCCGCGAGCGATGGAGAGACTGCCGAGAATCATCAGCCCGGCAGCGTCGGATACGAGCCAGCGGGAGGCGCGGCGCTTAAATCTTTCCCAATCCATACTCACTCCCCTGCTGTGGTGGGGCCGGTGTAGATGGGTAGGCCGGTCGGGGTTTCTGCCGCTTCGCGGCGTTCCGCTTGGTCTGCTAGGCGTGGGGCCATGCTGGGGGTTACACCGTCCTTAGTAAGCGCGTTGGTAAGGGTGGTGAGGAAGAAACCAACACCACCGGCGACGAGAATAAACCACTCCGGGGCATCAGCTAGGAACACGGGAATCGCACCCGCAACCCACATTGCGCCCTGCAAGACGAGCATGATGGTGCCCTTGCGGCGGAGCCACCACGGCTGCTCCTGTAGCTCCACCGCGACAGCCTCGGCCACGTGTTCCGATACGGAGTTAAGAACCGCTTGATTGTAGTGCCTTGCCATTATTTCTTCCTCCGCTTCAATTCGTCTAGGTCTGCTTGAATCTGTGCGAGCTGGTGGCGGACTGCGGCCACTGCATCGACGAGGGTGAGGTTTTGGCCGCGCTCATTCTGGCCTAATTGCTCCCAGCCCTTGCCGCCCGGGCCTCGTAGCTGCCGCCAGATTTCCTGAATCGCATCAATCTGGGGCCCCAAGTACCCACTGATAAAAGCCGTAATCTGCTTGTAAAGTTTGTTCATTTCGTCCTCCGATGGTTTCTCATCTGGTGCCGGTTTCCCGGTGAATAGGGCGCGTAGCTGCGCCTTGCTACCCCGGTAGGCGTTGATGTCTACGCTGTAGCCAGCAACCTGAGCATTGGAGCCGTACTGCCACAGGGCGGGCTTCTGATTGCCCAGTGGGTAGTCCCATTGCTGGTGCCGGTCGCCGGGGTAAATACCGCGTGGCGTGCCATGAGGATTCTGCCCGTAGGCTGCCACCCAGAACGCCCCAAACTCGTGCGAGTCTGGCTCGTGTGGGCTGATACTCCCTTCCCAATACGGGACGTAGGAATACGCACCGATAACGCGCACGCCGCGCTTCTCAAACTCGCGCTTGCACTGGCGGATATGGTCAACATGCAAACCTGCGGGGGTCTCCACATCAATCCACACGGGGCGTTTCTTGTCGCCCATGACTTCAAGGGAGGCCTGAACTTGCTGCGCCACCGTCGTGCCCTCACTAGGGTTACGCAGGAAGTGGTAAGCGGCGGTAACAAGCCCAGCCGCTTCCGCATCGTCTAGGTGGGAGCGGTAACACCGGTCGCGGTGCGTGCCGTCCGTCGTGCGGACAATGGCGAAGTCAATCCCCTCACGCGCCGCCTGCTTGAGGCTCATTCCGTCCTGGTGCTCAGAAACATCGACCCCGTGGATGGTTACGCCCTGCTTCCCCACAGGACGAGCCACCGCCTCGCCGGGCCATTTAGCGCCACGGAGCACCTGCTGAGGGTCAAGAATCGTTTGCCCCACAACACGCTGGGCAGGCCCAACCCACGAATACCTATACACCTCAATGTGCAAGTGAGGGGCCACACCTCCGTTCGTGGCCGAGTCGGGATTAATCCGCCCGATACGCTGCCCCTCACGCACCTGCTGGCCGGAACGCACCTCCGGGATAATATGCCCATAGACCGACTCATTACCCCCAACGCTGGCGGGGTGGTCAATACGAATCCACTGGCCGAATCCCGACGCCGCCCCGGCCTGAATAACAACGCCGTCCTTAATCGCGTAGATTGGCTTGCCGCCTGAACCGCCCGCAACGCCGTAATCTACACCAAAGTGAAATTGTCCCCACCTTGGCCCCATAGGACTGGTAACTACGAATCCTTTATCAACCGGCATTGATACCATAATGGCCCTCCTTTCGCCCATAAAATAATCCCCAGACCTGAGCGGTCAGGGGATTATCTAAATCATTAATGCCGTCTGCGCTTCCTGGCATTTTCCTCACGTTTTCGTCGAAGCCTGCACGCTTTACATACACGCCCACCGTCCGGTCTTATATGAGTGTTTTCAGGTGTGAACTCATGTCCATGCTTGCAGTGCGTTTTGTTGGCGATGGTATTGATTCCGTTCCTGAGACGGTCAAGGCCATTCTCGTGCCGTGTGTCCCAGCGAAGATTATCAATCCTATTGTCAGATGGATCATCGTTCCCATGACAGGCTTCCATACCCGATGGGCATGGCCCGACAAAGGCCAAAAGAACTAATCGGTGAATATACTCGCGCCGATTATTGCCCAGCCCAACTTTAAGGTGACCACTATTCTGTACCCACGGTCTCAATTCTTTACCGTGATGGAAAGTCCACCTACCGTCTTTGCCGGGAACCATACGGTCGAGGCTCCGCACTCGCCCGTGGTCTGATACCTCGTAGTGTCCCTCGTATCCGGGGATTGGTCGCCATTCTTCGGCTTGGGTAGACTTCACCCTAGCCACCTCCTACTCGTCTAGGTGTGTGGTTAGGCCCTTGTGAGTGTTGGCGCACTTTCAAGGGCTGTTTTTATGGGTTCATTTTACCACATGACCTGCGGTTTAACCCCCGTGGCCTTGGCGGTCAGCGGGGGCGTTGGGTTAGAGTTTTGTCCAGTAGTCGGTTGCGGTGTCTGGTCTGCGGTCGTCTCGTGTGGTGTGGAGTCGCCGGGAGACGTAGAGGTCACCGTTGTAGAGGCGTGTTGTTCCCTTGGTTAGGGTTTCGCCTTCGCGCCATTCTGGGACTGTGGGGGCTGGCTCCACCGGCTCAGCTGGGGTGTCCGGTTCCGTAATCAGCCCAGGGGCATCCTCACCCTCAGTATTAATCGGCTCGTCACGCAGGAAGTCCCGGGTCACGTCCTGCCAGCCGGAGAAGATTTCGCCCGGGGTTTTCGAATTCTGCCCCAAACGGCGATTGCGCCACAGTTTCCCGTCGTGGGAGACGAGTGCTGCTGGCGGGTAGGCCGTGGCCCTACTGGTGGGCTTAGACCATGCGGCGACCTTCGCAACAAGCTGGTCGATACTGGTTTCCGGCTCCACCTCAGTAGCAAACTGGGGCTTTAGTTCGGGGTGGGTTTGCCAGAGTTCCTGGGCGTCCTCAGCACGTGCCGCCTCTACCGCTTCCTCGGCTTGGCGGCGTTCGCGTTCTGGGGTGACTACCCACGCGAGGAGCTGCTGGAATTGAGTATCGTCTAGTTTCCTTATTTGGTCTTGTATGTCCTGTATGGTCATTGTTTCTCCTATTTGATTGGGGTGAATCTCAGTACCAGCGGCTTGTAGTTATTACCGCCAGGGATCTGTACGTATGCGTCGCTTTTAGCGGCGGTAGAAAATTCCGCAATATAGGCCATTGTTCCTTTGGTTACGGAACCCACCGAGCTGTCATTCACGTATAGTTCAGCGGCGAAATCGTGCTGGTTGATTAGCTCAATGAGCCATTTTCCTGCTGGTGGGCTGACGCGTGACCAGTTCACACCGGCCCACGGGTCGCCGTTTTCTATCCACTGAATGGGGTTCTTATCTGATGAGGGGCTTGTGGATGCTTGTAGGGTGCGAGTGCCGGTTTTGATGAGCTTTAGCGCCATTAGGCACCACCGCCCACGCGGTCTAGACGGTGTAGGTGATTACTCCGTAGGCTTTGCCGGTGTATCCCTGCGGGGTGATTGCCCCGGTGGGGTTGATAGACACGCGGGGCGTGTACAAGTTGGTGGTGGACTGCGCGGACACGGGAGCGTAGGTCATGCTTGTAGGCGCGTACTGTGCGGGGAATGACTGCTGACTGTCCAACCCGTCGATGCGTAGCTCCACCACATTGCCGGTCTTCCTTACTGACCAGCCGGTACCACTCGCGGTTTCCGCCACGGGGGCGATCTTTTTCAGCGTCATTGTTTAGCACCCACCTTGTGGGGGGCAATAAGGTTCAGGATGTTAATCATTGTTTACACCACCTGGTAGATATTTCCGGTTGCGGCGACTCGGATAAAGTCACCTTTTTGGCAGCTGGTTTCTTTGGCTTGTGCTTGGTCTTCGGTTTCGACCATCCACACCATGCCAACCGTGCGGGCTTTCTCGGCGGCGACGGCTGTATCCACATACTTACGAGACGTGGCAGTGTTGACCGACCCATTATCACTCACTATGAGTGCGCCGCCACCGGCGTACTTCGCAATCTTTCCCTCGGAGAATCCCACCTCGGGCAGGTCTGAAATATCCGCCATGACATGCTTATGCGACGCTGGTGGGAAGCTGGTGGGCTTATTATCTACCCTGTCCCATGTGGTGGCTCCTGATGGGCCTATGTCGCCTTTAGGGCCAGTCAACGATGGGCTGGTTTTACCGTTAACGGTGAGCTTGTCGCCAGACCAGCTTGTGCTGTTGGCGATGTTGGCGGCACGGTCAGCATCAGCCTTAGCACTCGAAGCACTACCCGCCGCCTGCGACGCAGACGACGCGGCAGCACCAGCAGACTTCTCAGCGTTACCCGCCGACGTGGACGCATACCTCGCATGAGTCGCCGCTTCATCAACCTTAGATGCAGCCGTTTTAGCAGAACTAGCAGCTTTTCCAGCACTTTCCTCCGCTTTGCTGTAATACGTTGCGGAATTACCCGCTGCTGTTTCCGCACGCTGAGCGCCGTCCTTAGCAGCCGCAGCATCACGCGCCACCGCAGACTCCGAACCGGCCGCCTTACTAGCACTAGAAGCCGCAGCGGAAGCCGAAGATTTAGCAGCGGAAGCATACTTGCCGGAAGCCTCCGCGTCCTTGGCAACCTGAGCCGCCTGGGTTTCAAAAACGTTCATCGTTTCATCGAACCCGGTAGGCACCGGGATATGAAGAAAGTCGAACCCGTCGATCTCCACCCACGCTCTGCCTGTGCGGATTAGGTCATCGTCGTCTACGAATTTTCCGGCGAGTTTGGCGCTGAAATTACGCTCAGCCATACGCGCTCCTCCCCATTATGTGATGGTTTATGAGGAGGATTATCGGCTAATCGGGGCTGCGGTAGGAAGCCCTAGTTCTACTATCCGTACTTATAAGATGAAAGTGATGGTACGTAAAATTCAAACATCTCAGTAGATGCCTTTATACGAGGAATTATGAGCGTGTTCGCGGCAATCGTAGTACCCGCCTTGACCGTATTCCACTGCCCCTCAGAAGAACCAGGAATCCAAACAGAATGATCGCATTTAACATCAAAATACGGGAACTGAATAAGGCCACCTTTAACGCCCGAAACAGTCACAAAATCAATCGGCTCACCCTCGATAATATTGTTGTAATCCAAGAAAGGCCGCTGGAATACGCCCTGACTTCTTGAATCATCGTAGGCCGAAGCGAGAAGCAGGAAACGACGATCATTCGGGTAATACGGCTGAATAGAGATCTGAACATGGTCAATGTCTACTGGGGCTTTAGTTTGAAACATAGTCCCGCGAGTCTTTGGCCCGATACCGTACGAATGACCATCAATATAGCCCTTATCGTTGACCATGAGAATGGATAGGTTTCCCGCCCATTTCCCTTTAGCTGAGAAATTGAAATTGGAATTATGGGTGCCGCCAAGTCCCCAGCTTTCTGAGCTGATATAGCCAGAAATATACTCATTATCAATAACTTTCTTGTCGCGAGTAGAAACCGTCACGGTGCGCATACCAATCGCAAAATCAGACGTATGCCTTGCAATCTGCAAAGACATGTCCTGCTTATCATCACGGATACGTTGGGCATCCTGAAAAGCCTGAACGGCACTATCTCGCGCCACCTCAGCTTTCTTACGCTCCTGCTCGGCATTATCACGCGCCAGCTCGGCAGTACCACGCGCCGTTTCAGCCTTAGTACGTTCCTGCTCAGCCTTATTACGCCACGACTCGGCAGTAGAACGAGCACGCTCAGCTTGCTCACGCGCCGACTCGGCCTTTGAACGCTCCGTCTCAGCGCTCGCCCTTGCCCCCTCGGCAGCATCACGTGCAAGCTCAGCTTTAGACCGCTCGGACTCCGCACCGGCACGATGATTTTCAGCATCCTTTCGGGCTTGCTCAGCTTTAGACCGCTCCGTCTCAGCACCGGCGCGGGCACGCTCAGCGTCACCACGCGCATCCTCAGCATCCGCACGAGCATTCTCCGCCTTGCGCCGAGCCTCCTCAGCCAAGCCGCGATACTTTTCCGCATCTTCAGCGGACAGTGAAGCCGCATCAGAATACCCCTTAGCGGCCTTAGAAAGCTCGTCTGCACTATTGGAGAATTGCCGCGCTGAATCCGTAAAACCAGAAGCCTTTTTGGAGTATTCCAGCGAAGATTCAGAAAACTTTTTCGCTGAATCCGAAAAGCCAGAAGCCTTGTTTGAGTATTCAAGCGACGATTGAGACGAAGCCGCCGACGCTAAAGCGTGCTGGTGCGACTCCTCAGAATGACGCGAAGCCGCCTCACTAAAACGCTTAGAAGCCTCAGAATACCCAAACGATTCTTCAGAATACCCTTGAGACTCCACGCTCCACTTCTGGGACTCCTCGCTATAAGCCGCCGACTGCTTAGTGTGCTTCAGCGACTCCTGCGAATAGCGGTGTGCCTCCTCGGAATACCTAGACGCGGCAGATAGGTCACCCGCAATATCCTTACGCCACTGGGCTGAATCATCGGCAAAGCGGTCATCCGCAACCCGCTCAATCGCCGTCTTAGGCAGCTTACGAGGAGGGGCCAGTAGGGCCTTGCGGCCCGCTTTTTCTTGCGCCTTAATCTTCCGCTCCAACGAAGCCAGCACGCCATTAACCTCGCGGCCCAAAATAGGCTCCACGCTCAGCGCGTCATTGGCAGACGATTTAAGCGAGTACCCCATAATCACCTCGGAAACACGCGTGGTCTTGTCTACGAAGCTCACACGATCGCCGGGCTTCCAGCCGGGAACCACACGCCCATCCGGTAGGCGAATATCATCACCAAACACCACCGTCTCATGGTGGCCGGGCGCTAGGCTCATGGAGGTGGTTCCCTGAGAGCGTGCCCACTCACGGGCAATCTCAGCCGTTGGATTAGTACCACCCGTGGAGGATAGGTTCATGTACTTTTCACGCAGGAAGAACGGCCCCGCCTGAGCAATATCAACCCTTCCGCCAGCCTTACTGAACGACACCTCAGTACCATCAATCGTGGCGTGGGGCTGAACATCAATATCAAGCTTTTCTACCTCGCTAGGGAAACCAGCGGCCCCCGGCAGGTACGCGGCGGCGCTTTCCGCATCCACAGTTCCCACAGTGCCCTTGGGCTGTAGAATGCCGGACTCCAAGGCGGCGATAGTCTGCGCATCCATCTGCCCGCCGCCGATAAGCATCGCCCCATCTGGCCCCGTCTCAGTGGTAGACCACTTTCTTAGTCCACCACCGGGTGCGGAGGAGAAGACCACGCCACGGCGGTCACGGCCCTGGTGCTGCCATACGAATGTGCCCGGTGTTTGCTTCTGGTTCTTCCCCTCAGCCTCGTACCGCTCGTTATTCTCCTTGAAGTCGGCGGGGTTGGCTAGTACCCATTCCACACCCTCTTTCCAAGCGTAGGCAGCGCCCCTACCGATGTACGAGTGAGCCGCATAGAGGGTTAACTTCTCACCATTTACCTTGCGTAGTAGGCCAGCGGCGGCGCACGCCTTGAGCTTCCCCACGCGCCCCTCAATGAACGTGCCAGACTTCCACTCGGTAACAAAGTGCGGGCGGTGAGCCTGAGCGCCCGCCAAGTCCCGCACCTCACCACGGGACACCACGAACACGTCCGCAGGGTCAACCGTCTCATAGTAACCCAGCGGCCTATCCACAACAGTTTCAAACGGAATCCAGCAAATACCCGACGTGTTCTCGCTCGTAAGCTCACCAAAGCGGATACGCCCATCACCATTCCACGAGTTCTCAGGCATCGCAGGAGACTCAATCGCCAACGAGGCACCAAAAATACGGGCATTAGGTTTAGCGTTAGGCCACCGCCCCTTGCCCAACTCATGGCGCATCCACTGGCGCTCCATAACCCCCGTGTAGAAACGCACAGTGCCAACCCCCGGCACTTCCTGGCCCGGTAGGAGCTTACGCACCTCCACGAATGAATCCGACCCCGCTAGTGGCTCGTCCAAAATGTCCGCAACGTAATCCTCGGTACGAACCTCAACCTCAACCGGGTCACCATCCGACTCCACCAACACGTAGGTGGGGAGGCCGGTACGCACAGCACCACGAGACACCAGCCGGTGCGTCAACTCACCAATATGAGACGTGATGGTTTCAGAGGAGGAATCGGCGGCGGAAGCCACCGTGGAACGAGCCAACATACGGTGAAAGTGCTTATGCTCAGACCACAAATTCACCTGCGCGTACTGAGTGCCGTCTTCATTCTGCCCAGTCTCTACCGATTCCACGTACCCGTCCCAGTGGACACCGTTAATAGTGAACGTTACTGGCACCGGCACGTGGCGGCACTGCCGCAGGCGGGGGAGCTGAGGGGGGTCAGCAGATAGGGTTAACGAGCCGGTATCCACAGACCAATCCGCCCGCCCCTGCAAGCTGAGCTCCTGCCACGGGGCGAGCGGCCACCACCTCGACATGAACGCATCCCACACGCGGGCATCAATCTGTTCATGGCGGGGGGTGTGCTTTACTACCATGCTCGACTAAACTCCGGTATCCACTCGATGGTTAGACTGAAATCATTACCGGGGCTAGTCGCCTCGACCTGCACCTCCCCCATGTTCTTTTTGACCTCCACGGGCATCGGCCAGAATGGAACCACGGCACTGAAGTCCGGGTTTCCGTAAAGGTCGGTCACGTGGCGGCGTTGGGGGTGCGAGTCAATGGCCCAGCCCTCGGCTCGATACGGCAATTCTTGCCACTCGTCCTCAGCGGTCAGGCGTACACGAACACCACCATGCTTGCCCTTGACTGTGAACTTGGGCCACACGGGCTGGTCACCATCTACGCGGAACTGTACCGTGCCGAAGTCGCTTCCTTTGGTCAACTCAAGCCGCTCAGTGAAACGCCGCGACACATCATCCGCAAACTCAAGCTGCACCGCCAAGGCGGCGAACTTAGCCCCGCCCGGCGACTGAAACCATTTCACGTCAGATACCTGAGACAGGCGCATTTTGAACCAGCGGTAACCCCACTCCGCCGACATGATAGACAGCCCCACCGGCTGGGAGCCATCACCAAGCGAGCTGAGAAGCCTATCCACCGTAGTGCGTACGTCGGAAGACTTGACCCTAATCTCAAGCTTCACGCTATTGGTGTCCACCCGCATGCCGCGCCACACGCCTGCCGCCTCGTCCCAGATATGAGACTTGCCGAAGCCGGATAGGTTATCCGGTACTTCAGCTAGGAAGATACCCTCACGCTTCTTACGGGGACGGGAAAGCGCCACCGGCTCCCCGTCCACACCCCACAAGGTAATGCGGAATTTACTATCCCAAATACGGCCCATTATCGTCTCCTAACGCTGCTTTACCATGCTGGATAGACCAGCCATGACCTTGTCTTCCAACTGGGCGTTGACCGTCACCGCGCCAGTGAACTGAGTATCAATGTTGGTGGTGTCGCCACCCATGCTGCTGAGCACACGGCTTGTCGCATCCTGATACGCCGCCCGGCGGCGGGCCTCCTCATTAGCCACGCTGGAACGACGTGCCGCATCCAAAGCGCCCGGCACCACATCAGAACCAGCCAACTGGCGGGCGTACAACCCATCAACAACGGTCTCAGGCAGGCCCTCAATAATGTCACGGCCTGCCGCCGCAGCGTCCGCCGCCGTATCAGCCACGCTATCCACAATTGGCCGCATGAGGCTGTTAGTAAACCACCCGTTCTCAACATTGAGGGAAGACCACTCGCCCACGTCCTCGCGGCTGATATTGCCGAACCCTTGCTCACGCTTGGACAACATCATGCCTTCCGGCGAATCCGCACCCCAGCCTGAACCACCAATCGACATGAGCACAGACTTCTGGCCCTTATCCAGCTTGTCATTCACACCGGCAAGCTGCTTATTCTCCTGCTGCAACTCATCCAACTGGCGCTGCAAAGTGTCCTGCATTTCAGCCAGCGCCTCAGCCTGCGGGTCATTCTCCTGGTGCAAGTCAAACTCAGCGCGGGCCTTTTCAATCTCCGCCTTGCGCTGCTGCCGGTCAAGCTCAGCCTTAGCCTTATTGGTCAAAAGCTCGGCAGCCTCAGCACCGTACTTTTGCTCCATCTGCCTCTTATACAGCGGCAGGTTAAACGCGCCGGAAGTGGCATCAAACATGTTGCCAACGTCTTCACCAGTGCCACCGGCCATGCCCACAGCCGCACCAGTCAGCGTGCCCATCACGAGACCAGCGCGGGCGGTATCTACGCGGCGCTTATCAGCACGAGAAAGCTGATTGTACTCCTCACGGGCCTGCTCCTTGTACGCATCCGCCTGAGCCTTACCCTCAGCGACGCTAGTACCACCCTCAACAGCAGACTTAAGACCAGCAACACCCAACGCCAACGCGGCAGGAAGCGCAGCACCACCAGTAGCAACCGTCAAAGCAGCGGCACCAGCCAACTGGGCCAAACCACCAATGATGCCAGCCGCGCCCTTAGCCTGCTTTTGCTTGCCCTCCTGCTCACGAGCCAAGGCAGACGCGGAAGCGCCTAGTGTGTTCGCGGCCTCAGCCGCAGCGTTAGCCATTTCGCGGGTAGCAACCTCAAGGCGCTCATGCTGAATGCGGGCCATTTCCTCCTGATAATTCAGCTCGTAGGTGGCCTCCTCAATCTGCATACGGCGGTTAAACTCGTTCTTCGCCGCCTCAGCACGGGACAATTCCAGCTGCTTCTCAGCAACCGCAACAGACGATGCCGAAATCATCGCCAGCCGGTCAGTGTCCAAAGCCCGCTGGGACACGTCCAGAATGCCCTTGGTGCGTAGGTCTGCCAGATTAATCTCAAGGTCGGCGTGCTCAGCATTGTAGTCATGGCGCGCCATTGCCAAATCAAACTCGGCCTGCTGCTGATTTAGCGTCTCAGCGTGACGCTCATTAGCGCCCTCACGCTCCAACTCGCGGAGCTTAGCCGCCGCGCTCATAGCAGACTTCTGAGCGTTGATATTCTCCAGCTCGGACTGCTGCCGCGCATCCGCCACACTGTTGGCGTGATCCATGTTCTCAGCCATGACACCAAGCGTTTCCGCCACAGTGCCCAAACCGTCCGCAATATGGTCGGTGAGAGAAGCCACGGCCTTAATTGGGGCCATAGTCAGCGCCGTGTTGTATTGCAGCTGAGCTTGCTCAACCTCACGGATAGCGCGCTTCTCTTCCTCACGCGCATCGACCAAATCCTGCTCAGCTTCGGCAATCTGCTGGGCAGCCTTGACCTCATTCTCCGAGGTCTTTTCCTTGAGTTCGCGGATCTTCTTTTCCGCTTTCTCAATGTCTTCCGCCTTTTTATCAGCCGTATAAGACTTGGTGAGTTCCTTGCTCTTAGCCTTATCCAGATTCTTGTAGGCCTCGGCTAGTTTCTCGGTGGATTCTTCATCCGACTTGGAGGACTTTTTACGCAGCTCAGCTAGTTTCTCCTCCGCCTCGGTAATATCCATCGACGCGTTCTTACGCTCAGCCTGAGCCTCACCCAAGGCGTTAAACGCATCCAGCGTTTCATCGTTGACGCGCAGCCACACATCCCAGTTAGGGGTCTTAGCATTCAGAGCGGACTCAACCTGAGCGGCGATACCACCCTGGCCGATGGTCTTTTCCAACTGCTTAGCGATGGAGATTACTTGCTTTGCGGCAGGCTCGCCCATCTCCTGGCGGAAAGACTGCTGGCCCACGAACGGGTTGGCGAACGCCATGGCATCATCAATCTGGGCCTTGCTCAGCCCGGCCTGCTGCCCATACGCATACGCCTGAGCACGCTGCCCACTGTTCAGGCTGCCGCCAACCGTTGTGCTCGGCACGTTCGACGCGAATCCTGGCGCATCAAACATCTTGCCTGGGGCGGGTGCGGAAACAGACTTGTGGGAAGCCCGCTTGCCACCACCACCGGAAGCACCACCATCAAAATCACTGATACTCAAATCAGTGCCATTGCCGTTAATGGTGACACCACCATCGCCCGTGAGTTCACCGTCATCCGAACCCGGCAGGTACATGAAGTTCGTGAAGCCACGACCATCCAAAGGCCCGGCAGCACCGCCAATGGTGAATCCCTGGCCAGTGTTACCGCCAGACTCAATGAATGTGCCGTCTGGCAGCATCATGGCGGTGTGGCCGTTAGCGCCTCCGCCGTAGTCATACCAGCCCACAACCAGTTCGTTGCCGTTGCCGCGACCGTTCTCGAAGCCCTTAGCCGCCAGCCAAGACCCCTCAGTGACGGTGGACATGCGGGAATCGAACGGGTCAAGCCCCAGCCACGTGTTCACAGCGGCAGACACAGCGCCGGAGCAGTCCATCGACGATGGGGAGAACCCACCCATCACATAAGGGCCATTATTGTAGGGCTGTAGCTGCTCAATAACCTCAGCGGACTTAGTACGCCCACCATCTTCCAAGGCTGGGAGTTCAGTAGCCAAACCGGCCAAAATCATGCGCGGGTTACCCGCGTTAATTCCCTGCAAGGTGCGGTCGTATGCCTCGGAGGAGTTGTTGTTAATCACCCACTCGCCAGCGTTCACACGGGCCACGGCTTGGCCCATGTTGTCTACGCCTAGGAAGCCGTCTACCTGCTCAGTGCCGGGGCCGCTGGTGGGGAGCTTGTACCCGGCGTTGGTGCCAACGTGGCGGGCAGCGTTGGGGAACCCTCCAACGGCAAGGCCCGGAATCTCACCACCGTCAGCGAAACCGGGTAGGCCAATGCGGCCACCGTGCTCATGGCCGAACATTCCACCAACCCAGCTGCCGACCTTTTCACCAACGAACCTGACAACCTTAACCGTAGGGATCTGGCTAATCAGGTTGATTACAGAATGAGCCTTGCTTACAAGGTCACTGTTATTGCCTCGCATGTCCGAGGTGGTGTTGTGATCGTCCACGCCCTGCAGCTGGGAGTGCGCGTCACTAACGCCAGCATCGAGCAGGGTCTTATTCAAATCAGCGCTAGGGTTAGCGGACTGCTGGTTCAGGTACTCCAAATCGCCACGGGCGATTTCACCATTCGCCAGCAAATCATCAATGACTAGCTGAGCCGTGGGGGATGGATTCTTAATGTCCAAATCCTCCAGCAGGGCATCCGCCTGCGCTTTACCCATTTCGATGGGCGTGGTGTCCATGATGGTTTCAATGGTGATGGACTCATCATCAATTTCAGCCATCTTTGTGGTGATGGACTGCAAATCGGCCATGATTTCATCGTTAGGTGCCGTCACCTTGTACTGGATGACTTCACCGGCATCATTCTTGATTTCCTGGTACTTGATGCCCAGTTCATCCATCGCCGCCAGTACAGCAGGCTCGGGCGGGTCGATGTTGACCGTTGCGCCTTCCTCCAACGGGTACATCGCAGCCCAAACATCACCCAAAGACTGAACGGCCTCACTAGCACCATCCAGCTCCACCAGCGTGTGAATAACATCCGGCGCGAGACCATAGGACTCAAGAACGTGGTTCCACTGTTCGTCGAACTCAGAACCGGCAAGCCCCATCTGCTCGCGCAGAGTCTCAAGCTGAGGCCCCATCATTTCCCAGATGCCCTGAACGTCACCGTTAGCGATAGCAACGTTCATAAGCTGGTCAGACATGCCGCTAAGCGTGTCCGACAAGGCGCGGGCATTCTCGTTGGTGTAATTCAGCTTGTCGCCGTCAAACAGCTCAGAGCCGGTGCCAATCTCCTGATTGACAAGGCCCTGCATTTTATTGCCCAGCTCTTCAATGGACTCAGCGGCCTCCATGTTCGCCTCATCGGCAGTCTGGGCCATAAGGCCCATCGCCTGCATCGTGGACTTCAACGCCGAGAGTTTATCGTCAGCGCTAGCAGAGGAGTCCGCCAGCGTAGAAATACCCGCCGCTGCCTGAGCCGCCGCAGGGTCAAGCTCGCGTGCCGCATCCACCGACTGTTGGATATTGTCACGGGCCTTGCCAAGCTGCTCCGCCGCAGCCTGAGAAGCCTCACCACCACCCCGCAGCGAAGCCATGAGCTTGTCATACTCAGGGCCACCCTCAGCCACGACCCGGTTCAGATCCTCCATCGGAATCTTCAACTCGCCAGCGGCCTTTTCAATCGCCGCGTACGCATCCTTAGATTCCTGAATCTGGTTGTTGTACTCGCGCCACTCGCTAGACCAGTGGCCCTGCTGCCACCACGACAGGTCGGGGGCCTCAATCGTGTTAATGAAGCCGGAGTACTCTTCCGCCATTTTCTTCATCTGGCCGAGGTCTTTCTCCACCATCGTGGAGGCCATTTTCAGCTGAGACTCGTTCAGCTTCTCAGACGTGCCCGCCAAGGAAGCGTTAAGTTGTTCCTGCGCCTGAGCCGCATCGCGGGTGGACTGGGAATAGGCTTCCTGAACGGCCTTAGCTTTACTGTGCGCGTTAGAAACAGCGGATACGGTGGCCGCAGCACCCATGAACGCCATACCCCATGGGCCACCAAGCGCGCCCACAAGGCCACTAGCCGCAGACTTGAGGCCAACCATACTAGCCTTGGCGACACCAAGGCTACGGCCAAATTTCTTGCCAGACTGGGCGGAATTATTGAACGCCGTCGCCATACCAGCCAAGGTGGTATTGCTACTCGTTGCCGCCAGCTGGGTCGCTGCGGTGAAGGTGCTTATCTCACGGCCGGTCGAGCGGTAGTACTCTTTCAGGTCGGCGATGCCCTGGCCGACTGCCTTAATGGGCGCTACCGCGTTCTTACCCATCTCAGTATTCAGGGCGGCCTGAGCGACCTTTAGCGCCACAAACGCCTTAGCCGCGTCCTGCACTGGCCCCGGCAGGGAACTGTAAACATCGACCAGCGCCCCCACGCCAGACATGCCTACACTCGCCACCTCAGAAGTGATGTGGGCAAACTTTTCAATACTTGGCGCGGCCGCATCCAAAGCATCAACCGCGCCGTTACCTAACCGGACTAGCTGCTCGTCCAGCTGATCGAACGTACCAAGCGCTAAGTCCTCCAAGGTGTTCTGTACGCGCTCCCACACACCCGGCAGACCTTGTGTCTGGGCGGCAGCAACCTCCGCCGCCTGCCCCTGTCGGGTAACAGCGTCCTTGAGGGTGTCAAAGCCCTCACTGCCCTGCTGAGCTGCGATACCAGCAAGACGCATAGCGTCCGAACCAAACAGCGTTGCGGTGGCGGCCTGGTACTGTTCATCGGACATACGACCGGCCGCGTCTTTAAGCTGCCCCATGAGCGAGGACATGCCCACAAACTTGCCATTAGCGTCATAGACCGTAAGGCCCAGTTCCTCAATTGCAGCCTGAGCCGGGGCACCTTGATCAGTCAAGGAAAGCAGCGCGGTCTTTAGCAACGTACCGGCATCAGAACCCTGAATACCAGCATTGGCGAACATCGCCAACGAGGTAGCGGTATCATCAATCGAAAGACCAAACTGGCTCGCCACCGTACCGGCCTGCTGCAAACCCTGAGAAATACCAGTCATTTCAGCAGACGAAGCGTTAGCAGCGCCCGCCAAAATATCAGACACACGAGAAGCATTAGACGCATCAAGGGAGAACGCCTGCAACGCCTGAGACTGAATCGTGGCCGCCGTTGCCGCGTCAACCTGAGCCGCCGCCGCCAGCTGCAAAGTGCCCTTAGCAGCCGTCATAGACTGCTCAACAGTGAAACCACCCTTAGCCAGCTCAGTCATGGCCGCAGCCGCGTCGGTGGCGGAGGTAGCCGTTAGTGATGCGTCCGTACCCAACTGACGGGCACGGTTACCAACCGCCTCCAACTGGGAACCAGTAGCGCCAGACACCGCCGAGAGGGTATTCATCTGCGACTGGAAATCCATACCAGCCTTAACAACGCCGCCCATAGCCGCACTCAACGAAGTGATACCGGCAGCGGCACCCACAAACTTAGCTACCGAACCGGCAGCGGTAGCGAATGCACTATCAGCCTTAGAGGCCGACGATGCGGCGTCCCCCATTTTGCTGGAAGCATCCGCAGCAGCGGTGGAAATCTTACTCAGCGGGCCGGAATCAGCCTGCGGGGAAACCTTTTTACTATTTACCTTGTCAAGGTCACCAGATGCCTTAGACGCGGCAGTGCCAAGCTTATCCACGCCGCTAGTATCGGAGGTTGGGGCAACCTTTTTGCTGCTGGTCTTATCCAGAGCAGAATCAGCCTTGCGAGACGAGCGCTCCACCTTATCAAGGCCGGAGGTGTCAGCCGTAGGCTTAATCTTCTTGTTACCAGCCTTTTCCAACGACTGGTCAACCTGGCGGGCCTTGCGCTCAACCTGGCCCATCTTGCTATCAAAATCGCCGGTATCAACCTTGATTGTGAAACCAAGATCGCCTAGGTCAAGCGCTGCCATACGTTACTCCTTTTTCAGCGTTGGTTGCTTCCTTAGCCCCAGCCCCCGTGCTATAGCGGTATCCTCACTTAGGAGCCTCACTAGGCGTATTCTGAACCATCTCCACTTGCGGTTAGATAGAACGCCTGAGCCAAAATCAATGCCAAAAAAGTGTTGGAAGTCCGTCTCAATATCATCCCAGCGGGACAACATCGACGGCCACGTCAGGGCAGATTCATCAACGTCCGGCTTGGGCTGCACTTGCTCAGCCCACCACTCGCGGACGTACTCCCCAAAGGTTTCTAGAATGTAGAGGTCTGGCGGGCCACCGCCCGGGTCGTTCTCGGAGTACGCGCCCGGATACGGGTTGTACCAGAGGTCGCTATCGGGGGCGTAGGCCCAACCGTCAGGGTCGCGCCTGAGCCTGTCCCACTGGTCACGCCAGCACCCCTCCGGGTCGTCTAGTCGCCCTGGGAGTCGCTGTTCTTGTTCTTTAGGTAGTCCACTGCTTTTCCCAAGTCGCCGGTCGAGAAGTAGGCCTTAGCCAAATCATCGCCCTGAACGTACTTGAAGTGGACTGCGGACACTAGGCGCTCCATCTGGGAGTAGGAGGCACCATTCTCCATAATCTCGGCAAGAATGCCGCCAGTAATCTTCGCGGTCTTGGTGTTGAACTTGGAGCCGAGGAGTGGGGCGACACGAGACCACACACCCATACCGTTGTCCTCATCCTTTTTGCGGGCGTTGAAATAATCGCGGTGAAATTCCAGCACCTGCTCAGCGCTTGGGGTGATGTGGTATTCCTCGCCCTTAAAGGTGAAAGAAATATCGTATGCGTCTAGCTGCTCGTCGAGCTGACCGAAGTTGGTCATGGGTTGCCTCCCTGTGTTGGTTGTGTTTACGACATGGAATAGTGTCGCCTGAGTGATAACGCGGTCAGTGGCTTAGGCGTGAAGAAAGCGCCCCGGCAAACCAACGTGGGCTTGCGGGGCGCTAACTAGGCCGCGTTTGTGGGGTTAGGCAGCGGCACCAGACTCAGCGCCGCGAGCGGTATTGCCGCCAGTGGAAGCACCGGAGTTAGTACCACCAGCGGTGTTCTCCCCGGAACCTACGTTAGCCGCGCCCTTGGGGTGAATAACCGACAGAAGCTCCTCAACATCCACCGGCTTAGACTCCTTACGCTCGTCGCCCTTAGCCACGGAGTGAATACGGGTCGGCTCACACGAGGACTTAAGGTCGGAAGTGAACGTGCGCAGGTCGTTAGCGCCACCGGAACCGGACGTGAAGCTGTTAGTGGCAGTGCCCTCCCAGCCCTCGTCAATGTCGGTGCGCCAGGTGCGGAAGTCAACCTTGCCGTCCGCGCCCAGCTCCTCGCCAGTCATCTTCAACAGCTGCTGGTCTTCGGTCAGCAGGTCAAGGTCACCCTTGCGGGCGAACTGGCCCTCAACCGAAACGGTGAGAGAGCGGGAGGTCTTTTCCTCGGAAGTCCAGCCGTTGGAGTCAATGTCAGACGCATCAACGGTGGAGGTCTCAATGTTCGGGGAGAGAGAAGTGACGCCTCGAACGAACTTGTATTCTGCCGGGTCAGCGCCTACCGGCTTAACCTGTAGCGCCCAGTTACGGTTGAGCTGCTTATTCAGCTCGCAGGAATTAGGCGCGGTAGCGAACTTAGTGTTAGCCATGCTGTGCTCCTAGTGTGTTGTAGGTGGTGCCAGCAGTGTGGCCGTGTAGGTGTCTACGGCGTGCCAGCGGTCGTTGGTGTCCAGTAGTGGCGGATCATTTATGACCCGTCTACAAGATAGAAACCCGCTGGTTGCGGTCAGCTTTACATCAGTGAGGTCATGCAGGTGTTTGTACGCTCGGGCCGCGTCCTCTAAGGGGCCTGTTTGGTCGTGGGGCGCGCCACGGAACACGAGACTGAACCGCACCGTGGGATTAGAATCCGAAGCCTCCTCGTCCACCGTAATGTTGAACACCGCCATTGCCCTATCAGGCTCGTCCTCTAGTCGGTACGCAAACACAGCCGGAACGTCCCCCACGGCACGCTGATTAGCATCGGGCGGGGCGCACACCCCACACGACGCTAAATACTCAGCAATGTCGTACACCAACCCCTGCCGGTACGAGGGCCGCTGGTGGTTATCTTGGTGAAACTCGCCCATCTAGAATGCCCCCTTGATATGGTTCGCCACAATCTGGGCCACCCTATCCGCGTTCTCATTCTTAGCGGTCTCCAAGTACTTGGCTTGGCCCGCACGCGGGTGGTTCCACGTGACCTCCTCATGCTGCCGACGGATATACGGCAGGCCCGAATAGCGCACACCACCAGCAAACTCACTACCCTGCTTCTTGCCTGGGATAATGCTTGCCGACTGGCGGAGGTTACCCGTCTCACCAAGCGGGGTGAGGTTCACAGCCGCCGCCTCAACAACATGGGCAGCTGAGGTGATACCTGAGCGGGCTGAACCGCTAATACGCTGCTTAACGCTTTTGCCGTTCCACTCCAAGCTCATACCACAGTCACCTCCACATGGTCAGGGGTAAGACCAGTGCCCGTGTAGGCACGCCGAGCGGACACAACCTCCCGCTGGGTCTTAGCCCCAAAATCTTCCGGCAGGGTGAGCACGTCACCCGGCTTGGGGAGCGGCCCGTCAATATCCCAGTTGATAGTGCCAGCCGCCACAATCTCCTCCCCGTGCTGGTTAAGGGTGCGGCGATTCTCCATGTTGATGGACGCCATGACTGTTTCCCCCGGCTTAAAGGTGGTGCCCCGCATGGTGCGAATCTCCTCGCCTTGTAGCTTCACCTCGTGGCGGAACCACAGGTCGCGGAGCGTGTCACTCATTTTGTTGTTGCGTCCCACGGTTACACCACCAGCCAAGGCTTGCCGCTGGTAAGGCCCGCGTCCTCAAGGAGCAGCATCGCCCCCAACGCGAGACCACCGCCTAATAGGTGCTCACGTGCTTTAGTGGACTCGGAGTAGTCCATCGTCACCGACGAGCCATTATTAGACGAGGAGGCCACCAGCGCCTCAGACGTTGCGCCGCCCGTGTCTAACTGGTCGGTAATATCAGCCTCCACCCACGCCTGAATCTGAGCGCTCGTAGCGTACTTAAACGCATCCCTAATCCGCTCGTCGGTAGGCATACCGGCCTCGTCAACGGAGTAAATAGCGCCACGGGTTTCCCGCCGCATAATCGCCGAGGCGTAGTTAATCATCCGGTCAAGACGATCATCCCCCACCCCATCATAAAAGCCGTCCTGCGCGTCATTTAGCAGCTCAGTACGGTCAATGTAGTTCATGTACAGGCGCATCAGGCCCTCCTAAAAGAATAGTCAGTAAATACAAAAAGGAGGGGGAGGGAGAATAACCCACCACACCACACGCCACCCCTCGCGGGGTCACCTAACGGCGTGTAGGGCAGTAAATTATCCTCACCTCCCCCAACACCCACGGGGTGGTTCAGCGCTACTGGACGTTCACCAAACCACCACGGGGGCGGGATTTAAGGGCTTAGGTAGCCGGGTTTGCGGTAGAACCGCCACCACCCAAAGTGCCGCCCTTAACATCAGCTTCAAGGGTCACGATGCCCTTGGGTCGAATGACGGCCGCGCCAGAAACCATGAGACCACGAACAATATCTCCGAAGCGATCCGGGTCGCGGAACGCCTCAAGGGTGCGGAGCTGGGAAGCGTAAGCCAGCGCGCCTGGCACACCAGCAATAATGGTTTCACGGCCAGCGGTAGTTGGGGCGTTCACAGACTGGTAGATGTTCAGACCTAGCTGAGGCAGGCTGGAAACCAGACCGTTGCGGGCCACAATGTCAGTGCCAGCGGCGTGAGCCTGAGTGACACGACGGTCAGCCAGCAACGCGGAGCCAAAGTTCGGGCCGACAACAACCCAACGAGCGGTGGTAGGCGCGGACACCTTATCCAGCTCTAGGGCCATGCGGCGCAGCGCATCCCACGCGGTGATCTGGTCGGTGCCTGGGCGGTAGAAGTCAGCACCGTCAAAGATGGCGGTGGAACTAATCTTCTTGCCCGCACCGTCCTTGAGCTTGGCTGCGAGGGCGGTGTCCACTTCGTTCGCCATTGCGGAGCCGTGCTCGTTCGTGACGGCGGAGCGGAAGTCACCAGCGGCCTGAACAGCATCCACGTCGTTGACACGGAAGCCGTAGTAGCGCTCGGTGTCCATCACCAGCTTAACGTCGGTGGTTTCCACATCATCGTATTCAAGATTCTTGGTACGGTCATGAACCTTGATGTTCGCCGCACCAATGGAGTTGATGTGTACGGTGTCGCCGGAGTTCTGCAAGATTGGCTGGAAGCGAGTATCAGCAATACCCGGCTGGGCGTAGACGAGGGACTTCTGGTAAGGCACCTCAAGGGTTGGTGCCCACAGCTTAGGGATAAAGGATTCAACAGACATGCGTGTCTCCTACTTCTTGTAAAGGTGTTCCAGTTCGCCCTTCTGGGTCAGCTCGTAGATTTTCTGAGCGCTCATGTCGTTCAGATCTTCCACGGTGTACTTGCGGGGGCCACTGTTATTGGTCGGGTTGGACGTGTTGCCGGAAGATACGGGTGCCGCCTGGGCACGTAGCTTCGGGTTAGCGTCCACCGTCTCCTGAACAAGGTCGGCCACCTGGGCCGCGTAATTCTCAGCGGACGGGTCGAGGTTCGCCAAAGCGTTGGAACCTCGTAGATACGGGATAGTGAGGGCAGGATCGCCCTTGGCCTTAGCCACCGCATCATTAAGCGCGGTGGTTTCACGCAGCTGGCGGTTCTCCTGCTGCTGAGCTTCCAGCTTTTCCTTGTAGCTTTCGATTAGCTGCTCCGGTGTTGCTTCTTCCTCAGCGCCGGACAGCTTGGCGAGAAAGCCACGCATTTCCTCAAACTTGGAGTTCAAAGACTCATACTTGCTGGTCAGCTCAGCATTCTTCTTCTCTTCGTCACGCAGGCTAGTACGACGCGCCGCCGACTCCTTACGCAGCTTCTTTAGTTCCTTTTCCACATCAAAGTTAGCCTGCTCAGACTCATTGGCCTGTGCGGTTTCTTCGGTGTGGTTGGTGGTGGTTTCTTGCTGGGCCTCCTGGGTCTCAGCGGAAGCCTCACCCTGATTGGCGTTAGTCTGCTGGTCGGTGGTCGTGTGTTGTACGTCGCCCATGTTGGTGTCCTCCCGTAACGGTTGAAAGAATCGTCGTGGACGGCTCCTGTCCGCTCCACAGGTGGGAGTATCACCTAACTGGTTGTGCGGTCAGCGGTGCGTACCTGCTCGCGGTGTGGTAGGCGGCTCAGGTGCGAGTGGGAGTTGACGTGTGCGCGTTGTGCCGCTTGCCATTGGCGAACCTTGCGTTTAGACGCTCGTGTCTCACTAGCATCTAGTGCTACTGATTCGCGTTTCTTCCACTTGCGGATATTCCGCTCAATCTGGCGTTGGCGTTGACTAGCCTCATACTGGCGGGCGTTCTCTTCCTCACTAACCTGCGGGGCTGTGGGTGCGGGGTCGCCTGGGGTGTAGGCAGTATCACGATGCTTGCAATTCGGGTGGTGGTATCCATTGGCGATTGCTTTATCTAGACGTTCTTTCACATGAACAGTTATCGTCTCGCCGGTGGCCGGGTCGGTCATAACACGCGGCCCCGCATCACCCGTGATAGCCAACAGTTGATTCTGATACGGGAAACATTGAGGTGCTGAGGCCGGGTGCCACGAGGCCCGCACCAACTCAACCCCCGCCGAGCGATACCCGTCAAGATGCCCCTGCTGCTTCACATTGTTGCGCATAGTTCGCACAGCCATATCGGTGTAGACATCCATTGACCATTGACGGCCCGCCTTATCCACGAAGCTGGTTATACCCTTGTCGGCAAACCTGTTCAGGGCAGACTGCATTGCTTTGACGTGCGTCTCGGTTCCTATCTCAGCCGCCATAACGGTGGTGGCGGTGACTTGCTGGTACACGTCACGAACCTGCCGGGCAACCATGACGTGTTGGGAACGTAACGCCTCTACAGTCTCGCCAGCGGCGGCGGATGCTACCAGTGAGGAAGAAACCTCGGGTGGGGTTTTCGCCACTTCCTCAAACACGTCCTCAATCGCGGCTGTGTACTCCCCCAACGCCACCAGTTCAGCCTGGTCGCCTATCAGCCTGCCAACCCGATTCAGGCGGGCCTGCGCTTTATCCAGTAGGGCGTTCAGTGCCCGCTGGCGTGTCTCAGGGTCGGCTGATGCTAGTGAGGAGCGTACTGCGTCACGAACCGCCACGAGAAGAAACAGCTCCGTCTCCTCGTACAGTTCAACGAGACGCTGCGCCTCAGCAAGTGCCCTATTAATACTCGGCACCATCATCACCAGTGTTAAACGCCTCGTCGCCCGGGGCTAACGCCAGCGGGTCGAAAGCATTTCGGGAACGCTCATCTTCCCTAATCTTCTGAACTTCCTCCTCCACCTGCTCGGGAGTCCATTCGGGGTGCTGCTTCCGCACAGCGGTTTCTAGCGACATGATGCCAGCCGCATACGATTGAGAAGCCGCATTGATTAGCTCGTTCTCATTGACCTCAATCTGGTCAGGCAGGGATACGAGCACAGGCTGGGTTGGTGGCGCGTACCCGTTCAGGTCAGCGTCCAACTCAAGATAGGCGGTGAGAATAGCCGACAAGTGTGCGCGCTCCATGCGAGACTTGGTGGCCGCAGTGGCGCGAGTCCGCTTAGTACGGGCGCGGGTCTCCGTAGCGGTCATGTCACCCGACGCTTGCGGATCCATATCAACCGTGAATGGTGACAAGCCAAGCGCCGACACGGCCTTACGAATATCCGAGTCAATCAGCGTCAGGTACTGCTCCACGCGCATATCAAACTGCACCTGCTCAAACGTGGGCTTGTCCTCAGCCGTGATAGATGGGCGAGTCTTGAACACGTCACGCATGAAGTCAAAGAACTCACCACGGCCCGGCCCGTCGGAGTCTAGTAGCTGCTCATCTACGAATAGGCGTCCACGTGCCGCTTCCACCTCGTGTTGTAGCTGAGACCAGTTGTGATCGATGTCCTCAAAGATTTGGGCACCACGTGCCACATCCGACGTGGAGTAATACCGCAGTAGCGTATCGTGTCGCCACTGGCGCTTGGGGTGGTAGTTCGCCAGCATGTGAGCCGTTGGGGACTCAGCACCAGTCTTGAGGATCGTGCCGTCCTGTAGGCCCTCAATCTCCATGAGATGCTTGGCGCACTCGTGCTGCCCAAAGTCCACTGGGAAGCCCACGTTGTCCTCAGCGCCCTTGTATAGCTGGTATTCAATCTGGCCTGGGGTGTGCTCCTGGAATAGGCGGAATACTGTATCTCCCTTATCCTCCACGTACGTATCCCAGAACAGGATGGAGGATTGCCGCCCATTCTCAAACAGGCACATGCCGTTATCCGCGTCTACCCATTCAATCCACGGGTGGGGCTGCACGTTCTGGTTCCACACCACGCGGCCAAACACCCACCCGAGTGAGCCTGCACTGTACACGGCGTTCCACCATTGGGCTGCGAACTCGTCGGAGGTTACGAGGCGGTCTAGCGCCTCCGCCGCCTGAGTGTTGCCCGCATCCTCGGCTGCTAGTTCCGCCTGCGGTGGCTTGCCCGCCATGTAGTCGGCGAGGGCGGTGGTTAGCTCCTCAGCTACTGGCAGGTGGTGAGTAATCAGGTGCGACTTCGCCCGGTCGGCAGGTGGCCGTCCGAGGAAAGCGCGGGAGGTTTTACCCACGATTCCCCCGTTGTATTGCGAGCGGTGCTGGTATGGTTCTGGCCCGTACTGGCGTGCGCGGCGCTGGTTAATCACATCCAACTGGCCGTTAAGCAACGCATCATCACGGCGGATTGATTCAAACGCCGCCTCGTACTCCTTGGGCGGCCAAGACGATTTAGGTTCGGGCATGCTCATATTTTTGTGCTTCTCCCTGGGTTTATTGTGGCCGAGTGATGCGCTTAGTGTCGCCCAGCTAGGTGGGGCGGTCAGCCAATGGGCGGGTTATCCCGGTCGTGAACCGTGTGCGGCGAAGATACAGCATTAAAGGGTGGTTATTTAACTACTTCCGAAAGGCGCAACCACTACCCAGTGAGGATTGCAAACCCCTTTACAACATCCAGCACCTGCCATATCAGCCCGCAAGATAACCCCTAGTGGGGCGCAGACAACAACACCCCCGTTGCTAGGTGCCGCAGTAACCATCAACCGCCAGTGCTAAGCGGAATACCACCCAACCGGAACTCTCAGCACAACACATGCGCAACCACTGGGAAGCCCGAGCGCCTTTGTAGTGACAACCCTCCGGCGCGGGCCTGTTCCCCCAGTAGCACCACATTGGCTCCCACGTACTGAGAATCGGTGAGCATAAGTGCGGGTGATATAGGAAACTTACTGACTACAACACAACCACGTGAAGCCAAACGGCAGTGGGTGTTGTTGCCTGCGGGTCACATTATGGGGCCAGCCGATGTGCGGTCACGCATGGCTTCCACGTGCCGCATCCAGAACTGGCGGGAAGAAAATACGGCATACCGGGCCGCGTCACAGTTGTGGACTACCACGCCGTTAGCTATGAACTCGTGGTTTCCGTCCACCGTTAGGTTGAATACTGGCTCGTTCTTTCCAGCGTAGACGCGCTGCACACGAACGGGAGCAACATCTGGTTTTGCTGTACTTGTTGATGGTGAACTCAGCCTCGCATAGTTCGCAGGAGCGTTGTTCATCATCGAACCCAGCGGCTCGTCTCCATGCGCTCTTGCACCTGTTTGAGCAGAACTGGTTCCGGTTTCGTTGTAAACCGTTACGGGTTTGGAAGTCTGCGCCGCAGTGGTCGCATTGTTCTGTCCGGTATTCCCGGCGCTTCCATGACTGCTTGCCGTGTTCACGGTGCCATTCAATTCCCTCTTCTGAGCTGTGCCACTCAGCCGCTTTAGGGTTGATGTTGGCAAGGTGCTGTTCGCGCTCAGCTCTCCATTCATCATTGCCCCAGTATTCGCGCATGTGGTGTTGCTGGTGTTCGCGGTGGGATAGCAGTACGAGGTTGCTTGGGTCATTATTGAGGGGGTTGCCGTCTTTATGGTGGACATGATGCCCGTCTGGGATGGTGGTAACTCCGTTGGCGTTCTTCCAGATTTCGCGGTGTAGGTATTCCACTCCTCGTTGTCGGTCACCAATCCCTGGCCCATAGTAGACGCGGTGAGCGCGGCTGCTGGCCTTGGGGTAGCGGTAGAACTTAACCCCTCGGTAGGTGATAACGTCCCGTTCCATTGTAGTAATTCGTCTCCCTCTTCTACTTCCCCCAACGGTGTCCAGCCCTTACCAACCACCCACATCGGATGATTAGCGGTGCCAGATAATTTCCTGCCGTCGTATTCGATGGTGATTGTTTCCGCATTAGGGTTAGTCATGCCGCACGCAGTAACCATGCGGAACCCGTCGCGGGTTAGTGCCAAGTCGCCGGGGCGGACATCAACGATGCTTAGCAGCCCCCGAGCGGTAGGCACAAACGTGTCAGCCGTGAAGCAGTGATCGTCCTCTTCCTTAATGGGAGCGTCCTTACCGTTCTCCGTTGCTTTCGGATCCCACCTATAACCCGGTATCTCATTAATCAGCCGGGGGCAATCCTCAGCGACGGTTAGAACCCCGTTGGTGAATAGAGAGTCTAAGGTGCGGATACCGTCAACGACTTTGTTCTTCGCGGCGGCTACGGTAAGGCGGCGGCGGTACAGTTCCTCTTTGAATGATGCGGCGGCGGGGTCAAGGTAGATTGCCTTGGGTTGGTTAGGAAGCTCGCTTAACCACTCTTCTAGACTGTCCGCCAGCTCCATATCGGTAAGGCGTGTACGCCCGCCCATCCCGTTCGTCTGCGGCGACCACTCGTGCGAGAGTTGCAACCCATCATCCGTGACGGTGAGAGCATAGCCTGCGGTGGGGTGGTTCGTACCGTAGTCAATACCCACCGCCAGAACAGTACCCTCAGCGCGTGGGGTAACCATCACATCCGGGTTCCACGATTCAAACACCGCGCCCTCAGCGGATACCCACTCGCCCTGAATCATGCGCCGATAGAACAATCCACTGTAGGAGGCATACATGCGCTCAATATACTCACGAGTGAGGCCCGGGTTATCCTCCATCGTAAACAGCTCAGCGTACGTGTCAGTCTGGACGGGTTTATCAATGTAGTCCGTCTTAAGGTAATGCGCCGGGGTTGCGGGGTTGGTCGTGGCAAACACCCTCGGCGGCTTAGGGTTACCAGTGGCGCGCATACGAGACCACAACATCTCCCACACGTTCTGAGGGCATAGCGTCAACTCGTCATAGAACAGGAGCTGAAACGTACCACCACGGATACGGCCCTCAGCGCCCTTATCGTTCACACCAATGACCATGACCTCGCGCCCGAATATCTTAGCGGTCGGGTTACGGCGCGTGTAGTGAATGTAGGGTGCTGCGGTTGCGAAGATCGGCTCCGTCATGAGCGGGTAAAAGATATTCTGGTACACCGTATCCAATGTCTTACCCGCAATGACAATAGCCCCGTGCTGCCCCGCCTGTTTAATCTCAGCCAGCATCATAATCAGCCACGCCAGCGTTTTACCCGATGAGACGGAGCCGTACCACACGTTCAGCGCGTGAGTGGACTTACCAATCGCCGTGATTTGTTTACGGCTCAGCCGGAAGCTAGGCGAGGTCATTGTCTCCGTCCGCGATCTCAGCCTCAGCCGCAATAGTGTTACGGATATTGGTAATCATGGAGGAGAACTCTTCACCGCCAGTAACCTCAACGTCCAGCTTGATTGCGCCCTCCACGCCCCACAGGGCAGCGAGCTTTGTGTTCACGTCGATAATCAGCCGGGCTGCTTTAATGTCACCCTCTAGCGCTTTCTTCCAGTAGGCGGCGTGGAGGCGATTGTAGCGGCGGTCGAGTTTAGCGAACACGGTTCGGGCTGCGTCGGGTTTCGCCTCGTCCATTGCCTTGTCGTAGTCAAGTCGGGCTTGGGTTCTGCTGATGCCTAGCTGCTTGGCAATGACTTCAAAGGTGGCTCCGCCATCGTGGAGGGCGACTACTTTGGCGGCTCGTTCGGCGCGCTTGGGGGTCATTCCTCTACGTGGTGGCATGTTGTCTCCTTTGGGTTTTATAGCTGAGGGCAGTGGTCTAAGCGAAAGGTGCCCTACTGGGCGTGTGGGGTTCCTTGCCAGATGCGTTGCAGTCCACCGTGGCGTGGCGTGTGGCGGGATTGGTGGTAGCCGACTGCTTGTATCACTCCTCGTTTCCGCCAGGTGATGAGGAGGCCTCCCCAGGCGTTGTTGTGCTTGGGGGTGAGCCCGTCGGGTATGCGTTGGCGGATGTCGTCGGTGGTGAATGGTTTGCCGGTTGAGGCGAGGTGCTTTACTGCCTTGTCGGCGTGTTGTGCCCAGTCCCCTAGTATGTGGTTTTCTTTCATGTAGGGGGCTTCTATGAGGGCTGTTTGGTTGTGTTGCAGCGTCATGGTGTTGATTGTGGCGGGTGTGGCGCTGCGGTCAGGTGGCTAGTTGTCTTGGGGGAAGATTACGGGCGATACGGTGTGCAGTTCCTGGGCTGCTAGGCGCATGACCTCTTGCATTTCTGCGTCTGCGTCGGGCTGCGTGCGGCGCTCAATGACTTCATGCCAGGCGCGGAGGTTGCCGGTGACTACCATGCGGGTCTCGATGCAGTTGGGGAGCACTGCGCGGGCCGCTTCGTTGCGCTGCTTCTTCGGCAGGTGGTTGAGGTCAGGCTGAATAGCCTTGTAGTTTTCGATGCTTTCTTCTGCGAGGAAAAGGAACCAGTCTTGATCTTCCTTGTCGAGTTCACGTACCGCTGGCGGAAGCACGATGTTTGCATCATTGGCGTTGATGAAGCGCTGCGATTCGACCGAGAATGATAGGTGTCGGTGGCGGGTTAGCTCGGTAAGGAAGGCTCGGCTCACGCCGGTGAAGTAAAGGGTTGCGGTGGCGTGCTCAGCAATCGACCAGTGGCCTTGGTCGCCAAGGGTGCGGCGCAGATAATCCGCGTCGTTGTAGGTAGCCTCGTTCGGGCGGTGGAAGCTGCGGTAGCAGTTACGCCCAGCCATAGTCAGCAAGGTTTCCGCATCCGTGGATGCGTCCTGAATGCCCATGTATTCGCTGATTGCTTTCTCATCAATCGTGGTGTGGGCGAGCAGGCGGACTTCTGGGGTGACGATGTTGGTCATGGGGGTTTCCTTTCTCGTTGGGGGCGCTACTGGTTTTCGGGGTGGGTTTCTTTTCGCCCAAGTAGCTCACGGAGTAGGCGGTTTTCCGCCCTGCTTATTTCCAGCTCTACTGTGAGTAGGCAGATAGCGGTTGTGCTGAGAGTTGCGCCTAGTCCCTCGAATGATGGGTGGGTTATGAGGAGCACTAGGGTGAGTAGGGCGGTTGCCCCAAGGGTGATGATTAGGGCTTTGTTTGCTGTTCGGATGTGGGGCCAGTATTGGCGTAATTGTGTGGTCACTGTTGGTTGCTTTCTTCTCGTTGGATTTCTCGTTGGAGGTAGTACTCGGCTTTGCGGAGGTCTTGTAGGCGGTCGTCTTTGCGCCCTGCGCGAGCGCAATACTTGACGGTGTTGCCGAGATTGAAGCCCAGATGCTCGGCAATATCTATCGGCTGCGCCCCGTTGCTGAAGCCTTGGTAGTACTGGGGGTTGATGGGGTCAGACACGGCGTTCTCCTTTGTGTTATGGCGGAAATCGTTGGCGCGCTCGTGCAACTCGTAGCACTCGTAAAGGTCGCTCATTAAGAACGGGACAAGTAGCGCAATGATGGTGAGGATGATTACGACGGTGAGGATTGCTGCCGCCGTGGTTGTCAGGATGCTCACCATGCCCAGTCCTCGTCGGTGGTGTCCTCAGCGGTTCCGATGACGTAGGAGGAGCCGGAGCCGCTGAAAAAGTCGTGGTTTTCATCCGCCCCGGGGTTGAGTGAGGTCATGACGGCTGGGTTGAACTCGCATAGGTCTTTCGGGTAGATACCGTCGTACCCAAGGTTGTTGAGGGCCTTGTTGGCGTTGTAGCGCAGGAAAGCAAGCACGTCCTCAGTCCAACCCAGTGGGTCGTACAGCTCGCGGGTGTAGTGTTCCTCGTTGTCCATGAGGTCTAGGAGGAGGTCTACCACTTCACCCTGTAGATCCGCTTGCTCTTCCTCCGGTAGTTGCTTTACGGCCTGCTGGTACTTGTAGCCGATGTAGTAGCCGTGGACGGCCTCATCGCGGATAATCAGGCGGATGATGTCGGCAGTGTTAGTCAGCTTGGAGTGTGCCGCCATGCGGAGCGGAAGATAGAAGCCGCTGTAGAACAAAAAGGACTCCAACAGCGTGGATGCGGCCTTGCGCATGTTCGCGTTACCGCCCTTGTAGAAGTCCAATACGCGGTGAGCCTTGTACTGTAAGTGCTCATTCTGGCGGCCCCAGTTAAACGCCTGGTTGATGGTGGGGGTATCCGCCAGCGTCATGAAGATGTTGGAGTAGGACTTCGCGTGCACGGACTCCATGAAAGCGATATTGGTATACACGGCTTCCTCATGCGGGGTCGTGGCGTCGGGCATGAGGCTTAGCGCACCCACGGTGCCTTGCATAGTATCGAGCATGGTTAGGCCTGTGAATACCTGCATGGTGGCCCAATGCTCCGCCTCGTCCATGAGCTTCCATGCCGGAATATCATTCGACACGGGCACCTTTTCCGGCAGCCAGAAGTTACTGGTCAACCTGTCCCACACGTCCTTGTCTACCTGGTCACCGATGGTATTCCAGTTAATCGCGTCGATGGTGTCCTGTGGAGTGGCGTGGTTTGGGGTTGTGAGCATCACGGTATTTCCTCCCATGTGGTTGTGCGCTTAATGATTCGCGGGCTGGTGGCCCCGCCTGCTTTGTGGTGAGGTAGCGTCCCGCGTGCCTGCTTAATCGTCTGGTGCTCAGACAGGATGATGTATTGGCCGGGGCGGGTTTCTTCCGCTACACACCATGCGGTGCGGCTTCTCATTCCGCGCTGGGGCCGTGGTCGAGTAGGTATTCCAAGGCTTCTTCAGCACTGTCGAATGCCATGCTGTGTGCGAGCCATTGCTGGGCGAGGTGCGGGGCGAGTTGTAGTCGGACGGTGATGAAGTCCGCGTAGGGGGTTTCATCCGGCGTGTCGTCGTCTGGTAGTTCCTCAGTGGTGTTGAGGCCGTCGAGGAGTTCGTCTAGGTCGGCTTGTTCGTATCCGGTGGCGGTGAGGTCTGGTAGCCAGTCGAGGAGGTCTGCTAGGGCTTCGTTGTTGTAGGTGGCGTCGTCTGAGGTTTTGTTGTCTACGAGGACTATTTCAGCGGCCTGGGCTTCATCTACGTCTACGATGTAGCAGGGCACCATTGGGTGTGGGGGTTGCAGGCCCGCGTCTTGCGCTTCTTGGTTGAGTTCCCGCATGGCGGCCAGTGTGTGATTGCCTGCGAGGACGGCCCATTCTTCCCCTGTTTGCGCCCCGGTGTTCACGAGGAGGGGTTTGAATAGGCCGTGTTGGTGAAGGCTCTTCTTTATGGCGGGGATGTTGCCCTTGCGTGGGTTTCGGGCATAATTGTGGAGCTGCTCAATGGGGAGGTGTTGCAGCTCGCCGCTGATGTGGTTGTGTGTCGGTTGCGTTGTACTCATGTAGTGCAGTATGCGGCATGAGTCTCTGCGGTCAGCGGCTCCCAGGTGAACGTTCTTGTGGACACACGGTAACGGCCCTCTCTACCCGATAATCACATCGTCTGCGGTGAGAACCTTCAAAGCGATCTCGTGTAAACCATCAGGCCGCTTAGTTACTGTGAATTCAGCGTCCCGAAGGAACAAGTGAGCATTGTGGTTGTCGACGCCGCCAATAATCTCAGTCTCGTCGCGGTGAATGCCGTCTCGAGTAAGGCTAATCATTATCGACCTTCCATGAAGTTGAGTGGTTCGCCAATACGGGTTGGTGTTCCTCCGGTGGTTTCCTGCCAACGGCGGCAAATAACGTCCACGTAACGCGGGTCGAGTTCAACCAGGCGTGCCCGTGCTCCGCGTTGCTCTGCGGCCAGGAGTGTTGAGCCAGAGCCACCGAACGTGTCGAGGACGATCCCTCGGCGCGGGCAGGAGTTCTGCAACATGTGGAGGATAAGCCCGACTGGTTTCATGGTCGGGTGGTCGGCGTTGCGGCTTGGCTTGTCATACTCAAAGACGGTGCTTTGTGCGTTGTCTCCGTACCAGCGGTCACCGCCGCGCCCGAGTCGTCCTTCTCCGCCTGGGGTGAAGCCGTAAAGGATGGGTTCGTGACGGTAGTGATAGTCGGAGCGTCCGAGTGCAATGGTGTTCTTCACCCACACGAGGTTCTGGCGGACGATGATCCCTGACTGCTCCATCGCTGTTTGAAAGTTGATGCGCTCAGTGTCAGCGTGGGCGACGTAGACGGGTGCCCCTGGATTGGATGCGGCGACGATGGTGTCCATAGCCCCGGTGAGTAGCTTTGGTAGGTCTGCCGCTCCGTCGTTCTGGATTGTGAGAGCCTCTTTGGTTTTGCCGACATACTCCACGCCGTATGGAGGGTCAGTCCACACGCAGTTAGCGAGCCCGTCGTGCATGAGGTTCTTTACAACTGCCTGGGTGTCGGTGGAGTCGCCGCAGTAGACGCGATGTTCCCCCAGTTCGATTACGTCTCCGGGGCGGCTGACGGTATCTGCGGCGTCAGGAGGCGTTGCGTCCGTGTCGTCCGGCGCAGTGTCAGGTTCCGTTTCTTGTTCCAGTAGGTCGTTGAGTTGGTCTAGATCGTCATAGTCGTATCCGGTGCCGTCGAGGTCGTGGTCTACGGTTTCCAGCAAACCCGCTAAGACTGCATCGTCGTATCCACCCAAGTCGCCGGTGCGGTTATCCGCCAACACAATCTTCGTGGCGCGTTCCTCGTCCACGTCCACAACCCAGCAGTCGATGGTGTGCCAACGAGGATCGTCTGGGCGTTCCTCAGCTAGGGCGCGGGTTGCCATGAGAGTGTGGTTCCCGGCCAAGACTTCCCAGGGGCGCTCGGTGTGTGTGCCCTTGTTTACGACGATGGGGCGAAAGTTTCCGTTTACAAGGAGGCTTCCTTTGATGGCGTCCACATCACCTCGGCGTGGGTTCTTGTGGTACGTGTTCAGTTGTGTCAGTGGAAGTGTTTCTGGGGTGCCGATGCCTGCATATTGTGTCGTCATGGCACAGAAAGCTAACCACCCCCGCCAGGCGGTCAGTTCTCTTTAAGTGGCTCCCGCTTTGCCCTTGGGTTCCTCACACCGTGCGTCTGATACTGCCGCTCATCCTTCCGATCCCAGGTCTTATACGGGTTCCGCATGGCTAAGGTAGCGGCCTGGGATGCTTCTCGATTCACGCGGCGTTCTTTACGGGCGATTTCGCGGAGTTCACGCTCGTACTGCTTCCGCTCGCGGGCGAGGATCGCCTGCCATTTCTTCGCGGCTTCCTCATTACGAGCTGCGCGGCGGAGGTTAGCTTCAAGTTCAGCCTGCGAGCGGCGAGTACGGATACGGTTAAACCATTCATTCAGCTCATGAAGGCGGGCTACCGCTTCGTCTTTATCGGCTCGTGTTGTGGCTGTATTTAGTCGCTGTACCCACTTTTGCTGCTCTGAGTAGTACTTGTCCTCCATCTCGGCGTTACGCTCTTCGAGGCGGCGGCGTAGGGCTGCTTCGCGTTGCTCAGGGGAGTCTTTACGAGGGCGGCGGGTTCGGGGTTTCATGCGTCTAATCTTTCCATGCGGATCTCGTGTTGGTGAGGTCAGGCCGATTGTTTACCTGCCTGAATCTTCACCATGTAGGAGGCCGCGTACACGGACATAATGTAGCTCATGGTCAACCCATATTCATACGATAACCGTCTTAAATGCTTCTGAACTTTCAGCGGGACACGCACTCGCCTACATACACACTCGCCAATATTCCCGACAATCAACCCGTGGGATAACGTTGGGGGAACTCCTGAAGCCATTCCCCATGTAAGAATCTCAATCATCATTGAGTTTATTGAGATGCCCCGGTGCTCAGCTAGACGGGTGATGAAGTCGAGGTGGTAGGGGTGGAACCAAAGGCTGGTGTTTTCCTTTCGTTTTACGTCGAGGTCGGCGCTGAGGCGATTAAAGGCCCTGTTCTTTTTGTATAGGTTTATGATTTCTTCGGGGGCGCGCTGGGATGCCGGGTTGTCTATTCGCTGCATGGTAGGTGAACCTCGTTAGTGTCGGGTTGGTATGCGCCGTGGGTGAGGCGTTTGCCGTTGAGGTAGAAGTCTCCGGTGAGTGCGCCGGTGGGGTGTTTTCCGGTGGGGATAAAGGTGAGTCCGGGCGATACTGTGTAGACGGCTGGGGTGTCCACGGTGTTTCCTTTCTATTGGGGGCGCTTGCAGGCGCTTATATGGTTTCTGGCTGGTGCTCAGCTAGGCGGGTGAGTAGGGCGGCACAATCACCCACACCCTGCGGGGTTTCTAAGTCGAAGTAGTAGGTGTTGTATTCCTCGTCGGAACCCCACCCCTCGTTTATTTCGGTATCAAGCTTTATGAACGTGTCTAGTCCGGTGTAGATGTAGGGGCCGGTGCTTGATGGGGTGATATTGAATCCTAGTGATTCTGCAAGTCCGGTGAGGCCTTTAATGGCGAGGTGCGGGTCTGTCATTGCCGTGGGTTTCCTTTCTTGGGGGTGGTCACCGTTATTGCAGTGTGGTGACGTGGTGCCCGTGGGGAGGCTTGCACTCCCCTGCCTGCTAGTCGGGCTGAGGTTGGATTAAAATACCTCGCGGATTACTTCATCCAGTTCATCTTCCCTGTCGCAGGGCACGGGGGAGATCCTGTATTCGCCCTCGGTGGTGATTCTGGTGATGTGGGCGGTGTGTCGTGGGGCGTTGTGCCAGGCGTATCCTACGATGTTCCCGTCTTTGTTGATCAGTGTTCGGGAGTCGGTGGCGGGTACGGTTCCTTGGTCGGTGATTTTGTAGCTTGGGTGGATGGTGTATTCGCCGGTGTAGGGGGCGGTGGGTGCGTAGGTTGGGTTGCTCATGGTGTTTCCTTTCTGGGTTTGAGCTTGCAGGCTCTTTCTTTTCCTTACATGTATTACTATACACCACTGTTTACTGTTTGTAAAATCATGGGGTTAGTTCAGTCCCGAACCAGTAGAACCAAACCCATTCTCGCCCCGCGCAACATCACCAAAAGAATCAACCCCCACCAACTCAGCACCAGCCAAAGGCTCAACCACCAACTGAACCACAAACTCCCCCTCACGAAACCACACCGGCCTATCGCCCGTATTATGCAAACTCGCCTTAATCGTCCCCGTGTACCCCGCATCAATAATCCCCGTACCATTCGACAAGCACACGTGACGCTTCACACCCACCGAGGAACGCACAAACAGCTTGCCCACGTAACCAGCCGGGATATTCACCCGCACGCCGGTATCCATCATCACGTGACCACTACGAGGAACACGCACCTCCTCCAACGTTGCCAAGTCAAACCCAGCATCCTCATAGTGAGCGCGGCGCGGGGGCTTAGCCCCATACTCCAACATGTACGGAACGGAAATCATAAGACGTTATCCTCTTTTTCTTTCTAAAAATCAGCTTGCGACGGAAACAGTGACGCGGGACTTAGGCTCAGGATCGGCCTCCTCCAACGGGAACCCGGCCGCCAGGCGGCGGAGCTTCACCTCATTGCGGTTCGCCCGCATGATATTCTCAGCGCTCATACTGTCCCTGCTGGGGCTAATAGCCCACGTATCGAACCACATTCCGGCGCGGACAATGCCGTAATTATTGTGCTCCAGAACGTCGGCAGCACACTCAGCAATCACCGGACACCCCTTGCATAGCTTGTAGGCTGCGTATTCCTTGTTGGGGGTTCTGGTGCGTCCCAGGTCGTACTTCTCTGGATCGTCTCCGTTACATTTCGCGTGATTCCACCAGTTCTTGCGGAGAGGTTTCACTTCGGTGTTGTATGGGTTGTTCATGGCGTGTTGGTCTTAATCGTCAAATACGGTGTTCATCTCGGGTACGAGCCAGGCGTCTACCCCGGCATCACGTAGGGTTTTGAGGTGGCGTTTAGCCCGCCACTTATGGCGGTAGATCTTCAGCTCACGTATGTTGCCGTTAATGTCGCAAAATACGGAGGTTCGGCCGGTGGGGACTTTACGTGTTGGCATATCGCCTCCTTCCCTGTTCTGCGCGGATTAGCCAGCGCGGGTGATTATGGTGCCCCGGTGGGGGCGGTTAGGCGCGTGATTGTGGTTTGGTGTTGCAGCTAGTGTTGGTGTCTTAGAATTAGCTGGTCGCCAGTCGTGGGTATGCGCTCCCCACCCGTGACAGGGTGTTAGCCCGCCCAGCTTTCCCATTCTTCGGGACTGAGGGCTGCCGCGCCTAGCTCGGGGGTCTCGTGTGCCCTGTAGTAGTCAATGAGGTCACGGCATAGTTCCTCGTGTTCGGGTTTCACGTACCAGTCTTTAGTGTGGTACTGGCGACCCCAGTAGTCTGCCCAGCTTCCCTCTACGAGGCGGGCGATTCCTTTTTTGACGAGGTTGTTCTTGATGCGGGTTCTATTGCCCTCGATGCGGAGGGTTCCATCGTCTCCGCGCTCATTGTTGACGGCTGCCCGGCCAAGTTCCATTTTTTGTGCGTGGGTGAGGGTGGTCATGTTGTTTCCTTTCTGAGTGGAGAAGTTGCAGCTTCTCTTTCTCTGTACGTTTATTAGTATATACCCTTATTTACGATTGGTAAAATCAGTGTGGTTGGTTAGGCACCATACGGAAACGACGGCCCCGCAGCCACCCACAAATCAACCCACATCGCGCCCCGCTCACCACGAACCGGAGGCCACAAAATAGGCTCAGGCTTGCCCATAAAATACGGCGTATCATCATCCACCAAGCTCAGCCCTGGGATGCGCTTAGACCCGGCAGAAAGCGCGTCCATTAGCGGCTTGCTCGAAGCCGTCACGTTATCCGTATCCCTACGCCGCTTATCAGGAACACGGTAATTCATCTGCACCAGCAGGTAACGCTTACCCTCCGGCATACTCAGCCCACGGCCAAGCAGGTGCAAAAGCTCCTGAATCTCACGCTTCTTAGCCGCCCGGCCATACACTGCCCCACGGGAAGCGGGGGCGGCATCATTCATTGATAGTGGTGGTTTAGTCCACGGCAGTTTGATCCGCTTCCAGAATGTTAAATCGTCCGGATATCGCATAATCATTGGCGGGTAGTCGCTCATGCTCCTACCTCAAACAGTGCGGGCTGGACGGTGACCACGCGGTTCTTTTTCGGTGGCGCGCTATGCCGCTTCCGGTCGATAGGCTTGCGCAATCCCCGGTGGGCGGAGGTGATGTTGTTTTCCTTTTTCCACCGTGTGTATGCGCTCCGGCAGCGGGTGCAGAAGCCTCTCGCGTAGTGCTTAACGTAGCCGTCTGGGGTGATAGCGCGGTGCCACTGCACCATCGGCTCGTTACAGTTACGGCAACGGTCTGGGGCCTGGTTCCGATGCTCAGTTCCGCCAAGGTTGATTGCGTATCCCGCAACCTGACTGAGCTTAATGGTGGTCTCGTAGTCCCCGTAGCAGACCACCCCGCCTTGAATAACATCGGAGGCGGGTACGGTCGCCCCGTCGTTGAGGCTACTGCCTGCTGTTAGCGCGTCTTGTGCGCATTGCTTTTTAATTGGGCAATGCTCGCACATTTTGAGGGCGGCGGCTACGGCGTTAGGGCTGGCGGAGGTGGGGTTGAGGAATGCAAGGTTTCTGGTTTTGTGGCAAGCTGCCTTGGTTGACACGGGTGCTCCCTGGTGGTGTTGGTGGGATTTCCGTGCCTATTTTTATGCGTCCGCACCTGTGTACCAATTGGCACCGTGCAATCGTACGGAACGGCATTCTGTCGAACAGGTTGGGGGTGGCTACTACTACCCCACCGCCAGCAGGTTCGACTGCAACGCATCGATCAACTGGCGGGCCTCGTCACGGCTCAGGTCATACTGCGCGCCACCAGCATCAAGGGTGACGGTTGAGTACTCATCGCCGGGCGTGTTGTCCGTGAAATTAGAAACAGTGATCGTTCCGGTAGGGGTATTAATCTGGGCCATGTTTCGCTCCTCATTATCGAACAGGTTCACGAATGAGAATAGAACACCCTAGCGACATGCGCCGGGTGTTCTACCCCCACTAATCGTCATTTTCGCCGCTTAAAAGGGCGGTTCCTGTCCCCCTCCACCGAAACCACCGGTCTCGGAGCGCGGCTGAGAACCCCACGGGTCATACTGCTGGCCGTTTTGTTGATTGCCCTGCTGGCTCCCACCCTGCGGGGAGGACTTACTAATCGCCACATCCTGGCCAATCAACGAAGCGCCCACATGGTTCGCCAGCATCGTGAACACGGTTTGCTCGCCCTGGTCGGAGTTCCACAGTTCCGGCTTAAGGTCACCGGTGGCGATGACCCTCATTCCCGTGCTGAATGTGTTGCAGGCGTGCTCCGCCTGCTTACCAAAGACGGTGACAGAGACCCATACGGTCGGTCCGTCAAAATACTCGCCATTACGGTCGCGCTGCCGTTCACTCCACGCCACATTGAGGCGCGTCATGGGCTTTCCTTGATTAGTCTGCTTTAGTTCTGGGGTCTTGCCCAGATTTCCTTGAATGGTTGTGTGTGCCATGTGTGTATCCTTTCTGAAATGGTGCGGCGGTCAACTCCCGCCTGGTTGGGGTTGCAGCCCCAAGATGATTTATTACCTGTCGCCTGCCAAGATGCGGGTTACTAACGGGGCGGAAATATCCAACCGGCGTGCCAAGGTAGTCGCCGGAACCCCAGCAACCTTAGCCCTGCGGAATGCCGCCGTCCGGCGCTTCTTCGCCTCAACGATCTGATTATGTAGCTCGACGATTTCCTGATGCGCGGCCACGGCTTCATCCTCAGCCTGCTGCTTCTTCGCCTGTAATTCCTGCTCGCTCATGCTCATACCTCCTATCTTTTCACATCGGCGGATGTGGGTATCTGTCTCCATGCGTTACGTATCCACCGCTTTTCTATCTCCTCAATGCGTGATGTTCCTTTCTCGATGCGGGCGAGTAACTGGTGGCTCATGCCTACAATCTCGCCAACCGTCTTATAGTCGCCGTGATACTCAACCAGATCACGGATACGGGCCTGAACAAGGCGCGTTGGCCGCTTAGCTGTGAGACGCAGCCGGTTACGCCCCGGCTCGTGTAACTCCTCCGGATCGTCAATATTCACCCATTCCATTGGTAGGGGCCACGCCTGATATTTAATGCTGGTGGGCACTGGGCGGATCGGCCTGGCGCTCAGCTTCTCATACGTGGCTCTAATGGATTCCGAGGTGGCGGGGTCGATGCTCAGCTTTTCCCTAAAGGCCAATCTTTGGATGATGCTTATTGAGATTCCTGAGTCTTCGGAAATTTCCCTTGTCTTCACCCCGGCGGCCAGTAGAGCCTGAACCCTGCGCCTGATAGGCCACACGGCGCGGGAGGGGCCTGCTACCCTATCCATCTTTCCCAGCAACTCGTACGTGTCACCCCTCAGTCCTTTCCCGTCCCAGTTATTGAGGTGGCTCAGCGTGGAGCGGCTAATTCCGGTGATGGTGGATATTTCGGTGAGGGTGAAGCCCCTGTCAATGATTTCTTGCAGCCGTTGGTGAGCCTGCTCATCTGGCACTCTCGACTTATGGATATTCAGAATATCTACATGCTTCTGGCAGTAGCCTCGCCCAGTGAGCTTGGGGATGTGGTGGCATCCGGCTACCCTGCATTCACTCTTCTGTTTCTTCTCCATTGCTCTAAAACCATTCACATCCGAGTAGCGCTGAGGCCATTCCGAATGCCAGCCCCGCAGCGACACTGACAATCACGAAAGCTACAAAGATTCCCTCAATGAAACTGTGCTGAGTAACGAGACCGTATATCAGTAGTGCTAGTGCGGCCAGCCACCCGATTGCTACTGTTCCGCCGATAATGAACGCAAGAATGGTCATGCTTCCTCCCACTCTCCTACCCAGCGGCGGTGTGTGGGGTCGCCGTCGAAGTGGTACACGTTGCTCATGCCTTTGTAGTCGCCTAGGTATTCGGCTTCCTCCCATTCCCCTGCTGGTGGTGTGCCGTCTGCTTGCCAGGCTCTGGGCAGGTCAGGGCGGGGGACAACTTCATTAAGCTCACACCCCCATTTCCCAGCGTCTGGGTGAGGATGGTCAATAATGACTAAGGTTCTCCCATCATCGGACTTTCGGTATCCAGCGATAATTCCCTCATTAACGGGCGGCTCGTCTAATCGCTCGAAGATGTAGCACCACATTCCCACGCATTGGGTGCGTTCCTGTGTGGTCATGTCTGCGAAAGTTTTAGGCATCGCCATACTCCTCTGCGTGGTTGGCTGCTGCCATGAGTGCGAGGGCAAGACCGCGGGCTTGGTCTGGTATCCATTCGTGTCTGCCTAGCACAACGACGTTACGGTCACAAGCTGCAATGACGGGTTCAGTAGTCGCCCAGACATAGGAGTCGACTGGCCGGTGAAGCCACGGCTTCGGTAGTTCCGTCATAATTAGCCCCGCATCTGCGAGGTATGAAGCGATATTATGTGCGTGTGCGTAGCCGATGGTCTCGCCGTCCACATCGGTTAGGTCGCGGATTATCTGCGCTGCTTTGTCGATGTTGGTCATTAGAGTTCTTCCTCCGAGTAGTCAGCTGCTGCGAGTAGAGCGTGGGCGAGGGTGCGGGCATCGTTCGGGGTAAGTGAATGGATGCCGTAATCTACATCGAGCCAGACTCCAGCATTTTCGTCTTGGAATGCTGTGACTCCGCCAGGCACTTTGATTTTCTTTTCCACGCCGGTTTGGTAGTCGTATGCGAGACGCTTGTGTGTTTTGTTCCAGCAGTGCACACCATCTTCAATTTCTGTGGGCGTGGGCAGCTCTGGCGCGAGTAGTCCTGCTTGGTTGAGGTCTCCTGCGAGGTTTTGTGCAGCCCAATCAGGGTCACTATCCATCGCGTTCTTGTGCCGCTGTTGCCATGTGCGGATTACTTCTGCGGCCTTGTCTTGATTAGTCATTGGTTCCTTCCGAGTAGTTAGCTGCTGCAAGCATGGAGTAGGCGACGTGGCGGGCTTCGTCGGGAGTGAGTTCGCCGGGTTCGATTCGCTGCACCATGATTGGGCTGTCTGGTGCTGTCCATACGCTGGGGCCGTGTGGCCCTCCGGGTATCCACCCTTTGCCGTCTGGCACAAAAATACTTGGGTCATTCGGTCCTGGTAGCTCTTGCTTACTCATCGTGTTCTCCTTGGATTTTTGCGACGGTGGTTTTTATGGCATCGGCTACTCGCTTTTGGACTACTACATCGTGGCTATTTTCGGCGGCGAGCCGTGTTTCTTCTACGAGGTATCCGAGCGCGTCGCGTAGGTTGATTACTTCTTCCGCGAGTTGTGGGGCGAGGGCGGCGAGGTACACGTCTTGCTCTTCTCTGTTCCAATCAAAAGCAAGATCTGTGTTCCATAGCACTTTTCCGTGCTTGCTGGTGATGTAGTCGGGGTAGTCAACGCCCTCTGCTTCCCACGGCCCTGGTGTGGCTTTCTCTAGTAGGCATTTCAGGTTGGTGGTGGTGAGGTCAGTCATTGGTGTTCTCCTAGGACTTGGTTGATGGTGGTGTCTAGGGCGTCAAATACCTGCTGTGCGGTTGGCCCGGGTGCGTAGAATTTTGCGGCGTAGCGCGCTTCTTCTTGGAGGTCTGTTAGCTCTTTCCGCATTCGTAGGACTTCTTGTGCGAGGTCTAGCCAGCTGTACTTAGTTGTGGCGGCTACTCCCTGCTCCATCTCTGCGACTACGCGGCGTAGGTGGTCGTGGTTAATGCTCATTCCTGCACCTCTGTGAGTGTGAAGCGGCGACCAGTAGGGGTGATGGTGTCTGGGTGTGCCGCGTCGTATCTATGTGCGTGAAAACGAGGGACGAAGTATTCAATCAATCCATCTTCGTCTAGGCCCAGCATGATGACCTGGCCGTGTATGTTCTGCTCTGCTTCTGCGAGAAAGTGCTTGTCATCGTCCCATTCGACCTCGGCCATTGTGGGAGGGGTGGTGTGGGCGAGGATGAAGTCAGCTGCGGCCTGAATTTCGGGCGAGCTGACTTCACAGGTCTTGTTCCGCTCCGCCCATTGGCGGGCGATCTGCGCTTCGATGATCTCTCCGCGGGTGGGGTTACTCATTGGTGGTGTCCTTTGCTTGGTCAGCTAGGTGGCGAGTTTCTGCTTCAACTTCCTCCCACGTCCAGATGTGGACGTGCTCCCAATGAAAGAAATCTATTTCTGGGTTAGCGTGCTGGGCCTCGGGGTGTTGGCCGTCTCCAAGGTGGTTGGTGTCAAAGCCGATTACGCGGCCCTCGTGGTAGGTGATTCCGCCGTGTACTTCGATGTCGGGGTGCACCTCAATCATGTCGGGGAAATCAAGCCATGGGTGGTTTTCGGGTAGTTCGATGTAGCCGTTGATAGTGAACGGCCCCAACTGTGTCATGCAGTTGATGCCTTGGTGGGTGAAGTAGCGGGCGGTGTTGTCTGCAATGCAGTCAAAAGGGTTGGTCATTAGTCCTCCTCTATCCAGGTTTCGTCTACGTCTATGGATTGAACATTGATGATTTCGCGTGTCCAGAGCTTGCGGTCACCCTCTAGAGCTGTTTTTATGGCAAACTCGCGGCCCCATTCGCTCCCCTCGTTCCACATGATATGGCCCTTTTTGGTAATGTTTCCGTTTTCGTCATACTCGATTCCGATTCGTGCGCCGTACTCGATTTCTCTAGGCCCGGTGTGGACAGGCTTGGGGATTCGGGCGAGGTCACGGTCACGCATCACCAGTAGTGGCTTGCACCATTCCTCCCACCTGTCGGCTTCATCTTTACCGAGCTGGGGAACAATATCAGCGTTGCCGCCGTACATGTGCGGGTCTCGCACGCGGACGATGCCGTCTTTGACTCCCTGGACTACATAGTCCACAACATCGTCCTGGTAGTAAGGGTGGGCGGTGCGTAGGCGACGTTCTGCTTCCTTTGGGTCGCTGGTGGCAAATTCAATAATCATTGGTGTTTCCTTTCTGGATGGTGGCTCTGCTTGCAGGCAGAGCCGGTGGGGTTACGCTGCGAACGGGTCAGCCCCGGCCCATTCGTCTTCCATGTCGTACCAGTAGTCGATCTCTTCATCGATCATGGTTTTGCGGGCTTCTTCTAGGCGTTCTTCGTCTAGTGCTCCGTACGAATCGTCGGCGTAGGCGTGGACAAGGCTCGTGCCCTCGTACATGTCCACGTAGACGGGGTGGTAGGTGACGCTTTCATCCTCATGAAATACGGTGATGATTGCTTCTACGCCGGTGGGTTCTGGTTGGCGTGCTGCGCGGTCGAGGTGGAGGGCGCTACTACAGGTGTAGGCGTTCATGTTGTTTCCTTTCTCTTGAGAAGTTGCAGCTTCTCTCTTTTGCTTACATTTATTATCATACACCACCGTTTACATTTTGTAAAATCGTGTGGCGGATAAAGGTTAAATATCTTCCACCTCACCCACCGGCACAGGTTTGCTGTAAGTGTGTGCCACGACTCGCACTCGCTCCCCCGGGTACTTTTCAACAGCAATTTGCTTAGCCGTGGCGGCGAGGGAATACCAGCGGGCGCGACGGGAAGAGTGCCACAACCCAGACGGCCCCATAAATAACCACTTGTCGAGTAGTGGTCGCCATACCTGAGCCGCGTATTCGTGCCGCAGGGCCGCTACATCCTCTAGCGCTTCGATTGCGACGTCCTGAGATACACGGCCCCCAGCATCGGCCCGGTCGAGCTGCTGTCGTGCTTCCAACGGTGTCATGCCAACTCCTTCAACGCCCACAGGAGCGCGTACACGGGGTGATTCGGGTCTGCCACACCACCATCCGGCGTGTAGGCGACGGAGAGTAGGTCAATCAGTGCGTTAAGCAACGTTCTTCCCCTCCTCCACGATGTAAGCGTTCATGTCGATGATGTCCGCGACCTCAGCCGAGCGGCCCTCAGCGTGGTTGAGTAGGCGCGCCCAGCAGAAGCCGGATAGGTAGAACGTGGCCGCCCCGGCCAGTACACCAGCCCACGGGGCCAGGAGAGTCCAGAATTGGCCCCCTACAAGCACGGGCAGGCCAATGAGGGTGATTGCTGCGGTGAAGTAAAAAATGAGGGTATCGAGGATTGGGGTATCCACGGTTGTTTCCTTTCTGAGGTGGTCGCCACTTGCAGGTGGCGTTGATTATGGGTTTATGCGGCTTGTGGTCGGTGATTCATGTTGAGGGCATTACGGAATGCGTCGGCGACTTTCGCAACATTGTCTAGCTCGTTCAGATACTCCTCTAGGCTTGTGATGCTTCGGATCGGGCTAGATTCAAAGACGGTGACCGTGACCTCCCACTCGTTGGTGGAGCGGTTGAGCTTCGGTTCGATTAGGGCAGGGGCCGTCACCCCACTTTCGTATTCGACGTTTGCGGTGGTTCCCTGCACCTCCATTTTGTAGGCGGTGGCCTCGTCAATGTAGGTGGTGGCGGTAATGAGTGCCATCTTGGTTTCCTTTCTACTGGGGTTGCAGCCCCTTGCTCTCTTGCTTACATACATTACTATACCCCACTGTTTACCACTTGTAAAATCATGGGTTAGGGTGAGCACAAACCCACCCAACCAACTACCCCCTCGCAGCTCTCAAACGACCAGCAATAGCCCTAATATCCTCCACACTCGGCTGAGAAACCGGAGCCTCAACCTCCAACGGCCTATACCCCCGCACCCGGCCAAAAGTCCCCTCAGCCAACTGCCTATCACGCTCCATGCGAAGCCGCTCACGATGCGCCGCCAACTCACGCTTCTTAACCGGGTCGTGTTCCCAGCGCTCAATCACCAGCTTCGCTGCCCGCTTCATCTCACGAGGAGTCACCATCCGATCCCCCACTAGCTCAGTAGCCCACAACCTCACCGCATCAGGCCACACCTGCGGCGGCAGAGGAATGCCACCAAGCACATCACCCCACGCATCCACAATCTCAGCGGACGGCTGTGGGAAACGATCCGGCACCAACCGCTTACCGTATTCGAGGACATAAGCGGCAAGCTCACGCTGCTGAGGTGTACTCATCGCATATCACCAAAATCAAGCGTTTCTGGCGGCGTAGGCGGCTCAATACCCCTAGCGCCGGGGCTAGTACCCCCCGAGGGCATCTCGGGGCCATACGAGCCGAAATAAGGCGGATTAGCGGCATTAGACCTCGACGGCGCGAAATCCAAGAACGACGACTCGCCAGAATTACGACCCCCTCCCCTAGCAGGAAGCGGATCATCCTCCCACCGCTCCGCATTCAACCACGTGGACGGATGAGCCGTGAACTCATCAGACCGATTAGGGTCATCCCGATACCGCCGCATTCCCTCGATGATGATTTGCGGGTCAGCTTTCTTCACCGCCTTGGCCCACGCCTTACGCGCCGCACCCTTACCGACCTTCCGAGGAACCGACTCCCAGAACTCGGTGAAGCGATCATCCGCAGGATGATCATTATTAGTTTTGGGTTCAGGTTTAGGGTTCTCTTTGGGTTTGTCTGAACACGTCTTCACCCCGTGGCGGAACACGTCTTCACCCCGTTGAATGAACACGTCTTCACCTCGTGAATCGGACGAGGTGAACCCATCTTCACCCCGTGCCAAGGCTTCAGTGACATGATTGTCAGGCTCCACCGTCTCAGCAGGTTTCACCATATTGAGATTAAGTGTCCACACAGTCGGCCTCCTATCGGCCCGAATATGCGACACCCAATGAGGAGCGCCCCGCTTAATTAACCCGAAAGATTCCAGTTCTTTAATCGCCTTGATGACGGTGCGCTCAGAAACTCCAATCTCATTAGAGATTGTCTTAATAGACGGCCAGCACACGCGGGTGTCATCGTTATACCTATCGGCCAGGGCCACGAGCACCAGACGGTTACGACACTGAGCGGCATTCCGCTTTAGCGGGGCCTTAGACATTGCCCACTGCATTGCTTGGATGCTCATTACTGCTCAGCCCCTTCTTTGCCCCATTCGTCAAAGTCTTTTGTGCCCTTGGACGAATTGCAGGAGCGACAAAGAGTTTGCAGATTATCCATCTCATTCGTTCCGCCTTTTGACCACGGCACAATGTGGTCAACAGTGAGATTGTCACGCGATCCGCACTGCACACATCGGTACTCGTTTCGGGCAAACACGCGCAGCATCTTTGTGGCGCTCATTTTTCGGCGCGTGCGTGAAACATCGGATGGAAGCTCAGGATTAAGCGTAAGGAACCCCTTCTTCTGTAGGGCTTTCAGACACACGCTGACACGCTGCTTAGACATTCCTACCTCCGAAGAAATGTCCGCCAACGAGCGGGATTCGTTGTTATCGTAGGAATACAGATTCATGAGCACAGCGAATTGACCATGCGGCAGTCTCATCGTCTTGGGGTCGGTTGGCACCCAGGACATGCCGGGGCCGGGTTCACCGAGTTGGTTGTTAATTTCCGTGCGGCTCGGTGTGAGCTTGATTCCCATTGTCATGGTTACTTCACCTCCGTGCGGGTGGTGGTGCCGTCCTCATTGAGAAGCACCCACACGCCCCTAATACACATCGGCACCTCAGCCGGGTTAGGGTGATGCGAATGAACAATCAGCCCTAACTCTCGCCCCACTGCCGGGGACACGTGGGTAATCAGGTGGTGGCAGGCGCGGCACAATGCAGCCGAGTTCACAACCGTGTCATTGCCACGCTGCCGACGCTGCCGATGATGGAAGTCAGTAGCGTTCTTTTCACACCCCGGCAGCCCGGCTTCACAAAGCCCACGAGCGCGCTTGAACATCGTAGTCTCATAAACCTGCTGCGGCATCGCACCTCCCCTCCGTGGGCGGCGCTTCATAGGGGTGCGTTTAAGTGGTGTTCGCTTCACCGTGTTTCCTTTCTGGTTACTCCCCGCCCGTGTGCTTGCAGGCACACGAGGGGTACAACGAATCAATCATAAGGGCCTTTGAGGGCATTAAAAATAGCCCCACCCGGCTTGCGGGCAGGGCCACCCTCAGAAGAACCACTAGGCGCTAAGCCGCCTCACTGTTCTGCTCCTCGACCACTTCACCATCAAGAACGGTCTGAACATTCTGCTGAGCCTCAGCCGCCTGCGCCTTACGTAGGCGCTGAATAGTATCCTTCGCCATGTCTACTAACTGCCCGTCGCCCTGCTTTTGGTAGTACCGCAACGCGGCGTTGAGCTTATCCATATCGCGGCTCTTCTCAGCATCCATCAGGCCCTGCGCTTGTTTAGATACGTAACTTTTCCGAAGCTGCGCCTCCTCCTCTTGGCGGGCGCGCTCCTCCTCCTCGCGGATCTTCTCCTCGTCGAACTCACCATCGGGGCGAGTCTCTACGAACGTGGTGGCCTCAGCGTCCGCGCCGATCCCCATCGAGGTGAGCAGCTTCGCCACGCTAAAGTCATTGAACTGCATCTCCCCACCAACCGGAAGCTGTAGCTCCGGCACGGTGGTGGCGATCTTCGTCATAGTCCACTGACGTGGGGCGCGGGCCTGCAACACCACCTGGCAGTTATAAGGCAGGTTCTTCTCAGCCTGAATCTTCCACTGCTTGTCGCGGGTCGGGTTGCCTTTATCGTCCATCGCGGTGACCAACTCCAGGCGGGAGGTGAGCAGCACCGGGCCGTGGAATTGTCGGCACTGGTGCAGAATGCCGTTCCACACGTCCTTAATCTGGTTCCACAAGTCCATGCTCAGCCGAACACCATCCTCGGGCACGGGGCGGCCTTTACGGCGGGCACGTCGGTTTGCTTCCTGCTGACCATTATCTTGTAGGAGCTGCCAGATCTGGGTCATGGAGTCAATAATCAGAAGATTGAACTTCCCTTCCGCTGGCTCCTGAGCTGCCGCCCACTGCAACGCCTCACGGATATTCCGAATGGTGCCGTCGTGCTCGATGATTTCAAAATTAGCGCCCGGCACAGCACCATAAGCATCAGCCTGAGACTCACCCACCTCAATGAAGAACGCACGGTCTACGGACTCCATTCCGGTGGCTTCAACCGCCGCCCATGTCTTGCCGGTTCCCTCTTGGCCCGCCAGAAGCATCAGGGGGAACGAAGCTCGGCCACTTGGTTTACGGGTCTTAAATTCACGCATTTTTACTTGGTTTCCTTTCCGTCCGTGATTTCAGCCAACGAGTTAGATGCGCTGGTAATCATGTGCTCAATCGCGGCCTTAGCTACATCGTCGGTGCCCTTGCGGATAGTCATTCGTGGGGCTGAGCTGTCTTTGATTTCCCAGCCGGGTGCAAGGTCGCCGTTAATCTGCCATTCCTTTAGCACGTGGTCTGCGAGGTGCTTTTCATCATCTCGGGAAATGCTGGAATCCAGCAGGTCGGGCCGCATTTCGAAAAGCAGGTCAATGATTTCTTGGTGGCGTGGATCGTCCGGGGCGGGTAGCGCGTCGATGATTTCGAGACCATGATCGTCCGCCATCGCCAGCAGCACAGAGTGGTCGGTACATACCGCTTTTTTATTAGTCTGGCTCATGGAAGCGGTTCCGAGCTTCACGCCCTGATTATTGGTGACGGTGCGCTTATCGCCGGGGGCGAGCTGCTTTTCCAGCTCCCGCTTCTCTTCCTTGTGCATCTCGTACAGTTTGCCGAGTACAGCGGATTGGAGCACTACACGCTGGGCTAGGTTAAGACCGTTCGCCTTTACACGGTCGGGGGTGTTATTCTGAGTAGGCATCAGGTTTTCAGTTTCCTTTCTGACTGGTGCGGAGCCTCCACATTTATGGTGTTGCAGCGCCGTGGGGGCTTTTCTTATGCGCTTAGGCTGCGGCGGCGAGCGCCTGCTCCATCTCGATGAATGTATCGAGGTCGCGGCGGGTGAATAGGAGCTTGCGGCCCGGGCGAGATGCTTTAATGAGTCGGTTTTCACTGGCGGGGCGGTTCATGTACGAGTACACGGTAGTACGCCCAATTCCTCCGAGGTACTGCTGCGCTTCCTTGATGTCTAGCAGCCCCTCGGGGTGGCCTTTAATGTAGATAGCCAAGGGGTTTCCTTTCTGACTGGTGGTTCGCCTTGCAGGGCGGGGCTATTTCCTAACCCTGTACTAAACTGTACTATACGGTACTACGGTTTGTAAAATCCCCCACCAAACAACGAACTTGATAATCTAACCCCATGACAACCCCCGACCAATGGCTCCCCGGCCAACTACTCCAACGAGCACGCGAACACAACGGCCTATCGAAAGCAGAAGCCGCCCGCCGCTCCGGCCTATCAGAATCCTGGTGGAGAAGACTAGAAACCGGCATCAATATTCGCAACGGCCAAAAAATCAGAGTCACCGCCACCCCAGAAGCACTAGCCAAAGCCGCCCAAGGCGTAAACCTCCCCGTCAACCAAATATTCGAAGCCGCAGGACTAGAAACCACAACCCCCACCAACCTCAGCGACGAAATCACCACCGAAGCCAAACGCCTCCCACCCCACCTCCAACGAGAAGCCCTAGCCTTTATCCGAGGCCTCACCATAGCCACTAGGCAGACCGAGGAATGACGAATAATCACTCATAGCCTGCTGCGCCTGAGCTGCATTCACATGGACATAATTAAACGTCGTATCAATGTTGGAATGCCCCAAAATCGACGCGATAACCTCCGGCCTCACGCCACACTCACGTAAAAGCGACGCGGCCGTATGCCGAGCCGTATGCAAGTCAACAATCGGCAACCCAGCATCCCGTAACGCCGCTTTCCATCGAACCAAAGAACGCTCATGCCTCAGCGGAAGCCCATTTCTAGACAACCACATCAAGTCCCACTCATTCTGCGGAGTCCCAGCAATATGCCGCCTCAACACCTCATCCAACGGCGCAGGAACCGGAACAATACGGCGTGATTTCTCAGTCTTAGGCCGCGTCCACGCAAGCGCTCCCCTAATCTCATACCACTCAAACGCCGGGGGCGCGGCAGTCTGCCTATCATTACACCACCTAGGCTCAGCACCCCCAGAGCACCTGCACCTTTTCCCATGCCGCCAAGGCAGGTTAGTCGCCGCCCACGACAGATCCACCTGAGCCATACCCGGCACTAGCGACACACGACTACGAGTAAGACCTAATAGCTCACCATTTCGAGCGCCAAGGAAAAGATACGATGCCCACAATGAGGCCAACGGGTCGCCCACCTTGGAGGAATGAAGAATAAGATGCCGAGCCTGGTCAGCAGTTAACGCACCCCTCGTCTTACGGACGGCACGCGGCCTATCAACCATCGCGCAAGGATTACGTTCAACAAGCCCGCGCCTAATAGCATCTTTCATAATCATCGAAAGGGTGGAGTAAACCGACTGAGCGAAGCGTCCTGAGCAGCCCGCGTCTCGAACGGCGGTGATTAATTCTCGTACCTCGTCGGCCCCAACGTCTTTCAGGGCGTACTCCCCCAGTGTGGGTATTATATGGTTTCGGCATCGGGTTCTAGCGCCCCTGAGTGTTTGCGGAGCGTACATCTCGAATGCTGTGGAGTCGAGCCATTTTTTGGTGAATGTTTCGACGGTTATTTTTTGTGGGGTACTTTCACCCTTTTTTAGTTGTAGATACAACTCGTTGCGGCGACGGATACATTCCGCTTCGGTCTTAGCTGAGACGGTGCGCCGCACCTGGCGGCCCTTGCCGTCCCACCCGACAGTGATTGCTGCGCGCCAACGACCGTTCTTAGTTTGGTAGATGGAGCCGAGTTTCAGGTCTTTTACTGGTTTCATGGTTGTGTAGCTGCCTTGGTAGCTGTGTGGTGGTAGCTGTATTGGTAGCTGTCACCCTGTACTGGAACGAACACTATAGTACAGTTTGCCACCTGCGAAGAAAACACTCAGGCCACAAAACCACCCCTGTACTGGTACAACCCAAAAAGCAACGCGTGGTGCAATGGAGCACAAGCACAACACCAGAAACCCCAACCAAAAACAGCAAAGAAATAGCCCGCCACCTGCACAAACAATCAACCAGGGGCGGGCCTATACTCACCATGTACTAAAGACATGGTAGCTGCAATGGTAGCTACCTCACCCGCACGCTAATGATGGGGGAATCATCCTCGCGGGGCTGCACGGCACAGCTCCACTCGGATCGAACTGTCCCACCAAAATCATTCTGAGAATCAACGTGGCCCCGGATACGCCAGACCGTCCCGTGCATTTCTTTTTCTGAGGTGTATTCAGAATCATCTTCAAACTCGGCCGTCGATGGGGACTTCAATTTATCGGCTACTCGTTCGTGGCATTTTTCGCGGGCTTCGCTTGCCGTCCAATCGAGGATTGAATCTTCTGGGGCGAAGCACCCGGTGAGGATTGGGAGCACTGAAATGAGGGAGAGAGTGAGGGTTGTCTTTTTCATGCTTGTTATTATAAGGCTTCCCAGTTAATTAAGTAGCATTAATCGTGTTATTATTGCACTGCTACTGATAATTTCACCTCAAAAGACCCCATCCTAACGTGTATTAGGGTGGGGCCTTTTTGTCACACTGACAATAATGAGAACCGATCTAAAAATCATTCTCCAGCTCGTTGGGTATGGGCATATCGGCGACGCTTTCAGGGTGCTTTAGCCGCCACTGGCGGATATGGTTCACGGCGATAAAATACCGGCTTTTCCACACCTCCAACTTGTCGCGAAGCTCAGCAATCTCCACCCGCATTTCGTTGATGGACTTGTCGCGGGCTTCTAGCTGCTCGTTCGTCCACTCACGGATTGACTTGGTAAATGATTCCCACTCCGGGCCGCGAGTCTCTAATTCCGCTTTCTTCTTCTGGTTCTTCTCGGTCAGCACGCTACCAATCACGGTGCCAGCAACGCCGATTACCGCGACGATGATGGTAGCCAATGGCCCGTCTACGGGCATCATCGTCACCTCCCGTCTACGATTTTCAGCTCATTACTTTGGCCGCGCCCGTAGGCATAGAGGGTCATGGTTGCGATGCCGACATAGCCGAGGGATGACACCCAAGCGCGAGGCAGGTCACCCAGAAGCGTTGCGAAAATAAAGCTGAGCGCCCACATGGAATGCAGGCCCACGACGGCCCCGACGGCAGCGGGAACCAGCTTGTGCCACCTGGCAGCGCACACGCACAGCAATCCCATGAGAAGCCACACCACCGCCCACGAGGGCGGGTTAAGCACGCTTTCCATGAAGTGCGTCGGCTTGCGCTCCGGGTCTACCAGTAGCGGCGTGTAGGACATGCCGCGAGCGATGGAGAGACTGCCGAGAATCATCAGCCCGGCAGCGTCGGATACGAGCCAGCGGGAGGCGCGGCGCTTAAATCTTTCCCAATCCATACTCACTCCCCTGCTGTGGTGGGGCCGGTGTAGATGGGTAGGCCGGTCGGGGTTTCTGCCGCTTCGCGGCGTTCCGCTTGGTCTGCTAGGCGTGGGGCCATGCTGGGGGTTACACCGTCCTTAGTAAGCGCGTTGGTAAGGGTGGTGAGGAAGAAACCAACACCACCGGCGACGAGAATAAACCACTCCGGGGCATCAGCTAGGAACACGGGAATCGCACCCGCAACCCACATTGCGCCCTGCAAGACGAGCATGATGGTGCCCTTGCGGCGGAGCCACCACGGCTGCTCCTGTAGCTCCACCGCGACAGCCTCGGCCACGTGTTCCGATACGGAGTTAAGAACCGCTTGATTGTAGTGCCTTGCCATTATTTCTTCCTCCGCTTCAATTCGTCTAGGTCTGCTTGAATCTGTGCGAGCTGGTGGCGGACTGCGGCCACTGCATCGACGAGGGTGAGGTTTTGGCCGCGCTCATTCTGGCCTAATTGCTCCCAGCCCTTGCCGCCCGGGCCTCGTAGCTGCCGCCAGATTTCCTGAATCGCATCAATCTGGGGCCCCAAGTACCCACTGATAAAAGCCGTAATCTGCTTGTAAAGTTTGTTCATTTCGTCCTCCGATGGTTTCTCATCTGGTGCCGGTTTCCCGGTGAATAGGGCGCGTAGCTGCGCCTTGCTACCCCGGTAGGCGTTGATGTCTACGCTGTAGCCAGCAACCTGAGCATTGGAGCCGTACTGCCACAGGGCGGGCTTCTGATTGCCCAGTGGGTAGTCCCATTGCTGGTGCCGGTCGCCGGGGTAAATACCGCGTGGCGTGCCATGAGGATTCTGCCCGTAGGCTGCCACCCAGAACGCCCCAAACTCGTGCGAGTCTGGCTCGTGTGGGCTGATACTCCCTTCCCAATACGGGACGTAGGAATACGCACCGATAACGCGCACGCCGCGCTTCTCAAACTCGCGCTTGCACTGGCGGATATGGTCAACATGCAAACCTGCGGGGGTCTCCACATCAATCCACACGGGGCGTTTCTTGTCGCCCATGACTTCAAGGGAGGCCTGAACTTGCTGCGCCACCGTCGTGCCCTCACTAGGGTTACGCAGGAAGTGGTAAGCGGCGGTAACAAGCCCAGCCGCTTCCGCATCGTCTAGGTGGGAGCGGTAACACCGGTCGCGGTGCGTGCCGTCCGTCGTGCGGACAATGGCGAAGTCAATCCCCTCACGCGCCGCCTGCTTGAGGCTCATTCCGTCCTGGTGCTCAGAAACATCGACCCCGTGGATGGTTACGCCCTGCTTCCCCACAGGACGAGCCACCGCCTCGCCGGGCCATTTAGCGCCACGGAGCACCTGCTGAGGGTCAAGAATCGTTTGCCCCACAACACGCTGGGCAGGCCCAACCCACGAATACCTATACACCTCAATGTGCAAGTGAGGGGCCACACCTCCGTTCGTGGCCGAGTCGGGATTAATCCGCCCGATACGCTGCCCCTCACGCACCTGCTGGCCGGAACGCACCTCCGGGATAATATGCCCATAGACCGACTCATTACCCCCAACGCTGGCGGGGTGGTCAATACGAATCCACTGGCCGAATCCCGACGCCGCCCCGGCCTGAATAACAACGCCGTCCTTAATCGCGTAGATTGGCTTGCCGCCTGAACCGCCCGCAACGCCGTAATCTACACCAAAGTGAAATTGTCCCCACCTTGGCCCCATAGGACTGGTAACTACGAATCCTTTATCAACCGGCATTGATACCATAATGGCCCTCCTTTCGCCCATAAAATAATCCCCAGACCTGAGCGGTCAGGGGATTATCTAAATCATTAATGCCGTCTGCGCTTCCTGGCATTTTCCTCACGTTTTCGTCGAAGCCTGCACGCTTTACATACACGCCCACCGTCCGGTCTTATATGAGTGTTTTCAGGTGTGAACTCATGTCCATGCTTGCAGTGCGTTTTGTTGGCGATGGTATTGATTCCGTTCCTGAGACGGTCAAGGCCATTCTCGTGCCGTGTGTCCCAGCGAAGATTATCAATCCTATTGTCAGATGGATCATCGTTCCCATGACAGGCTTCCATACCCGATGGGCATGGCCCGACAAAGGCCAAAAGAACTAATCGGTGAATATACTCGCGCCGATTATTGCCCAGCCCAACTTTAAGGTGACCACTATTCTGTACCCACGGTCTCAATTCTTTACCGTGATGGAAAGTCCACCTACCGTCTTTGCCGGGAACCATACGGTCGAGGCTCCGCACTCGCCCGTGGTCTGATACCTCGTAGTGTCCCTCGTATCCGGGGATTGGTCGCCATTCTTCGGCTTGGGTAGACTTCACCCTAGCCACCTCCTACTCGTCTAGGTGTGTGGTTAGGCCCTTGTGAGTGTTGGCGCACTTTCAAGGGCTGTTTTTATGGGTTCATTTTACCACATGACCTGCGGTTTAACCCCCGTGGCCTTGGCGGTCAGCGGGGGCGTTGGGTTAGAGTTTTGTCCAGTAGTCGGTTGCGGTGTCTGGTCTGCGGTCGTCTCGTGTGGTGTGGAGTCGCCGGGAGACGTAGAGGTCACCGTTGTAGAGGCGTGTTGTTCCCTTGGTTAGGGTTTCGCCTTCGCGCCATTCTGGGACTGTGGGGGCTGGCTCCACCGGCTCAGCTGGGGTGTCCGGTTCCGTAATCAGCCCAGGGGCATCCTCACCCTCAGTATTAATCGGCTCGTCACGCAGGAAGTCCCGGGTCACGTCCTGCCAGCCGGAGAAGATTTCGCCCGGGGTTTTCGAATTCTGCCCCAAACGGCGATTGCGCCACAGTTTCCCGTCGTGGGAGACGAGTGCTGCTGGCGGGTAGGCCGTGGCCCTACTGGTGGGCTTAGACCATGCGGCGACCTTCGCAACAAGCTGGTCGATACTGGTTTCCGGCTCCACCTCAGTAGCAAACTGGGGCTTTAGTTCGGGGTGGGTTTGCCAGAGTTCCTGGGCGTCCTCAGCACGTGCCGCCTCTACCGCTTCCTCGGCTTGGCGGCGTTCGCGTTCTGGGGTGACTACCCACGCGAGGAGCTGCTGGAATTGAGTATCGTCTAGTTTCCTTATTTGGTCTTGTATGTCCTGTATGGTCATTGTTTCTCCTATTTGATTGGGGTGAATCTCAGTACCAGCGGCTTGTAGTTATTACCGCCAGGGATCTGTACGTATGCGTCGCTTTTAGCGGCGGTAGAAAATTCCGCAATATAGGCCATTGTTCCTTTGGTTACGGAACCCACCGAGCTGTCATTCACGTATAGTTCAGCGGCGAAATCGTGCTGGTTGATTAGCTCAATGAGCCATTTTCCTGCTGGTGGGCTGACGCGTGACCAGTTCACACCGGCCCACGGGTCGCCGTTTTCTATCCACTGAATGGGGTTCTTATCTGATGAGGGGCTTGTGGATGCTTGTAGGGTGCGAGTGCCGGTTTTGATGAGCTTTAGCGCCATTAGGCACCACCGCCCACGCGGTCTAGACGGTGTAGGTGATTACTCCGTAGGCTTTGCCGGTGTATCCCTGCGGGGTGATTGCCCCGGTGGGGTTGATAGACACGCGGGGCGTGTACAAGTTGGTGGTGGACTGCGCGGACACGGGAGCGTAGGTCATGCTTGTAGGCGCGTACTGTGCGGGGAATGACTGCTGACTGTCCAACCCGTCGATGCGTAGCTCCACCACATTGCCGGTCTTCCTTACTGACCAGCCGGTACCACTCGCGGTTTCCGCCACGGGGGCGATCTTTTTCAGCGTCATTGTTTAGCACCCACCTTGTGGGGGGCAATAAGGTTCAGGATGTTAATCATTGTTTACACCACCTGGTAGATATTTCCGGTTGCGGCGACTCGGATAAAGTCACCTTTTTGGCAGCTGGTTTCTTTGGCTTGTGCTTGGTCTTCGGTTTCGACCATCCACACCATGCCAACCGTGCGGGCTTTCTCGGCGGCGACGGCTGTATCCACATACTTACGAGACGTGGCAGTGTTGACCGACCCATTATCACTCACTATGAGTGCGCCGCCACCGGCGTACTTCGCAATCTTTCCCTCGGAGAATCCCACCTCGGGCAGGTCTGAAATATCCGCCATGACATGCTTATGCGACGCTGGTGGGAAGCTGGTGGGCTTATTATCTACCCTGTCCCATGTGGTGGCTCCTGATGGGCCTATGTCGCCTTTAGGGCCAGTCAACGATGGGCTGGTTTTACCGTTAACGGTGAGCTTGTCGCCAGACCAGCTTGTGCTGTTGGCGATGTTGGCGGCACGGTCAGCATCAGCCTTAGCACTCGAAGCACTACCCGCCGCCTGCGACGCAGACGACGCGGCAGCACCAGCAGACTTCTCAGCGTTACCCGCCGACGTGGACGCATACCTCGCATGAGTCGCCGCTTCATCAACCTTAGATGCAGCCGTTTTAGCAGAACTAGCAGCTTTTCCAGCACTTTCCTCCGCTTTGCTGTAATACGTTGCGGAATTACCCGCTGCTGTTTCCGCACGCTGAGCGCCGTCCTTAGCAGCCGCAGCATCACGCGCCACCGCAGACTCCGAACCGGCCGCCTTACTAGCACTAGAAGCCGCAGCGGAAGCCGAAGATTTAGCAGCGGAAGCATACTTGCCGGAAGCCTCCGCGTCCTTGGCAACCTGAGCCGCCTGGGTTTCAAAAACGTTCATCGTTTCATCGAACCCGGTAGGCACCGGGATATGAAGAAAGTCGAACCCGTCGATCTCCACCCACGCTCTGCCTGTGCGGATTAGGTCATCGTCGTCTACGAATTTTCCGGCGAGTTTGGCGCTGAAATTACGCTCAGCCATACGCGCTCCTCCCCATTATGTGATGGTTTATGAGGAGGATTATCGGCTAATCGGGGCTGCGGTAGGAAGCCCTAGTTCTACTATCCGTACTTATAAGATGAAAGTGATGGTACGTAAAATTCAAACATCTCAGTAGATGCCTTTATACGAGGAATTATGAGCGTGTTCGCGGCAATCGTAGTACCCGCCTTGACCGTATTCCACTGCCCCTCAGAAGAACCAGGAATCCAAACAGAATGATCGCATTTAACATCAAAATACGGGAACTGAATAAGGCCACCTTTAACGCCCGAAACAGTCACAAAATCAATCGGCTCACCCTCGATAATATTGTTGTAATCCAAGAAAGGCCGCTGGAATACGCCCTGACTTCTTGAATCATCGTAGGCCGAAGCGAGAAGCAGGAAACGACGATCATTCGGGTAATACGGCTGAATAGAGATCTGAACATGGTCAATGTCTACTGGGGCTTTAGTTTGAAACATAGTCCCGCGAGTCTTTGGCCCGATACCGTACGAATGACCATCAATATAGCCCTTATCGTTGACCATGAGAATGGATAGGTTTCCCGCCCATTTCCCTTTAGCTGAGAAATTGAAATTGGAATTATGGGTGCCGCCAAGTCCCCAGCTTTCTGAGCTGATATAGCCAGAAATATACTCATTATCAATAACTTTCTTGTCGCGAGTAGAAACCGTCACGGTGCGCATACCAATCGCAAAATCAGACGTATGCCTTGCAATCTGCAAAGACATGTCCTGCTTATCATCACGGATACGTTGGGCATCCTGAAAAGCCTGAACGGCACTATCTCGCGCCACCTCAGCTTTCTTACGCTCCTGCTCGGCATTATCACGCGCCAGCTCGGCAGTACCACGCGCCGTTTCAGCCTTAGTACGTTCCTGCTCAGCCTTATTACGCCACGACTCGGCAGTAGAACGAGCACGCTCAGCTTGCTCACGCGCCGACTCGGCCTTTGAACGCTCCGTCTCAGCGCTCGCCCTTGCCCCCTCGGCAGCATCACGTGCAAGCTCAGCTTTAGACCGCTCGGACTCCGCACCGGCACGATGATTTTCAGCATCCTTTCGGGCTTGCTCAGCTTTAGACCGCTCCGTCTCAGCACCGGCGCGGGCACGCTCAGCGTCACCACGCGCATCCTCAGCATCCGCACGAGCATTCTCCGCCTTGCGCCGAGCCTCCTCAGCCAAGCCGCGATACTTTTCCGCATCTTCAGCGGACAGTGAAGCCGCATCAGAATACCCCTTAGCGGCCTTAGAAAGCTCGTCTGCACTATTGGAGAATTGCCGCGCTGAATCCGTAAAACCAGAAGCCTTTTTGGAGTATTCCAGCGAAGATTCAGAAAACTTTTTCGCTGAATCCGAAAAGCCAGAAGCCTTGTTTGAGTATTCAAGCGACGATTGAGACGAAGCCGCCGACGCTAAAGCGTGCTGGTGCGACTCCTCAGAATGACGCGAAGCCGCCTCACTAAAACGCTTAGAAGCCTCAGAATACCCAAACGATTCTTCAGAATACCCTTGAGACTCCACGCTCCACTTCTGGGACTCCTCGCTATAAGCCGCCGACTGCTTAGTGTGCTTCAGCGACTCCTGCGAATAGCGGTGTGCCTCCTCGGAATACCTAGACGCGGCAGATAGGTCACCCGCAATATCCTTACGCCACTGGGCTGAATCATCGGCAAAGCGGTCATCCGCAACCCGCTCAATCGCCGTCTTAGGCAGCTTACGAGGAGGGGCCAGTAGGGCCTTGCGGCCCGCTTTTTCTTGCGCCTTAATCTTCCGCTCCAACGAAGCCAGCACGCCATTAACCTCGCGGCCCAAAATAGGCTCCACGCTCAGCGCGTCATTGGCAGACGATTTAAGCGAGTACCCCATAATCACCTCGGAAACACGCGTGGTCTTGTCTACGAAGCTCACACGATCGCCGGGCTTCCAGCCGGGAACCACACGCCCATCCGGTAGGCGAATATCATCACCAAACACCACCGTCTCATGGTGGCCGGGCGCTAGGCTCATGGAGGTGGTTCCCTGAGAGCGTGCCCACTCACGGGCAATCTCAGCCGTTGGATTAGTACCACCCGTGGAGGATAGGTTCATGTACTTTTCACGCAGGAAGAACGGCCCCGCCTGAGCAATATCAACCCTTCCGCCAGCCTTACTGAACGACACCTCAGTACCATCAATCGTGGCGTGGGGCTGAACATCAATATCAAGCTTTTCTACCTCGCTAGGGAAACCAGCGGCCCCCGGCAGGTACGCGGCGGCGCTTTCCGCATCCACAGTTCCCACAGTGCCCTTGGGCTGTAGAATGCCGGACTCCAAGGCGGCGATAGTCTGCGCATCCATCTGCCCGCCGCCGATAAGCATCGCCCCATCTGGCCCCGTCTCAGTGGTAGACCACTTTCTTAGTCCACCACCGGGTGCGGAGGAGAAGACCACGCCACGGCGGTCACGGCCCTGGTGCTGCCATACGAATGTGCCCGGTGTTTGCTTCTGGTTCTTCCCCTCAGCCTCGTACCGCTCGTTATTCTCCTTGAAGTCGGCGGGGTTGGCTAGTACCCATTCCACACCCTCTTTCCAAGCGTAGGCAGCGCCCCTACCGATGTACGAGTGAGCCGCATAGAGGGTTAACTTCTCACCATTTACCTTGCGTAGTAGGCCAGCGGCGGCGCACGCCTTGAGCTTCCCCACGCGCCCCTCAATGAACGTGCCAGACTTCCACTCGGTAACAAAGTGCGGGCGGTGAGCCTGAGCGCCCGCCAAGTCCCGCACCTCACCACGGGACACCACGAACACGTCCGCAGGGTCAACCGTCTCATAGTAACCCAGCGGCCTATCCACAACAGTTTCAAACGGAATCCAGCAAATACCCGACGTGTTCTCGCTCGTAAGCTCACCAAAGCGGATACGCCCATCACCATTCCACGAGTTCTCAGGCATCGCAGGAGACTCAATCGCCAACGAGGCACCAAAAATACGGGCATTAGGTTTAGCGTTAGGCCACCGCCCCTTGCCCAACTCATGGCGCATCCACTGGCGCTCCATAACCCCCGTGTAGAAACGCACAGTGCCAACCCCCGGCACTTCCTGGCCCGGTAGGAGCTTACGCACCTCCACGAATGAATCCGACCCCGCTAGTGGCTCGTCCAAAATGTCCGCAACGTAATCCTCGGTACGAACCTCAACCTCAACCGGGTCACCATCCGACTCCACCAACACGTAGGTGGGGAGGCCGGTACGCACAGCACCACGAGACACCAGCCGGTGCGTCAACTCACCAATATGAGACGTGATGGTTTCAGAGGAGGAATCGGCGGCGGAAGCCACCGTGGAACGAGCCAACATACGGTGAAAGTGCTTATGCTCAGACCACAAATTCACCTGCGCGTACTGAGTGCCGTCTTCATTCTGCCCAGTCTCTACCGATTCCACGTACCCGTCCCAGTGGACACCGTTAATAGTGAACGTTACTGGCACCGGCACGTGGCGGCACTGCCGCAGGCGGGGGAGCTGAGGGGGGTCAGCAGATAGGGTTAACGAGCCGGTATCCACAGACCAATCCGCCCGCCCCTGCAAGCTGAGCTCCTGCCACGGGGCGAGCGGCCACCACCTCGACATGAACGCATCCCACACGCGGGCATCAATCTGTTCATGGCGGGGGGTGTGCTTTACTACCATGCTCGACTAAACTCCGGTATCCACTCGATGGTTAGACTGAAATCATTACCGGGGCTAGTCGCCTCGACCTGCACCTCCCCCATGTTCTTTTTGACCTCCACGGGCATCGGCCAGAATGGAACCACGGCACTGAAGTCCGGGTTTCCGTAAAGGTCGGTCACGTGGCGGCGTTGGGGGTGCGAGTCAATGGCCCAGCCCTCGGCTCGATACGGCAATTCTTGCCACTCGTCCTCAGCGGTCAGGCGTACACGAACACCACCATGCTTGCCCTTGACTGTGAACTTGGGCCACACGGGCTGGTCACCATCTACGCGGAACTGTACCGTGCCGAAGTCGCTTCCTTTGGTCAACTCAAGCCGCTCAGTGAAACGCCGCGACACATCATCCGCAAACTCAAGCTGCACCGCCAAGGCGGCGAACTTAGCCCCGCCCGGCGACTGAAACCATTTCACGTCAGATACCTGAGACAGGCGCATTTTGAACCAGCGGTAACCCCACTCCGCCGACATGATAGACAGCCCCACCGGCTGGGAGCCATCACCAAGCGAGCTGAGAAGCCTATCCACCGTAGTGCGTACGTCGGAAGACTTGACCCTAATCTCAAGCTTCACGCTATTGGTGTCCACCCGCATGCCGCGCCACACGCCTGCCGCCTCGTCCCAGATATGAGACTTGCCGAAGCCGGATAGGTTATCCGGTACTTCAGCTAGGAAGATACCCTCACGCTTCTTACGGGGACGGGAAAGCGCCACCGGCTCCCCGTCCACACCCCACAAGGTAATGCGGAATTTACTATCCCAAATACGGCCCATTATCGTCTCCTAACGCTGCTTTACCATGCTGGATAGACCAGCCATGACCTTGTCTTCCAACTGGGCGTTGACCGTCACCGCGCCAGTGAACTGAGTATCAATGTTGGTGGTGTCGCCACCCATGCTGCTGAGCACACGGCTTGTCGCATCCTGATACGCCGCCCGGCGGCGGGCCTCCTCATTAGCCACGCTGGAACGACGTGCCGCATCCAAAGCGCCCGGCACCACATCAGAACCAGCCAACTGGCGGGCGTACAACCCATCAACAACGGTCTCAGGCAGGCCCTCAATAATGTCACGGCCTGCCGCCGCAGCGTCCGCCGCCGTATCAGCCACGCTATCCACAATTGGCCGCATGAGGCTGTTAGTAAACCACCCGTTCTCAACATTGAGGGAAGACCACTCGCCCACGTCCTCGCGGCTGATATTGCCGAACCCTTGCTCACGCTTGGACAACATCATGCCTTCCGGCGAATCCGCACCCCAGCCTGAACCACCAATCGACATGAGCACAGACTTCTGGCCCTTATCCAGCTTGTCATTCACACCGGCAAGCTGCTTATTCTCCTGCTGCAACTCATCCAACTGGCGCTGCAAAGTGTCCTGCATTTCAGCCAGCGCCTCAGCCTGCGGGTCATTCTCCTGGTGCAAGTCAAACTCAGCGCGGGCCTTTTCAATCTCCGCCTTGCGCTGCTGCCGGTCAAGCTCAGCCTTAGCCTTATTGGTCAAAAGCTCGGCAGCCTCAGCACCGTACTTTTGCTCCATCTGCCTCTTATACAGCGGCAGGTTAAACGCGCCGGAAGTGGCATCAAACATGTTGCCAACGTCTTCACCAGTGCCACCGGCCATGCCCACAGCCGCACCAGTCAGCGTGCCCATCACGAGACCAGCGCGGGCGGTATCTACGCGGCGCTTATCAGCACGAGAAAGCTGATTGTACTCCTCACGGGCCTGCTCCTTGTACGCATCCGCCTGAGCCTTACCCTCAGCGACGCTAGTACCACCCTCAACAGCAGACTTAAGACCAGCAACACCCAACGCCAACGCGGCAGGAAGCGCAGCACCACCAGTAGCAACCGTCAAAGCAGCGGCACCAGCCAACTGGGCCAAACCACCAATGATGCCAGCCGCGCCCTTAGCCTGCTTTTGCTTGCCCTCCTGCTCACGAGCCAAGGCAGACGCGGAAGCGCCTAGTGTGTTCGCGGCCTCAGCCGCAGCGTTAGCCATTTCGCGGGTAGCAACCTCAAGGCGCTCATGCTGAATGCGGGCCATTTCCTCCTGATAATTCAGCTCGTAGGTGGCCTCCTCAATCTGCATACGGCGGTTAAACTCGTTCTTCGCCGCCTCAGCACGGGACAATTCCAGCTGCTTCTCAGCAACCGCAACAGACGATGCCGAAATCATCGCCAGCCGGTCAGTGTCCAAAGCCCGCTGGGACACGTCCAGAATGCCCTTGGTGCGTAGGTCTGCCAGATTAATCTCAAGGTCGGCGTGCTCAGCATTGTAGTCATGGCGCGCCATTGCCAAATCAAACTCGGCCTGCTGCTGATTTAGCGTCTCAGCGTGACGCTCATTAGCGCCCTCACGCTCCAACTCGCGGAGCTTAGCCGCCGCGCTCATAGCAGACTTCTGAGCGTTGATATTCTCCAGCTCGGACTGCTGCCGCGCATCCGCCACACTGTTGGCGTGATCCATGTTCTCAGCCATGACACCAAGCGTTTCCGCCACAGTGCCCAAACCGTCCGCAATATGGTCGGTGAGAGAAGCCACGGCCTTAATTGGGGCCATAGTCAGCGCCGTGTTGTATTGCAGCTGAGCTTGCTCAACCTCACGGATAGCGCGCTTCTCTTCCTCACGCGCATCGACCAAATCCTGCTCAGCTTCGGCAATCTGCTGGGCAGCCTTGACCTCATTCTCCGAGGTCTTTTCCTTGAGTTCGCGGATCTTCTTTTCCGCTTTCTCAATGTCTTCCGCCTTTTTATCAGCCGTATAAGACTTGGTGAGTTCCTTGCTCTTAGCCTTATCCAGATTCTTGTAGGCCTCGGCTAGTTTCTCGGTGGATTCTTCATCCGACTTGGAGGACTTTTTACGCAGCTCAGCTAGTTTCTCCTCCGCCTCGGTAATATCCATCGACGCGTTCTTACGCTCAGCCTGAGCCTCACCCAAGGCGTTAAACGCATCCAGCGTTTCATCGTTGACGCGCAGCCACACATCCCAGTTAGGGGTCTTAGCATTCAGAGCGGACTCAACCTGAGCGGCGATACCACCCTGGCCGATGGTCTTTTCCAACTGCTTAGCGATGGAGATTACTTGCTTTGCGGCAGGCTCGCCCATCTCCTGGCGGAAAGACTGCTGGCCCACGAACGGGTTGGCGAACGCCATGGCATCATCAATCTGGGCCTTGCTCAGCCCGGCCTGCTGCCCATACGCATACGCCTGAGCACGCTGCCCACTGTTCAGGCTGCCGCCAACCGTTGTGCTCGGCACGTTCGACGCGAATCCTGGCGCATCAAACATCTTGCCTGGGGCGGGTGCGGAAACAGACTTGTGGGAAGCCCGCTTGCCACCACCACCGGAAGCACCACCATCAAAATCACTGATACTCAAATCAGTGCCATTGCCGTTAATGGTGACACCACCATCGCCCGTGAGTTCACCGTCATCCGAACCCGGCAGGTACATGAAGTTCGTGAAGCCACGACCATCCAAAGGCCCGGCAGCACCGCCAATGGTGAATCCCTGGCCAGTGTTACCGCCAGACTCAATGAATGTGCCGTCTGGCAGCATCATGGCGGTGTGGCCGTTAGCGCCTCCGCCGTAGTCATACCAGCCCACAACCAGTTCGTTGCCGTTGCCGCGACCGTTCTCGAAGCCCTTAGCCGCCAGCCAAGACCCCTCAGTGACGGTGGACATGCGGGAATCGAACGGGTCAAGCCCCAGCCACGTGTTCACAGCGGCAGACACAGCGCCGGAGCAGTCCATCGACGATGGGGAGAACCCACCCATCACATAAGGGCCATTATTGTAGGGCTGTAGCTGCTCAATAACCTCAGCGGACTTAGTACGCCCACCATCTTCCAAGGCTGGGAGTTCAGTAGCCAAACCGGCCAAAATCATGCGCGGGTTACCCGCGTTAATTCCCTGCAAGGTGCGGTCGTATGCCTCGGAGGAGTTGTTGTTAATCACCCACTCGCCAGCGTTCACACGGGCCACGGCTTGGCCCATGTTGTCTACGCCTAGGAAGCCGTCTACCTGCTCAGTGCCGGGGCCGCTGGTGGGGAGCTTGTACCCGGCGTTGGTGCCAACGTGGCGGGCAGCGTTGGGGAACCCTCCAACGGCAAGGCCCGGAATCTCACCACCGTCAGCGAAACCGGGTAGGCCAATGCGGCCACCGTGCTCATGGCCGAACATTCCACCAACCCAGCTGCCGACCTTTTCACCAACGAACCTGACAACCTTAACCGTAGGGATCTGGCTAATCAGGTTGATTACAGAATGAGCCTTGCTTACAAGGTCACTGTTATTGCCTCGCATGTCCGAGGTGGTGTTGTGATCGTCCACGCCCTGCAGCTGGGAGTGCGCGTCACTAACGCCAGCATCGAGCAGGGTCTTATTCAAATCAGCGCTAGGGTTAGCGGACTGCTGGTTCAGGTACTCCAAATCGCCACGGGCGATTTCACCATTCGCCAGCAAATCATCAATGACTAGCTGAGCCGTGGGGGATGGATTCTTAATGTCCAAATCCTCCAGCAGGGCATCCGCCTGCGCTTTACCCATTTCGATGGGCGTGGTGTCCATGATGGTTTCAATGGTGATGGACTCATCATCAATTTCAGCCATCTTTGTGGTGATGGACTGCAAATCGGCCATGATTTCATCGTTAGGTGCCGTCACCTTGTACTGGATGACTTCACCGGCATCATTCTTGATTTCCTGGTACTTGATGCCCAGTTCATCCATCGCCGCCAGTACAGCAGGCTCGGGCGGGTCGATGTTGACCGTTGCGCCTTCCTCCAACGGGTACATCGCAGCCCAAACATCACCCAAAGACTGAACGGCCTCACTAGCACCATCCAGCTCCACCAGCGTGTGAATAACATCCGGCGCGAGACCATAGGACTCAAGAACGTGGTTCCACTGTTCGTCGAACTCAGAACCGGCAAGCCCCATCTGCTCGCGCAGAGTCTCAAGCTGAGGCCCCATCATTTCCCAGATGCCCTGAACGTCACCGTTAGCGATAGCAACGTTCATAAGCTGGTCAGACATGCCGCTAAGCGTGTCCGACAAGGCGCGGGCATTCTCGTTGGTGTAATTCAGCTTGTCGCCGTCAAACAGCTCAGAGCCGGTGCCAATCTCCTGATTGACAAGGCCCTGCATTTTATTGCCCAGCTCTTCAATGGACTCAGCGGCCTCCATGTTCGCCTCATCGGCAGTCTGGGCCATAAGGCCCATCGCCTGCATCGTGGACTTCAACGCCGAGAGTTTATCGTCAGCGCTAGCAGAGGAGTCCGCCAGCGTAGAAATACCCGCCGCTGCCTGAGCCGCCGCAGGGTCAAGCTCGCGTGCCGCATCCACCGACTGTTGGATATTGTCACGGGCCTTGCCAAGCTGCTCCGCCGCAGCCTGAGAAGCCTCACCACCACCCCGCAGCGAAGCCATGAGCTTGTCATACTCAGGGCCACCCTCAGCCACGACCCGGTTCAGATCCTCCATCGGAATCTTCAACTCGCCAGCGGCCTTTTCAATCGCCGCGTACGCATCCTTAGATTCCTGAATCTGGTTGTTGTACTCGCGCCACTCGCTAGACCAGTGGCCCTGCTGCCACCACGACAGGTCGGGGGCCTCAATCGTGTTAATGAAGCCGGAGTACTCTTCCGCCATTTTCTTCATCTGGCCGAGGTCTTTCTCCACCATCGTGGAGGCCATTTTCAGCTGAGACTCGTTCAGCTTCTCAGACGTGCCCGCCAAGGAAGCGTTAAGTTGTTCCTGCGCCTGAGCCGCATCGCGGGTGGACTGGGAATAGGCTTCCTGAACGGCCTTAGCTTTACTGTGCGCGTTAGAAACAGCGGATACGGTGGCCGCAGCACCCATGAACGCCATACCCCATGGGCCACCAAGCGCGCCCACAAGGCCACTAGCCGCAGACTTGAGGCCAACCATACTAGCCTTGGCGACACCAAGGCTACGGCCAAATTTCTTGCCAGACTGGGCGGAATTATTGAACGCCGTCGCCATACCAGCCAAGGTGGTATTGCTACTCGTTGCCGCCAGCTGGGTCGCTGCGGTGAAGGTGCTTATCTCACGGCCGGTCGAGCGGTAGTACTCTTTCAGGTCGGCGATGCCCTGGCCGACTGCCTTAATGGGCGCTACCGCGTTCTTACCCATCTCAGTATTCAGGGCGGCCTGAGCGACCTTTAGCGCCACAAACGCCTTAGCCGCGTCCTGCACTGGCCCCGGCAGGGAACTGTAAACATCGACCAGCGCCCCCACGCCAGACATGCCTACACTCGCCACCTCAGAAGTGATGTGGGCAAACTTTTCAATACTTGGCGCGGCCGCATCCAAAGCATCAACCGCGCCGTTACCTAACCGGACTAGCTGCTCGTCCAGCTGATCGAACGTACCAAGCGCTAAGTCCTCCAAGGTGTTCTGTACGCGCTCCCACACACCCGGCAGACCTTGTGTCTGGGCGGCAGCAACCTCCGCCGCCTGCCCCTGTCGGGTAACAGCGTCCTTGAGGGTGTCAAAGCCCTCACTGCCCTGCTGAGCTGCGATACCAGCAAGACGCATAGCGTCCGAACCAAACAGCGTTGCGGTGGCGGCCTGGTACTGTTCATCGGACATACGACCGGCCGCGTCTTTAAGCTGCCCCATGAGCGAGGACATGCCCACAAACTTGCCATTAGCGTCATAGACCGTAAGGCCCAGTTCCTCAATTGCAGCCTGAGCCGGGGCACCTTGATCAGTCAAGGAAAGCAGCGCGGTCTTTAGCAACGTACCGGCATCAGAACCCTGAATACCAGCATTGGCGAACATCGCCAACGAGGTAGCGGTATCATCAATCGAAAGACCAAACTGGCTCGCCACCGTACCGGCCTGCTGCAAACCCTGAGAAATACCAGTCATTTCAGCAGACGAAGCGTTAGCAGCGCCCGCCAAAATATCAGACACACGAGAAGCATTAGACGCATCAAGGGAGAACGCCTGCAACGCCTGAGACTGAATCGTGGCCGCCGTTGCCGCGTCAACCTGAGCCGCCGCCGCCAGCTGCAAAGTGCCCTTAGCAGCCGTCATAGACTGCTCAACAGTGAAACCACCCTTAGCCAGCTCAGTCATGGCCGCAGCCGCGTCGGTGGCGGAGGTAGCCGTTAGTGATGCGTCCGTACCCAACTGACGGGCACGGTTACCAACCGCCTCCAACTGGGAACCAGTAGCGCCAGACACCGCCGAGAGGGTATTCATCTGCGACTGGAAATCCATACCAGCCTTAACAACGCCGCCCATAGCCGCACTCAACGAAGTGATACCGGCAGCGGCACCCACAAACTTAGCTACCGAACCGGCAGCGGTAGCGAATGCACTATCAGCCTTAGAGGCCGACGATGCGGCGTCCCCCATTTTGCTGGAAGCATCCGCAGCAGCGGTGGAAATCTTACTCAGCGGGCCGGAATCAGCCTGCGGGGAAACCTTTTTACTATTTACCTTGTCAAGGTCACCAGATGCCTTAGACGCGGCAGTGCCAAGCTTATCCACGCCGCTAGTATCGGAGGTTGGGGCAACCTTTTTGCTGCTGGTCTTATCCAGAGCAGAATCAGCCTTGCGAGACGAGCGCTCCACCTTATCAAGGCCGGAGGTGTCAGCCGTAGGCTTAATCTTCTTGTTACCAGCCTTTTCCAACGACTGGTCAACCTGGCGGGCCTTGCGCTCAACCTGGCCCATCTTGCTATCAAAATCGCCGGTATCAACCTTGATTGTGAAACCAAGATCGCCTAGGTCAAGCGCTGCCATACGTTACTCCTTTTTCAGCGTTGGTTGCTTCCTTAGCCCCAGCCCCCGTGCTATAGCGGTATCCTCACTTAGGAGCCTCACTAGGCGTATTCTGAACCATCTCCACTTGCGGTTAGATAGAACGCCTGAGCCAAAATCAATGCCAAAAAAGTGTTGGAAGTCCGTCTCAATATCATCCCAGCGGGACAACATCGACGGCCACGTCAGGGCAGATTCATCAACGTCCGGCTTGGGCTGCACTTGCTCAGCCCACCACTCGCGGACGTACTCCCCAAAGGTTTCTAGAATGTAGAGGTCTGGCGGGCCACCGCCCGGGTCGTTCTCGGAGTACGCGCCCGGATACGGGTTGTACCAGAGGTCGCTATCGGGGGCGTAGGCCCAACCGTCAGGGTCGCGCCTGAGCCTGTCCCACTGGTCACGCCAGCACCCCTCCGGGTCGTCTAGTCGCCCTGGGAGTCGCTGTTCTTGTTCTTTAGGTAGTCCACTGCTTTTCCCAAGTCGCCGGTCGAGAAGTAGGCCTTAGCCAAATCATCGCCCTGAACGTACTTGAAGTGGACTGCGGACACTAGGCGCTCCATCTGGGAGTAGGAGGCACCATTCTCCATAATCTCGGCAAGAATGCCGCCAGTAATCTTCGCGGTCTTGGTGTTGAACTTGGAGCCGAGGAGTGGGGCGACACGAGACCACACACCCATACCGTTGTCCTCATCCTTTTTGCGGGCGTTGAAATAATCGCGGTGAAATTCCAGCACCTGCTCAGCGCTTGGGGTGATGTGGTATTCCTCGCCCTTAAAGGTGAAAGAAATATCGTATGCGTCTAGCTGCTCGTCGAGCTGACCGAAGTTGGTCATGGGTTGCCTCCCTGTGTTGGTTGTGTTTACGACATGGAATAGTGTCGCCTGAGTGATAACGCGGTCAGTGGCTTAGGCGTGAAGAAAGCGCCCCGGCAAACCAACGTGGGCTTGCGGGGCGCTAACTAGGCCGCGTTTGTGGGGTTAGGCAGCGGCACCAGACTCAGCGCCGCGAGCGGTATTGCCGCCAGTGGAAGCACCGGAGTTAGTACCACCAGCGGTGTTCTCCCCGGAACCTACGTTAGCCGCGCCCTTGGGGTGAATAACCGACAGAAGCTCCTCAACATCCACCGGCTTAGACTCCTTACGCTCGTCGCCCTTAGCCACGGAGTGAATACGGGTCGGCTCACACGAGGACTTAAGGTCGGAAGTGAACGTGCGCAGGTCGTTAGCGCCACCGGAACCGGACGTGAAGCTGTTAGTGGCAGTGCCCTCCCAGCCCTCGTCAATGTCGGTGCGCCAGGTGCGGAAGTCAACCTTGCCGTCCGCGCCCAGCTCCTCGCCAGTCATCTTCAACAGCTGCTGGTCTTCGGTCAGCAGGTCAAGGTCACCCTTGCGGGCGAACTGGCCCTCAACCGAAACGGTGAGAGAGCGGGAGGTCTTTTCCTCGGAAGTCCAGCCGTTGGAGTCAATGTCAGACGCATCAACGGTGGAGGTCTCAATGTTCGGGGAGAGAGAAGTGACGCCTCGAACGAACTTGTATTCTGCCGGGTCAGCGCCTACCGGCTTAACCTGTAGCGCCCAGTTACGGTTGAGCTGCTTATTCAGCTCGCAGGAATTAGGCGCGGTAGCGAACTTAGTGTTAGCCATGCTGTGCTCCTAGTGTGTTGTAGGTGGTGCCAGCAGTGTGGCCGTGTAGGTGTCTACGGCGTGCCAGCGGTCGTTGGTGTCCAGTAGTGGCGGATCATTTATGACCCGTCTACAAGATAGAAACCCGCTGGTTGCGGTCAGCTTTACATCAGTGAGGTCATGCAGGTGTTTGTACGCTCGGGCCGCGTCCTCTAAGGGGCCTGTTTGGTCGTGGGGCGCGCCACGGAACACGAGACTGAACCGCACCGTGGGATTAGAATCCGAAGCCTCCTCGTCCACCGTAATGTTGAACACCGCCATTGCCCTATCAGGCTCGTCCTCTAGTCGGTACGCAAACACAGCCGGAACGTCCCCCACGGCACGCTGATTAGCATCGGGCGGGGCGCACACCCCACACGACGCTAAATACTCAGCAATGTCGTACACCAACCCCTGCCGGTACGAGGGCCGCTGGTGGTTATCTTGGTGAAACTCGCCCATCTAGAATGCCCCCTTGATATGGTTCGCCACAATCTGGGCCACCCTATCCGCGTTCTCATTCTTAGCGGTCTCCAAGTACTTGGCTTGGCCCGCACGCGGGTGGTTCCACGTGACCTCCTCATGCTGCCGACGGATATACGGCAGGCCCGAATAGCGCACACCACCAGCAAACTCACTACCCTGCTTCTTGCCTGGGATAATGCTTGCCGACTGGCGGAGGTTACCCGTCTCACCAAGCGGGGTGAGGTTCACAGCCGCCGCCTCAACAACATGGGCAGCTGAGGTGATACCTGAGCGGGCTGAACCGCTAATACGCTGCTTAACGCTTTTGCCGTTCCACTCCAAGCTCATACCACAGTCACCTCCACATGGTCAGGGGTAAGACCAGTGCCCGTGTAGGCACGCCGAGCGGACACAACCTCCCGCTGGGTCTTAGCCCCAAAATCTTCCGGCAGGGTGAGCACGTCACCCGGCTTGGGGAGCGGCCCGTCAATATCCCAGTTGATAGTGCCAGCCGCCACAATCTCCTCCCCGTGCTGGTTAAGGGTGCGGCGATTCTCCATGTTGATGGACGCCATGACTGTTTCCCCCGGCTTAAAGGTGGTGCCCCGCATGGTGCGAATCTCCTCGCCTTGTAGCTTCACCTCGTGGCGGAACCACAGGTCGCGGAGCGTGTCACTCATTTTGTTGTTGCGTCCCACGGTTACACCACCAGCCAAGGCTTGCCGCTGGTAAGGCCCGCGTCCTCAAGGAGCAGCATCGCCCCCAACGCGAGACCACCGCCTAATAGGTGCTCACGTGCTTTAGTGGACTCGGAGTAGTCCATCGTCACCGACGAGCCATTATTAGACGAGGAGGCCACCAGCGCCTCAGACGTTGCGCCGCCCGTGTCTAACTGGTCGGTAATATCAGCCTCCACCCACGCCTGAATCTGAGCGCTCGTAGCGTACTTAAACGCATCCCTAATCCGCTCGTCGGTAGGCATACCGGCCTCGTCAACGGAGTAAATAGCGCCACGGGTTTCCCGCCGCATAATCGCCGAGGCGTAGTTAATCATCCGGTCAAGACGATCATCCCCCACCCCATCATAAAAGCCGTCCTGCGCGTCATTTAGCAGCTCAGTACGGTCAATGTAGTTCATGTACAGGCGCATCAGGCCCTCCTAAAAGAATAGTCAGTAAATACAAAAAGGAGGGGGAGGGAGAATAACCCACCACACCACACGCCACCCCTCGCGGGGTCACCTAACGGCGTGTAGGGCAGTAAATTATCCTCACCTCCCCCAACACCCACGGGGTGGTTCAGCGCTACTGGACGTTCACCAAACCACCACGGGGGCGGGATTTAAGGGCTTAGGTAGCCGGGTTTGCGGTAGAACCGCCACCACCCAAAGTGCCGCCCTTAACATCAGCTTCAAGGGTCACGATGCCCTTGGGTCGAATGACGGCCGCGCCAGAAACCATGAGACCACGAACAATATCTCCGAAGCGATCCGGGTCGCGGAACGCCTCAAGGGTGCGGAGCTGGGAAGCGTAAGCCAGCGCGCCTGGCACACCAGCAATAATGGTTTCACGGCCAGCGGTAGTTGGGGCGTTCACAGACTGGTAGATGTTCAGACCTAGCTGAGGCAGGCTGGAAACCAGACCGTTGCGGGCCACAATGTCAGTGCCAGCGGCGTGAGCCTGAGTGACACGACGGTCAGCCAGCAACGCGGAGCCAAAGTTCGGGCCGACAACAACCCAACGAGCGGTGGTAGGCGCGGACACCTTATCCAGCTCTAGGGCCATGCGGCGCAGCGCATCCCACGCGGTGATCTGGTCGGTGCCTGGGCGGTAGAAGTCAGCACCGTCAAAGATGGCGGTGGAACTAATCTTCTTGCCCGCACCGTCCTTGAGCTTGGCTGCGAGGGCGGTGTCCACTTCGTTCGCCATTGCGGAGCCGTGCTCGTTCGTGACGGCGGAGCGGAAGTCACCAGCGGCCTGAACAGCATCCACGTCGTTGACACGGAAGCCGTAGTAGCGCTCGGTGTCCATCACCAGCTTAACGTCGGTGGTTTCCACATCATCGTATTCAAGATTCTTGGTACGGTCATGAACCTTGATGTTCGCCGCACCAATGGAGTTGATGTGTACGGTGTCGCCGGAGTTCTGCAAGATTGGCTGGAAGCGAGTATCAGCAATACCCGGCTGGGCGTAGACGAGGGACTTCTGGTAAGGCACCTCAAGGGTTGGTGCCCACAGCTTAGGGATAAAGGATTCAACAGACATGCGTGTCTCCTACTTCTTGTAAAGGTGTTCCAGTTCGCCCTTCTGGGTCAGCTCGTAGATTTTCTGAGCGCTCATGTCGTTCAGATCTTCCACGGTGTACTTGCGGGGGCCACTGTTATTGGTCGGGTTGGACGTGTTGCCGGAAGATACGGGTGCCGCCTGGGCACGTAGCTTCGGGTTAGCGTCCACCGTCTCCTGAACAAGGTCGGCCACCTGGGCCGCGTAATTCTCAGCGGACGGGTCGAGGTTCGCCAAAGCGTTGGAACCTCGTAGATACGGGATAGTGAGGGCAGGATCGCCCTTGGCCTTAGCCACCGCATCATTAAGCGCGGTGGTTTCACGCAGCTGGCGGTTCTCCTGCTGCTGAGCTTCCAGCTTTTCCTTGTAGCTTTCGATTAGCTGCTCCGGTGTTGCTTCTTCCTCAGCGCCGGACAGCTTGGCGAGAAAGCCACGCATTTCCTCAAACTTGGAGTTCAAAGACTCATACTTGCTGGTCAGCTCAGCATTCTTCTTCTCTTCGTCACGCAGGCTAGTACGACGCGCCGCCGACTCCTTACGCAGCTTCTTTAGTTCCTTTTCCACATCAAAGTTAGCCTGCTCAGACTCATTGGCCTGTGCGGTTTCTTCGGTGTGGTTGGTGGTGGTTTCTTGCTGGGCCTCCTGGGTCTCAGCGGAAGCCTCACCCTGATTGGCGTTAGTCTGCTGGTCGGTGGTCGTGTGTTGTACGTCGCCCATGTTGGTGTCCTCCCGTAACGGTTGAAAGAATCGTCGTGGACGGCTCCTGTCCGCTCCACAGGTGGGAGTATCACCTAACTGGTTGTGCGGTCAGCGGTGCGTACCTGCTCGCGGTGTGGTAGGCGGCTCAGGTGCGAGTGGGAGTTGACGTGTGCGCGTTGTGCCGCTTGCCATTGGCGAACCTTGCGTTTAGACGCTCGTGTCTCACTAGCATCTAGTGCTACTGATTCGCGTTTCTTCCACTTGCGGATATTCCGCTCAATCTGGCGTTGGCGTTGACTAGCCTCATACTGGCGGGCGTTCTCTTCCTCACTAACCTGCGGGGCTGTGGGTGCGGGGTCGCCTGGGGTGTAGGCAGTATCACGATGCTTGCAATTCGGGTGGTGGTATCCATTGGCGATTGCTTTATCTAGACGTTCTTTCACATGAACAGTTATCGTCTCGCCGGTGGCCGGGTCGGTCATAACACGCGGCCCCGCATCACCCGTGATAGCCAACAGTTGATTCTGATACGGGAAACATTGAGGTGCTGAGGCCGGGTGCCACGAGGCCCGCACCAACTCAACCCCCGCCGAGCGATACCCGTCAAGATGCCCCTGCTGCTTCACATTGTTGCGCATAGTTCGCACAGCCATATCGGTGTAGACATCCATTGACCATTGACGGCCCGCCTTATCCACGAAGCTGGTTATACCCTTGTCGGCAAACCTGTTCAGGGCAGACTGCATTGCTTTGACGTGCGTCTCGGTTCCTATCTCAGCCGCCATAACGGTGGTGGCGGTGACTTGCTGGTACACGTCACGAACCTGCCGGGCAACCATGACGTGTTGGGAACGTAACGCCTCTACAGTCTCGCCAGCGGCGGCGGATGCTACCAGTGAGGAAGAAACCTCGGGTGGGGTTTTCGCCACTTCCTCAAACACGTCCTCAATCGCGGCTGTGTACTCCCCCAACGCCACCAGTTCAGCCTGGTCGCCTATCAGCCTGCCAACCCGATTCAGGCGGGCCTGCGCTTTATCCAGTAGGGCGTTCAGTGCCCGCTGGCGTGTCTCAGGGTCGGCTGATGCTAGTGAGGAGCGTACTGCGTCACGAACCGCCACGAGAAGAAACAGCTCCGTCTCCTCGTACAGTTCAACGAGACGCTGCGCCTCAGCAAGTGCCCTATTAATACTCGGCACCATCATCACCAGTGTTAAACGCCTCGTCGCCCGGGGCTAACGCCAGCGGGTCGAAAGCATTTCGGGAACGCTCATCTTCCCTAATCTTCTGAACTTCCTCCTCCACCTGCTCGGGAGTCCATTCGGGGTGCTGCTTCCGCACAGCGGTTTCTAGCGACATGATGCCAGCCGCATACGATTGAGAAGCCGCATTGATTAGCTCGTTCTCATTGACCTCAATCTGGTCAGGCAGGGATACGAGCACAGGCTGGGTTGGTGGCGCGTACCCGTTCAGGTCAGCGTCCAACTCAAGATAGGCGGTGAGAATAGCCGACAAGTGTGCGCGCTCCATGCGAGACTTGGTGGCCGCAGTGGCGCGAGTCCGCTTAGTACGGGCGCGGGTCTCCGTAGCGGTCATGTCACCCGACGCTTGCGGATCCATATCAACCGTGAATGGTGACAAGCCAAGCGCCGACACGGCCTTACGAATATCCGAGTCAATCAGCGTCAGGTACTGCTCCACGCGCATATCAAACTGCACCTGCTCAAACGTGGGCTTGTCCTCAGCCGTGATAGATGGGCGAGTCTTGAACACGTCACGCATGAAGTCAAAGAACTCACCACGGCCCGGCCCGTCGGAGTCTAGTAGCTGCTCATCTACGAATAGGCGTCCACGTGCCGCTTCCACCTCGTGTTGTAGCTGAGACCAGTTGTGATCGATGTCCTCAAAGATTTGGGCACCACGTGCCACATCCGACGTGGAGTAATACCGCAGTAGCGTATCGTGTCGCCACTGGCGCTTGGGGTGGTAGTTCGCCAGCATGTGAGCCGTTGGGGACTCAGCACCAGTCTTGAGGATCGTGCCGTCCTGTAGGCCCTCAATCTCCATGAGATGCTTGGCGCACTCGTGCTGCCCAAAGTCCACTGGGAAGCCCACGTTGTCCTCAGCGCCCTTGTATAGCTGGTATTCAATCTGGCCTGGGGTGTGCTCCTGGAATAGGCGGAATACTGTATCTCCCTTATCCTCCACGTACGTATCCCAGAACAGGATGGAGGATTGCCGCCCATTCTCAAACAGGCACATGCCGTTATCCGCGTCTACCCATTCAATCCACGGGTGGGGCTGCACGTTCTGGTTCCACACCACGCGGCCAAACACCCACCCGAGTGAGCCTGCACTGTACACGGCGTTCCACCATTGGGCTGCGAACTCGTCGGAGGTTACGAGGCGGTCTAGCGCCTCCGCCGCCTGAGTGTTGCCCGCATCCTCGGCTGCTAGTTCCGCCTGCGGTGGCTTGCCCGCCATGTAGTCGGCGAGGGCGGTGGTTAGCTCCTCAGCTACTGGCAGGTGGTGAGTAATCAGGTGCGACTTCGCCCGGTCGGCAGGTGGCCGTCCGAGGAAAGCGCGGGAGGTTTTACCCACGATTCCCCCGTTGTATTGCGAGCGGTGCTGGTATGGTTCTGGCCCGTACTGGCGTGCGCGGCGCTGGTTAATCACATCCAACTGGCCGTTAAGCAACGCATCATCACGGCGGATTGATTCAAACGCCGCCTCGTACTCCTTGGGCGGCCAAGACGATTTAGGTTCGGGCATGCTCATATTTTTGTGCTTCTCCCTGGGTTTATTGTGGCCGAGTGATGCGCTTAGTGTCGCCCAGCTAGGTGGGGCGGTCAGCCAATGGGCGGGTTATCCCGGTCGTGAACCGTGTGCGGCGAAGATACAGCATTAAAGGGTGGTTATTTAACTACTTCCGAAAGGCGCAACCACTACCCAGTGAGGATTGCAAACCCCTTTACAACATCCAGCACCTGCCATATCAGCCCGCAAGATAACCCCTAGTGGGGCGCAGACAACAACACCCCCGTTGCTAGGTGCCGCAGTAACCATCAACCGCCAGTGCTAAGCGGAATACCACCCAACCGGAACTCTCAGCACAACACATGCGCAACCACTGGGAAGCCCGAGCGCCTTTGTAGTGACAACCCTCCGGCGCGGGCCTGTTCCCCCAGTAGCACCACATTGGCTCCCACGTACTGAGAATCGGTGAGCATAAGTGCGGGTGATATAGGAAACTTACTGACTACAACACAACCACGTGAAGCCAAACGGCAGTGGGTGTTGTTGCCTGCGGGTCACATTATGGGGCCAGCCGATGTGCGGTCACGCATGGCTTCCACGTGCCGCATCCAGAACTGGCGGGAAGAAAATACGGCATACCGGGCCGCGTCACAGTTGTGGACTACCACGCCGTTAGCTATGAACTCGTGGTTTCCGTCCACCGTTAGGTTGAATACTGGCTCGTTCTTTCCAGCGTAGACGCGCTGCACACGAACGGGAGCAACATCTGGTTTTGCTGTACTTGTTGATGGTGAACTCAGCCTCGCATAGTTCGCAGGAGCGTTGTTCATCATCGAACCCAGCGGCTCGTCTCCATGCGCTCTTGCACCTGTTTGAGCAGAACTGGTTCCGGTTTCGTTGTAAACCGTTACGGGTTTGGAAGTCTGCGCCGCAGTGGTCGCATTGTTCTGTCCGGTATTCCCGGCGCTTCCATGACTGCTTGCCGTGTTCACGGTGCCATTCAATTCCCTCTTCTGAGCTGTGCCACTCAGCCGCTTTAGGGTTGATGTTGGCAAGGTGCTGTTCGCGCTCAGCTCTCCATTCATCATTGCCCCAGTATTCGCGCATGTGGTGTTGCTGGTGTTCGCGGTGGGATAGCAGTACGAGGTTGCTTGGGTCATTATTGAGGGGGTTGCCGTCTTTATGGTGGACATGATGCCCGTCTGGGATGGTGGTAACTCCGTTGGCGTTCTTCCAGATTTCGCGGTGTAGGTATTCCACTCCTCGTTGTCGGTCACCAATCCCTGGCCCATAGTAGACGCGGTGAGCGCGGCTGCTGGCCTTGGGGTAGCGGTAGAACTTAACCCCTCGGTAGGTGATAACGTCCCGTTCCATTGTAGTAATTCGTCTCCCTCTTCTACTTCCCCCAACGGTGTCCAGCCCTTACCAACCACCCACATCGGATGATTAGCGGTGCCAGATAATTTCCTGCCGTCGTATTCGATGGTGATTGTTTCCGCATTAGGGTTAGTCATGCCGCACGCAGTAACCATGCGGAACCCGTCGCGGGTTAGTGCCAAGTCGCCGGGGCGGACATCAACGATGCTTAGCAGCCCCCGAGCGGTAGGCACAAACGTGTCAGCCGTGAAGCAGTGATCGTCCTCTTCCTTAATGGGAGCGTCCTTACCGTTCTCCGTTGCTTTCGGATCCCACCTATAACCCGGTATCTCATTAATCAGCCGGGGGCAATCCTCAGCGACGGTTAGAACCCCGTTGGTGAATAGAGAGTCTAAGGTGCGGATACCGTCAACGACTTTGTTCTTCGCGGCGGCTACGGTAAGGCGGCGGCGGTACAGTTCCTCTTTGAATGATGCGGCGGCGGGGTCAAGGTAGATTGCCTTGGGTTGGTTAGGAAGCTCGCTTAACCACTCTTCTAGACTGTCCGCCAGCTCCATATCGGTAAGGCGTGTACGCCCGCCCATCCCGTTCGTCTGCGGCGACCACTCGTGCGAGAGTTGCAACCCATCATCCGTGACGGTGAGAGCATAGCCTGCGGTGGGGTGGTTCGTACCGTAGTCAATACCCACCGCCAGAACAGTACCCTCAGCGCGTGGGGTAACCATCACATCCGGGTTCCACGATTCAAACACCGCGCCCTCAGCGGATACCCACTCGCCCTGAATCATGCGCCGATAGAACAATCCACTGTAGGAGGCATACATGCGCTCAATATACTCACGAGTGAGGCCCGGGTTATCCTCCATCGTAAACAGCTCAGCGTACGTGTCAGTCTGGACGGGTTTATCAATGTAGTCCGTCTTAAGGTAATGCGCCGGGGTTGCGGGGTTGGTCGTGGCAAACACCCTCGGCGGCTTAGGGTTACCAGTGGCGCGCATACGAGACCACAACATCTCCCACACGTTCTGAGGGCATAGCGTCAACTCGTCATAGAACAGGAGCTGAAACGTACCACCACGGATACGGCCCTCAGCGCCCTTATCGTTCACACCAATGACCATGACCTCGCGCCCGAATATCTTAGCGGTCGGGTTACGGCGCGTGTAGTGAATGTAGGGTGCTGCGGTTGCGAAGATCGGCTCCGTCATGAGCGGGTAAAAGATATTCTGGTACACCGTATCCAATGTCTTACCCGCAATGACAATAGCCCCGTGCTGCCCCGCCTGTTTAATCTCAGCCAGCATCATAATCAGCCACGCCAGCGTTTTACCCGATGAGACGGAGCCGTACCACACGTTCAGCGCGTGAGTGGACTTACCAATCGCCGTGATTTGTTTACGGCTCAGCCGGAAGCTAGGCGAGGTCATTGTCTCCGTCCGCGATCTCAGCCTCAGCCGCAATAGTGTTACGGATATTGGTAATCATGGAGGAGAACTCTTCACCGCCAGTAACCTCAACGTCCAGCTTGATTGCGCCCTCCACGCCCCACAGGGCAGCGAGCTTTGTGTTCACGTCGATAATCAGCCGGGCTGCTTTAATGTCACCCTCTAGCGCTTTCTTCCAGTAGGCGGCGTGGAGGCGATTGTAGCGGCGGTCGAGTTTAGCGAACACGGTTCGGGCTGCGTCGGGTTTCGCCTCGTCCATTGCCTTGTCGTAGTCAAGTCGGGCTTGGGTTCTGCTGATGCCTAGCTGCTTGGCAATGACTTCAAAGGTGGCTCCGCCATCGTGGAGGGCGACTACTTTGGCGGCTCGTTCGGCGCGCTTGGGGGTCATTCCTCTACGTGGTGGCATGTTGTCTCCTTTGGGTTTTATAGCTGAGGGCAGTGGTCTAAGCGAAAGGTGCCCTACTGGGCGTGTGGGGTTCCTTGCCAGATGCGTTGCAGTCCACCGTGGCGTGGCGTGTGGCGGGATTGGTGGTAGCCGACTGCTTGTATCACTCCTCGTTTCCGCCAGGTGATGAGGAGGCCTCCCCAGGCGTTGTTGTGCTTGGGGGTGAGCCCGTCGGGTATGCGTTGGCGGATGTCGTCGGTGGTGAATGGTTTGCCGGTTGAGGCGAGGTGCTTTACTGCCTTGTCGGCGTGTTGTGCCCAGTCCCCTAGTATGTGGTTTTCTTTCATGTAGGGGGCTTCTATGAGGGCTGTTTGGTTGTGTTGCAGCGTCATGGTGTTGATTGTGGCGGGTGTGGCGCTGCGGTCAGGTGGCTAGTTGTCTTGGGGGAAGATTACGGGCGATACGGTGTGCAGTTCCTGGGCTGCTAGGCGCATGACCTCTTGCATTTCTGCGTCTGCGTCGGGCTGCGTGCGGCGCTCAATGACTTCATGCCAGGCGCGGAGGTTGCCGGTGACTACCATGCGGGTCTCGATGCAGTTGGGGAGCACTGCGCGGGCCGCTTCGTTGCGCTGCTTCTTCGGCAGGTGGTTGAGGTCAGGCTGAATAGCCTTGTAGTTTTCGATGCTTTCTTCTGCGAGGAAAAGGAACCAGTCTTGATCTTCCTTGTCGAGTTCACGTACCGCTGGCGGAAGCACGATGTTTGCATCATTGGCGTTGATGAAGCGCTGCGATTCGACCGAGAATGATAGGTGTCGGTGGCGGGTTAGCTCGGTAAGGAAGGCTCGGCTCACGCCGGTGAAGTAAAGGGTTGCGGTGGCGTGCTCAGCAATCGACCAGTGGCCTTGGTCGCCAAGGGTGCGGCGCAGATAATCCGCGTCGTTGTAGGTAGCCTCGTTCGGGCGGTGGAAGCTGCGGTAGCAGTTACGCCCAGCCATAGTCAGCAAGGTTTCCGCATCCGTGGATGCGTCCTGAATGCCCATGTATTCGCTGATTGCTTTCTCATCAATCGTGGTGTGGGCGAGCAGGCGGACTTCTGGGGTGACGATGTTGGTCATGGGGGTTTCCTTTCTCGTTGGGGGCGCTACTGGTTTTCGGGGTGGGTTTCTTTTCGCCCAAGTAGCTCACGGAGTAGGCGGTTTTCCGCCCTGCTTATTTCCAGCTCTACTGTGAGTAGGCAGATAGCGGTTGTGCTGAGAGTTGCGCCTAGTCCCTCGAATGATGGGTGGGTTATGAGGAGCACTAGGGTGAGTAGGGCGGTTGCCCCAAGGGTGATGATTAGGGCTTTGTTTGCTGTTCGGATGTGGGGCCAGTATTGGCGTAATTGTGTGGTCACTGTTGGTTGCTTTCTTCTCGTTGGATTTCTCGTTGGAGGTAGTACTCGGCTTTGCGGAGGTCTTGTAGGCGGTCGTCTTTGCGCCCTGCGCGAGCGCAATACTTGACGGTGTTGCCGAGATTGAAGCCCAGATGCTCGGCAATATCTATCGGCTGCGCCCCGTTGCTGAAGCCTTGGTAGTACTGGGGGTTGATGGGGTCAGACACGGCGTTCTCCTTTGTGTTATGGCGGAAATCGTTGGCGCGCTCGTGCAACTCGTAGCACTCGTAAAGGTCGCTCATTAAGAACGGGACAAGTAGCGCAATGATGGTGAGGATGATTACGACGGTGAGGATTGCTGCCGCCGTGGTTGTCAGGATGCTCACCATGCCCAGTCCTCGTCGGTGGTGTCCTCAGCGGTTCCGATGACGTAGGAGGAGCCGGAGCCGCTGAAAAAGTCGTGGTTTTCATCCGCCCCGGGGTTGAGTGAGGTCATGACGGCTGGGTTGAACTCGCATAGGTCTTTCGGGTAGATACCGTCGTACCCAAGGTTGTTGAGGGCCTTGTTGGCGTTGTAGCGCAGGAAAGCAAGCACGTCCTCAGTCCAACCCAGTGGGTCGTACAGCTCGCGGGTGTAGTGTTCCTCGTTGTCCATGAGGTCTAGGAGGAGGTCTACCACTTCACCCTGTAGATCCGCTTGCTCTTCCTCCGGTAGTTGCTTTACGGCCTGCTGGTACTTGTAGCCGATGTAGTAGCCGTGGACGGCCTCATCGCGGATAATCAGGCGGATGATGTCGGCAGTGTTAGTCAGCTTGGAGTGTGCCGCCATGCGGAGCGGAAGATAGAAGCCGCTGTAGAACAAAAAGGACTCCAACAGCGTGGATGCGGCCTTGCGCATGTTCGCGTTACCGCCCTTGTAGAAGTCCAATACGCGGTGAGCCTTGTACTGTAAGTGCTCATTCTGGCGGCCCCAGTTAAACGCCTGGTTGATGGTGGGGGTATCCGCCAGCGTCATGAAGATGTTGGAGTAGGACTTCGCGTGCACGGACTCCATGAAAGCGATATTGGTATACACGGCTTCCTCATGCGGGGTCGTGGCGTCGGGCATGAGGCTTAGCGCACCCACGGTGCCTTGCATAGTATCGAGCATGGTTAGGCCTGTGAATACCTGCATGGTGGCCCAATGCTCCGCCTCGTCCATGAGCTTCCATGCCGGAATATCATTCGACACGGGCACCTTTTCCGGCAGCCAGAAGTTACTGGTCAACCTGTCCCACACGTCCTTGTCTACCTGGTCACCGATGGTATTCCAGTTAATCGCGTCGATGGTGTCCTGTGGAGTGGCGTGGTTTGGGGTTGTGAGCATCACGGTATTTCCTCCCATGTGGTTGTGCGCTTAATGATTCGCGGGCTGGTGGCCCCGCCTGCTTTGTGGTGAGGTAGCGTCCCGCGTGCCTGCTTAATCGTCTGGTGCTCAGACAGGATGATGTATTGGCCGGGGCGGGTTTCTTCCGCTACACACCATGCGGTGCGGCTTCTCATTCCGCGCTGGGGCCGTGGTCGAGTAGGTATTCCAAGGCTTCTTCAGCACTGTCGAATGCCATGCTGTGTGCGAGCCATTGCTGGGCGAGGTGCGGGGCGAGTTGTAGTCGGACGGTGATGAAGTCCGCGTAGGGGGTTTCATCCGGCGTGTCGTCGTCTGGTAGTTCCTCAGTGGTGTTGAGGCCGTCGAGGAGTTCGTCTAGGTCGGCTTGTTCGTATCCGGTGGCGGTGAGGTCTGGTAGCCAGTCGAGGAGGTCTGCTAGGGCTTCGTTGTTGTAGGTGGCGTCGTCTGAGGTTTTGTTGTCTACGAGGACTATTTCAGCGGCCTGGGCTTCATCTACGTCTACGATGTAGCAGGGCACCATTGGGTGTGGGGGTTGCAGGCCCGCGTCTTGCGCTTCTTGGTTGAGTTCCCGCATGGCGGCCAGTGTGTGATTGCCTGCGAGGACGGCCCATTCTTCCCCTGTTTGCGCCCCGGTGTTCACGAGGAGGGGTTTGAATAGGCCGTGTTGGTGAAGGCTCTTCTTTATGGCGGGGATGTTGCCCTTGCGTGGGTTTCGGGCATAATTGTGGAGCTGCTCAATGGGGAGGTGTTGCAGCTCGCCGCTGATGTGGTTGTGTGTCGGTTGCGTTGTACTCATGTAGTGCAGTATGCGGCATGAGTCTCTGCGGTCAGCGGCTCCCAGGTGAACGTTCTTGTGGACACACGGTAACGGCCCTCTCTACCCGATAATCACATCGTCTGCGGTGAGAACCTTCAAAGCGATCTCGTGTAAACCATCAGGCCGCTTAGTTACTGTGAATTCAGCGTCCCGAAGGAACAAGTGAGCATTGTGGTTGTCGACGCCGCCAATAATCTCAGTCTCGTCGCGGTGAATGCCGTCTCGAGTAAGGCTAATCATTATCGACCTTCCATGAAGTTGAGTGGTTCGCCAATACGGGTTGGTGTTCCTCCGGTGGTTTCCTGCCAACGGCGGCAAATAACGTCCACGTAACGCGGGTCGAGTTCAACCAGGCGTGCCCGTGCTCCGCGTTGCTCTGCGGCCAGGAGTGTTGAGCCAGAGCCACCGAACGTGTCGAGGACGATCCCTCGGCGCGGGCAGGAGTTCTGCAACATGTGGAGGATAAGCCCGACTGGTTTCATGGTCGGGTGGTCGGCGTTGCGGCTTGGCTTGTCATACTCAAAGACGGTGCTTTGTGCGTTGTCTCCGTACCAGCGGTCACCGCCGCGCCCGAGTCGTCCTTCTCCGCCTGGGGTGAAGCCGTAAAGGATGGGTTCGTGACGGTAGTGATAGTCGGAGCGTCCGAGTGCAATGGTGTTCTTCACCCACACGAGGTTCTGGCGGACGATGATCCCTGACTGCTCCATCGCTGTTTGAAAGTTGATGCGCTCAGTGTCAGCGTGGGCGACGTAGACGGGTGCCCCTGGATTGGATGCGGCGACGATGGTGTCCATAGCCCCGGTGAGTAGCTTTGGTAGGTCTGCCGCTCCGTCGTTCTGGATTGTGAGAGCCTCTTTGGTTTTGCCGACATACTCCACGCCGTATGGAGGGTCAGTCCACACGCAGTTAGCGAGCCCGTCGTGCATGAGGTTCTTTACAACTGCCTGGGTGTCGGTGGAGTCGCCGCAGTAGACGCGATGTTCCCCCAGTTCGATTACGTCTCCGGGGCGGCTGACGGTATCTGCGGCGTCAGGAGGCGTTGCGTCCGTGTCGTCCGGCGCAGTGTCAGGTTCCGTTTCTTGTTCCAGTAGGTCGTTGAGTTGGTCTAGATCGTCATAGTCGTATCCGGTGCCGTCGAGGTCGTGGTCTACGGTTTCCAGCAAACCCGCTAAGACTGCATCGTCGTATCCACCCAAGTCGCCGGTGCGGTTATCCGCCAACACAATCTTCGTGGCGCGTTCCTCGTCCACGTCCACAACCCAGCAGTCGATGGTGTGCCAACGAGGATCGTCTGGGCGTTCCTCAGCTAGGGCGCGGGTTGCCATGAGAGTGTGGTTCCCGGCCAAGACTTCCCAGGGGCGCTCGGTGTGTGTGCCCTTGTTTACGACGATGGGGCGAAAGTTTCCGTTTACAAGGAGGCTTCCTTTGATGGCGTCCACATCACCTCGGCGTGGGTTCTTGTGGTACGTGTTCAGTTGTGTCAGTGGAAGTGTTTCTGGGGTGCCGATGCCTGCATATTGTGTCGTCATGGCACAGAAAGCTAACCACCCCCGCCAGGCGGTCAGTTCTCTTTAAGTGGCTCCCGCTTTGCCCTTGGGTTCCTCACACCGTGCGTCTGATACTGCCGCTCATCCTTCCGATCCCAGGTCTTATACGGGTTCCGCATGGCTAAGGTAGCGGCCTGGGATGCTTCTCGATTCACGCGGCGTTCTTTACGGGCGATTTCGCGGAGTTCACGCTCGTACTGCTTCCGCTCGCGGGCGAGGATCGCCTGCCATTTCTTCGCGGCTTCCTCATTACGAGCTGCGCGGCGGAGGTTAGCTTCAAGTTCAGCCTGCGAGCGGCGAGTACGGATACGGTTAAACCATTCATTCAGCTCATGAAGGCGGGCTACCGCTTCGTCTTTATCGGCTCGTGTTGTGGCTGTATTTAGTCGCTGTACCCACTTTTGCTGCTCTGAGTAGTACTTGTCCTCCATCTCGGCGTTACGCTCTTCGAGGCGGCGGCGTAGGGCTGCTTCGCGTTGCTCAGGGGAGTCTTTACGAGGGCGGCGGGTTCGGGGTTTCATGCGTCTAATCTTTCCATGCGGATCTCGTGTTGGTGAGGTCAGGCCGATTGTTTACCTGCCTGAATCTTCACCATGTAGGAGGCCGCGTACACGGACATAATGTAGCTCATGGTCAACCCATATTCATACGATAACCGTCTTAAATGCTTCTGAACTTTCAGCGGGACACGCACTCGCCTACATACACACTCGCCAATATTCCCGACAATCAACCCGTGGGATAACGTTGGGGGAACTCCTGAAGCCATTCCCCATGTAAGAATCTCAATCATCATTGAGTTTATTGAGATGCCCCGGTGCTCAGCTAGACGGGTGATGAAGTCGAGGTGGTAGGGGTGGAACCAAAGGCTGGTGTTTTCCTTTCGTTTTACGTCGAGGTCGGCGCTGAGGCGATTAAAGGCCCTGTTCTTTTTGTATAGGTTTATGATTTCTTCGGGGGCGCGCTGGGATGCCGGGTTGTCTATTCGCTGCATGGTAGGTGAACCTCGTTAGTGTCGGGTTGGTATGCGCCGTGGGTGAGGCGTTTGCCGTTGAGGTAGAAGTCTCCGGTGAGTGCGCCGGTGGGGTGTTTTCCGGTGGGGATAAAGGTGAGTCCGGGCGATACTGTGTAGACGGCTGGGGTGTCCACGGTGTTTCCTTTCTATTGGGGGCGCTTGCAGGCGCTTATATGGTTTCTGGCTGGTGCTCAGCTAGGCGGGTGAGTAGGGCGGCACAATCACCCACACCCTGCGGGGTTTCTAAGTCGAAGTAGTAGGTGTTGTATTCCTCGTCGGAACCCCACCCCTCGTTTATTTCGGTATCAAGCTTTATGAACGTGTCTAGTCCGGTGTAGATGTAGGGGCCGGTGCTTGATGGGGTGATATTGAATCCTAGTGATTCTGCAAGTCCGGTGAGGCCTTTAATGGCGAGGTGCGGGTCTGTCATTGCCGTGGGTTTCCTTTCTTGGGGGTGGTCACCGTTATTGCAGTGTGGTGACGTGGTGCCCGTGGGGAGGCTTGCACTCCCCTGCCTGCTAGTCGGGCTGAGGTTGGATTAAAATACCTCGCGGATTACTTCATCCAGTTCATCTTCCCTGTCGCAGGGCACGGGGGAGATCCTGTATTCGCCCTCGGTGGTGATTCTGGTGATGTGGGCGGTGTGTCGTGGGGCGTTGTGCCAGGCGTATCCTACGATGTTCCCGTCTTTGTTGATCAGTGTTCGGGAGTCGGTGGCGGGTACGGTTCCTTGGTCGGTGATTTTGTAGCTTGGGTGGATGGTGTATTCGCCGGTGTAGGGGGCGGTGGGTGCGTAGGTTGGGTTGCTCATGGTGTTTCCTTTCTGGGTTTGAGCTTGCAGGCTCTTTCTTTTCCTTACATGTATTACTATACACCACTGTTTACTGTTTGTAAAATCATGGGGTTAGTTCAGTCCCGAACCAGTAGAACCAAACCCATTCTCGCCCCGCGCAACATCACCAAAAGAATCAACCCCCACCAACTCAGCACCAGCCAAAGGCTCAACCACCAACTGAACCACAAACTCCCCCTCACGAAACCACACCGGCCTATCGCCCGTATTATGCAAACTCGCCTTAATCGTCCCCGTGTACCCCGCATCAATAATCCCCGTACCATTCGACAAGCACACGTGACGCTTCACACCCACCGAGGAACGCACAAACAGCTTGCCCACGTAACCAGCCGGGATATTCACCCGCACGCCGGTATCCATCATCACGTGACCACTACGAGGAACACGCACCTCCTCCAACGTTGCCAAGTCAAACCCAGCATCCTCATAGTGAGCGCGGCGCGGGGGCTTAGCCCCATACTCCAACATGTACGGAACGGAAATCATAAGACGTTATCCTCTTTTTCTTTCTAAAAATCAGCTTGCGACGGAAACAGTGACGCGGGACTTAGGCTCAGGATCGGCCTCCTCCAACGGGAACCCGGCCGCCAGGCGGCGGAGCTTCACCTCATTGCGGTTCGCCCGCATGATATTCTCAGCGCTCATACTGTCCCTGCTGGGGCTAATAGCCCACGTATCGAACCACATTCCGGCGCGGACAATGCCGTAATTATTGTGCTCCAGAACGTCGGCAGCACACTCAGCAATCACCGGACACCCCTTGCATAGCTTGTAGGCTGCGTATTCCTTGTTGGGGGTTCTGGTGCGTCCCAGGTCGTACTTCTCTGGATCGTCTCCGTTACATTTCGCGTGATTCCACCAGTTCTTGCGGAGAGGTTTCACTTCGGTGTTGTATGGGTTGTTCATGGCGTGTTGGTCTTAATCGTCAAATACGGTGTTCATCTCGGGTACGAGCCAGGCGTCTACCCCGGCATCACGTAGGGTTTTGAGGTGGCGTTTAGCCCGCCACTTATGGCGGTAGATCTTCAGCTCACGTATGTTGCCGTTAATGTCGCAAAATACGGAGGTTCGGCCGGTGGGGACTTTACGTGTTGGCATATCGCCTCCTTCCCTGTTCTGCGCGGATTAGCCAGCGCGGGTGATTATGGTGCCCCGGTGGGGGCGGTTAGGCGCGTGATTGTGGTTTGGTGTTGCAGCTAGTGTTGGTGTCTTAGAATTAGCTGGTCGCCAGTCGTGGGTATGCGCTCCCCACCCGTGACAGGGTGTTAGCCCGCCCAGCTTTCCCATTCTTCGGGACTGAGGGCTGCCGCGCCTAGCTCGGGGGTCTCGTGTGCCCTGTAGTAGTCAATGAGGTCACGGCATAGTTCCTCGTGTTCGGGTTTCACGTACCAGTCTTTAGTGTGGTACTGGCGACCCCAGTAGTCTGCCCAGCTTCCCTCTACGAGGCGGGCGATTCCTTTTTTGACGAGGTTGTTCTTGATGCGGGTTCTATTGCCCTCGATGCGGAGGGTTCCATCGTCTCCGCGCTCATTGTTGACGGCTGCCCGGCCAAGTTCCATTTTTTGTGCGTGGGTGAGGGTGGTCATGTTGTTTCCTTTCTGAGTGGAGAAGTTGCAGCTTCTCTTTCTCTGTACGTTTATTAGTATATACCCTTATTTACGATTGGTAAAATCAGTGTGGTTGGTTAGGCACCATACGGAAACGACGGCCCCGCAGCCACCCACAAATCAACCCACATCGCGCCCCGCTCACCACGAACCGGAGGCCACAAAATAGGCTCAGGCTTGCCCATAAAATACGGCGTATCATCATCCACCAAGCTCAGCCCTGGGATGCGCTTAGACCCGGCAGAAAGCGCGTCCATTAGCGGCTTGCTCGAAGCCGTCACGTTATCCGTATCCCTACGCCGCTTATCAGGAACACGGTAATTCATCTGCACCAGCAGGTAACGCTTACCCTCCGGCATACTCAGCCCACGGCCAAGCAGGTGCAAAAGCTCCTGAATCTCACGCTTCTTAGCCGCCCGGCCATACACTGCCCCACGGGAAGCGGGGGCGGCATCATTCATTGATAGTGGTGGTTTAGTCCACGGCAGTTTGATCCGCTTCCAGAATGTTAAATCGTCCGGATATCGCATAATCATTGGCGGGTAGTCGCTCATGCTCCTACCTCAAACAGTGCGGGCTGGACGGTGACCACGCGGTTCTTTTTCGGTGGCGCGCTATGCCGCTTCCGGTCGATAGGCTTGCGCAATCCCCGGTGGGCGGAGGTGATGTTGTTTTCCTTTTTCCACCGTGTGTATGCGCTCCGGCAGCGGGTGCAGAAGCCTCTCGCGTAGTGCTTAACGTAGCCGTCTGGGGTGATAGCGCGGTGCCACTGCACCATCGGCTCGTTACAGTTACGGCAACGGTCTGGGGCCTGGTTCCGATGCTCAGTTCCGCCAAGGTTGATTGCGTATCCCGCAACCTGACTGAGCTTAATGGTGGTCTCGTAGTCCCCGTAGCAGACCACCCCGCCTTGAATAACATCGGAGGCGGGTACGGTCGCCCCGTCGTTGAGGCTACTGCCTGCTGTTAGCGCGTCTTGTGCGCATTGCTTTTTAATTGGGCAATGCTCGCACATTTTGAGGGCGGCGGCTACGGCGTTAGGGCTGGCGGAGGTGGGGTTGAGGAATGCAAGGTTTCTGGTTTTGTGGCAAGCTGCCTTGGTTGACACGGGTGCTCCCTGGTGGTGTTGGTGGGATTTCCGTGCCTATTTTTATGCGTCCGCACCTGTGTACCAATTGGCACCGTGCAATCGTACGGAACGGCATTCTGTCGAACAGGTTGGGGGTGGCTACTACTACCCCACCGCCAGCAGGTTCGACTGCAACGCATCGATCAACTGGCGGGCCTCGTCACGGCTCAGGTCATACTGCGCGCCACCAGCATCAAGGGTGACGGTTGAGTACTCATCGCCGGGCGTGTTGTCCGTGAAATTAGAAACAGTGATCGTTCCGGTAGGGGTATTAATCTGGGCCATGTTTCGCTCCTCATTATCGAACAGGTTCACGAATGAGAATAGAACACCCTAGCGACATGCGCCGGGTGTTCTACCCCCACTAATCGTCATTTTCGCCGCTTAAAAGGGCGGTTCCTGTCCCCCTCCACCGAAACCACCGGTCTCGGAGCGCGGCTGAGAACCCCACGGGTCATACTGCTGGCCGTTTTGTTGATTGCCCTGCTGGCTCCCACCCTGCGGGGAGGACTTACTAATCGCCACATCCTGGCCAATCAACGAAGCGCCCACATGGTTCGCCAGCATCGTGAACACGGTTTGCTCGCCCTGGTCGGAGTTCCACAGTTCCGGCTTAAGGTCACCGGTGGCGATGACCCTCATTCCCGTGCTGAATGTGTTGCAGGCGTGCTCCGCCTGCTTACCAAAGACGGTGACAGAGACCCATACGGTCGGTCCGTCAAAATACTCGCCATTACGGTCGCGCTGCCGTTCACTCCACGCCACATTGAGGCGCGTCATGGGCTTTCCTTGATTAGTCTGCTTTAGTTCTGGGGTCTTGCCCAGATTTCCTTGAATGGTTGTGTGTGCCATGTGTGTATCCTTTCTGAAATGGTGCGGCGGTCAACTCCCGCCTGGTTGGGGTTGCAGCCCCAAGATGATTTATTACCTGTCGCCTGCCAAGATGCGGGTTACTAACGGGGCGGAAATATCCAACCGGCGTGCCAAGGTAGTCGCCGGAACCCCAGCAACCTTAGCCCTGCGGAATGCCGCCGTCCGGCGCTTCTTCGCCTCAACGATCTGATTATGTAGCTCGACGATTTCCTGATGCGCGGCCACGGCTTCATCCTCAGCCTGCTGCTTCTTCGCCTGTAATTCCTGCTCGCTCATGCTCATACCTCCTATCTTTTCACATCGGCGGATGTGGGTATCTGTCTCCATGCGTTACGTATCCACCGCTTTTCTATCTCCTCAATGCGTGATGTTCCTTTCTCGATGCGGGCGAGTAACTGGTGGCTCATGCCTACAATCTCGCCAACCGTCTTATAGTCGCCGTGATACTCAACCAGATCACGGATACGGGCCTGAACAAGGCGCGTTGGCCGCTTAGCTGTGAGACGCAGCCGGTTACGCCCCGGCTCGTGTAACTCCTCCGGATCGTCAATATTCACCCATTCCATTGGTAGGGGCCACGCCTGATATTTAATGCTGGTGGGCACTGGGCGGATCGGCCTGGCGCTCAGCTTCTCATACGTGGCTCTAATGGATTCCGAGGTGGCGGGGTCGATGCTCAGCTTTTCCCTAAAGGCCAATCTTTGGATGATGCTTATTGAGATTCCTGAGTCTTCGGAAATTTCCCTTGTCTTCACCCCGGCGGCCAGTAGAGCCTGAACCCTGCGCCTGATAGGCCACACGGCGCGGGAGGGGCCTGCTACCCTATCCATCTTTCCCAGCAACTCGTACGTGTCACCCCTCAGTCCTTTCCCGTCCCAGTTATTGAGGTGGCTCAGCGTGGAGCGGCTAATTCCGGTGATGGTGGATATTTCGGTGAGGGTGAAGCCCCTGTCAATGATTTCTTGCAGCCGTTGGTGAGCCTGCTCATCTGGCACTCTCGACTTATGGATATTCAGAATATCTACATGCTTCTGGCAGTAGCCTCGCCCAGTGAGCTTGGGGATGTGGTGGCATCCGGCTACCCTGCATTCACTCTTCTGTTTCTTCTCCATTGCTCTAAAACCATTCACATCCGAGTAGCGCTGAGGCCATTCCGAATGCCAGCCCCGCAGCGACACTGACAATCACGAAAGCTACAAAGATTCCCTCAATGAAACTGTGCTGAGTAACGAGACCGTATATCAGTAGTGCTAGTGCGGCCAGCCACCCGATTGCTACTGTTCCGCCGATAATGAACGCAAGAATGGTCATGCTTCCTCCCACTCTCCTACCCAGCGGCGGTGTGTGGGGTCGCCGTCGAAGTGGTACACGTTGCTCATGCCTTTGTAGTCGCCTAGGTATTCGGCTTCCTCCCATTCCCCTGCTGGTGGTGTGCCGTCTGCTTGCCAGGCTCTGGGCAGGTCAGGGCGGGGGACAACTTCATTAAGCTCACACCCCCATTTCCCAGCGTCTGGGTGAGGATGGTCAATAATGACTAAGGTTCTCCCATCATCGGACTTTCGGTATCCAGCGATAATTCCCTCATTAACGGGCGGCTCGTCTAATCGCTCGAAGATGTAGCACCACATTCCCACGCATTGGGTGCGTTCCTGTGTGGTCATGTCTGCGAAAGTTTTAGGCATCGCCATACTCCTCTGCGTGGTTGGCTGCTGCCATGAGTGCGAGGGCAAGACCGCGGGCTTGGTCTGGTATCCATTCGTGTCTGCCTAGCACAACGACGTTACGGTCACAAGCTGCAATGACGGGTTCAGTAGTCGCCCAGACATAGGAGTCGACTGGCCGGTGAAGCCACGGCTTCGGTAGTTCCGTCATAATTAGCCCCGCATCTGCGAGGTATGAAGCGATATTATGTGCGTGTGCGTAGCCGATGGTCTCGCCGTCCACATCGGTTAGGTCGCGGATTATCTGCGCTGCTTTGTCGATGTTGGTCATTAGAGTTCTTCCTCCGAGTAGTCAGCTGCTGCGAGTAGAGCGTGGGCGAGGGTGCGGGCATCGTTCGGGGTAAGTGAATGGATGCCGTAATCTACATCGAGCCAGACTCCAGCATTTTCGTCTTGGAATGCTGTGACTCCGCCAGGCACTTTGATTTTCTTTTCCACGCCGGTTTGGTAGTCGTATGCGAGACGCTTGTGTGTTTTGTTCCAGCAGTGCACACCATCTTCAATTTCTGTGGGCGTGGGCAGCTCTGGCGCGAGTAGTCCTGCTTGGTTGAGGTCTCCTGCGAGGTTTTGTGCAGCCCAATCAGGGTCACTATCCATCGCGTTCTTGTGCCGCTGTTGCCATGTGCGGATTACTTCTGCGGCCTTGTCTTGATTAGTCATTGGTTCCTTCCGAGTAGTTAGCTGCTGCAAGCATGGAGTAGGCGACGTGGCGGGCTTCGTCGGGAGTGAGTTCGCCGGGTTCGATTCGCTGCACCATGATTGGGCTGTCTGGTGCTGTCCATACGCTGGGGCCGTGTGGCCCTCCGGGTATCCACCCTTTGCCGTCTGGCACAAAAATACTTGGGTCATTCGGTCCTGGTAGCTCTTGCTTACTCATCGTGTTCTCCTTGGATTTTTGCGACGGTGGTTTTTATGGCATCGGCTACTCGCTTTTGGACTACTACATCGTGGCTATTTTCGGCGGCGAGCCGTGTTTCTTCTACGAGGTATCCGAGCGCGTCGCGTAGGTTGATTACTTCTTCCGCGAGTTGTGGGGCGAGGGCGGCGAGGTACACGTCTTGCTCTTCTCTGTTCCAATCAAAAGCAAGATCTGTGTTCCATAGCACTTTTCCGTGCTTGCTGGTGATGTAGTCGGGGTAGTCAACGCCCTCTGCTTCCCACGGCCCTGGTGTGGCTTTCTCTAGTAGGCATTTCAGGTTGGTGGTGGTGAGGTCAGTCATTGGTGTTCTCCTAGGACTTGGTTGATGGTGGTGTCTAGGGCGTCAAATACCTGCTGTGCGGTTGGCCCGGGTGCGTAGAATTTTGCGGCGTAGCGCGCTTCTTCTTGGAGGTCTGTTAGCTCTTTCCGCATTCGTAGGACTTCTTGTGCGAGGTCTAGCCAGCTGTACTTAGTTGTGGCGGCTACTCCCTGCTCCATCTCTGCGACTACGCGGCGTAGGTGGTCGTGGTTAATGCTCATTCCTGCACCTCTGTGAGTGTGAAGCGGCGACCAGTAGGGGTGATGGTGTCTGGGTGTGCCGCGTCGTATCTATGTGCGTGAAAACGAGGGACGAAGTATTCAATCAATCCATCTTCGTCTAGGCCCAGCATGATGACCTGGCCGTGTATGTTCTGCTCTGCTTCTGCGAGAAAGTGCTTGTCATCGTCCCATTCGACCTCGGCCATTGTGGGAGGGGTGGTGTGGGCGAGGATGAAGTCAGCTGCGGCCTGAATTTCGGGCGAGCTGACTTCACAGGTCTTGTTCCGCTCCGCCCATTGGCGGGCGATCTGCGCTTCGATGATCTCTCCGCGGGTGGGGTTACTCATTGGTGGTGTCCTTTGCTTGGTCAGCTAGGTGGCGAGTTTCTGCTTCAACTTCCTCCCACGTCCAGATGTGGACGTGCTCCCAATGAAAGAAATCTATTTCTGGGTTAGCGTGCTGGGCCTCGGGGTGTTGGCCGTCTCCAAGGTGGTTGGTGTCAAAGCCGATTACGCGGCCCTCGTGGTAGGTGATTCCGCCGTGTACTTCGATGTCGGGGTGCACCTCAATCATGTCGGGGAAATCAAGCCATGGGTGGTTTTCGGGTAGTTCGATGTAGCCGTTGATAGTGAACGGCCCCAACTGTGTCATGCAGTTGATGCCTTGGTGGGTGAAGTAGCGGGCGGTGTTGTCTGCAATGCAGTCAAAAGGGTTGGTCATTAGTCCTCCTCTATCCAGGTTTCGTCTACGTCTATGGATTGAACATTGATGATTTCGCGTGTCCAGAGCTTGCGGTCACCCTCTAGAGCTGTTTTTATGGCAAACTCGCGGCCCCATTCGCTCCCCTCGTTCCACATGATATGGCCCTTTTTGGTAATGTTTCCGTTTTCGTCATACTCGATTCCGATTCGTGCGCCGTACTCGATTTCTCTAGGCCCGGTGTGGACAGGCTTGGGGATTCGGGCGAGGTCACGGTCACGCATCACCAGTAGTGGCTTGCACCATTCCTCCCACCTGTCGGCTTCATCTTTACCGAGCTGGGGAACAATATCAGCGTTGCCGCCGTACATGTGCGGGTCTCGCACGCGGACGATGCCGTCTTTGACTCCCTGGACTACATAGTCCACAACATCGTCCTGGTAGTAAGGGTGGGCGGTGCGTAGGCGACGTTCTGCTTCCTTTGGGTCGCTGGTGGCAAATTCAATAATCATTGGTGTTTCCTTTCTGGATGGTGGCTCTGCTTGCAGGCAGAGCCGGTGGGGTTACGCTGCGAACGGGTCAGCCCCGGCCCATTCGTCTTCCATGTCGTACCAGTAGTCGATCTCTTCATCGATCATGGTTTTGCGGGCTTCTTCTAGGCGTTCTTCGTCTAGTGCTCCGTACGAATCGTCGGCGTAGGCGTGGACAAGGCTCGTGCCCTCGTACATGTCCACGTAGACGGGGTGGTAGGTGACGCTTTCATCCTCATGAAATACGGTGATGATTGCTTCTACGCCGGTGGGTTCTGGTTGGCGTGCTGCGCGGTCGAGGTGGAGGGCGCTACTACAGGTGTAGGCGTTCATGTTGTTTCCTTTCTCTTGAGAAGTTGCAGCTTCTCTCTTTTGCTTACATTTATTATCATACACCACCGTTTACATTTTGTAAAATCGTGTGGCGGATAAAGGTTAAATATCTTCCACCTCACCCACCGGCACAGGTTTGCTGTAAGTGTGTGCCACGACTCGCACTCGCTCCCCCGGGTACTTTTCAACAGCAATTTGCTTAGCCGTGGCGGCGAGGGAATACCAGCGGGCGCGACGGGAAGAGTGCCACAACCCAGACGGCCCCATAAATAACCACTTGTCGAGTAGTGGTCGCCATACCTGAGCCGCGTATTCGTGCCGCAGGGCCGCTACATCCTCTAGCGCTTCGATTGCGACGTCCTGAGATACACGGCCCCCAGCATCGGCCCGGTCGAGCTGCTGTCGTGCTTCCAACGGTGTCATGCCAACTCCTTCAACGCCCACAGGAGCGCGTACACGGGGTGATTCGGGTCTGCCACACCACCATCCGGCGTGTAGGCGACGGAGAGTAGGTCAATCAGTGCGTTAAGCAACGTTCTTCCCCTCCTCCACGATGTAAGCGTTCATGTCGATGATGTCCGCGACCTCAGCCGAGCGGCCCTCAGCGTGGTTGAGTAGGCGCGCCCAGCAGAAGCCGGATAGGTAGAACGTGGCCGCCCCGGCCAGTACACCAGCCCACGGGGCCAGGAGAGTCCAGAATTGGCCCCCTACAAGCACGGGCAGGCCAATGAGGGTGATTGCTGCGGTGAAGTAAAAAATGAGGGTATCGAGGATTGGGGTATCCACGGTTGTTTCCTTTCTGAGGTGGTCGCCACTTGCAGGTGGCGTTGATTATGGGTTTATGCGGCTTGTGGTCGGTGATTCATGTTGAGGGCATTACGGAATGCGTCGGCGACTTTCGCAACATTGTCTAGCTCGTTCAGATACTCCTCTAGGCTTGTGATGCTTCGGATCGGGCTAGATTCAAAGACGGTGACCGTGACCTCCCACTCGTTGGTGGAGCGGTTGAGCTTCGGTTCGATTAGGGCAGGGGCCGTCACCCCACTTTCGTATTCGACGTTTGCGGTGGTTCCCTGCACCTCCATTTTGTAGGCGGTGGCCTCGTCAATGTAGGTGGTGGCGGTAATGAGTGCCATCTTGGTTTCCTTTCTACTGGGGTTGCAGCCCCTTGCTCTCTTGCTTACATACATTACTATACCCCACTGTTTACCACTTGTAAAATCATGGGTTAGGGTGAGCACAAACCCACCCAACCAACTACCCCCTCGCAGCTCTCAAACGACCAGCAATAGCCCTAATATCCTCCACACTCGGCTGAGAAACCGGAGCCTCAACCTCCAACGGCCTATACCCCCGCACCCGGCCAAAAGTCCCCTCAGCCAACTGCCTATCACGCTCCATGCGAAGCCGCTCACGATGCGCCGCCAACTCACGCTTCTTAACCGGGTCGTGTTCCCAGCGCTCAATCACCAGCTTCGCTGCCCGCTTCATCTCACGAGGAGTCACCATCCGATCCCCCACTAGCTCAGTAGCCCACAACCTCACCGCATCAGGCCACACCTGCGGCGGCAGAGGAATGCCACCAAGCACATCACCCCACGCATCCACAATCTCAGCGGACGGCTGTGGGAAACGATCCGGCACCAACCGCTTACCGTATTCGAGGACATAAGCGGCAAGCTCACGCTGCTGAGGTGTACTCATCGCATATCACCAAAATCAAGCGTTTCTGGCGGCGTAGGCGGCTCAATACCCCTAGCGCCGGGGCTAGTACCCCCCGAGGGCATCTCGGGGCCATACGAGCCGAAATAAGGCGGATTAGCGGCATTAGACCTCGACGGCGCGAAATCCAAGAACGACGACTCGCCAGAATTACGACCCCCTCCCCTAGCAGGAAGCGGATCATCCTCCCACCGCTCCGCATTCAACCACGTGGACGGATGAGCCGTGAACTCATCAGACCGATTAGGGTCATCCCGATACCGCCGCATTCCCTCGATGATGATTTGCGGGTCAGCTTTCTTCACCGCCTTGGCCCACGCCTTACGCGCCGCACCCTTACCGACCTTCCGAGGAACCGACTCCCAGAACTCGGTGAAGCGATCATCCGCAGGATGATCATTATTAGTTTTGGGTTCAGGTTTAGGGTTCTCTTTGGGTTTGTCTGAACACGTCTTCACCCCGTGGCGGAACACGTCTTCACCCCGTTGAATGAACACGTCTTCACCTCGTGAATCGGACGAGGTGAACCCATCTTCACCCCGTGCCAAGGCTTCAGTGACATGATTGTCAGGCTCCACCGTCTCAGCAGGTTTCACCATATTGAGATTAAGTGTCCACACAGTCGGCCTCCTATCGGCCCGAATATGCGACACCCAATGAGGAGCGCCCCGCTTAATTAACCCGAAAGATTCCAGTTCTTTAATCGCCTTGATGACGGTGCGCTCAGAAACTCCAATCTCATTAGAGATTGTCTTAATAGACGGCCAGCACACGCGGGTGTCATCGTTATACCTATCGGCCAGGGCCACGAGCACCAGACGGTTACGACACTGAGCGGCATTCCGCTTTAGCGGGGCCTTAGACATTGCCCACTGCATTGCTTGGATGCTCATTACTGCTCAGCCCCTTCTTTGCCCCATTCGTCAAAGTCTTTTGTGCCCTTGGACGAATTGCAGGAGCGACAAAGAGTTTGCAGATTATCCATCTCATTCGTTCCGCCTTTTGACCACGGCACAATGTGGTCAACAGTGAGATTGTCACGCGATCCGCACTGCACACATCGGTACTCGTTTCGGGCAAACACGCGCAGCATCTTTGTGGCGCTCATTTTTCGGCGCGTGCGTGAAACATCGGATGGAAGCTCAGGATTAAGCGTAAGGAACCCCTTCTTCTGTAGGGCTTTCAGACACACGCTGACACGCTGCTTAGACATTCCTACCTCCGAAGAAATGTCCGCCAACGAGCGGGATTCGTTGTTATCGTAGGAATACAGATTCATGAGCACAGCGAATTGACCATGCGGCAGTCTCATCGTCTTGGGGTCGGTTGGCACCCAGGACATGCCGGGGCCGGGTTCACCGAGTTGGTTGTTAATTTCCGTGCGGCTCGGTGTGAGCTTGATTCCCATTGTCATGGTTACTTCACCTCCGTGCGGGTGGTGGTGCCGTCCTCATTGAGAAGCACCCACACGCCCCTAATACACATCGGCACCTCAGCCGGGTTAGGGTGATGCGAATGAACAATCAGCCCTAACTCTCGCCCCACTGCCGGGGACACGTGGGTAATCAGGTGGTGGCAGGCGCGGCACAATGCAGCCGAGTTCACAACCGTGTCATTGCCACGCTGCCGACGCTGCCGATGATGGAAGTCAGTAGCGTTCTTTTCACACCCCGGCAGCCCGGCTTCACAAAGCCCACGAGCGCGCTTGAACATCGTAGTCTCATAAACCTGCTGCGGCATCGCACCTCCCCTCCGTGGGCGGCGCTTCATAGGGGTGCGTTTAAGTGGTGTTCGCTTCACCGTGTTTCCTTTCTGGTTACTCCCCGCCCGTGTGCTTGCAGGCACACGAGGGGTACAACGAATCAATCATAAGGGCCTTTGAGGGCATTAAAAATAGCCCCACCCGGCTTGCGGGCAGGGCCACCCTCAGAAGAACCACTAGGCGCTAAGCCGCCTCACTGTTCTGCTCCTCGACCACTTCACCATCAAGAACGGTCTGAACATTCTGCTGAGCCTCAGCCGCCTGCGCCTTACGTAGGCGCTGAATAGTATCCTTCGCCATGTCTACTAACTGCCCGTCGCCCTGCTTTTGGTAGTACCGCAACGCGGCGTTGAGCTTATCCATATCGCGGCTCTTCTCAGCATCCATCAGGCCCTGCGCTTGTTTAGATACGTAACTTTTCCGAAGCTGCGCCTCCTCCTCTTGGCGGGCGCGCTCCTCCTCCTCGCGGATCTTCTCCTCGTCGAACTCACCATCGGGGCGAGTCTCTACGAACGTGGTGGCCTCAGCGTCCGCGCCGATCCCCATCGAGGTGAGCAGCTTCGCCACGCTAAAGTCATTGAACTGCATCTCCCCACCAACCGGAAGCTGTAGCTCCGGCACGGTGGTGGCGATCTTCGTCATAGTCCACTGACGTGGGGCGCGGGCCTGCAACACCACCTGGCAGTTATAAGGCAGGTTCTTCTCAGCCTGAATCTTCCACTGCTTGTCGCGGGTCGGGTTGCCTTTATCGTCCATCGCGGTGACCAACTCCAGGCGGGAGGTGAGCAGCACCGGGCCGTGGAATTGTCGGCACTGGTGCAGAATGCCGTTCCACACGTCCTTAATCTGGTTCCACAAGTCCATGCTCAGCCGAACACCATCCTCGGGCACGGGGCGGCCTTTACGGCGGGCACGTCGGTTTGCTTCCTGCTGACCATTATCTTGTAGGAGCTGCCAGATCTGGGTCATGGAGTCAATAATCAGAAGATTGAACTTCCCTTCCGCTGGCTCCTGAGCTGCCGCCCACTGCAACGCCTCACGGATATTCCGAATGGTGCCGTCGTGCTCGATGATTTCAAAATTAGCGCCCGGCACAGCACCATAAGCATCAGCCTGAGACTCACCCACCTCAATGAAGAACGCACGGTCTACGGACTCCATTCCGGTGGCTTCAACCGCCGCCCATGTCTTGCCGGTTCCCTCTTGGCCCGCCAGAAGCATCAGGGGGAACGAAGCTCGGCCACTTGGTTTACGGGTCTTAAATTCACGCATTTTTACTTGGTTTCCTTTCCGTCCGTGATTTCAGCCAACGAGTTAGATGCGCTGGTAATCATGTGCTCAATCGCGGCCTTAGCTACATCGTCGGTGCCCTTGCGGATAGTCATTCGTGGGGCTGAGCTGTCTTTGATTTCCCAGCCGGGTGCAAGGTCGCCGTTAATCTGCCATTCCTTTAGCACGTGGTCTGCGAGGTGCTTTTCATCATCTCGGGAAATGCTGGAATCCAGCAGGTCGGGCCGCATTTCGAAAAGCAGGTCAATGATTTCTTGGTGGCGTGGATCGTCCGGGGCGGGTAGCGCGTCGATGATTTCGAGACCATGATCGTCCGCCATCGCCAGCAGCACAGAGTGGTCGGTACATACCGCTTTTTTATTAGTCTGGCTCATGGAAGCGGTTCCGAGCTTCACGCCCTGATTATTGGTGACGGTGCGCTTATCGCCGGGGGCGAGCTGCTTTTCCAGCTCCCGCTTCTCTTCCTTGTGCATCTCGTACAGTTTGCCGAGTACAGCGGATTGGAGCACTACACGCTGGGCTAGGTTAAGACCGTTCGCCTTTACACGGTCGGGGGTGTTATTCTGAGTAGGCATCAGGTTTTCAGTTTCCTTTCTGACTGGTGCGGAGCCTCCACATTTATGGTGTTGCAGCGCCGTGGGGGCTTTTCTTATGCGCTTAGGCTGCGGCGGCGAGCGCCTGCTCCATCTCGATGAATGTATCGAGGTCGCGGCGGGTGAATAGGAGCTTGCGGCCCGGGCGAGATGCTTTAATGAGTCGGTTTTCACTGGCGGGGCGGTTCATGTACGAGTACACGGTAGTACGCCCAATTCCTCCGAGGTACTGCTGCGCTTCCTTGATGTCTAGCAGCCCCTCGGGGTGGCCTTTAATGTAGATAGCCAAGGGGTTTCCTTTCTGACTGGTGGTTCGCCTTGCAGGGCGGGGCTATTTCCTAACCCTGTACTAAACTGTACTATACGGTACTACGGTTTGTAAAATCCCCCACCAAACAACGAACTTGATAATCTAACCCCATGACAACCCCCGACCAATGGCTCCCCGGCCAACTACTCCAACGAGCACGCGAACACAACGGCCTATCGAAAGCAGAAGCCGCCCGCCGCTCCGGCCTATCAGAATCCTGGTGGAGAAGACTAGAAACCGGCATCAATATTCGCAACGGCCAAAAAATCAGAGTCACCGCCACCCCAGAAGCACTAGCCAAAGCCGCCCAAGGCGTAAACCTCCCCGTCAACCAAATATTCGAAGCCGCAGGACTAGAAACCACAACCCCCACCAACCTCAGCGACGAAATCACCACCGAAGCCAAACGCCTCCCACCCCACCTCCAACGAGAAGCCCTAGCCTTTATCCGAGGCCTCACCATAGCCACTAGGCAGACCGAGGAATGACGAATAATCACTCATAGCCTGCTGCGCCTGAGCTGCATTCACATGGACATAATTAAACGTCGTATCAATGTTGGAATGCCCCAAAATCGACGCGATAACCTCCGGCCTCACGCCACACTCACGTAAAAGCGACGCGGCCGTATGCCGAGCCGTATGCAAGTCAACAATCGGCAACCCAGCATCCCGTAACGCCGCTTTCCATCGAACCAAAGAACGCTCATGCCTCAGCGGAAGCCCATTTCTAGACAACCACATCAAGTCCCACTCATTCTGCGGAGTCCCAGCAATATGCCGCCTCAACACCTCATCCAACGGCGCAGGAACCGGAACAATACGGCGTGATTTCTCAGTCTTAGGCCGCGTCCACGCAAGCGCTCCCCTAATCTCATACCACTCAAACGCCGGGGGCGCGGCAGTCTGCCTATCATTACACCACCTAGGCTCAGCACCCCCAGAGCACCTGCACCTTTTCCCATGCCGCCAAGGCAGGTTAGTCGCCGCCCACGACAGATCCACCTGAGCCATACCCGGCACTAGCGACACACGACTACGAGTAAGACCTAATAGCTCACCATTTCGAGCGCCAAGGAAAAGATACGATGCCCACAATGAGGCCAACGGGTCGCCCACCTTGGAGGAATGAAGAATAAGATGCCGAGCCTGGTCAGCAGTTAACGCACCCCTCGTCTTACGGACGGCACGCGGCCTATCAACCATCGCGCAAGGATTACGTTCAACAAGCCCGCGCCTAATAGCATCTTTCATAATCATCGAAAGGGTGGAGTAAACCGACTGAGCGAAGCGTCCTGAGCAGCCCGCGTCTCGAACGGCGGTGATTAATTCTCGTACCTCGTCGGCCCCAACGTCTTTCAGGGCGTACTCCCCCAGTGTGGGTATTATATGGTTTCGGCATCGGGTTCTAGCGCCCCTGAGTGTTTGCGGAGCGTACATCTCGAATGCTGTGGAGTCGAGCCATTTTTTGGTGAATGTTTCGACGGTTATTTTTTGTGGGGTACTTTCACCCTTTTTTAGTTGTAGATACAACTCGTTGCGGCGACGGATACATTCCGCTTCGGTCTTAGCTGAGACGGTGCGCCGCACCTGGCGGCCCTTGCCGTCCCACCCGACAGTGATTGCTGCGCGCCAACGACCGTTCTTAGTTTGGTAGATGGAGCCGAGTTTCAGGTCTTTTACTGGTTTCATGGTTGTGTAGCTGCCTTGGTAGCTGTGTGGTGGTAGCTGTATTGGTAGCTGTCACCCTGTACTGGAACGAACACTATAGTACAGTTTGCCACCTGCGAAGAAAACACTCAGGCCACAAAACCACCCCTGTACTGGTACAACCCAAAAAGCAACGCGTGGTGCAATGGAATCCACATGCATCGGGGAAAGGGGTAAAGGCGTGGGGGCTTGTGTCACCCAGGTAGTTTTGGCGCCGGGCAGCGCAGTGTTTTGCCGCGAGGAAACGGTGGTTCAATTTGGCATGGATGCCACCCGCGTTGGAGTGGCAGAAACGGGCAGCGCGCTTTCCGTCGCGGCGGCCTTCAATACCGCTCGCGAGCCAGTGAGGCCAGAAGATTTGTCTGGGAGACTATGCGCCGCAGGTCTAGATGAGGCCGCAGCGCATAGCCTTATCGAGGACGCACTGGACTATGGCATCCTTTGGCCTTATAAAGAGGCCGTAGAGAAATCGGACACTCTTGTCTTAATGGGAGAATCCGCACTGGCGCAAGGCTTACGCGCACGCCTGGAGGCAGATGGATTCCAAGTTCGCATCCCGTTAGAGGATGACAATATCTTTTCCTATATCCACGACCTCGACGGCATGTATCCGGTCCTGGCCGTAGACCAGCTGCACTGCCCGCTGGATTGCGCCAATGCACTGGCGGGGACGGAAACCACGTGGCTTCCGGTGTCTTTATTGGACAATCGTGGCGTCATCGGGCCGGTACGCGTGCAGGGCCGAGGCCCATGCCCACTGTGTGCGCACCTATCCCGCGTGGATACAGACCCGCGCTGGAATATCATCAGCACCCAATTACCCCGCGTGCGCCGCACCCCAGAAGCCGTGGTGCTCGATGCGGTCTCAGCGCATACGCAGGTGATCATTCGGCGGCTTATGGGGCGGCCACTGCCGCCGGGAGCGCCGACCGCGAAGCCGCGCCCTGGGCAGCAGTGGGAGGTCGATGTCTACGGTCACCACCAGCAGCGCACCATCATTGCGCATCCGCGCTGCCCAGTATGTTTTGGCGGGAAAACCAACCTGGCTAGCTGCGCACCGAACGAATGACCTCGAGTACTTGGGCGCCATAGCGCTCCAGCTTGCTGGGGCCTACACCGGAAATGGACAGCATTTCTGCCTCATCGGCAGGCAGTTCCTCCGAAATGGCCTGCAGGGTGGCATCGGAAAAAATAACATAGGCCGGCACTTTTTCCTCGCGCGCAACCTGGGAACGCCACGAGCGCAAGGCAGAAAAGACCTCTTCATCTCCGCCTCCCTCGCAGTCTTCGTGGCGGCCGATAACCTTTTCGGCCGGTGTCGCCAGCAGACCTGAACATACGCGGCAGCGTTTCGGGCGGTGTGAGCGAGTCCCCTTGCCAGAGGCGTCTTCGGCCGCCGGTACGATGCCATCAAGGAAGCGGGTACGCTCGCGCGAGGCTCGCGAACCAGTGGTCTTCGCCAACGCCCACGACAGCGCGAGGTGCTCGCGGGCGCGGGTAATGCCGACATAGAACAAACGACGTTCTTCCTCAATCTGCTCATCGCCCGCCTTGATAGCGTGGTTGATAGGCATGAGCTTTTCTGTCAGCCCCACGAGGAACACCGCATCCCATTCCAAGCCCTTGGCAGCGTGCACAGTAGCTAGCGTGACGCCTTCCATGGCTGGGGCCTGTTTATCGGTGGAGCGCCGGCGCAGTTCCCCCAACACCCCGTTGAGATCTATGCCAGGAGCCGATTCCACAATCTTCTCGATGAGCCCTACCAATGCGTTGAGGGATTGCCAGCGCTCGCGGGCCTGCGCGCCCTGCGGCTCGGTGGCGCTTAGCCCCAACTCGACAAAGGCTGCGCGAGCAATTGCCACCGGATCATCCGGCAAGTCCTCACGACGGGTCGCGGCGATGAGAACGCGAATGGCCTCTAGGATCTCCGGGCGGCGGAAGAAGCCCTCGCCGCCACGGACTTGGTAGACCACTCCGGCGTCAGCAAGCGCCTGCTCAAACTGCTCCGACTGAGCGTTAATGCGGTAGAGGATGGCAATCTCAGAGGCCGGTACGCCCTGGTCCAGCAGTGTGAGAACCTGGCCGGCAACCTCCTGGGCCTCAGTCTCTTCAGACTCATAGGCCTTGAAGGTGGGCTCTGGACCAGGCTCGCGCATGCCCTGCAGCTCCAAGCGTGTGCCAGCCGCACGCCCTGTGGCCTTGCCAATGACCCGATTGGCCAAGTCCGTTACCTGCGGCGTCGAGCGGTAGTCACGCTGCAGTTTGACCACGGTCCCATCCGGGTACGTGCGCGAGAAGTTGAGCAGATAGTCCGGAGAGGCGCCGTTGAAGGAATAGATGGTCTGATTTGCATCACCCACCACGGTGAGATCGTCGCGCCCGCCCAACCAGGCATTGAGCACCCGCTGCTGCAGCGGGGTTACGTCCTGATACTCGTCTACCACAAAGGTGCGATACTGCTCCCGGAAGGTTTCTGCAATTGCCGGCACATTTTCAATGGCACCCGCGATGTGCATGAGCAGGTCATCGAAATCCAGGTGCATCATGTCCGGTGTGGCCTTGGACTGTTCGTAGCGGCGAAAGGCCTCTGCCACCTTGGCGGGATCAGCCGGAGCGCTGCGGTCCGTAGTGGCGATCACAGACTCATAATCCTCGGCGCTCACCAGCGCGGACTTAGCCCACTCGATCTCCGCTAGGACGTCACGGATCATATCCTTGGAATTATCTAACCCCACCGAACGCACCGCGCGGGCGACCAGCGGGAATTTATTATCCAGCAGCTGCCACGGAAGGTCCCCCGCTACCTGGGGCCAGAAATACTTCAGCTGGCGGCGCGCCGCCGCGTGGAAGGTCTGTGCTTGCACGCCGGCCACACCCATGGTGCGCAGGCGGTCGCGCATCTCTCCGGCTGCCCGCGCCGTGAAGGTCACCGCGAGCACGCGTTGCGGGCTCACAAAACCCTGGTCTACCAGGTTGGCAATGCGATAGGTAATAGTGCGGGTCTTGCCCGTACCCGCGCCAGCCAAGATGCACACGGGCCCGCGCGGCGCCGTGGCCGCGCGCAGCTGATCTTCATCCAGCAGGGACAAATCCGGCTTAGTCACCGTGATACCACTCCATAATCATCGTGTGTGCAATTGAACCCGGGCGGGCCAGCTTAAGCTGAGGTAGCTCGGCGCGCTCCACCCACCGGATTTCTTCCAGTTCCCCATCAGTATGGCAGGTGGGGTGGACATCAGCCGTTTGTGCACAAAAGCCCAGCATAAGCGAGCCGCTCGGCGGCCACGCCTGCGAGCCCCAATAACGAATATGGTCCACCCTACGCCCGGTTTCTTCGAGCGCTTCGCGTGCAAAGGCTGCCTCCGCAGTCTCGCCGGATTCAACGTAACCAGCGATCAAAGAGAAGAAGCTATTGCGGCGGCGATTGCGCGCCAGCAAAATCCGGTCTGTACCGCTGAGGCGAATGAGCCCAATGACGGCGGGATCCAAGCGCGGGAAGACCAGCCGTTTCTCGTCGTGCGGATCGCGCCCAACGATTCCCGGCGCCGGGTAGTCCAGCTGGCGTCCGGTCCGGGGATCAAAGCGCTGTTCGCGTCGGTTGCGGATAAGCGCGATGGCTTGCAGGATAACCGGCTGGTCTGCAAAAAAGGTTGCACTTTCCAAACGGCCTAGCTTCCCGGCACTATCCTCCGAGACCAAGAATGCCTGCAAGGTGCCTAGGTCCACCACGACCTGCTTGCCGACGCCCCCGGGAACCTCTTTCACCAGCACCGGCTCCCCCACCCCCGTAACCGGTACGAGGCCACTAGGAGTTACTGGGAGGAACATTTAGTCCTCGTCATCATCGTCCATGACCTCAATGGGCTGTTCCATCTCGTGCTTGATATACAGCAATCGGTCTCCCGGCTTCAACGCGGAGGCGTCCGCGGTATCCACTCGGTGCAGCTCATTATTGCGCAGGACAGCAAGCACGATATCTGCCAGGTGGCGTGGGTTAGAACCAACCTCAAACTCGCGCACGGCACGCTCGGCCACGGAGAAGCCCTCATTAGGTGAAAGCAGGTCTTCCATCATCTCCACCACCGTCGGGGTCACGGTAGCTAGGCCCAATAGTCGGCCGGCAGTCTCAGCAGAGGTGACCACGGAATCGGCACCAGATTGCAGCAGCAGGTGGCGGTTCTCAGACTCGCGAACCGACGCCACAATCTTGGCCTTGGGTGCAAGCTCTCGCACGGATAGACAGCACAGCACCGCAGTATCGTCCGTAGATGGGGTTACAACAATAGAGCTTGCGTGCTCTACCCCAGCGATCTTCAATACGTCTTGCTTTGTGCCGGAACCAAAAATGGTGACTAGTCCGTGGTGCTCTGCGTGAGCTAGGGAGGCACGGTTGGTATCAATGACCACGATCTGGGAGGACGGAACATCGTCGGCCAGCAGCGCGGCCACCGCTCCGGCGCCCTTGGTGCCATACCCGATAACGACGGTGTGGTTACGCAATTGCTTTCTCCAGTTCTGGATTTGGAAAGTACGTCGGGCCTTATCCGTTAGCACGGACAAGGTCGCGCCAACCAATAAAACAAGGAAGATCAGGCGGGCAGGTGTAATAAGCGTTAAGTTAATGAACCTGGCCTGCGGGGACACAGGAACGATATCGCCGTAGCCCACTGTAGTTAGCGACACCGCAGCATAGTAGGCGGAATCCAAAAGCGACATGTCCTCGCTATATCCACCGCCGTCCAAATAGACCACGACTGTCACGAAGACAACAATGCCTAAAGCCCACAGCACACGCTTGCCCAACTGACGCCACGGGCTGGAATTTTCATCCCTCGGCACCGTAATGACGTCAATGAGCGCGTGGTCCGGCTGCGAGGACAGCTCAACCTGCGGCAAGAAGCGACTCTTAAAGTGCGACTTCATAGCTCGCGCACGATTTTTGCCCACTAGCCCCGCCTTTTCTGGTCTCGAATGATTGCTCAAGAGATTGCGTGCTTACGCAACCGCTCACATACCTTAGCCCTTTTGGTGCTCAACTGACGATTCAAGGAGTTTCTTTAGCTCTTCCCCACGTGGAAGGCGGGCTGGCTCGAAGGTATAACCATCGTGCACGTAGTAGAAAGCAGCGCGAATCTTCTCTCCGCCATGGATACGCCGCCATGCCTCTGCATAAACCGCAAGCTGTATCTTGGCGGCGTCCATAGCCTCCCCTTGGGGTGGGCGGCCTGTCTTCCAGTCCACCACCATCCACGTGCCGTCGTCCAAGCGGAATACCGCGTCCATGCGCCCGCGCACCACGGCCTCACCGATGGTGATTTCAAAAGGCGCTTCTACGTATTCCGGTTGACGTTGCGCCCACTCCGAGCTCAAGAAAGCCTTTTTCAGCTCTTCCAAGTCATAGTCCGCCGCCTCATCAGTACCCGGCAGCTCTTCCTCGCTCAATAGTGCAGGGCTGCCAAAGCGGTCCTCCAACCACGCGTGGAAGGCGGTACCGCGCTTGGCATAAGCATTCGGCTTGAACGGCACTGGACGGCGTTGCCTCCGGGCGAACTGCAGCGGGTCAGCCCGCAGCGCAACCATGTCAGAAGCAGTCAGTTCACTGGGCAACTCAACGTCTACCACCGGTTGTTGCAGGGCCTTGAATTCTTCAATGAGCGCGCCAGCCTCCTGCTCCCACAACTCAAAGGTTTCACCGTGGCTGAGGTCTGGAAGTTCTTCCATCGCCTCAAGCACCGCATCGGCACCGGCAACTGCCTCCGGGTTGGCCTTCAGCGCTGGGAACTGTGCGCTCTCACCAAAGTCCTCCTCGGACGGTTCATCTGGCACGGACCACTCCACCACGTACTGCGGGAACTTCTCCTTCAAATGCTCCAAGTATTCATAGGGCCCCTTCTTGTTTCTTGAAGAAAGGTTATTAGTCCCCGAGCCAGTAACGGTCAGCGTGGATTCGGTACGGGTCAATGCAACATAAAAAAGGCGCGCAGATTCTTCCGCCTTTAGGGCACTATCTGCTTTCTTAAACTCTTCGCAGGCGTTTTGGAACTGCGAGCGCTTTTCGGCATCCTCTGGGACCTCAATATAGTCGTCCTCCCCTGGGACCTTTTCGATCCTGCTAAGGAAGGTCTCCGCTTGCGCGTTATAGCTAGAAGAATCAGCATGCACCACGCAGACATGCTCCCATTCCAAGCCCTTGGCCTTATGCGCAGTCATAATTTGCACACGGTCCGTTGCGGCAGGCACCTCACCCATGTCCAAACCGTCTTCCTTTTCGAGTGCAAGCGCAAAATAGTCCAAGAGTGCGTACAAAGAATCACCGTGGAAGCTAGCGACGATATCGGCAAATTTATCCAAGTGGGCAGTTCCCCCCGCGCTTCCGCGCGCCAAGACTTCGGTACGGATATTAAACAATGCCTCAATATCAGCGAAGATATCCACCAGCGGCTTAGATAGCGAATAGGTGCGCAAGTGCCGCAGTTTGGCAGATACCTCTTCCATGCGGGCAAGGCCCTGTGGGGTATAGCGGTCCCTCTCCCCCAAGTCAGCCAGGGCGTCGGCAAGGCCAACGCGCTGATCCGGTTCTTCTGCGGTGACATCTTCCAACTGCGCTCGCAGGTAATCTTCCGGGTCCATTCCTGGTTCCCAACGCAAGCGCTCCTCCCTTGCTCCGGCGAGGTTTCGTTGACGCGAAGCGAGGGCTTGAATATCGCTAATCCCCAAACCGCACATAGGGCCAGCCAGTACCCGCACTGCTGCAGACAGATCTTCTGGGCGTACGAGCATCGTGGCAATGGCCACGAGATCCTGGATTTCTGGCTGCCACAACAAACCACCGAGACCGATGATTTCATTAGGTACGCCCGCCTTGTCTAAAGCCGCAGCGATAGGTGCGGACTGCCTATTTTTACGCACCAAAACCGCGGCGCTGAAGGTGTCTCCCTCGCGTTTGTCCCACTGCTTTTTCAAATGCTCGGCGATAAATTCGCGCTCGCGATTTTCGCTTTCAAAGTAGGCCAGCTGGATTTCACCCTCGCCTTTATGTGGGGCGGCAGAAAGCTCATCCACGGGACGCTCAACGCCTTCAAATACCCTCTCCGCCACTGAGTTAGCCAAATCCAGCGCACCAGAGGGGTTGCGCCACGAGGTAGTCAATTGGTCCTTCGGAGCAGGTGTGCCCGGCGCGACTGGAAAATCCTCCACGAAGGCGGTGAGGTTTTCAGAGGTCGCGCCGCGCCAGCCGTAGATGGCCTGCATTGGATCGCCTACAGCCGTAACCGACAATTCATCTTTTTCGCCGCCGAAAAGGCTTCGAAGTAGAACGCGCTGGGCATAGGAGGTGTCTTGGTACTCATCCAACATGACAACCTTGTAGCGCTGGGATTGTTGCCTGCCCACCACGGGATAATCACGCGCTACTCGGGCGGCGACAGACATTTGCTCGCCAAAGGTGATGACTTGTCGCTCGGATTGTTCCTTTTTCATGGCCTCCAGCAGCGGTACGTACTGCACGCGGCGTTCCTGTGTCTGGATATAGCCCAGCAGCTTTTGAGAGTATTCGGGGCCATTCTTCTTCGATTTGTCAAGGTTATCGATATCTGCGCGAAAATCGCGCGCATGCTCAGCGATATGGCTCGTGTCTTTGAGACCGTTATCAATATCTTGGCTGAGGCTCAGCAGGGTCTCGGTGATAGTGGCTAGGGTGCGATCGTCTTCTAGTTGGCCGGTGTAATTGCGCACCACATCGTAGGCTAAGGAATAGCGCTCGGCCTCAGTAATGATGCGCGCGGTGGGCTCAACCGGAACTAATAGGCCGTATTCGCGAACGAGTTCTCCGGCGTAGGAGTCATAGGTGGATACCTTCGGCGCAATGTTTTCTAATGCTTCTGCCACATCGCTGCCTGGTGGGATGAGACCGGAATCGCGCAGTTGAATCAGCTGCTTGCGAATGCGTTGCTCCAGCTGTTGCGCGGCTTTGCGGGTAAAGGTCAGGCCAAGAACCTGTTCAGGTCGCACATAACCATTGGCCACCAAATACACCACGCGCGAGGCCATGGTTTCTGTCTTGCCAGCACCAGCGCCGGCAACCACGAGTTTGGGGCTAAATGGGCCTTCAATGACATGGGCTTGTTCGTCGGTAGGCGGGAAATCCTTGCCCAAGGCCGCAGCGATTTGCTGTGGGGAAAAGTTGCTCTTAGGCATCGGTGGTCATCCTTCCTTCTTCCTGCACGGGGCAGATGGAGCGAATTGGGCATTTATCGCAGTCTTTATTGGTACGCGCAGTAATGCGCGGACCACGCATTTCCTCCACCAGCGGGGGCAGAAGTGCGGCGAATTCTTCGAGTGCTTCCGGAGATTTATCGCTTTGCCAAATCTCGCCAATCTTCTTAGTGGTTGCGCCCGGGTAAACCAGCACTCCTCCCTGGCGCGGCATTCCTTCACCGTCGTGGACCTGATGGCCGTCGAATGCACCGTGGGCAAGCGCGAGCTGATAGGTCATTAACTGCACATGGTCTTCGGCTTCTTTCTTGGCCGGTTGGGTTTTCCCGGTCTTGAGGTCCACGACCAAGTAGTTTCCTTCTTCATCGCGAAGGAGACGGTCCATATAGCCGCCGATGCGCACGCCTTCACCGACATGTACGCCCACAGGAATTTCCACGCCCACTAGTTCTTGATTTACTTCAGATTGGCGCGCCCATTCGCGGGCGCGGTCCAATAGCGCGGAAAACTCGTCGAGTTTGAATCGCAATTGCCACTGCGGGACGTCCTGGATGCGCTCGAAAGCCTCCATCACCAAAAGCTTGGCCTTTTCCGCATCCATACCGCGGCCAATGGCTTCAAAGAAGGCGTGGGCCAACGTACCGCGGAGCAGGTGCTCCTCAGCACTCGGGTCCTCAGCCACATTGCCCAGCACAGCCTTGAGCGGGCAGTTGAGCAACGCTTCTACGCGAGAGGGCGATAAACTGCCGCTGGTATGCAACGGCAGTTCAGCCGCAACGAAACGAGCCGACCACCACTGCTCCGGGTGGGCGCCGGGGATTTCGGCCGCCGCTAACCGCGCGAGCTGGCGGGCAGCTTGCTTGCGTTCAACCTCACCGGATTCCGGATTGCTAACTACCCGGCGCAGCTGTGCGACAAAGGCCGGCACGGACAGCACCGCAACATCGAGTGGATCAATCTCCAAACCATCGCGCAAAGATACGGGTGCGGGTTCGGGCACATCGAGGCCCAATTCGCGCGGGAGTTGGGCGCGGCGCAGCGCCCGCTTTGCTTGGCGACGCGCAGCTTGACCGGGAACATCGACACCACGTCCGGCGAATTCGTTGATGAACCGAGAAGGCTCGGAGACCGTATCGCCCTCTGAATTCTCCACGGCAGTAATGAGCAAGCGCTTTCGGTGGCGGGTGGTAGCGACGTGGAAGAGACGACGCTCCTCTGCCAAGCGGGAGGCGATGTGACTGACGGGAGTATCGGGATCAATATCGTGGTCGAGGAGATCGATGAGATCTTCTTGCCCGAAGATGGAGCCAGTCTCCCCTAGCGAAGGCCAGCTGCCTTCCTGGGCGCCGGCCACGATGACGGTATCCCATTCGCGGCCCACTGCACCGTGCGCGGTCAGGATTTCTACGGCCTGCGGGATGGCGGTGCGGCGGTCACGCACGCCGGTGGGAAGTTCTTGTTCAGTGATATGGGTCAAAAACGCGCTCAGTGAAGAATCCGGGCGGCGTTCTACGTAGTCTCCAGCAGCGTCAAAAAGCGCCATCATTGCATCTAGGTCGCGGTCGGCCTGCGAGCCCGTTGCACCACCACGCAAGGCCGAGGCCTGTAGACGGTTGTCCAGCTCGGTAGCACTCCATACGGCCCACAGAATCTCCTCCACCGAAGCGCCGGAAGTGAGCGCTTCCCGGCCGGCACTGAGCACTGCACGAACGCGTTCGAGGATCGAATATTCCCGTTCAGTGAGCTGTCCGTTGAAGTCTGGGAGCTCGCCGTAGAGAAGGCCCCGGAGGCTATCGATGCCCCGAGTGGTGGAATCCCAGCGGCGCAAGCCACGGATCAGTCGGCGCAGGGTGACAGGATCGGCGCCACCCACAGGTCCGGTGAGTAGTTCTTCCAACTCAGAGTTAGATAGTTCCTCCTCCAAGGCGCGCAGTGCAAGCAGCACAGCGGAGACCAAACGCTGTTCGGCCAAGACAACGTCGGTGGGATTGATATGTACGGGCACACCGGCGGCTAGGAGGGTGCGGCGCATTTGGCCAATGTCACTAGTAGAGCGCACAATGACAGCGATGTCGCGCCAGGGCACGGCATCTTCCAAGTGACGGCGGCGCACAGTATTAGCTACGACGTCGCGCAGCCGACCATCCGAGTCCACGATGGAGATGCACGCCGGTGTGGGCCTGCGGTAGGACTCGGTGAGCTCAATATCATGCTCGGCTGGAAAGTCCTGCAAAAAGCGCGAGCTAGCACCACGAAAGGCAAAGACAGATTGGGCTGTATCTCCACCCACAACTACGAGGTTGGCCTGCGCAGCTAGCCCAAGAATGAGCTTTCCTGCGGTGGGGTCGAGCAGTTGCGCATCATCGACGACAATGGTGTGGAAGGGATGATCGCGCAGTAATTCAGGGCGTTGGAGAACCGCGGTAACCAACTCTGCAGCAGAGTATGAATGGGCACGGGAGAGGAGCTGTACGTGCTCATACTCGCGCAGAAATTCGCCCGCGGCGGACCACATAGGGCGGCCATATTCGTGGCCTAGGCGCTCCAGGTCTCCTGGGCCCAGACCTCGTTCAATGGAGCGCAAAAGGAAATCGCGCAACTGCCGAGCAAAGCCCACATATTCCAGCGCGGGGCGCATCTCTTCTGGCCAGGCTCCGTGGCCGTCCTCTGCTTGACCGATAAGTAGCTCCCGAATGACGGCATCTTGTTCCGCACCGGTAATGAGCCGTAACTCCTCCTCGGCCGCTGTGCGCAGTAACGCAAAAGCCAAGGAGTGCACAGACCGCACCATTGAGGTCTGTGCGGCGTAATTCTCGAGGCGTTCAGAAAGTTCGCGGCGCAATCGGGCACCGGATTCCTTCGAGGGCGCAATAACGAGAATGCCGGAGGGATCCGCGCCAGTTTCCTGGGCCCTGTCCAGGGCATGAATGACGGTATCGATAAGGAAGCTCGACACGCCACTGCCTGCCGCACCGGTTACTTTCCAGGAACCGGATTCGGGCAGGTCAACCGGCCAGCTGCGGGCCGTGGCGGACGGGGTACGGGGAACGAGGCGCACTTGCGGGGACGGTGGGAGGACCACTCCCGCACGCACGGTGGAATGGGGGTCGTAACTCACCGCTCCAGTATGGCAGATGCTCGCGACACCAGATATTGCTCCACCCGTTCAATGTGCGAACGCGTGTTTGAACGCGAAGCAGGATGCAGATCGTTGATATGACGACGATACGACACTGCACGCAAGAGCAGCTCCTGCATGCCAGGCACGTGGCTAAAGCGCTGGCAGATCTCATCATCAACCGCCTGAGCAATAAGCCCGTCGACGATGACTAGGGCGGCGCTCCAACCGGCTGGGCGCGGGAACTCGCCCGGCACGATGTCCACGATTCCCGGCGGGTTGGCGCCGTGATAGACCGTGGTGGTGAGAAGAGCGGTGTGGGCAGGGATAAGGGGGACGTCGGCAAGCAGAGCCGGGCGATAAGCCTCCCCCGTTTCTCCCCACGCGGCGCGCTCCGCGCGAGCAAAGACATCGTCGCGCTGCCCGGTGGGAAGTGCCACCTCGGCCATAGCCGTATCAAGGCGCAGCGCCATCTGTGCGGTTTCATCAATGCGCCCACGGACCTGCCCCGGAATAAACTGCGTGGCCTTCCAGCCAGCGGCCGTATGACGGCCATCGCTAGATAAAATTGGCCGGGAAACCCGGGCGCCTTGCACACTTAGGCGCTCGCGCGTCTTGGCGGACCATGCAGCAAAAGGACCGGCCTGCGAATAGACCACGTCCCCCACCTTGATGCCGTTATCCCACACCGGGCCTAATTGATCGCCCTGAGCGCGGCGAGTACCGGTAGCACCAGTTTCCGCGTGAAAGGCGCTTAAAACATGCTCTGGGGGAAGCGGCATCCTTAACTCCTATTCGGGTTGGTGGGGATCCTTCTTATCCGGGTTGGGGAAAGGCCACGGGTTAGCTGTACAGGTCACGTCCTCATCAGGATAGACCTCACTGGGCTTGCGATCGTGCAATACCTTGTTATTGAGATCCAAGGTCTGCTGCATCATGATCGGAGCTAACTTGCCCTGCCCACCACACGGCTGATGGGCCGCATAGCCAATGGCGTGGCCCAGCTCGTGGTTAATAACGTACTGGCGGTAATTACCCATATCGCCTTCAAACGGCGTCGCACCGCGCACCCAGCGAGCCTCATTAATAATCGTGGTGGACTCGCCAGTAATGGTGGTATGGCAGGAGGTTTCCGTTTCAATTTTCTCCCCGCACCGCTCCGCGGCGGTGCCCAAGGAGGTCAGCTGGATACGGGTATCTGGATCCGCATCAGAGGCCACGTGCTCGAACTCGAAGTCCTTGTGCGCGGTCCAGCCGCGCGGATCAGAAAGGGTTGCTTCCACCATGGCTGCAAAAGAATCATCGCCGCCATACGGTGCGGTATTGAGGCCATCTTCCACCTCGATGGAATAGCGCACCTTCTGCGCGCCGCCCTTACCGGCTACGGCGCCGGGCTCGCCCACCTCATGGAAAGTGCCCTTTCCCTGCTTGGTAAACGCACCACCGGGCGGCATCTCACTAATTTCCCGTTTGACCGCTTCCGCATCAGCCGGATCAGGCCCGATTTTCTCGGCACTCGTCGGGGCAGCTGTGGTAGTTTCTTCCGCCCCTTCTTCAGAGGAGGAAGCGGTGGCGATATCGACAATGAACCAGATGGTCAAGGCGATCATCAAAGGGATAGCCACCACGCGCCACCAGCCATATTGACGCGCAAACCGGACCACCGCATTTGGGTGGTCCGGCGAATGGCCCTGGCTCCGGTGAGCGTGGCGAGTCTCCCTATCTTCCATGGGGCCTTAGGTTACCCGTTTATATTTAAAAATCTGAATCAGCAGACCGGTGCGCTCGTCTTTAGGCGCCGGCGAATCCCACGGCGTGCTTCTTCGCAATGCCCACCTCAACGTAGACCACGCGGTCAGTGCGCACGAGGTACTTGCGGCCCTTGTCATCTTCCAGTTCCAAGGTGGAGTTATCCGCCAGGGCGCTATTGATCTTCTGCGCCAGCTCAGCCTGGTCACCTGCAGCGCTAATGACCAGCTCGCGAGCGGTGTCTGCGAAGCCAAACTTGATATCCATGAGGGTTCCTCCTCTAACTAGAGTTTTATTGTCAATGGCCCCACTATAACCATCCCGGCTACTATCAAGGTGTGTCTGACATAAAATCCCAGCCACCGAGCTTCGCGGAACTCGGCGTTGCGGCCGAAATCTGCGATGGACTCGCCACCCGTGGCATCACGCGTACTTTTGCAATCCAGGAATTAACCCTGCCCATCGCTTTGTCCGGTCAGGATTTGATTGGCCAAGCGCGCACCGGCATGGGCAAAACCTACGGCTTTGGCGTGCCGCTTTTGGATCGTGTCTTTGATGATGCCGATATCGAAGAGCTCGATGGCACCCCGCGCGCCCTGGTGGTGGTCCCCACCCGTGAGCTTGCCCAGCAGGTCACCAAAGACCTGCAGGTAGCCGCCGCTGACATACCGGTGCGTTTGGTTTCCATCTACGGAGGCCGGCCCTACGAGGAACAGATCACAAAGCTCAATAAGGGCGCCGATGTCATCATCGGTACACCTGGCCGCCTGATCGATCTTCATGAGCGCGGCAATCTGCAATTAGACCGGGTGGCCATCTTGGTACTCGATGAAGCCGACGAGATGCTAGATTTGGGCTTCTTGCCCTCGGTGGAGGCCATCCTGCAGGCTCTGGATAGCAATGCGCACCAGACCATGCTCTTTTCCGCTACGATGCCGGGCGCGATTTTAACGCTGGCCCGCCGTTTTATGAATAAGCCCATCCATATCCGCGCCGAATCGGGCGAGCAGGATTTCACCCATTCCTCCACCCGCAAGGTCACCTTCCAAGCTCACCGCATGGATAAGGTTGCCGTCGTCGCGCACGCCCTGCAGGCTGCCGACCGTGGGCGCACCATCATCTTCGCCCGCACCAAGCGAGCGGCCGCCCATTTGGCCGATGATCTCGCCCGGCGCGGCTTCCGCGTAGGAGCCGTCCACGGCGACCTTGGGCAAAAGTCCCGCGAGAAATCCCTGCAGGCCTTCCGCTCCGGCCAGGTAGACATCCTGGTCGCCACCGATATTGCTGCCCGCGGTATCGACGTAGATGATGTCACTCACGTCATCAACTACCAGGTACCAGATGATCCAATGACCTTTGTCCACCGTATTGGTCGCACGGGTCGCGCCGGGCATACCGGTACCGCCATCACCTTGGTGGGCTACGATGAGCTGGGCAAATGGCAAGTCATTAACGATGAGCTGGATTTGGGAGAGCCGGAGCCGCCACAATGGTTTTCTACTTCCCCAGAGCTGGCCCAAGCGCTAGACATCCCCGCGGATGCAGAGGAGACCGTAGGCCCCGAGACCAAGGTTGTAGGCCAGGTTTCAGTCCGCGAGAAATCCCCCACCCGTACCACTGCGCGCCGCGGCAGCTCCCGGCGCCGACGAGGAGGCCGCCGATGACCAAGGCTCCCATTTTGCGTTCCACGCTCACTGATTGGAAGGCCACCGGCATCATTGCCGTGGTCTGCGCCATCGCGGTAGGCGGTGCAGCCGTCACTGCCAATATCAATCAGGCACATTTGAGCCAGGCGGCCGTTCCTGGGGAAAAGGATGCACCCGCACTTTCCACAGTCCCGACTAACCTCCACGAGTCCTTCAGCCTCCCCAATGAACCGGTGCCTGGCCAATACCGAGCGGTTTCGGCGCACGGCCTGACCATCACACATGCGGATCACACGCTCACGGCTACCAATCCGGACGGTTCCGAAGCGTGGACCTATGAGCGCACTGACGCCGAACTGTGCTCACTATCTGCTGCATGGGGCAAGATAGTAGCTACTTATAAGACCGGTGTGGGCTGCGGAGATACCGTGGCGATTGATGCCGCGACTGGTGAGTATGACAGCACCCGTAGTGCCATAAATTCGGACGAGGTGGTACCCATATCCTCCAATGACCGGGTAGGAACGGTCTCCACCGACCGCATCGATCTGTGGCGCTCGGATATGGTGCGTACCGTGGAATACGGTGACGTGGAGGCAAAACAAGAACCGGACAAGCAACCGCATGAGGATTGCACGCTCAGCTCGGCCCTTACCCGTACCGAGAACTTAGCCCTGACCGAGTCCTGCCCCGATAAGCCGAATACCACCTGGTTGCGCTTCCAAGACACCACCCCCGATGATTCCCGTCAACCGGACATCGCCGCCGATGTGGACATTGCCACCGATGGCGCCCGCCTTGTCGCCGTAGGCCAAAAGGCCGCCGCCGTATACCGGCCAGGACCACACCCCTCCATCGAGTCATATAACAATGAAGGTAAAAAGCTCGACTCTTCCCCAGCAGAGCCTTCTCCGGCTATAGACACCGGCGCCTCCCCCTTCGCGCCGGCAACTGCGGACTTGCCGCACCATATGACCTGGTTTGATGGCTCCCGGCTTTATCTCTTTAAGCCGAGCGACCTCTCGGTTGATCGCATCGTGGAAGAGGCCATCGGCACCCCCATCGCTGTCAACGAGCAGATGCTGGTGCCTACCCAAGAAGGAATTGCAGTCATGGACTGGTCCACTGGCAAGACTCTGCGGACCGTCCCAGTTGACCGCGGCGCCTACCGCGGTGCCGTTTATCTCACTTTAGCGGGTGACACCATTGTGGAAGCCCGCGGCGATAAGGTAGTGGGCCTTAGCGCCGATTAGTACCCCACCATCGCATAAAAAGGCCGCGCATTCCGGTTTTTACCGGGCGCGGCCTTTTACACGTGAAGACGACTTTAGAAGTTTGCTGCCGCCCACTCAGTGGAGGCGCGTACGAACATCAGCAAGAAGATGACCACTGCGGCGCTCAGCAATGTCACCACGCCCAGTAGCGGCGATCCACCGCTAAACATTTGGAAGGAGCTAGCCGCCAAGATTAGTTCCACCAAAATAATGGCTCCCCTACCCCAGCGCTTTCCCTTGACCATGGCCCAAGCGCCAATGATGACAAAACCAAACACGATAAAGATAAAGAGTGCGGTGCCTAGCCCCACAAAGCTTCCGGAGCCCGAATCCGACACCATGGAGCCGTTTTCCGCACCGGTCAATTCGCGCACGATCAGGAAGATGCCAAAGCAGATTACGGCGATGGACTGAATCACGGCGAGTGCTGCGGCCACGAGGACTGGCTGCGGCGCCCCGTGCTGGGTCTTTTCCTCCCCACTTACCGGCCGCGTGGAGGCAGCATTTTGCTTTGTGTTTACCTTCTTGTTTTGTTTGGACACAAGCCCACAGTCTACTCACGGCCAACGCCATTTTCTTGTGCGCCACTCAGGTTTCGCGGGGGCAAGGGCTAACCGGACAGATTTGACGCTTCTCTAGTCACCACACTCAAGTAGTTTCAGTCAATGCGCCAGTTCAGCGCGTTTCTCACAGGCTTCTTTCAACTCCAGCGTCTATCTAAATGACCCCCACATCACTTTCCATTCAGTGACGTTTACCACATTTTCACCTCTACCCCTAGCGGAGTCTGAGTAAACATGTCATGATTCTGGGGTAGCAAAAAGAAAGAGGACGTAAACCTCTTCTTAACTTGAAGGAAACTTCAAGTAACCACAATGTGGACCATTGGCGGCGGCGACGCTGGCCCGACCTCGAGACCGGGCCCCACTGCGCGCAGACCAGTTCACACAACCACCCACCCATGGCATTGGTTGCTTTTCATTTTATGAAAAGTGCTTGTGCTTTCTGCTGTCGAATTTTTGTTAGGAGATATCAATCATGGATTGGCGCCACGAAGCTGTTTGCCGCGACGAAGACCCCGAGCTGTTCTTCCCAGTAGGCAATTCTGGTCCTGCACTTACCCAAATCGCTAAGGCCAAGTTGGTCTGCAACCGTTGCCCCGTTGCCTCTTCCTGCCTGAAGTGGGCACTGGAGTCCGGCTTGGACGCCGGCGTCTGGGGCGGTCTATCTGAAGAGGAGCGCCGCGCCCTCAAGCGCCGCCGTAACCGCGGCCGTGGACGCGCCCGCGTTTCCGCTTAATCATCGGCCCCCAATTTTCGTTTCGGCACCCTTAGCCGCTAAAGTTGAATAAAGTTCAGATACCCTCAACGAAGGAGTGCGCAATGAGCAAGCGTGGTCGCAAGCGCAAGGATCGCCGCAAGAAGTCCGCTAATCACGGCAAGCGTCCTGGCGCATAACGCACAGCACATAAGCCCGGCCCTCGGTCATCACAAACCGTAGGAGCCGGGCTTTTGCTTTGCCGAATCGACGCAGGCCGCTTAGCAGCCCGTGCCGTATGTCCGCACTACCAGGTGGTCTCGATGCGGGTGATTTCAACCGAGATGCGGCGGCGTAACGCCTGCGGCGCCTTGGCCTGCCCGTTACAACAGTTGCGCACCAGCGAACGAATAATCTCCTCGCTCTCGAGGCGCTTTTGACAAAAATCACACTGGGCGATGTGCTCGCGGATGGCGAGCGCGCGGGCATAGGTGGTGGATTCATCGAGAAGCTCGCACAGGAGGGCCTGTACCTCTGGGGAGCTACACGCACCACAGTTGTGTTCCGTTGCGCGTTCCATTACTTCTCCTCCATGTCTGGGTGTTCTAATCCAATACCTTGTTCTCGTGCCACGTCTTTCAACGCTTTTCGGAGTAGTTTTCTTCCCCGGTGCAACCGAGACATTACTGTGCCCAAAGGAGTGTCCATGATTTCCGCAATTTCTTTATATGCCAGGCCCTCCACATCCGCGTAGTAAACCACCATGCGGTAATCATCGGGCAGGTCATTCATGGCCTCTGAAATGGTGGAATCCGGCATGTCCTTGAGCGCGGCTACCTCGGCGGATTCCAGACCGGTGGAGTCATGTCCGGCGGTGGTATAGAGCTGAAAATCACTCAAGTCATCAGCCGAGGACTCCGTTGGCCGGCGCTTCGCCTTGCGGTAGGAGTTGATGTAGTTATTGGTCATGATGCGATAAAGCCATGCCTTGAGATTCGTGCCCGGAGTAAAGGAATGGAAGGACTTATAGGCCTTGAGGTAGGTCTCCTGCACTAGGTCTTCAGCATCTTGGGGATTGCGCGTCATGCGCAAGGCACCACCGTAGAGCTGATCTAGCAGGGGCAGCGCTTCCGCTTCAAAACGGCGCTGCAGCTCCTTTTCGCTGATTGTTTCTTTAGCCACAATTTCCATACTAACGCCTAGCGTTAGAATCCCAGTCATGTCTAAAAAGTCCCCGCATGCAGCCACCCCAGCGCTCAAAGTTGTAGAAGACGCCGGTATCGAGCACCGCGTATACACCTTTGAGGCGGGCACCGATCACTTTGGTGATCACGCCGCCGCAGCTCTAGACGTAGAGCCGGAGCGCGTGCTCAAAACCCTGGTCATCGATTTAACGGCGGGCAAGGGACCCAAGCGCAAATTGGCGGTGTGCGTTATCCCTACTACCCACCACCTAAGCTTGAAAAAAGCCGCAGTCGCACACCAGGTTTCCAAGGCCACTATGGCGGACCCGCACGATGCGACCAAGTCTTCCGGTTATATTCCCGGCGGCATCTCCCCGCTGGGGCAGAAGAATCCACTGCCCACCATTATCGAGGAAACCGCCATCCTTTTCGATACCGTCTTCATCTCTGGCGGGCGCCGCGGGCTAGATATCGAGCTCAATGCCGAGGACCTCGCCCAGCTGTGCAACGCCAGCTTTGCCGATCTACTCGCCGAGTAGCTCCGGATAATCGTTGGATACAGTGCCCACGGCCTTGTCGACGGGGTGGGTGTGAAAGCCTCGCAGTGGCGTCGGCAAGAGCAGCTCGGCGGCCTCCTCGGGGCTGCCCTCTAGCCAGGCGCGCATTTCCTCGGCCGCCAAAAAGCGCGGCAGGCGATGGTGCAGCCACTCCATTTCTTCCGTGGCTGCAGTGGTAATGATCGTGGCGGACAGGCGGTCTAAGCCGGTGTCCCAGAGGCCTGCGGCCCACAACAAGCCTTCCTCCGCACGCACGAAGTAGGGCTGTTTGCCGCGCTCTTCCTGGCGCCACTCGTAGTAACCATTCATCGGGATGAGGCAGCGCTGCCCCTTAAAAGCGTGCCGGAAAGAAGGCTTGGAGGCCACGGTCTCCGCCCGCGCATTAAACAGCGGCGGGCCCTCAAGATCTTTCTTCCAGTGCGGCAATAGCGCCCACCGCGCAGGATCGACTTGAGCAAGGCTTTCGCGCACGCGCACGATGGCCACCGGCTGGGTGGGCGCAATATTATAGCGGGGCCCTGGGGTGCCTTGCGGAGCATGTACCTCGGTAACTCCGGGCAGCTCCCCCACCTCATCAAGGAGGGACTCGGTAAAAAGAACGAATCTTCCGCACATGCCCTCTATTATGGACGATATGTCTCAACCATGGTCCGCCCCGCAAGCGGCAGGCCCCATTACGTGGGCCCAGCACGTGCCGGGCTCAAAGTCTATTACCAACCGCGCCTTCATTCTGGCCGCGTTGGCCGATGGCCCCTCTACCCTGCGCGCTCCGCTGGTCTCGCGGGATTCGCAGTTGATGGAAAAGGCGTTGGAGTCTATGGGCGTGCGCTTCGAGCACGACGGCGAGGACATCCACGTCACCCCAGGCCCGCTCAAGGGCGCCACGGTGGATTGCGGCTTGGCCGGCACGGTCATGCGCTTTATCCCGCCGGTTGCGGCCTTGGCTGATGGCGCCGTGCTTGTCGACGGCGACGAGCAGGCCTACGCCCGCCCCATGTCCACCACCCTCGATGCGCTGCGCCACCTTGGCGTAGAGGTGGACGGCGATAGCCTGCCTTTTAGCGTGCGCTCGCACGGAGTGCCAGAAGGCGGCGAGGTCACCATCGATGCCTCTGGGTCATCGCAGTTCGTCTCCGGACTGCTGCTAGCCGGTGCACGCTTTAAAAAGGGCATCACCGTAACCCACGAGGGCGCTCCGTTGCCCTCTTTGCCGCACGTGGAAATGACCGTGGGCATGCTACGGCAAGCGGGCGTGCGCGTAGACTCCGGCGAGAATACGTGGACCGTGCACCCCGGCCCGATTGCCGGCCGGGAGTGGACGATCGAGCCGGACTTGTCCAATGCCACGCCTTTCCTTGCTGCCGCTGCTGTCACCGGCGGCCGTGTGACCATCAAGCGCTGGCCCGCCAATACCACCCAGCCAGGTGACGCTATTCGCCATATCTTGGTGGATATGGGCGTTATGGTCACCCAAGAGCCGGGATTTGTCACTGCAAAGGGCTCCAAAGACGGAGCGCTGCAGGGCATTGAGCGCAATATGGGTGATATTGGCGAGCTCACCCCCACCGTCGCGGCGCTGTGTGCCCTGGCAGAAACCCCCTCCACGCTCACCGGCATTGCCCACCTGCGCGGCCACGAGACCGACCGCCTCAAGGCGCTGGCAACTAATATCAACGCCCTGGGCGGCAAGGTCACCGAGCTTGCCGACGGCCTGCGCATCAACCCCGCCCCTCTCCACGGCGGCGAGTGGCCGTGCTATGCGGACCACCGCATGGCCACCGCGGGTGCCATCCTCGGTCTGAAGGTGCCGGGCATAGAGATCGAAGATATTTCTACCACGGCGAAGACCCTTCCTGGCTTCGACCGCATGTGGGAGACGATGCTGGACCCCGAACAACAGGAGAGCAATGGCTAGGCGTTTCGGTTCCTTTGATGAATCCGATGTGCGCGTGCGCCCTGGCAAGGGTTCGCGGCCGCGCACCAAGGATCGCCCCAAACATAAAAATGCCAAGTTCGGCATGGTCATCACCAAAGACCGTGGGCGCTGGGGCGTCGCGCTAGATGACGGCCCACGGGTCACCGCCATGCGTGCCCGCGAGCTCGGCCGCACCGCCATCGAGGTGGGCGACCGCGTTGGTGTCGTGGGCGATACTTCCGGTAAGAAGGACACCTTAGCGCGCATAGTGAAGCTGGAAGAGCGCACCTCCGTTCTTCGGCGTACCGCCGATGACACCGACCCCTATGAGCGCATCGTGGTGGCGAATGCGGACCAGATGCTCATCGTCACCGCCGTGGCCGATCCACCACCGCGTTCCGGGTTTGTCGAGCGGGCCCTCATCGCCGCCTTCGTGGGCAATATCCACCCGATCTTGTGCCTGACTAAAACAGATCTCACGGATCCTGAGCCGTTCGCGGCCGAGTTTGCTGATCTTGATGTCACGGTGGTGAAAGCCGGCGTCGAAGACGGCCTCGAGTCCGTGCGCCAGCACATCGATGGCCACGTCACCGCGCTCATCGGCCACTCCGGCGTGGGCAAATCCACCCTGGTCAACCGCCTGGTTCCGGATGCGGATAGGGAGACGGGGGAAGTATCGGGCGTAGGCAAAGGCAGGCATACTTCTACCCAATCGGTAGCGCTTCCCCTCCCCGCCGATGATGCATACTCTGGCGGTTGGATTATCGATACCCCCGGCATTCGTTCCTTCGGCCTCGCACATGTTGATGCTGATGACGTGCTCGGCGTTTTTGAAGATCTTGCGGCCGCCGTCGAGGATTGCCCCCGTGGTTGTACGCATATGGGCCCGCCTGCGGACCCAGAATGCGGGCTGGATGACCCTGCGCTTATCCCCCCGGATACCGCCAGTGCGCGGCGGCGCGACGCGGTGCGCGGCCTACTTGAGGCCCTGCGCACCAACGTGGACTGGGAAAATTAAAGGTGGAAGCCGGTATCGGCGATAACGCCTAGGAGGCCATCTACGATGCCAAAGACCACATCGAGGATCTGGCCCCAGGTGCCCTGGGACGAGGTCTCTAGCAATGCTAGCCACGGGGTGGTGGGCACGACATCGGCAGCGGCATCTGCGGCCGGGGTGGTATCGGCCGCCAGAGCGGCTGGCGCGGAAATAAGGGCTACACCTGCGGTAACGGTAGCTGCAGCCAGGTTCTTGAAACGTTGAGTCATGTTTTCTCCTTCAGTTTTAGAGCAATTCTACGAGGAAAGGCAGCTCGCTGGGGTGATAAAAGGCCATAAACTTATCCAGCGCATCTCCCACGGCCAGCTCCGCGTCCTCATCGCCAAGGTCTGCGGTGTCAATAGCCTCAATGGCCTTCGCGGTGGTTTCTTCGGATTCCGCAATATCCACGTGGATGGCCGCCAAATCGTCTTTGCTAAACTGCGCCGGCTGAAGTTCTACCACCGGCTCGCCCATATCCGGTCGTGGGGTGATGACAGAATCATCCAGGTCCACGGAGATGACCACGCGGCGATGCGGGAACTTTTCATCATCGCCGATGGCCAGAAGGCGCATAGAGGCCATAGATGCCTCGAGGAATGCCGAGTAGGCAATCTCTTCTTCATCGCCCTCGGTATAGAAATCCTGCAGCGCTGGTGTCACCATGAAACCCCAGCCGGAACGCGCAGAAAGGGAACCAGTCTCTTCCAATTCCGCCAGCATGGCGTAAGTTGCGGGAATGTAGACGCGGGCTTTAGCCACTAAAACTCACCTTCAATGTCGAAGACAGCCTGGATTTCTACGGAAACGCGATCAAAGCTGGTGTACAAAAAGCCCACCATGCCGGTTTCCACGGCGGCGCGGACGTTGAGAATAGAATCATCAACCATGACGCAATCATTGAGCGGAAGCTCTAGGGCATCTGCGGCCGCCTGAAATGCAGCGACCTCTGGCTTTTCCGCCCCAACCTCACCAGAGAGAATTACTGCATCTACGTTTCCGCGGTACTCCCACTCGCGAATGTGCTCCGCGCCTGGACCGCCCGGGTCATTGGAGAGGATGGCGGTTGCCGCGCCATTTGCCTTTGCGGCGGCCAGCAGCGCCTTCCAGCGACGGTTATCTTCTTCGGTGCCGTCGAGGACGCCGACATAGTCAACGATCAGACCACGCATGTACTTAAATCCTTTGGTTACGATTTTTCTCTTTAACTCCCCGAGAGTATAGCGAACCACGCGCACATTCGCGCCCACCTCTTTCAGGAAACCCTCAGAAATGGCGGCCGTGGGGCGGGCATGAGACAATTATCACGCGTCCGTCTCCTGCCCTTATTCAGGAGCACTACTTCCCCATCATGTACGAGCCCATTCCTGGCTACTCACACCTCAAACTCTTCCTCGCGCCTCATCGCGTGCGCTATGGCCGCTTGCCGACGTCCGCGGAGGTCGCCGCCCAACACCGCATCCAAGGCTGGGTAATCTTCGCACTCGAGGTTGCTGCCGGCTATCGGCCGCTAGCTCACCTCAATTCCGCGCGCTATTCGGACGCAATCCGGCTGCATATTGGCTCGTGGGTGCGCCAACGCGCCAGCCCCTACACCACGGACAGATTGCAATTGACAAGCCTGCACGCGCGCTCAAACGGAGAGTATTTCGGCTCTGTTTATATAGGTCAACAGCAGCATGCTTTTACAGGATCAGCCAGTCACACGGGATTAACCTCGTTCCGCTTGCTCTAAGCTATGCGAACGGACCTCACCGCCTAGGAAATAAATTGGCCGAGTTGAGAAAGAATATCGGACCAGTTCAGTGCGGACCATCCAATTCCGGCAGCGCTTGCTAGCGCCGCAATACCGGTAGTCAGCAGACCACCTTCCAGGACGGATAGCCCGGAATTGTCATCAGCAGTGCCATCCGCGAGTACGGTATTCACACCACGGTGGGTTGCTGCGGCCTTTTCCAAGGGAGCATTGACCTGCTTGGTGATAGTGACGATATCGCGCAGCGCTGACGCGTAATCCGGGAACTCATCCGGGAAGGCGGAGCCTGTATCCCCGGTGGCGGGCCTCTGTGGCCGCGGAGAAGACTCTGCATTGCCGGCGGTGGACTGCGGCAGGTCCTGGGTGAATTCACCCAGCTCGGCGCGAATCACCGCCTGGGCATAGTTGGCACCCAGCACGTCAAGGTAATCCAACACGGCAGCTTCGGTGAACTGCTTGCCTTCCCGCGATTGTGGACGCGCGTCGGGCTCCCACGGGAAATCGAGCGGCGTGGAATAGATATTGCCATCGGCCCGCGCAGTGTTGAGCCGGGATGCGCCAAAGTAATAATCAAAGGCAGCATCCGCTTTATCCTGCGACAAAATCCCATCTGCCACCAACGCTTCCTTACGCTGGGTAGCGATAGCCAAAATGGCCGCTGCCGCGTTGTCCTGTTCTAGTTTTTCGCCCGAGTCCAAGGTGATGCGCAGAGAGGACGCGGAGTCGCGCTGCATCTCATACGCCACGGCTGGGGTGGCGCCACCAAGCAAGGTAGCAGACAGAAGCGTCGTAATTCCTAGACGCAAAGAACGGCGACGCATCGTCAGTGGAGTCCCTCACAGGAAAAAAGCAGATTGGACAAGATTCTTATATTCTACTCATTTTTCCCTAAAAAGAAACCCGCCCCGCTCCCACTTTTAAGAGTGGGAGCGGGGCGGAGTTTGAGAAAGGACACCGAGTTTTAGGCCTCTACGGTATCCCCACCATTGTTGTTCGCAGCGGCCGAAGACTCACCAGCCTGTTCCTCTTCCTGCTGCTTGAACTGCTTGCGCAGCATAAAGAGCTGGCGAACGGTCTCTTCCTTGACGCCTTCGTTCATGGCATTGAACATCTCGCCGCCCTCCTTCTGGTACTCCACCAGCGGATCGCGCTGCGCCATCGCGCGCAGGCCAATGCCCTCCTTGAGGTAGTCCATCTCATAGAGGTGCTCACGCCACTTTTGGTCAATAATCGGCAGGATGACCATGCGCTCGGTATTGCGCATCTGCTGCTCGCCGCCAATTGCGGTTACAGATTCCTCGAGCTTGTCATATTCGTTATTGGCGTCTTCTACCAAAGCGTCACGAAGCTGCTCAGCGGAAAGCTCGCCTGGGGAACCATACTCGGAGCCTTCGACCAGTTCCTCGTGGGAAATGGTGGGACCGTACAGGGAATCCAATGCGTTCCACAGCGCATCTAGGTCCCAATCCTCCACGTAGCCGGTGGCGGTAGCGCCGGCGACATAAGCGGAAACGGTGTCATCAATCATGCCGCGGATATTGTCCTGAATATCGCCGGCATCGAGGATATCGTGGCGGGTAGCGTAGACCACCTTGCGCTGCTCGTTGAGCACCTCGTCGTACTTGAGAACGTTCTTACGCATCTCAAAGTTCTGGTTCTCCACCTGCGCCTGGGCGCCCTTAATGGAGTTGGAGACCATCTTGGCTTCGATTGGAACATCGTCCGGCACATTGAGGCGATTCATCATGTTCTCCATGGACTGTCCCACGAAGCGCACCATCAACTCATCGCGCATGGACAGGTAGAAGCGGGTCTCACCCGGGTCACCCTGGCGGCCAGTACGACCACGCAGCTGGTTATCAATGCGGCGCGACTCGTGGCGCTCGGTACCCAGCACGTAGAGTCCGCCGGCCTCGCGGACCTGGTCACCCAGCTTCTTGGAGTGTTCCTTTTCGGCATCGATCTCTGCCTCCCAGGCCTCCTGGTACTTTTCCTCATCCTCGAATGGATCGAGGCCGCGCTCGCGCAGCTTCTCATCGAGGATCACCTCGGGGTTACCACCAAGGACGATATCGGTACCACGGCCGGCCATGTTCGTAGCCACGGTTACGGTGCCGGGGCGGCCGGCACGGGCAATGATCTGGCCCTCTTCCTCGTGGTGCTTAGCGTTGAGCACGTTGTGCTTGATTCCCCGCTTGGATAGCAGCTGGGACAGGTACTCGGAACGCTCCACAGAGGTGGTACCTACCAGGACTGGCTGACCAGCCTCGACGTGCTCAGCAATATCGTCCACCACGGCGGCGAACTTGGCTTCCTGCGTCTTGTAAATGCGGTCAGAGTGGTCCGCACGCTGATTTGGCTTATTGGTAGGAATCGGCACTACATCCAGGCCATAGATGGAATGCAACTCGGCGGCTTCGGTCTCTGCCGTACCGGTCATGCCGGAGATCTTCTCATAGAGGCGGAAGTAGTTTTGCAGGGTAACGGTAGCCAGCGTCTGGTTCTCGTTCTTGATCTCTACCTGCTCCTTGGCCTCGATAGCCTGGTGCATGCCTTCGTTGTAGCGGCGGCCGGCCAGCACGCGGCCGGTGAAGCTGTCGACGATCATGACTTCACCATTGCGGACGATGTAGTCCTTATCGCGGGTGAAAAGTTCCTTGGCCTTTAAGGCGTTGTTCAGGTAGGACACCAGCTGGGAGTGCTCCGGGGCGTAGAGATTATCGATGCCAAGCTGATCCTCTACGTATTCCACGCCCTCTTCCAGCACACCGATGGTGCGCTTTTTGTGGTCCACCTCGTAGTGGATGCCTTCGCGCATGCGCGGTGCCAGCTGGGCGAAGACGCTGTAGAACTGGGAGGAACCGTCTACTGGGCCGGAGATGATAAGCGGGGTTCGGGCTTCATCGATAAGAATCGAGTCAACCTCGTCCACGATGCAGAAATTGTGACCGCGCTGCACCACTTCATTGAGGGAGCGCACCATGTTATCGCGCAGGTAGTCAAAACCTAGCTCGTTATTGGTGCCGTAAGTAATGTCGCAATCGTAGGCAGCCTTGCGCTCTGGTGGGCGCATCTCAGACAGGATGACGCCTACGGACAGGCCGAGCCAGCGGTGGACACGGCCCATCATCTCCGCGTCGCGCTTTGCCAAGTAATCATTGACGGTCACGATGTGGACGCCCTTGCCCTCAAGCGCATTGAGGTAGGCAGGCAGGAGCGAGGTCAGGGTCTTGCCCTCACCGGTGCGCATCTCGGCAACGTTGCCGAAGTGCAGGGCCGCGCCACCCATGATCTGCACGCGGTAGTGCTTTTGATCGAGGACGCGCCAGGCAGCCTCGCGGACGGTGGCAAATGCCTCGAGCAAGATGTCATTCATCTCTTCGCCGTCTTTCAGACGAGTCTTGAACTCATCGGTCTTTGCCTTAAGTTCTTCGTCCGAAAGCTCCGCGTACTTATCCTCAAGGGCAATTACGTCGTCTGCCATTTTGCCCAGGCGCTTGACCGTACGGCCCTCGCCCGCGCGCAGCAGCTTGGAAAGTCCAAACACGGTTAGTTAGTCCTTCTAGTCGCGACAATAAAGTTAACTCGTCGCTATTGTACTCACTCGCATTCACAAAGCACCTTCCGCCTAGCGCATAGGGCATGCGCGCAACCTTCATCTGGCATATCTAAGCCTTTAAAGCCGCTTGCCGACGTCGAACTTCCCCCCACCAACCACACCATTTACCTTGATACGAATTCGACCCCGCTGCAGTTATGCAGCGGGGTCATTACCTCAGGAGAGTGCGAGCGCTTTAGGCTTCCGCGTCTTCAGCCAGGGAGATAAGGCCATAGTCGAAGGCGTGGCGGCGATAAACCACGGAGGGCTTATTATTCTCCTCGTTAACGAAGAGGAAGAAGTCGTGGCCAACCAGCTCCATCTCGCTTAAGGCATCATCCACGCTCATCGGGGTAGCCGGGTGCTCCTTGGTGCGCACAATCTGGCCGGGACGAACATCTTCGACGGTCTCAGCATAAGGGTCAACGTAGCGCTCTTCCTTGGCGCGCTGTGCCTCAGCTTGTGCCACCATCTCAGCGGCAATCTCACCGGTGCCCTTTTGCGCGCGGTGACCGCTCTTGACGTTTTCGCGGCGCACCTTCACCTTGCGCAGGGAGCGCTCCATCTTGCCCAAGGCGGTCTCGAGCGCAGCGTAGAAAGAATCTTCCTTTGCTTCGGCACGGGCGATGTGCCCCTTACCCGTAGCGGTGATCTGGATGCGATCCGCTTCAGAATCGCGGCGCGGGTTCGGCTCGTGCTGCAGCTCCACGTGGAAGAAGGTCAGGGTGGGGTCAAGGCGTTCAATCTTGGCCAGCTTGTCATTGACTCGCTCTTGAAAGTGATCAGGGACCTCGACATTACGGCCCGTAATCGTTACCTGAGCTTTGTTTGGCTGGGACATTGAAATGCCTCCCTTGAGTAGTGGGGACTGGAATCAATCACAGTAACTATCTCTCTGTGACACTCCTCATGGTATCACTGGTTATGACCTGACAGGGCGAAATTTTTTTCCGCTCCCCTACCTCGAGGGTAGATCCCACCCTTATCTAGGCATCCGCAAAGACCAATGCTCCACATACTTCTACGCCCGCGGCCTGCAGGGCAGCAATGCTCGCGGCTAGGGTAGCGCCGGTGGTAACGACGTCGTCGGCAAGCAGCGCAGGGGCGCGAGCAATGGGAGCATGAACGCGGACTCGCCCCTGCAGGTTAGCCCACCTATCCTGCGCGTTAAGCTCGGACTGATCCGCGGTGGACTGCCCCATGGAAAGAGCCGCGCACACGCCCACGCGCTGCCGCCGTGCCGCTGTATGGCACACAGCGGCCACAGGGTCTCCCCCGCGCGCCCGCGCCGAGCGCGGACGGGTAGGCGCAGGAACAAGGGTGAACTCGCGCGGGATATCACCACGGGCACTCAGATAGGCCAGCCCAGCTGCAAAGACGGCCCCGACATACTCGCGAACCGGCTGGTTGCCGCGCTCCTTCATGCCAATGATGATGCGGCGGCGAATATCGGAATAAGAGCCAAGGGCATACACGGGCGCCCCCAGCAGCCGGGGCCGTGCTACCAAGTAGGGCGGGTGCCGCAAGTGCTCGCGGCACTGTGCACACAACACCTCGCCCGGCGCGCCGCATCCAGCACACGCGCGCGGAAAAATAAGCTCCCCCAAGCTCATCGTGTTGCCTCCCCCCCTTAGCCGCACAAGCCTTCCGACGGCTAGTTAGAAACGATAGGGGAAGAACGCCGGCCCTGCAGCCCGGAGACCTCACGCCAGTTGGTCTCATCCATCACGGTGGAAGGAAGCTCAAGCATGGCGTGAGAATCAGTGATGAAAAGCTTGGTGGGCGAGGAAGCCACAGCCACCACGGGGGCGGTGATATTACCGGTAGGCATGGTCGAAGCCGAGGAACCATCCTGCTCGATGCGCCAGACGGGTGACTGGCTCGAGGAGGTACCAACGATGAGCGAGCCATCCATATTCCAGTCCAACGATAGCGCCGAACCGGAAACTTCCGGGCCGACCTCGCGGGCGTTGACGATGCGCTTATCGCCACTGCTGGATTGGGCAACCGCCGCGATATACACGTGACCATCGATAATCATGGCCACGCGGGCACCGCTATGGGACAAGCGGATGACGGAGATTTCGCCCACAATATCGTCAATGCTGCGGGCATCCACCTCGGATTTGGAGATGCGGCCCGTGGTCTTGGAGCGCACCACGCGCACGATGCGATCTCCGTCAACCACAGTCCACGCGGCTTGCCCGTTGTATTCAAAGGTCGGCCGTGCGAGCGTGCGACCATCCACCGAATCCTGCAGCTGGCCATCGAGCTCGCCCATCTGCAGCGAGAACTCGTTATTAGATTTGCGGCGCACAGCCGCAACGAGGCCGCTATCGGCCACATCCACGGATTGCACGTCGCCGCTGCTGCCCAGCGTGGATTTCACCGGCTCGGCCACGCCATCGTCTACTTCTAGCAGGTTGCCCTCATTGAGGGCATAGAGCTTAGACAACGCGGTGCTGCTTTCCTCCGGGTTATAGTCCGCAAAGTCATCCACGCTCAAGCTATCCATACCTTCCACCAGGTCACCGCCATCGGCCTTGACCCTGAAGGGACCGGTATGACCGGCTTCCGAAAGTGTCCACACCAACTGGGCGGCAAAAAGCGTGCGGTCATGGGCGTCCAGATCCACCAGGCCTTCGAATTGGTAGCCCTGTTCGCGGTCATAGCCGGCATAGGTGACGTTCTCCGCCGCCGCGCGGCGGGTGGCAGGGGCAATGCTGGCTGAAGGCCCTTCCATCAATAATGTGATGAGCGTCGACTCCGATTGCTCGCCGCCCTTATACAACCAGCGACGATCCGGAACCAGCACATCGTTACTCTGCTTATAGAAGTACAGCGATTGCGGGGCGTAGTGGTTGCGCATCTCATTGCGCTCCATCACCACTCCGGCCGGCAGTCCATCGACGCGCCACCTATCGTCTTGCATCTTCATGTAGATGACTGCCTCATAGCCCTCATTTTCCGGGACATACGCGCCACCGGATTTCAGGCGGCCGATAATAGTGCCACGTACTGTAAAGGCACGTTCATTATCTTTCGAGCTTTGTTTATTGGCGGGCGCGGTAACGATATCCAGGCTATCGACCACCATCACATCGCCGCTGGCGTCCCATGCACCACGGGCAGTATCCGTAAGAAAACCACGGGCGACTTCGTGGTCATTTCCAGGCACGGCCGAAGCCTGATAGAAATCGCGCAAGGTCAGGTCCGGGTCATCGCCCGGTTGCGGTGCGATGACTTCCCCAGGACTGTCTTCCTGCCGTTGGTAGGTCCCGACCACCTGCGGCCCGGTGTTGCTCGGCAGAGTGGAACAACCGCTGACAAAAAGCACTGCCGCTGCGGTGCTAAAAACCGCGGTTTTGCAATAGTTGCTGCTTAACACGCTCACTTCCTCCTCCCCTCAAAGTCCGGGGCCTTATAGGCGCGCCTATCTGGGGCGGCCGCACCACGGTTGAGCTCTCGTTCCGAGGGCCATAGGATGCCATCCCCCTCCGCCTGGCCAGTGGTAGTCTTATCGCTCTTTTCGGCGCGCGGTGAGCTCATCCCGGATGCAATGGCAGGCGTAGCAGAGGCGGGTTCGACACCCGGATTGTCGGTGCTAGAGTCCTGCGCTTCTGGAAGTTCAACTCCGGCATCTGGGGTCGATTCCGGCGACGAGCCGCCCTCCGTAGTGTTATTTACGGGTGCGCCAGGGATCTCCACGGAGATGGGTTCTTCTCCCACCTCGGTATTTGGAGTGCGCGGAATAATGAGCCGGAAGCGCGAGCCAAAGCCCTCGTAGCCGGTGGCATCCAGCGTGCCACCGTGCAAGACGGCGTCCTCGCGGGCGATAGCCAGCCCCAGGCCGGTGCCTCCGGAGTGGCGTTTGCGGGAAGAATCCGCGCGCCAGAAGCGGTTAAATACCAGCTCCTCCTGGCCTGGTTTCAAGCCCACACCATGGTCTGTAACCGTAACGCCCACCGCAGTTTCTGTGGTGGCGACATCCACCACCACCGGATTGCCTTCCGAATGGTCGATGGCATTGGCCAAAAGATTGCGCAAGATGCGCTCAAGGCGGCGTGAATCGGCCTCGACGGCGATGCTCTCATCCGGCAGGTTGAGCTGAACCTCCACGTCGAGCTCGCGAGCCAAATGCTCGACTTGTCCATAGGCGGACTCCACGCAGGAGCGCAGATCAATGGCGGCGGTAGACAGGTCCGCGACGCCGGCATCGTGGCGAGAAATCTCTAGCAGGTCCGCGAGCAATTCCTCGAAACGATCGAGCTCGCTCGACATCAGGCGGGAAGCTCGCTGGGCGCCGTGCGGCAAGCTATCGCTTTCGGCCTCAATCATGTCCGCGGCCATGCGCACGGTGGTCAATGGGGTACGCAGCTCATGGGAGACGTCGGAAGTAAACTGCCGCTGCAAGTCGCCGTATTCCTCCAGCTGCGCAATCTGGGAAGAAAGTTTATCGGCCATGTTATTGAAGGACGCGGCTAGGCGCCCCATCTCATCGTCACTATCGACGGCCATGCGTTCCTTCAAGTGACCAGCCGCCAAGCGCTGTGCAATGCGCGAGGCCGAACGAATCGGCGTAATAACCTGCTGGGTGGCCAGCCAAGCAATGCCTACCAACAGCACCACGACGACCACACCGGCCGCCGAAAGCAGGCCGCGCATCAACGCCATGGTGGATTCTTCCGATTCCATGGACAGTGCCAAGTAGACCTGGGTATGCGGAATATCGGTATCGGTAGGCGTGCCTACTAGCAAGGCGTTGTAGTGCTCACCGTTTCCCCGCGGAGCTGGGAAATACTGCTGCGCAATCTGGCCTTGATCCACCATCGCCCGCAACTGATCCGGCACGGGGAAACCTTCTGGCGAGGTAATAACCGAGCCATCCTGGTTTTCCACCACGATGACCGGTTCATAAACCGCCTGGGCATCGCCCTGCTGGGCAGAGAGCTGGCCCAGTGCCGCACGTGCAGAATTGATGCGTACCTGCACCGAATTCGCGGAACTGGTGGCATCAATCTGCTGTTCCACGGCCGTGCGGGCACGCTCCAGCTCCTGCTGCGCCACGTCTTCCTTTTGGCTAACCAAGCGCTGAGTCAGCACAGAAACCAACGCGTAGGCCAAGATGATCATGACCACCGAGGAGGCGACCAAAATCATGCCAATGACGCGCGCCTGCAAAGAGGTACGCCACGTTGTAATGAAGGCGTCTCGAATACGCCTTAAACGCTCAATGATGCCGATGGTTCTTACTCCCCGGCGCCGGGCTTGCCGGTCTTATACCCCACGCCACGCACGGTCAGCACAATCTGCGGATCCTCCGGATCATGCTCGATCTTGGCGCGTAGGCGCTGCACGTGGACGTTAACCAAGCGCGTATCAGAGGCATTGCGGTAGCCCCATACGGACTCCAGCAGCGACTCACGCGTATGCACTTGGCCAGGGCGGCGCGCCATCTCCAGCAGCAGGTCAAATTCCAAAGGAGTCAAGTTCAGTTCGGTACCATCCGTGCGGCGCACGGTATGCTCCGGCACGTCAATGACGAGGTCCGCCACCTCCAAGATTTCAGACTCCGCGGAATCGGTGCGGCGCAAGCGCGCGCGAATGCGGGCGATGAGTTCCTTGGGTTTAAATGGCTTGGTGATGTAATCATCCGCGCCAGATTCAAGGCCTAGCACCACATCGACCGTGTCCGTCTTGGCGGTCAGCATAACGATGGGTACGGAGGATTCACGGCGAATGGCGCGGCAGATATCCACGCCGTTCATGCCCGGCAGCATAAGGTCCAGCAGAATGAGGTCCGGCTCGTGTTGCTCAAAGGCGGGCACGGCGTCATTGCCGTCCATGACCGGAATGGGCTTAAGTCCCTCGGACTCGAGCACAATGGTCAGCATCTCCGAGATAGCCGGATCGTCATCGACTACCAAAATCTTGGGCGCCACGTTTTATTCTCCTACAAGGTCTTTTATCGCTGAAATTATAGTATCCGCATCGGCGGTGACAATCCAGCGTCCACCCCAGCCCGCATCTGCTAGGCGCCGGTAGGCCGCGGCGGTGCGTTCCTGCAATCCGTCATCGCGCTCGTAGCGGTCACGCTCCCGGTTGGCATCTGCTTGGGCCCTTGCCTGTGCTCTTTCCGACGCCACCTCTACCGCAGTATCCAGATAAACCTGCAGATCCGCTTGGGGCAGGCCTAAAGTGCCAAATTCCAAATCATGCACCCAGTCCATGACGGCATCGTCTTCCAGTCGCGCCGCCGAATATGCCGCATTGGAAGCCACATACCGATCCAATAGCACCACGGCATCCGTACCCTTGGCTCGCTGCAATTGGTCTTTTACGCCGTAACGATCCAAGGCAAAAAGAGTTGCCATGGCATATGCCGAATCTGTCAGGTCACCCATTTTTCCATAGAGCGCCTTTTGGGCGAGCTGGGCGTGAATCGACTCTGCATAGCGCGGGAAGGCGATGACTTCCACGGGTCGGTCCAACGACTCCCTGATTGTGGAGACCAGCGTATTCTTACCGGCACCGTCGATGCCTTCGATGCTGATAAGCATAGGTATGGGGTACCTTCCCTTCTATTTTGTCTGGCATGAGGCCACTGCTGCGGGCAGTAGGTATGGCTTAGGAGAGGGCCTCTATAAACGCTTCGAGGTCATATTCTTCCTCGACATTTTCTAGTACCTCGAGGGCATTTTCCGTCAAGGTTTCGCTGCCAGATCCCACCAGCTCCCTAATATAGGGGTAGTCTTCAACAACCTCGCCCACGCTAAAGGGCGCGCCAGCCCAAATGGCAGCGATGGTGGCTGCTGCTTGCGCGTTCTGTTCCTCTTCTTCACTGAGCTGTGGCTTGCTATGTGCTACTTCGCAGGCATCCTCAACGGCGCGAATTACCCCTTCTTCATCGAGGTTTGCCATTTCTTCCAAGAAATCGACGTTGAGGTCCGTGCTGAAAATATCTTCGTCCCAAGTACTCACTTTTTGACTCCTTCGGTGCTTTCAGCGCCATTTATACACGCTTTCCCAGCTAAAGAAAGCACGCAATGAAAAGGTTTGCAGGGCGTCCTACATCCGCGAACTGGCGTTTTGTTGGCGTATCACAGAATCGCAACGCCGTAGCAATGTTTCCTAAACATGATAGTCTCGTTACCAACTTGTTACCGGGGTGCTATACCGCCACCTCCCATGGGGTTAAATCAGCCCACCTCACAGAAAGGACAGCCACGATGAAGCCAGATTCGCGCCGCGTCTACGTGTTCATTGTGGCCGGACTGATAGCCGCGGCCGTCGTCGGATTCACAGTCTGGCGCATGAGCTCGCCGAGCGCTAACTATTCCAATGCCGCGGATCAGTCCGCGACCACCTCCGTCTCCCCGACGCACACTGCGGCCGAGGAGACCACCACTTCTTCCACGGACCATTCGCCTTCAAAGAAGCGCTCTGCACATGCGACAAGCTCTACAGCTTCCTCCGGCGATTCGAAGCACCACCAGCCGCATAACAATGATCCGTATCTAGCCCCCAATGCGATCATGCACCCGCAGGCGGCTACCCAGCCCACCAAGGTTTACCGCCCGGAAAATATTTCCCCGCAAGGAACCACCTCGCAGGGCAATGGCAACGCCCAGGGTGGACAAGGCACCGGCCAGGGCAATCTGTACCCGACGCCTGATTACCCAAGCAATCAAAACGGCTCGCAGGCTACCGGTTCCCCACAGGGCAACCAGGGCAACAACGGCGGCAATGGCGGCACCGCTCCGCAAACCACCACTGCCCCGTCCGCTCCGCAGCCTTCCCCGACGCAGCCTTCGGAGCAAAATGGGACGGGCACAACCACTGGCGAGAACAAGCCCAACCCGGACCGGGGACAACTAACCGAAAACAAGCAGCAAGAGGTCGCAGAGGCAGAAGTACCACGCGACGATCAAGCCGCCGCAGAGCAGCCTTCTGCCGAGCAGAACCAAGAGCCGACCGATTTCGTGCCGACCAAGCAGGCGCCGCGCAAAGCAGCCGCTTCGCACTAATCCATAGCCCACTGGGCAATTAGCTGAATACAAAAGCACGTTTCCTCGATTCTGAACGCGAATTTCGAGGAAACGTGCTTTTTGTATGCGCCGGACCATTAGAGCTGTGAATGAAACAGCCATATGAGGCACTCGCGCAGCGACGAAAGCGGCGGCAGCGCGCCGGAATTGAAGTTCCACGCCTCGCCTGAACCCCGGCGAAGAGGGGTTCGGCAAAGCGCGCTGGTGCGCAGGCGAGCCAATCGCAGGCGAGCCAATCGCAGGCGGGCTAAGCGCGGGCGGGCTAAGCGCGGGCGACGAAGAGGTCGGCGGCGTCGGATGCCGCAGTGGCGGTGACTCGCCCCTCAGAGGCAGGCAACCAGACGGCTTGGCCGGGGGTCACGGTGAGGGTCTTGCCGGCGGCATCAGTAAAGGTAACGGAGCCTGCGGTACACAGGGCGATGGTCGGGCCATCGTAATCAAAATCCACAGAAGATGCTCCGCTAAGCTCTACACGGTCTAGCAGGAATTCTTCAATCGGGACCGGGTAAGACCATGCGGCGGCATCGTGCACATTATTCTGAGCGGACTTATCCTGCTGTTGAACACGCGGTTCATCGGCAGCCGCGTAGGTGAGAACCTTGACTAGTTCGGGAACGTCAACGAACTTGGGGGTAAGGCCGCCGCGCAAAACGTTATCGGAGTTGGCCATAATCTCTACGCCAAGGCCGGAGACATAGGCGTGCAGCTGGCCGGCATCTAGGTAGACGGCCTCGCCGGGAGAAAGTTCGATGTGGTTAAGCAACAGTGCACCCAATACACCGATATCGCCCGGGTAACGCTGGTTGAGTTCCAGCACCGTGGACATTACACGGGACTTCCAATCGGCCGGGTCCGCGGCAATAAGGCGCTCACCAGCGGAGACTATGGCGGCGATGAGTTCCTTGCGCTTGGCGGACGGGATGGTAATCCACGTGGTAAAGAGAACGCGAAGGTTGGCGGACTCGGTGGTTACCGAGGGGTCCTCGTCCAGCATGGCAACGTAATGATCCAGCTCGGGGCACTCCAAGGCAGCAAAAAGCTCGCGAGTGCGCGCCAGCGGGCGGAAGCCAGCCATGGCATAGAAATCCGTGAGCGCAACGATAAGCTCGGGCTTGTGGTTATCGTCCTTGTAGTTGCGGTTGGGTGCGGTGAGTTCAATCCCAGCGGCATTCTCGCGGGCAAAACCTTCCTCTGCCTGCTCCTTCGACGGGTGCGCCTGTAGGGATAGCGGCTCCTCGGCCGCAAGCACCTTGAGGAGGAAAGGCAGGCGCTCACCGTACTCGGCGGAAACGCGGCTGCCTAGCTGCCCTGCTGGATCTTCCGCGATGACCTCATTGAGAAGGCGGTCATCCACCGTAGACGGGTCTCCGGGGTGGGCGCCGAACCACAGCTCTGCGACGGGCTTTTCTGAATCGGGCTGCCCCTGCAGGTGTGGAATGAGGGTGCGCGAGCCCCAGGAATAGTTGCGGGTGGCGCTGTGCAACAGCTGCATGTGTTTCTATCCTTTAGAAATCTCGTAGGCGGTCGCGGCAAAACTCCGCGTAATAAGCTGCAGTGAGCGGGCAAGATGCCCGAGGCCCGGTTCCGGGTCAATGCTGCGGACTGCAAGCGAGTTGGGCAGGTTCGCCTCTTCCTGCCCCCAGAAAATCACCTTCAAGGGTACCAAAGCATCCGCAGTGCCATCGCCATCAATGAAGGGGTCAAAGAAGAGATCATTTGCTCGGGAGCTATCGGAATCTCGGTCGAGTGCGCGTCGCAATTCCGCAGGGTCCACGAAAGCGCTCGGCAGGCCATGCACCGCCCAGATGGTCGCAGCCATACGAGCGACGAGGGCGTCGATCTGCACGTGCTCGCGCCGCTCAGAAAAGGAATAAGGGTCGAGCACGCAGGAGTGGATGATGCGGGCGCCTTCGATAAATTCGCGCAGTTGGCGGCCCGGATTGGTAGTGGCATCGCGCTCAGGGGAAAGCTGCGCGAGTTCGCGGTCCACGGCTGCAGCAAGATCCTCCAGGATCTCTTTCACCGCGGTCGGGTCCTGGTAGAGCAGGCAGCACAGAGCATGCAGTGCGGCGATGTTGCGGGCGGGCGAACTGCCCTCTGCCGTAGGTAGGCAGGGGGCGATGAGGGTATCGTCCGGGCAGTCCTCCACGAGCGGGCCCTTGGCCGGGCCAATCAAAACGGTGGTGGCGCCGCGCTGGCTGGCGGCAATTAATGCGCGCGAAGCCCAATCGCATTCGCCGGTCTCGCCTACGACAACAACCACGTCCAATGCTCCCACGTAACGCGGGAGCGATTCGGTGACGACGAGCGGGATTCGCAGCGGCTCTGCAAGGCCGACACCCAAGTGGGCGGCTTCCCTGGCAATCGCATCGGTGGGGATAATGACCAGCGAGCGAGGATTAAGCCCGCGGAGCGCCTCGCTCCAAAGCTCCACTTCTCCGGCCAATAGGCGGATTTGAGCGCCTTCGTGCGCGACATCAAAAAAGCGCACGGTTTCGGCATCATAATTACCGGTATCCATGTGGCTTAAGCATAGTCGGGCACCCACTAAGATGGAGTCCCATGACTTCCGCACAGATCCATCCCGTGACCCTCATTGGCGGCGGCCCCGGCGCGTGGGACCTCATTACCGTACGCGGCATGCGCGCCTTGCAGGATGCAGAGGTTATTCTCGCCGATCACCTGGGACCTACGGCGCAGCTCGATAGGTTGTGTGATATTTCTTCCAAAGAGCTCATTGACGTCTCTAAACTCCCCTATAAGAAGTCAATCTCGCAGGAAAAGATCAACGAGTTGCTCATCACTCATGCCCGCTCTGGCCGCAAGGTAGCCCGCCTTAAGGGTGGCGATCCCTTCGTCTTTGGGCGCGGATTTGAGGAAGTTCAAGCGCTGGCGGAAGCCTCGATTCCCACCACGGTCATTCCGGGCGTAACTTCAGCTATTTCCGTTCCTGCAGCCGTTGGCGTTCCGGTAACTCAGCGCGGCATCGTCCACGGCTTCACGGTGGTTTCCGGGCATCTACCACCCGGCCACGAGAAGTCCTTGGTGGACTGGGAAGCTCTCGCCCGTTCTGGCGCCACGCTGGCGGTCATTATGGGGGTTAAGAATGCACCGGCGATTGCTAGCACGCTTATTGCAGCCTCCCTCTCCCCTTCCACCCCCTGCGCCATCATCCAAGAAGGCACGCTTTCTACCGAGCGCGCTTACCGCTGCACTTTGGCCACACTGGCGCAGACGATGACAGAGCACGATATCTCCTCGCCGGCGGTCTATGTCATCGGCGAGGTGGCCGGCCTCTAGCGGGTTCAGGGTAGCAAGACTCGCATAAGCCCTAACCCCACTTTCGGCCGCGTTCCGCCTACTGCAGCCGAACTTTGGTCTATTGCCTGGCCAAAGGCTGCAGTCGATGCGCTACATTCGGTCCGAGGCGGGGCTTTCGGGCGCCTTATCCTGCACGATGGTGACACCTGACCTGCGCGAACCGTGGAAGTGATGGGCGGCGGCGACACGCTCTGGGTAATCCGGGGTATGAAAGTCTGCGTGGGCGGCTTCCTCAGCGTTTTCTGCTTCCAATTCCGCTGCACGGGCACGCCTGGTGCGCAGCGTGCCACAAACTGTAGCGGCCACACCAGCAGCGACCACGACGGCGATGACTACCCAGGTAACTGCTGATGGCACTGACCAGCCAAAGTAGGTCTCGGCGCCGCCGATAACCTTGCTGATATTAAGCCCTACGATGGCCGTGCCCACCAATCCACCAAGCAGGACCGGGTTGATACGAGAGATGAGCCACGCAGCGATGGGAGCAGTGATGGCGCCGCCGATGAGAAGCGCGATAACGGCGGCAAGGTTGCCGACGATGTCGTGCCAGAGGCCGACGATAAAGCCCGCGGTAGCGCCCAAGGTCACGAGGAATTCGGCGGCGTTGACCGTGCCCACAATGCGGCGCGGCTGCTCGCGACCGATGGCCATAAGCGTGGAGGTCGACACGGGACCCCAGCCACCGCCACCGGTTGAATCGACAAATCCGCCCACCAGGCCAAGGCCAGCGAGAAACGGAGTGGAATGCGAGCGCTTGTAGGCGGAACCGCGGCGGCGTGGCTGAGCGAACCGCCAGATGAGGTTGGCACCTATGCCTACCAGGATGAGTGCGGTCACCGGTGCGGCAGCGGCAGTGGAAATATTCGAAAGCAACGTGGCCCCCACAAACGCGGCAATACCGCCGGGGACGCCAAGGCGGACCACCGTCTTCCAGTCCACGTTGCCGAAGCGTGCGTGGCTCAAACCGGAAATGGCAGTGGTGCCAAGCTCAGCGGTGTGCACGACGGCAGAGGCCTGCGCGGGACCTAGGCCGGCAAGGAGCAGCATCGTGGTAGATGTGACGCCGAACCCCATGCCGATGCCACCGTCCACGAGGTTGGCGGCCGCGCCGGCGAGGGCGATAAGAATGAGAGTTAGCATGGCGCGAATACCTCCTGTGCGCCGCGGCGTGCATGATGAAAACGGTCTGCGACGAGGCCTGAAAGATCAGTGCCGAGCGGGTGTTCAACGGTCGCGGGAACACCCGCCAATCGGTCTAGGAGCAGCCCCTCGGTGACAAAGAGCGGTATGACGCGCACGCGCTTAGGTGCCGCATGCTCGCGGCACAGGCGCACGATCCCCTCGCGACCACCACGGGTAGCAAATTCCACCGTCGCGGGTACGCCGGTGAGCGCGAAGGTGCGGTGGGCGAGCTCACGGATGGCATCATTCGCCGCTGAATCGGAAGAACCAACGGAATAGATGACCACGTGGGCGTCGCCGGGCCGGGTACGTGAGGCGAGCACATGGGCGAGGTCCTCGCCAGTGCCGAGGCCTGCGGCGAGGTGGAGGGACAAGTGTGAGGTCTGGGAGGCTGCGGCAAGCGCGCGCGGAACATCAACGCGCTGGTGATAACCCTGGGTGAAAAGCAGGGGAACCACAATTGCCTCGGTCTCCCCCACCTGGGCAAGCTCGAGCGCGGCCGCGGTGAGGTCGGGCTCGTTGAATTCCAGGTGCGCCGCACGAGCTGGACGCAAGCCCGTGGCCTGGGTCAAACGCTCAATTCCGGCCGCAGCACCCGGATGCCGTGAACCGTGAGACAGGGTAATAAGTGCGGGCATGGGGCATCCTTAAGCCTTTGGCGCCGTGGTGTGGCCGCGGCGGGCAAGCGAACGCTTCAGTGCTTCGTTGGAGGACACGGCCGGTGCAGGGGCTACCGGGGCATCGTCCTGGCCGTGGAAACGCACGGAGAAAATCCGCAAGCATTCCTGGCATTTCCAGGCAAAGTCGTCTTCCTCGTCCGGAAAGAGGTCGGTTCCGGCGCAATACGGGCAGAAGCTGGGATGGTTGCGGTTGGGATTGGGCTGGCGGCGAAAATTCACTGCAAGTCCTCCTCAGCTGCGCGCAAGACCCAGTGGCGGAACTGCTCACCTTCCTCGCGCTGTTCCTTGTATTTGTTGACCAAGCGAATGACGTACTCAGGCACCTCATCGGCCACGACCTTGTGGCCACGCAGCTTGCGGCCCCAGTCCGGAGACAGGCCAAGGGCGCCGCCTAGATGGACCTGGAAACCCTCGACACGGTTGCCCTCGGAATCAGTGACGATCTGCCCCTTCAGGCCAATGTCTGCTACCTGCGAACGCGCACAGGCGTTGGGGCAGCCGTTGAGCGCGATGGAAATCGGCACATCCAGATCACCCAGGGTGTCTTCCAGGATGTCCACCAACTCGATGGCGCGGGCCTTGGTGGTCACGTGCGCGAGCTTGCAGAACTCCAGCCCGGTGCAGGAGATGACGCCACGGCGAAACTCGGATGGCTGGGAATACAGGCCGGTCTCGTCGAGCGCACGGGATAGGCTCGGGATGTCCTCTTCATCGACGTCGAGGAAAAGCAGCTCTTTCATCGGGGTAGTGCGAATACGGCTAATCCCGAATTTCTCAGCCACGTCTGCGATAGCGATGAGCTGTTCGCCGGTGGCATGGCCCACGGTAGGCTTCACGCCCACGTAGAACTTGCCGTCCTTTTGGCGGTGCACGCCAAGATGATCGCGGGAGCCGGGCTCGACTTCCAACGGGACGCCATCCAGCAGCGGCTCATCTAGGTATTCCTCTTCCAACACTTGGCGGAACTTTTCAACGCCCCACTTAGCCACCAAGAACTTCAGGCGGGCTCGGTTTCGATTGCGGCGGAAGCCGTAGTCACGGAAGATGCCGACCACACCGGCCCACACCTCAGGCACACGCTCCAGGGGAACCCATGCACCAAGGGACTGCGAGAGCATCGGGTTAGTGGAAAGGCCCCCGCCAACAAAGCAATCGAATCCGGGGCCGTACTCCGGATGATTCACGCCTACGAAGGCGACGTCTTGAATCTCGTGCGTGACGTCCTGACGGGAGTTGCCAGAGATGGCGGTTTTGAATTTGCGCGGTAGGTTATGGAACTCCTCACGCGGCAGGTAATTATTTTTGATCTCTTCAATGGCCGGGGTGGCATCGATAATCTCGTCCTCTGCCACGCCCGCGACAGGCGAGCCCAGGATAACGCGGGGCACGTCGCCACACCCCATAAGCGTGCTCAGCTCCACCGACTCAAGCTTGTCCCAAATGGTGGGGACATCCTCGATGCGAATCCAGTGCAGCTGGATATTTTGGCGGTCGGTAAAATCCGCGGTGGAGCGGGCATAATCGCGCGAGATTTCACCCACGGCGCGCAGCTTGGCAGGATCGGCGCGGCCGCCATCGAAGCGCACGCGCATCATGAAGTACTCATCCTGCAGCTCAGCGTTAGAAAGCTTAGCGGTCATCTCGCCGCCCAAGTTCTGGTTGCGCTGGGTATAAAGGCCCAACCACTTGAACCGAGGAGCTAGGTCATCAGAAGGGATCGAGGAAAATCCTTGTTTGGAATAGATATCGATGACGCGCTGCTTGGCAGAAAGCCCACCATCCTCCTGCTTAATTACCTCATCGTTATTGAGGGGCTTGGTACCGTCAATCTTCCATTGGCCTTCGGGCTTCTTGGCGCGGGGTGTGCGCTTGGTATTAGTCGCGGTGGTCATGGTGTAGATCTCAACCTGCCTTTCCTAAGTATTGAAAGACAACCTACCCGTCTAAATCAGGCAGACAAAGCGGTCTTTTTTATTTTCAAGTAAAAAATCGCCATAACCTGCACAAAAGTCAGAACATTTTTAGAAACTAATTCATAGCCTTGCCGCAACCTAGACCAGACGGTTCAATTTCCAGAAGAATAAGGCAAAGAAAATGAACCCAGCGGTCTAGCCCCGCAGGAAAGAGAAAGGCATTCGTGTAGCATGAATCAGCCCTTAAAAGTAGCCGTTATCGGTGCCGGCCCGGCCGGCATCTATGCCTCCGACATCTTGGTAAAAAAGACCGGTGGTGAGGTACAGATTGACCTCATTGAACAGATGCCCGCCCCCTTTGGCCTCATCCGTTACGGCGTAGCACCGGACCATCCGCGCATTAAAGGCATCATTAAATCCCTCCACCGCGTACTCGATACGGAGCAGATTCGCCTGCTGACCAACGTGCACATCGGCCGGGATATCACCGTCGATGAGCTGCAGCAGCATTATGATGCCGTGATCTTTGCCACCGGCGCCGTGGGCGACCGCCACCGCGACATCCCCGGCGCGGACCTCGACGGCGTACATGGTGCCGGCGAGTTCGTGGGCTTCTACGATGGCAACCCGCGCTTCGAGAGGGACTGGGTTCTTTCTGCCAAGGAGGTTGCAGTCATCGGCGTGGGTAACGTGGGCCTTGATGTCTCCCGCATCCTGTCCAAGACCGGTGACGAGCTCAAGGTGACCGAAATCCCCGATAATGTCTACGATTCCCTGGCCCAGAACCAGGCCGAGACTGTGCGCGTCTTCGGCCGCCGCGGCCCGGCTCAGGCCAAATTCACCCCGCAGGAGCTCAAGGAGCTGGACCATTCCGAGTCCATTAATGTCGTGGTCTCCCCCGAAGACATTGACTATGACGAGGCTTCGCTAACCGCGCGCCAAGAAAGCAAGTCCACTGACTTGGTGTGCCAGGTGCTCGAGCAGTACGCTATCCGCGATCCGAAAAAGGCACCGCACACCCTGCAGATTCACCTTTTTGAGCAGCCGGTGGAGATTATGGGTAAGGACGGCAAAGTCAGCGGGATTAAGACCGAGCGCACCGCCCTTAATGGAGATGGCAGCGTGCACGGTACCGGGAAGCTCACCGAATGGCCGGTGCAGGCGGTCTATTTCGCCACCGGCTACCGCTCGGATGCGGTCGATGGCGTGCCCTTCAACCAGGACAAAAACGTCATCAATAATGATGGCGGCCATGTCATCGATGCGGCTGGCAAGGTAGTTCCGGGCCTGTACACCACCGGGTGGATTAAGCGCGGGCCAGTGGGGCTCATTGGCAATACCAAGTCCGATGCCACGGAAACGATTGACATGCTGCTTGCCGACGCCGCCTCCGGCACCCTCCCCTCCCCTTCCAGCGCCGCAGCTATCACCGAGGTTCTTAGCGAGCGGGGAATCGAATACCTGACGTGGCAGGACTGGCAGCGTTTGGACGCGGCCGAGCGCGCACTGGGCGAACGCGAGGGCCGCGAACGCAAGAAGTTCGTGGAGTGGGAGGACATGGTCTCCCACTCGCGCGCCGAGGTTTAACGGCGGATGATGGCGAGGACTTCGTCGACGATGG